>Ga0265342_10000106_pt1 | contig 93147 bp, 80 predicted proteins | sample 4CB327metaG_FD_203125 | JGI IMG/M metagenome (GOLD analysis project Ga0265342, IMG submission 203125) | Rhizosphere microbial communities from Carex aquatilis grown in University of Washington, Seatle, WA, United States - 4-CB3-27 metaG | ecosystem: Host-associated > Plants > Roots >...
AGGATCCTGGGGTATAAGACACCAAACGAAGTGGTTTTAGAACTTACAGGCAACAGGGAGTTTTTAAGTTGATGTTGTCGCAGTATGAGTTACAATTTACCCTCGAAACGCAACCAGCCTTAATTCTATTGACTTTTAAAGTAATTTAGTCAATAATTGATGCATGCCTGACGAATTGACTAATCTGCGCGATGAAGCAGAAAAGCTACGCGCGCAATTTTATATATTTTACGAGTTGACCAAAGCAATGCGTACCACCCTGCGCATTGATGAGATCGTTTATATCATTTTAACCGGCTTGACGGCCCACGACGGTTTAGCCTTTAACCGCGCGATTCTTTTTTTAATCGATGAAGAGAATAAAAAGATCAACGGTTTTATGGGCATCGGCCCCATGGACGGCGATGAAGCCGACGACATCTGGCAAAATATCAAAACCGAAAAAAAAGACCTTTACGATTTAATTGAAACTTTTAACCGCGTAAAAGAAGGCAAGCTTAAGCTGCGCTTTATGGAGTTTTGCCGCAAGCTCTCGTTCCCCTTATCGCATGAGAGCGGCATCCTTTACACCAGCCTCTTTGAAAAAGGCCCATTGCGCTTTAATCCGGGGAAAACGCTTGCCCTGCAGGAAGATCAATTAGTATCAATGTTAAAACCCACAGAGTTTATTGTTGAATCCCTTTGGATACAAAACCGGCCGGCCGGGCTGATTTTTGTCGATAATTGCGTGACCAAAAAACCGATCAGCGACGAAGATATCCGCATTTTCAATATGTTTGTCGAACAGGCCGCCGGGGCCGTACAAAATTCACAAGCTTACGAAAACACGCTGAATAAAGCCCATACCGACCACTTAACCGGCCTTTGGAACTACGGTTATTTTCAATACCGCCTTGATGAAGAGCTAGAGAAGGCACGCCGGGGAAATTATGTTTTATCGGTAATGATGGTAGATATCGACGACTTTAAAAAATTTAACGATACCTATGGCCACTTAGAGGGCGACCGCGCCTTAAAGATCCTGGCCGATATTTTTACCAAAAATTGCCGTAAAGTCGATATGGTCTGCCGTTATGGCGGCGAAGAATTTGCCCTGATCGTACCCGGGGCCGGAAAAGTCGAAACGATGCCGCTTGCCGAGCGCATCCGGCGCGGCGTAGAAGAGCAGACGATCGTACCGCACCGCTTTACGATCTCGATCGGCATCGCCTCTTTCCCTAAAGATGCTTCGCTTAAAGAAGACATTGTCCGGCGCGCCGACACTGCTTTATACCAAGCCAAGACCAGCGGAAAAAACAAAATCGTCCTGTTCGAGTAAAAGCGCACGCTCTCAAATTGCATCGTAGGGGCATGATTCATCATGCCCGATGGAATATTATTTTCGAATAATCGATTCTGTGTAGGGGCGACCCTCGCGGTCGCCCGGAATAAAAGGGCAGGGGCAAGCCCTGCCCCTACATTGATACACCAACCCAAACGACATAAATAAAAACATATAATAAAACGCGATAAATGCCAATATTTATAAAGTTGTTTTTGTTACGCGGCCGGCGCGGGTTCTTGTGCGGGAGCTTCGGTAGTTACTTCAGCGGTGGCTGGTGCCATCGCCTTGCGGTCATTGTTAAGCTTTACGGATACCAATTTGGAAACGCCTTTTTCCTGCATCGTCACGCCATACAAGACATCAGCATTAGCCATCGTCTTTTTATTGTGGCTGATCACCACAAATTGAGAGATAGCGGAAAATTCCTTTAAAATACTATTAAAACGGTCGACATTTGCCTCATCCAGCGGCGCATCGATTTCATCCAAGACACACAACGGCGAAGGCTTGACTTTAAAAATCGCAAAAATCAAGGATATCGCCGTCAATGCCTTTTCACCGCCGGAAAGAAGCGAAACGTTTTGCAACTTTTTTCCCGGCGGCTGGACTTCAATCTCGACTCCCGACTCCAAAACGTTTTCCGGATCGACCAAGATCAAATCGGCATTACCGCCGTTAAACAAGAAACGGAAATTTTTCTTAAACTCTACCTCGACCTTGGTAAACGTATCCATAAAAAGGTCGCGGCAAGTCTTATTGATCTTAGTGATCGCCTTTTTTAAGTTTTCTTTTGATTCGACCAAATCATTTTTCTGCTGTTCCAGGAAATCTTTACGGGTTTTAAGTTCTTCGAACTCTTCGATCGCCACCAGATTTACTTCACCCAGGGAACGCTTGCGATTTATCAAACGATCGCGCTCGGCAGTAATCTCTTCTAAAGAGCCGTCGATCGTCAGCACTTCAGCTAAGTCAAGGTCTAATTCATAAACCTGTTTGATGTAATCTAAGATCTTTTGCTTTTCGTAATCAATCGACTGGGCATCAAGGCGTTTATTGTATGATGATTCCTTGATCCTTTGCAACTCTTTTTCAAAGGCCTGCACACTGCGGCGCTTATCTTCGATCGCGCGCAAAAGCTCTACCTCTTCGCGCTCGACCTGGGCTTTCTTATGGGAATTTTCCTCAATACGCGCCTGGGTCTCGCCGATCTTGACATTATGGCTATTGATCTCTTCGTTTAAGCCGGCGATACGCTTTAAATTGTCTTCGCGTTCAACACTTAAAGCGGTGATCGAATTAATAATATTTAATTTTTCTTCCTCAAAAAGGCTCATCTGGGAAGTCAAACTCTCTTTTTCACGATTTAAAGAGACTCTTTGCGCTTCCTGGCGCGCCAACTCGATGTCCAACTCTTTGATGCGTTCTAAACTTTTATTAATAATATTCTGGGCCTCAGCCAAAGTCTGGTGGGCAAAGCGTAAATTTTCGTCATGATTTTTCAACTCTTCTTCGATCCGCCTCTTATCATCCTCTAAGGTTTGCATCCCTTCAGTATTGGTCTTTAATTCTAATTCGACCAATTCAAACTCTTCAGAAAAACGGCGCATCTCTTTATACAGATCTTCCTTCTCATGGTTAAGCGCCGTATATTTTGCCTCTTCGCGCTCTAAGCGCGCGCTCTCTTCGAACAAACTGGTAACAACATTTTGCATCTCAAGATCGGCTTGCGTAAGTGCACTATTGAGCTCAACGATCGCCTGGTTGACTTGCTGAATACGCACTTCCAATTCGCTTTCGTCATGGGAAATGATCTTGGCCTCGACCTCGGCTTTAAAAAGGCCGTTTTCATTGACAAATTCAACACCATTAAGCGACGCCACCAACTTATTGACATTGCCCGGGTGGGTCGAAAAGGTGATCGCTACTTTATGGGATGAAGGAAAAACGTCATACTTGACCTTTAAATCTTTTAAAAAATCATAGTAAAGGTTTAGCTCGACCAACTCTTTTTCTTTTGCGGCCAAAGAATTCTTGAGATCTTCGTACTTACCTTTAAGCTCTTTTTCTTTTGAAACCAAGACATTTTTTGACTCACGCATCACGACCAATACGCTTTCTAAGCCATCGATCGTTGCCAACATATTTTTAAGTATGGCCTCTTTTTCTTTGAGCAAGCCTTCAATGCGGACTTTATCGACGCCTAAACGCTGGTTACGCTTTACGTAAACGCTTAAATTGGTCTGGATCTCGATCGTCTGGTTATGCACACGGCTGCGTGCGGTTTCAAATTCAAAGATCTTAGCTTTTTCATCATTTAATTTTTTCCGCGCCTCTTCAATCGTCGCGATCAAACTTTCATTCTCTTCCCGGCAGCAGCCAACCGCAACGGCACAACCTTTAAGCTCCTCGTCGATTGCGCGGCAACGGGTATGCTCTTCGCTGACACGCTGCTCATGCAAGCTTAACCGCTCCTTCAAGCCGCCTTCATTCTTTAAAAGATTTTCGCAGCGGCCACGTAAATCATCGATCTGCCGGCCGCAGACCACAATATGGCTTTGCGCGTTTTCGATCTGGCCGTTTAAAGCGATGGTGATGCCGGAAGTTTCTTCCAGGGCACTGCGCAGCATAACGAGCTTTTCGTTGACCCCTGAAACATCTCCAGACAATAGATTAAGTTCGTTCTCTTTAGACGATTCCTGGTTTTTCAGGTTTTCTAATTCGTGAGTATAGGCGGACATTTTTTCATCGAAAGCGCTTAAATTAAGCCGGGCGATCTTTTTCTCCGCCTCGATCAAAGCGTTTTGGGTATCTTTATATTTTTGCGCTTTCTCTACCTGGCGCTCTAAGTAGCGGGTCTGGCGCGTTACTTCAATTAAAATATCTTCCAAACGGATCAGATTATCATCGGTCTCCTGCAATCTTTTAAGCGTCTCTTTTTTACGGTCTTTATATTTCACGATACCGCTGGCTTCATCAAAAATAAGGCGCTTATCTTCGGGCTTATAACTTAAAAATATCTCGATCTTACCCTGCTCGACAAACGAATAGGTCGCCTCGCCGATACCCGTACCCATAAACAAATCTTCGATATCTTTTAAGCGCACCTGATTTTTATTTAAAAAATATTGGCTCTCACCGGAACGGTAGAGACGCCGGGCAACCGCAACTTCCTTAAAATCAATCGGTAAATAATTATCTTCGTTGGAAAAGGTGAGCGAGACTTCGCAATAGCCTAAAGGTGAATGGTGCTCGGTACCGTTAAAAATAACATCTTCCATCTTGGTGCCGCGCAAAGATTTGGGGCTTTGTTCGCCCAAAGACCACTTGATCGAATCAAAGACATTCGACTTACCGCAGCCATTAGGGCCCACCACCACCGTAATCCCCGGCTCAAACACCAGCCGGGTCTTATCAGGAAAGGATTTAAAACCAAATACTTCTAACTCTTTTAAATACATAATTTAACGGGCGGGTCATGACCCGCCCCTATACCAATACACAACATATATTAGCATATTCGAGAGAAAAACGCAAGATATTGTGATTATTTTCGCACAGCGGGGCTTATTGGAACACACCCAAAATAAAAGGGCAGGCGTAACGCCTGCCCTACATTACCAATTCGCCTCAGAGATTACAGCACACCCAACACATCAGGCATAGCCTTCCCCAAACGCACATCGATCGCTTTGTCTACTGCTTTGTTGGGGTTATTTTTAAGGTCTTTCAAGCTCTGGATACGCTTCTGCAATTGATCGATCTCTGTATCCACATTATCAATACGGTCCTTCATCGCCTGCGCCATCAAAGGGCGCATTTGGCTCTTTGCTGACTCATAAGAAATTTTACCGGCAAAAAAATCTGTGGTAATCTTGGCAACTTTATCCTGCAAATCCTGAGCGGTTTTCATTTGCGCGTACGCCTTAGGGTCGCGTTGCTTCATCTGATCCATAATCATCTGCTGCTGCTGGCGCGCTTGTTCCTGCTGCTTTTTCGCCTGTTCCGGAGCAAACCCGGGTAAAGCCGGCCCATCCGCAGCATAAACCAACAACACTGATACCATAAAAACCAAAAACATTACCCACGTTTTTTTGCTGTGCATCTGCCGCCCCTCCTTACTGATTGTTTTTATTCACGGACTTTGCCTTCGGCTGTCCGGCTTTTTGAGCATCACTGGAACGATCATTCATAAGCTTTTCCATAAAAGGAACATATTTATCCAAAGTTTCCTTCAAAGATTTGATCTCGGCCTTTTGGGCATTAATTGTAGTTTGTTGCGCCTTAATCGCTGCAAACAAAAAGCCCATGTAATCGGCATGGTTGATGCCGTCACGTTTCGCCGTAACAATCTCGGACGGCGCTTCTTCAGCCAATACACCGATGTGAGCCCCATCTTCCTTAGTATTCATTGATTTCTTCCAATGGTAAGTCACGATCTTGGCATCATCGACCTTTTTTAAAATATTGCTGTAATCCGTAGGCGATAAATATTTAACATAATCTTTGGTGGTCACCGAGCTATTACTAATCGTACCGGTACATGTAAGGTTCCCGGCAACATAGACTGACCCGGAAGCCCATATCGCGTACGAACTGCCGGAAAAAATTCCGCCGTATGAGCCACCCTGGCCATAGACACCGGCATAAGAACCATAATCATACGAACCGTATGAACCACCGGAACCATACAGGCCGTATGACGACCCGGAGCCGTATACGCCGGTAGGCCCACCGGAACCAATCACGCCGTATGACGACCCGCTGCAAGACGCACCGGCATAGCTTCCGTTACCATAAAGACCGTAGTAGCTATTACCATAAACACCCATTGTGCCACCGCTGCCATAAACACCGGCATAGCCGCCATAGCCATCAACGCCGTAATTGGGACCGTAATTATAACCGTATATCGCAGCCAGGCCGCTGATAGTAGTACCATAGATACCATAATTACTAGAAGAGTTACCTTCAACGCCCATTCCAGATCCGGACGCGGTCATGACACATGCCGCACCACCAACGGCATAGAGACCGTATGTACCACCCTGAGCGTACATACCCCACCAGGAACCGTTACCGTATACGCCCATGTTGTTGTTCGAATAGCCGTATACGCCATATTGCGACCCCGAGCCCATCACACCAACCCCAGCCGTGCCGCCGGGATCGGGAGTGCCATCGGTACCAAACACACCATAGTTCCCCGCGGTTCCCATAATACCATATGTTCCGCCTTGGCCCAATACGCCGGAATGAGTACCGCGCCCATATACGCCATCTTGACCGCCCATCGCGCATACACCGCTATTACGGCCATTAACATCAATACCATTACCGCCCACATCCGCAAATGCCGGAGCCCCAGCCGTAGTAGCTACCATACCATAATTCGATCCTAAACCGTATACACCTGTCGGACCGCTACCATATACGCCGTTAGCAATTCCGCTGCCATTCACACCGTTTGTCGTACCGCTACCATACACACCGTCCCCACCTCCCTGGCCATACACGCCACGCAGCGTTCCGCTACCATACACCGCCGTAGCGCCAGTAGACGCTATACCATAAGTACCAGTACTAGTTACGTTAATACCGCTAATAGCACCTGCGGCCACATCAAGCTTATAACTAGGGGTGGATGTGCCAATCCCCACCTTCTCTTCTACGATCAAATCCGTACCAGCCGGAATCGCTGTAGCCGGTTTATAATAATTCGGGCCGATCGCCACACGCTGAGCACGTAATTCGACATATACACCATAAGGCGCGGGATAATAGGTAGTAAGGCTCATGGTTTCTGTAGTCTGGGCATGGGCGAAAGAGATAAAACCTGCGAAAAAAACGGTAAGGGAGAGTAAATAGCAGTAAAAACGTCTCATAGTATTAACCTCCTATATTTATGAAGCCAGTTATTGCAATAGCAGCAAATTGCATGGTGTATTTACAACTTGCTTACCCACACTTAAAGTATATACTATTTTTTCGCAATAATCAAGGTTAAATCTACGTACATAACTCCTTTATCCACTTGATATTAAGGAAGATGCCGAATGTTTAAAAAGCCTCTGGTATGCCGGAGATGCCCGGCTGGGCCTTACCCAGGAAGGCATCGGCCTGCTTATCGGCAGCTTTGTCCGGATTCTCCTGAAGAGCCTTAAGCTCCTGGATACGCTTTTGCAATTGATCGATCTCGGCACCAACATTGTCAATGCGGCTTTTCATATACTGCATAGCCAAAGGGTGCAGCTGACTTTTTGCCGATGCATAAGATATCTTGCCGGCAAAAAAGGCTGCGGTGATCTGGTTGATCTTATCCTGCAGGTCCTGAGCAGCCTTTGTCTGCTCGTACATCTGAGGATTTTGTTTCTTCATCACCTCCATCATTTGATTCTGTTGCTGGCGCGCCTGTTCTTGCATTTTTTTCATCTGCTCCTGGCCAACGTCAGCCGGCATTCCCGGTGTAGAAGCGGAAGAGGACTTTTGCATGTCGGCAAAAGCCAGCGAAGAAAAAATAACGGCGGCAGCCAACCCTAAAAAAAATATTTTATTTTTCATCTGCTCTCCTTTTTACCCGCTGGTATATGTAACGGCAATCAAATAAGCTTTATATTTTTTACCCTGGTAATCCACGGTAGCATCGACCTTATCCCAATCAACGCTTTCGGTCGCCTTACCCAAGGTATAACTATGCAATAAATCATCATTTTGCTTTTGGCCGTAACCAACGACATAAGACGTGGTGATATAATCGCCCACTTCGATCTTACCGTTAATATCCGTAACCCAGGCCCGGCCTTCGCCTACGGCATTTACCATGCCCTTGGGCTCTTTACCCTTATACCAGTGTTCAACCTTAGGCATCGTACTGACATATACCCCCAACACGGTCTTATCCTCAGGCTTATCCGCTAACCTTACGGCGGGCAAAGTATACGACACCGATTCATTTTCTTTACCCTCTAAACGGATATGCGTTTTACCGGTAGAGCAAACAATCATTCCCTGTTTAAATTTAGAATAGTCCTGGGGCAATAAACAATCGTGTGCGCCGGTAAAAGTAGCATACTTTACGCCAAAACCCTGGGCCAAAAAATTAATATGCGAACTAGCGTCTGCATAAGTTGGATAACCCGCAACGGCTCTAAAATCTACGCCATACCCTAACCCGCAAACTCCCGTGCCGCCGGTATTCACCCCATACCCAAACACACCATAACCACTAACAGCATTTGAATAACCCTCAACCCCGACAATCGACCCGGTACCAACAACACCATAAGCCGAAGTATTATAGTTGGTAGTGTCACCACCCCACACGCCAACATAACCTTGTGAGATGCCATTGACACCAACATACCCCGCTCCGGCCACACCTATAGGATAACCAGGATAACTAAGGGAATAGGTACCAGCAATACCCTCTACACCAAAGCTAGTGCCGCCGCTGCTTGATGTGCCTTGCACCCCATACATATCACTTTTACCGTAAACTCCCGGCCGGCCTGAACCCTCTACTCCGACATTGCTTAGAGCCGAATTACTCCCGTCAGAGCTGCCATATACGCCCGTACCACCGGAAGATCTGCCAACTACACCGTAACCACCACCATTACCATATACACTCGCCCCGCCAGCTGCCGGATTGTATGCAGCTATACCATAACCCGAAGAATTATTGACTTGCGCGTACATGCCATATAATGACCCGGAACCATATACACCGACGCCTTGAATAATTACGCCGCCCACTCCACCGCCGCAACCGGAGACACCCTGATAAGTTCCTGTTCCGCTAACGCCAATACCGCCGAGGCCGCCGGATGCCGTACCCGTACCATTTACACCATTTAAACCTGTGCCGGTAACGCCGCTACCTGTACCATTTGTCCCTACGCCTGAAACGCCGCTGCTTGCACCTTCTCCATAGACGCCGATCGGGCCATAGCCAAGCACACCTTCCTGGCTCCCTGTCCCCGACACACCGTACATACCTCCATCACCATATAAACCGTAAAATTTTGTAGTATGCCCATACACGCCGTATGTCGCGCCTACGCCATTAACCCCAATACCGGAAGTACTAAAAGCAGAACCTACTACGCCGTATGTACTACCGATCCCAAATACACCCTTATTGCTTGAGGAAATAGCGAAGACACCCACGCCGTTACCGCTCGCGCTATCGTCTTCGCCATAAACACCATAGCCGTTAGTAGTAGATGTTTGGCCACTAACACCCCAGGGGCCAGCACCACATACGCCAGCGCTACCGGTAATCGTACTCCCATAAACACCGTAGTTGCTGGTAGATAAGCCATTTACTCCGAAGCCGCTTTTAGAGGTGCCATACACACCGTTACCGGTATTAGAAACTCCTCTGATACAATTACCCGCACTCGTTGCATCAAGCTTATATCCATTGCCCGAGGGGTTAGTCACACCGACGCCGATGCTCTCTTCGACGAGCAAATCATTTCCGGCGGTAAGTGCAACGGTAGCGGGTTTGTAATAAGTCGGGCCGATCGCCATGCGCTGAGCGCGTAATTCAACATATACACCATAAGGCGCGGGATAGTAAGTGGTAAGGGCCAGATTTTCTGTGCCTTGGGCGCGGGCGAAAAAAATAAAACCGGCCAGAGAAACGGCGAGAGAAAACGAAAAAAAACAAAAACGCCGCATAGAGTTAACCTCCTAATATTTATAAATTCAATATACCCTCTACTGCCTGGGTTGACAAGAAAAATATTGTGGAAAAAATCTACGCGCGCAGGGCTTTGATCTGCTTGATCAAAAGCGGGATGACTTTAAAGAGATCGCCGACAATGCCGTAATCGGCAACTTTAAAGATCGGAGCATCGGGGTCTTTATTGATAGCGATAATAGTTTTGGCCGATTGCATACCGACCAAGTGCTGGATCTGGCCGGAAATACCACAGGCAATATATATTTTCGGACAAACCGTTCTACCGGTCTGGCCGACTTGATGCGAATAAGGGATCCAACCGTTATCAACCGACGCGCGGGAGGCACCGACTGCCCCGCCGATTGCTTCGGCCAACTCTTCTAACAATTTAAAATTCGCCGCATCACCCATACCGCGGCCACCGGAAACAATGATATCCGCCTCGGAAAGGTTAACCGTCGAAGTCGCTTCGGCAATAAAATCCAAAAATTTAACCCGCTTATCTTCCCACTCGATATCAAATTTCTCTTTAATGACTTCGCCCTTACGGCTTGGGTCAGCCTTAGCCTCAGGCATAACTTTGTGGCGGACTGTTGCCATCTGCGGGCGAAAGTTCGGAGAAATGATCTGAGCCATAATGTTGCCGCCAAAAGCCGGACGGGTCTGGACTAAAATCTTTTTTTCTTTATCAATATGGAGTTCAGTGCAATCAGCCGTTAAGCCGGCATAAAGCGGCACGGCGATACGTGAGACCAGGCTGCGGCCGGTTGTTGTCGCGCCGGCTAAAATAATCTCGGGCTTATGCTTTCTCACCAGGTTGATTACTGTCGTTGCGTAATTTTCGGCTAAGAAATTTTTTAATTGCGGGCTATCGACTAAAAACACTTTATCTGCGCCGCGGGCAATCAGCTCTTTGGCTTTATCTTCGATCCCCGATCCTAAAAAGATCACACCAACATAGGTATTCAGATCTTTGGCTAATTCACGGGCTTTGTTTAAAAGTTCGTATACAACCGTACAGATAACCCCGTCGCGCTGTTCGCCATAGACCCATATTCCTTTATATCCGAAGATATCGCCGCGCTTGATCTCCTGGCGCACCATTTGCAAGGCATTAAATTTACAAACGCTGACACATGCACCGCAAAGCGTACATTTATTCAAATCGATGACGGCTTTTTTATTGACTAAAGTAATTGCCGCAACCGGGCAGCCCTTAATACATAAACTGCAACCAACACACTTATCGTTATGGACTTTGATCATAAAATATCTTTAATTTCCTTAATCAGATCGGCAACCATGGTTTCGGGCTCGCCGTTAAAAATCTTACCGCCTTCTTTATGCGGCGGGGTGAAGATCTTCATGACTTGCGTCGGCGAACCGGTTAAGCCTAATTGAGTAGATTCGATACCCAACTCTTTATTGGTCCAAACCGGGATCTGTGCGGATTTTGCCCGCATCTTGCCTTTTAGCGATGGCATGCGCGGCTCGTTGATCTCTTTAAGTACAGTGACTACTGCCGGCAAGCTTAGCTCAATGATCTCGTAACCCTCCTCAAGCAAGCGCTCAACCACCATCATCTTAGGATCAGTATCCATGTGGACAGTATCGATTTTACGGACATAAGTCGCTTGGGGGAAATTTAAGTGGGCGGCAATGCCGGGGCCGACTTGGGCAGTATCGCCGTCGGAGGCTTGTTTACCGCAGATAATCAAATCAACATCGCCTAATTTTTCAATCGCCCGTGACAAAACCATGCTGGTCGCCCAAGTATCACTACCGGCAAAAGCACGGTCGGAGAGCAAAATCGCCTCGTCCGCACCCAAAGAAAGGGCATCGCGCAACGCATCCTGCGCCTGAGGCGGGCCCATAGTAACGATTGTGACTTTACCGCCAAAACGCTCTTTTAACCGCACACCCTCTTCGATCGCATACATATCAAAGGGGTTAATCACCGCCACCACTCCTTCACGGATCAAGGTGTTGGTCTTGGGGTCGATCTTGACCTCGACCGTATCCGGAACTTGCTTAATGCAGACTACGATATTCATAGTGATAAATAATACTTTATTTTTAAAAAAAGTCAACCCTGTCTGTTCTTGTCACATCAACACTTAGAGTAACCGCAGGCGTCACAAACAAGGCAGCCCTCTTGATGGCGCAGGGCATTGCCGCACTCGGAGCAGACACCGACGATCGTCGCCAATTCCGAGCTGGCTCTGACCGAAGTTTCCGGCTTAGTGGTGGCTATTTTTACTGCCGGCTTAACCGCAGTACCCGCGGCTTGAGGCGCGACAGTAATAGTTTTTTGTTCGATAATCCTCTGCTCCAAGGCACGGGCGATCGCATCGGCACAAGAAAAGATCTTCTGCCCATTAGCCCATGACGGCGAAGGGCAACGAATGCCCTTGAGTTGTTCGATGATCACTTTAATATCAATACCACCGCGCAACGCGGTTGAGACCAAGCGGCCCACAGCCTCAAGTTGCGATGCAGCACAACCACCGGCTTTACCCATTTGCATAAAGACCTCGAAAAGCCCGCCGTCATCATCTTGATTAACCGTAATATAAAGGTTACCGCAGCCCGTGGTCAATTTGGTCGTCGTACCGCTGATCACATCTGGGCGCGCCTTAGGCTTGGCCACAGTCACCACGCCGAGGTTGGAGAGGTCTTTTTTCGCCGCTTCTTTTTTCTTGGTGGAAGCATCGGTCGTCAAAACCTGCACATCGCGCGAACCATCGCGATAAACCGTAACGCCTTTGCAATTTAATTTATAAGAGAGCAGATAGCCTTCCTTGATATCTTCAAGTGATGCCGCATGCGGCAAGTTGATCGTTTTCGACACGGCATTATCCGTAAATTCCTGAAACGCCGCCTGCATCTTAATGTGCCAATAGGGAGTAATATCCATCGCGGTCTTAAACACGGTTTTGATGTGCTCGGGGACTTCCTGCATCTTTTGAATACTCTCACCACAGGCAATACGCTTCATCAGCTCTTGAGAATAAAACCCATGTTTTTTTGCCGCCCATTCAAAAGCCGGGTCAAGCTCTAAAAGCTTTTCCCCTTCCATGACATTACGAAAATAACCTAAAGCGAAATTCGGCTCGATACCCGACGAGGTCGGCCCGGCAATGATCGAGATCGTGCCGGTCGGCGCGATCGTCGTAAGGGTGGCGTTGCGCACCTGGATCCCCCGCTTATCCCAGACACTTTTACGCCATGCCGGGAAAACCCCGCGCTCTTTAGCCAAAGCCACGGAAGCGTCTTTCGCATGCCGATAAATAAAATCCATCAATTTACCGGCAAGATTAACCGCTTCGTCGCTATCATAAGCTACATCCAAAAAGCCCAGCATCGTTGCCCAGCCCATTACGCCCAAACCGATCTTACGGGTACGCAGAGTATTGTCTTTTATTATAGGTAAAGGAAACCGGTTGGCATCGATCACATTATCCAAAAAGCGCACCGCAATTTTGGTTGTACGTTCCAGCTTATCCCAATCAATAGAAAAACCATCAGCTTTATCCTTAAGCATACGCGCCAAATTAAGCGAGCCTAAGTTGCATGACTCAAATGGCAAAAGCGGCTGCTCGCCACAAGGGTTGGTGCTTTCAATGTCTCCCAATTGCGGCGTAGGATTGTGCTCGTTGATACGGTCGATAAAAATTATCCCCGGCTCGCCGTTTTTATAAGCAAACTGGGCGATCTTGTCAAAAACGTCGCGCGCGTTGGCTTTGCTCACCTCAATACCGTTATGCGGATCAATAAGAGAGTATTCTTCGCCCTTGATCACCTTCTCCATAAATAAATTGGTGATGGCGATCGAGATATTAAAATTAGCGATCTCCCCTTCTTTCTCTTTGCATTGGATAAACTCTAAAATATCCGGGTGGTCGACGCGCAAAATGCCCATGTTGGCACCGCGCCGGGTCCCGCCCTGCTTAACCGCCTGGGTCGCAGCGTCGAAAACCTTCATAAACGATACCGGACCTGACGCCACACCGCCGGTAGATTTAACGATGCTTGCCTTGGAACGCAAACGCGAAAAACTAAACCCCGTACCGCCGCCGGTCTTATGGATCATCGCCGTGGTCTTGATCGCATCAAAAATCGATTCCATCGAATCATCAACCGGCACCACGAAACAGGCTGAAAGCTGGCCTAACTCTTTCCCCGCGTTCATCAAGGTCGGTGAATTAGGTAAAAATTCTAAATTACCGATTGAATCAAAAACATCCTCTTTAAATTTATCCACGCTCGTTTTATCGTTACCATATTTACGCTCGACATTGGCGATCGCTTCGGAGACGCGCTCAACTAATTGGCGCGGAGTTTCCGCTACTATACCTTTTTCGTTTTTCGTTAAGTAGCGTTTTTTCAGGACGACCAGGGCGTTGGAGGAAAAATTCAAATTGTCGGACATGTAAACTCCTTTCTTGCGAAGGATGCCATTAAAAAAAGGAAGACATTTTTTTATATCACTTCTTCGCTCAACGGTCAAGGAAAAAATACTACATATTGTAGTATAAAATACTTGACAACTATATATTGTTGAAAAACCTACATTTTTTAAGCTTAAAAGAATGGGCAAATTTAAGAAAAAAAGATTTTTTTAAACGAAACTTACGGTGTCGCGCACGACAAGCTCGGGGTCAAGAGAAATTTTCTGAATACCGCCTTTTCCATCGACCAGGTCCTTCAAGATATCAGCGGCGGTTGCGGCCATTTTATGCAGCGGTTGGCGTACAGTGGTCAACATAAGGTCGCCATAAAGGCAATGCGGATTATCATCAAAACCGATAATACTTAAATCTTTTGGTACAGCAATATTTTTTTCTTCAGCAAAGACAAGGACTTCGCTAGCTACATCGTCACTGCAGCAAAAAATCGCCGTAGGCAGGTCTTTACCGGCAAAAAGGGTTTTCAATTGTTCACGCGCTTCCTTGCGGGAAAAATTTGTTTTCAGCAGGTATTCCGGCCGGACAGGAATACCATTTTTTTCCAATGCTTTTTTATACCCTTCAACCCGCTCCAGCGCACACTGTGTATTTAAATCACCGGCAAGATGCACAATTTTTTTATGGCCATGCCGGATCAAAAACTCAACCGCATCATGGGCACCTTTAACATTATCGACCCAAACACAGCTAACGTTGCTATCATCAATACGGCGGTTCATCACCACAGTGGGGATCTGTTCTTCGACCATGCGTTTAAGCTGCTTCTCATTACCCAAAATATCGGCGAAGACTACGCCATCGACCAGCGATGCGCGAAAAGCATCGTGGTTCCAATAAAGATGCAGGTGCAAGTCAATACCTTTTGAATCAAACGCTGCGGCAGTACCACGAATAATCTCTAAGGCATAAAAAGAAAAGAAGACGCCCTCGTAACCGGGGATAATCAATCCATAGGTATTAACTTTGCCGCCGGCAAGGCGCTGGGCAAAAGCCATAGGCTGATAATTAAGCTCATTAACGGCTTTTTCTACTCGCTGGCGGTTGGCTTCTTTTAAGGCCGAGGGGTTATTAATGAAACGCGAAACTGTGGCGATTGAAACTTTCGCCTTCAGGGCGACATCGCGAATAGTGATTTTTTTAATTTCCACAAAATTATTTAGTAATAACGGTATCGCCTTCTTTGATCTCGTTGCCGCTCACTACCTCTTTAACATCAGCAGCGGAGATCTCGCGGCGCACTTCAATAACCTCAAGAGTGCCGACTTCCTTATCGGCGCGCAAAACCTTCAATTGAAAACCCGGACGGATGCCTTTTGATTCGCCCATATTTACAATAACAAATTTTTCTTTATCATTGACCGCAATAACCTGGCCGCGCATATCTTTAATACCGTTAGCTTCGGGCTTAACCACAATCGGCGGCAACTCAACCGAAGCGCTCTTCTGGTTGACCACCGTATCCGGACGCAAGGCCTTACTCAAGCCATCTTCCAAATCATTTAACGCCATAGCCTTTTGCTTCATAATCGTCTCGACCTCTGATATGCGCTTCTCTAAAACATCTCTTTTCGTAACTAATTCATCAATATTTTTCTGTAAATTCAGCTTTTCTTTATTAGCTAAGACCAGTTCGCGCTTGAACTCGACATTACTTTTGCGCATATCGACCGTCTCATCAGTCAAAGCTTTTCTGGTTTCGCGCTCATTGACTAATTCGCGGCTGACAATATCCAAGGTGCGTTTTTTAAATTCGCCTTCGGATTCAAGCTTCTTCTTTCTCTTTTCCAATTCGTCGATTTGAATAGCTAATTCTTTATTTTTTGCCTCTTTCTCTGCCATTGCCGTCTTCAGGTCTTTCAGCTTAGCCGAGAGGTCTTCTAATTGCACCGCCAACTCAGCCTTAGCGCGCACGAAATCGGCCCAATAATCCATGCTCCCGGGGGCAGCCTGGGCAACACCCTCGCCTGACGGCTGGGGCGCAGCGACTTCTACTCTTTTTTCGATGACTTGGACTTTAGGTTTTTCAGCGAGTTGATGTTGCAAATCTTTGATCTGATCGTTTAGGTCATTGACTTTGCCTTCTGCTTTTTCTTTATCCTGCTCCACCTGGTCAAGCTGGCTCTTGACTTGGTCAGCGCGTGATTTAGCCGCCTCAAGATCTTGTTTCACTGCCTCAATATTGTCATGCAGGCCTTTATTCTCCTGCGCTAACCTTTGCTGCTCCGTTTCTAACGCCGATAGCTTTTTAGAAAGCTGGCCGTTTTCGTCATAAAATTTATAAGCAACGGCACCCACAGCTATAATGATAAGCAATAAAACTATCGGAATAAGCTTCTTGATCATCTTGAGACCTCCTCTTCTTAAGAGTTAATGAAACTACTTTTATTATAGCATAGAAATTATCACTGTAAAGAAAGTATCTATGCAATAAGAAATTTATTCGTTAAAAGCAAGGTAAGCCGCGCCCAGTGACGCGGCTTTTTTACCCAACGGCGACATGACCACCTTGCAACCGCTTCGCGCTTCGCTTAAAGAAAATGATTTGATGGCATTAGTACACTCTTCCAGAAAAACATCACCACCGTCTTCAAGCCCGCCGCCGATAACTACAGCCTCAGGATCTAAAAGATTAATTAAAAAAGCTGCTTTCGCCCCCAAAGCAGCGGCACCTTCACGTACCACTTCGCGGGCAAGTTTGTCTTTTTTAACAGCATCAGACAAAATATTTTTTAAGGTAAGTGACCCGGTCGATGTGATTTTTTTTATCAACGAACTATCTTTTCCTAACGATACCAGTTCCTTGGCGCGTTTAACCATATATAGGTCGGCCGGCCATTGGTGCAGAAAAGAAAAATCACCCAAGCGGGATGACATCAAATTGCTATTGCCATTAAGGAATATTTCCCCTGCCACACCATTTTTCCCGCGATAGACCTTACCGTCCAAGATCATACCGCAACCTACCCCGGAAAAAAGATAAAGAATATTTTTGCACTTAGAAAAATTGAGCGTATACTCGGCCAAGGCACACGCATTAGCATCATTTTCCACCACGACCGGAAAACCAAATTTTTTTTCGATATGTTCTTTTAAGGGAAAGGTAACGTGTACAAAAGACGAACACTCCTGGGGCCAGAAAATAACCTCTTTTTTCTGATGGACAATGCCGCCTAACGCCAAACCGATGCGTTTGATCTCCGGAGTAGATTTGCCGGTCTTACTTAAAACTTCCTCTAAAAGCTCAAAAAGGATCTTGATGGTTTCATTAGCGGTCGTAACGCCGCTCTTTCTCTCGACCTCGGCAAGGATTTTACCATCGCCGCGCAATAAAATCGCGCGGGCATCAAACAGGTTTAACCCAACGCCTACGACACATTTATTTTTACCGATTTTATCGCCGCTCATGTTATTTTGATTTTACCAAATAAATTTCTTTTTACAACTTTTATACGCCTTCAACACGGAATTTTTCTTTAAGCTCTTTTTCTCCGGGGCGTGATTTCCACCGGCGGTGGATCCAACTCCACTCATGAGGGCGGGCGGTGATCCACCCCTCGAACATCCGGGTAAACTTCGCTACGTTGACCAAAATCGTCTCGTCCTGGTCTTCCTTAATAATAAGCTCTTCGGGCGGCAGTATTTTAATACAGTGTTTACCTAAAGCCTCGCGGTAGATATATGCCGGCACGACCAACGCACCTGTACGCTGGGCGAAAATAATCGGCCCGGTAGGGGTTGCCGCCAATTCGTTAAAAAATTTCACCCACACCCCGGCCGTACCAAAATTCTGGTCCATCTGAATGATCACGATCTCGTTAGCGCGCAAAGCATTGATCGTATTGGTCACACACTCCCGGCGCGGAGTCGTATAAATCGTCTTCACTTTGACACTGGAACGCAGCTTATGAAGATAATCTCCGGCTTTTTCATCGCGCATCCGGTGCGCCATAAAATTTACCGCAAAACCTTCCTGGGCCAACCTTAAGCTTAACAAAGGAAAATTCCCATAATGGGCGCTGACCATGACTACGCCGCGTTTTTGCTTTAAAGCATTCTCCAGATTTTCCCGGCCTTCAATACGGATGCCGGAAAGAGCTTGGGAGTGGCGTAAAAAATAGATCATCTCAAGGCCACCCTGAGCCATAAAGATAAAAAAATCACGGGCGATCTTAGTTTTTTCTTTTTGGCTAAGCTTAGGGAATGCTACCGATAAGCTATCAAGGGCAACGCGCCGATGAGGCGCTAAGATAATGTATAAGAATTTACCTAAAATACGGCCGAAAGCGTAATTTGCCTTAAGTGAAAGGCCTGCCGGCACCGCCATTATTGCCCGCAAGGCAACATATCCGGCATTACGAAAAATTCGTTTATATAGGCGTTTCCACATAGGGACTGATTATAACATGGAATTTGAAACGTCTCTACTCTCTAATTCGGGCGGGCGCAAGGCCCGCCCCTACACGAAACCTTTGCCATGCGATACGAAACATTACACGCTAAAGCTTATATCCAAATCTACGCAAGAGCTCCTTACGCTCTTTTACATCCGTTTCGGTTTCTACCCCTTTAGGCGCAAACCCATCAATAACCCCCACAATACCGCGGCCTTGCGCGCTCTTCGCCACGATCACCTCGAGCGGATTAGCCGTCGCACAAAAAATATGGCAGACCTCGGGAACGTTTTTAATCTGGTTGAGCACATTGACAGGGAAAGCATTTTCCAGAAATATAACAAACACATGGCCGCAGGAAAGTTTAAGCAGATTTTTTTCGGCTAAAGCTTTTAAATTTGCATCCGTTGCCTGGGAGCGGATCAAGCACTTGGTCGAAGCCTCGGAAAAAGCTACGGCAAATTTTATCCCCGGCATCGCGCCGATCAACGCCTCATAAATATCTTCGACGGTCTTAATAAAATGGGATTGCCCGATGATCACATTTAAGTCTTCCGGCTTTTCGATCTTGACGAGTTCAAGTTCAATATTCATTTCTTGGCCCTCCTGATTTTAAATTATAAAATATTGTACCATCACACCGAATTTTTTTAAAAATGTGTTTTAAGGATTATTGCCGGACTTGGTTTTCTAAAAGCGCTGTTAAGTTGGGTAAGTCTCGAATCTCAAAAATAAATGGGGTTAATTTTTTATTGCGTAACTCCTTAGGAGCTATCGCTGCGGTTGTAACCGGCAAAAACCCTACACCCCGGCCTTGGGTAATCAACTGCAAATTGCGGGAATCCAAGTCAATACCGCCGGGAGCAACTTTAGGCGGCGTGTACCCCGGCGCAGCGGCAGGTACTACAGAAGAAACCGCGTGCTCATTCAGCCATTCCACCGTTACCTCAATCAGCATATCTTGCAACTCTCCTTCATCATTACGGCTACCTGTCCCGGCAATCAAGGTGTTAACACACTCCATGAAATAGTTTCCATTTTTAAAACATGCCCGGTGAAAAATTGTCCATTGATCGCCATGCTCGATAATTTTTTGTTTGATCTTTTGGCTAAGCGCATCATTTAATCCGGCCAAAAGAAAAACCTGTAAATAAGCCGCAAGGGTCAAACTAAAATTATGAACCGTACCATAACCGATAATACTGCCTCTTATTTCTCGCGAATAGTCCAAAACCCGCAAATAGCTCTCCGTTTCTCGCACAGCGATCTCGGGGGTAATCTTCCCCGCAGGGGCTTGAGCGATTTCGAACAATGCTAAACCCGGCGCAAACCTGTTTAAGGTTTCGTTATGCACAACAAGATCTCCATTATCAAAGTGATCACCCTTAAATAAGCTCATATCACGATTTGCCTCGATCCCATTGCCCAATAACCTGTTCACCATTGCGCGCATCAAATAAACAATGGGCCGATGGTCAAACCATTGCGCATCTCGAGGCGTAACCGCCGCTAAAATATCCAGCTGGCGAAGAATCGGCTTAAGCCGGTCAGAGGCATTTTCCCCATTGACGCTTTTAAATACGTATAGTTTTAAAAGGGCGGTAATAATAAATCCGGCTTGCTGACTAAGCAAAATTGAACCATGCGCACTGTTATCCTTGCCAAAAACCCCGATACCAAAATCAAAAAGTTTTATATCGATAGCACGGCGATCACCCTGCAAAGCTAATTGCTGATCAGCGGGATAGATATTATTCGCGGCACAATACAAGATTGCCTCTAAATACTGGACGGCGGCTTCCAAATATTCGATCGCTTCAAAGTTCTCCTCACGATCCATCTCTTCCAAGCCATTATGCCGAATATGTACCTTTTCATCAAGCCATTCGCTGACCGTAAAAAATGTAAAGTGATTCGAAAAAGCCGGGTGTCGCCAACGGGTTAAGGCGTATAATTTCATTATATGCGGATTACCGCCGGTTTTTTCCTGAGCCTCAAGCATATGGTTAAGCATTTTATACTCGCCAAGCGCTCCGTCCGTACCCGGGCCGTCAAAGCTAAATTTTACCGCCACATCCTGCGCACGGGTTTTGTCGTAAACCTTAAAAATAATACCTTGGTTACCAATACCGACAAGGTCACGAAATTCGTAACGGGCAAGGAATTCTTTCGCCTCCGGCATCCGTTCACCGTCAAAAATAAAATTAAAGACTTCCCGTTTATCTTCGCTACTCAATTGCTTTGCAGAAACCAATAAACTCAAAATATCGAAAACTTCGCGGTACATTGCGGTTGGCACCAATTCGAAGCGGCTAAGCAAAGCCAATAATCTCCGGCAAGGCGGTATTTTCTGGTTACTCATAGCTGACACAACCGCCGCACGCTGCATGGCCGATACTGATGCAGCGCGCGCCGAAAAACCAAGACCAAAACGAAGCCCACTCATGCTTTCCAATGGGCTACGCAGCCGGTCATCCAAGCCATGCATCAATAGTGTCGTAACCGCCAGACCTAACTCTGATGGTGGCAATAAACGCCCTTGTTCTTCCGCATCCAAAATAGTTTTGCTGGCAACCTGGGACGCCGCGGATAATTCACCTTCAACATAATAACGAATATCGTGGTCTAAAATCGGTTCCTTGCCAAGAATCTCTTGCTCGGCATGGTGTGCAGCATCTCTGCCCCACCTTACCTCAGTTGTCTCCAACGCAGTGCGTAATAACGCCCTAGACAGCCTTTGCCAATCCGGCCAGCCTCCTTGGCCGAAAAACCTATCGGCTAAAAATATTTGTTGGTGCTGACGGTCGCCGTAACCTAAAAAAAACTTATCCACGCCTTGCACCGCCTTTACCTCCACCTCCTCGCCCGGAGAAAATTGCCACAGCTTGGCCGAAGCAATAAAATTTGTGGCTTCGGTCAAGATCGCCGCATCAACCCAATTTAAATTATCCCGGCATATGATATTTACCAATGCAATAAATTGTGTTAAATCTTCACGGTATAGATAATGCCCTAAGATTTCTCGCATTCTTTCCCGCTCTGCTGGCTGTTCCGGATAAATACGCCACAAAATTGCGCGCGCGATATCGTCCAAAATCTGTATTTTTACCCGATGCTCATCCTCTACCGGCCGAGCACGGCGCAAAAGATCGCTCACCTCGCCGTTAGCAAATCCGTTCGCCATACTGGCGGTAATCACCGGCGCATCAGCATCAATGATATCCGCACTATGCATCTCGTAACCGCTGCCGGGCTGGGTAGGTGCTAATTCTGCTTCAACCAAGCGATGCGTATCCGAACCACAAATCTCTAAGACCTGAGGTAAAGTGTCCTTAAACCCGCCGGCAAAATATTTCCGGCGGGCCTTAACACCAAGGACTGAACGATCATCAGCCTTGATGTAATTGAAAACCCCCCTGCGAAATGACTCTAGGTATTGCGCATAAATTTTTTCTTTTATATTTTTATCGCTCAAAGAAATCCCCGCCACATTTTTTTGATCGGAATAAACTTGGCTTAAAATACTCTCTTTCAGTTTTCGCTTATACCACGTCGCCAGGATCATCGATTGGTAGATCTGGCGCAGCAATGCAAAATTTTTTCCGGTGTTAACTTCTTTTTCTATAATCGGCAAGATCACCTCCCGCACAACCGATGCTGAGGCGGCATTATCCTTAACCGGCAAAGCCAAAAGATCTTGCTCTAACATTACCTTTAAATGACTCTGGATAATGATCGCCGCAGGGCCGTCTTCATAGACTACGGCGCGGTCAGGCACAATCCAAATCTTGTTGAAGGTATTTACAGGCTGCTCTTTGCCCCTCAAAGCCTTAACCTTTTTATAAATGCGATCCCAAAAGAGTTTGCCCGAGGCGCTTTCCGGGTACATCAGCGACGCGCCCAATTGCTTCAAAATATAATCCTGGCTTAAGAGGTCACGCCCCAACTCAGTTTGGCTTAACGCCTCAGGAATGATCCTGTTTTTTTCGTAAGGCGAAAGGTTAACCCAAAGCTCGTTATCCGGAATCGCCAAAGCAGCTAAAAAATACTTTGCCAGTTTGGTTGACTCCGGTTTCAACGCGTAGCCCTTAAGCGCGCTATTGCCCCGATCGACAATAAAGTCAAAACGGAAAGGATTGTCGGGATTGGTCACCATACCCTTTAAAAACGGCGGCACAAAAGCCGGGCTGACGCCCACAAGCGTTCCGGGCTTAGGTAACTCTAAAGCGGTTTGAGAATAGACTACTGGCAAGGAAGTGAAAAAAAATATTACGGCCATGGCAAAAGCCATAGCCTTACCGACGAAACGCCGACGATTGTGCGCCCTAATAAAAACTTTCATCTCTATTCAAGAAATACCATTTTTATTACAGTAATACTAGGCGGTCGGCAGGAAAATATGTAAGCGCTTTCAGAAAATTATTTTTTGCGAAATCTAAGTGCAATCCAAACCAACCAAACCAAACAAAACAAAGAAAAAATATCACCGATGCGATTAAAAATGCTGCGCTGCTTATTCAGCGGTACATCAAAATCGCCTGCGCCGGCAAAAAAAGTTTCCTTATTACCCTGCTTAAGCTTAACGATTTCGCCTCTAAATGAGACTACTCCGCTGATGCCACTATTAGCGCAACGCACAAAAGAGATACGGTTTTCAATGGCACGTATCGCCATAATCGCCAAATGCTGGCTCGCCTCGGGCTCGCCGTTAAACCAGGCATCGTTGGTAACATTAACCAGAAAATCGCTTCGCGCGGCAAAATTACGGCACAAATCACTGAAGGTATCTTCAAAACAGATCAATGTCCCGAATTTTTTATTCGCATAAGAAAAGATCTTCAACTCCTTGCCGGCTTGCAGATCGGAAAGTCCATTTAATGCCGGGATCGACGAAAGGAGCCGCGCCATAGGGACATATTCGCCAAAAGGCACAAGCTTGATCTTATTATAAGCCCCCACACGGCTACCGTCAGCATTAAACAAAACAACGCTGTTAAAAAATCCTTCGTCAGACTGCACCATCCCCAACAAGACCGGATTATTTATTGTGCGGACAAAATCACGTAGATTATCATTGCTCTCTTCGATCAAAAACGGCCAGGCGGCTTCGGGAAAAACCACCAGGCTCTGTGCCGGAAAATTTTTGCTTAGAGTAAGCATACGCCGCACTACCTGAGAGGCAGAATCCCGTGCGCCTTTTTCTTCTTCGGCAGCATTCGGCTGTACTAACGAAACTTTTACATAGCTTAACGGCGGCAAGAGCTGGAGACGAAAAAAGGAGTAACTGAAACAAAACCCGAAGATAAAGATTATAAAACAAATATCCTGGCGCGAAGCTTTTTTAGAAAAAATACCTAAAATAATGATATTAGCCGAGACGATTAAAAACGAAATAAATTTTATACCGAAAATATCTACCGGTTGGACCAACCACTGGTTTAAATATTGTGAAAACCCCAAATCCGCCCAACTAATACCGCACCAGAAGTGCTCTTTTAAAAATTCCACCAAAACCCAGGCTGCCGGCACACTTAAAAAAGCCAGAGGCTTATCCCAAAATTTTCGCGCAGCAAGAAAAAATAGTACCGGGAAAAGCGCCAGCATGGGCACAAGAAAACACAAACCGAGCTTAGTAACATTGCTGATCCAAAAAATCGTAGCCGCGTAAAAGGCAATGCCAAAGGCCAAAGAACGTAAAGAGCCGCCTTTAATATCCGCTTTATAAATCGCAGCAAAAAATGGCACCAAAGAAAACCAGATCAAAAAGGAAAAACCCGGCAGGTCAAAAGCCAAACCAGTCAAAAGGCCGCTTATTATGCAAAATAAATATGGTAAAACTTGAAATTTTTTAAGTCGCCGCTGCATTGAGTTTAATCACAATATTACGTAATTTAGCATAATCAGCATCTTTGGCCAGGACCAACATCACATCGCCGCCCTGCAGGGCTGTTGCGCCGGAAGGGACAAGATATTTATCGCCGCGGGCGATCAAAACAATAAGATTCCCATCCGGAACGCTTAAATCGTAAATAGTTTTACCTACAACTTCTGAATTATACGGGATCATAAGGTCGGTCAACATCGCATCGATCGCTTCGGTCTTCTCGAATTCTAAAGGGTGCCGGCGGTCCGCTTCAACCGGTACGCTTACATTAAGCCAATTTGCGACTAAGGATACGCTGGTCCCCTGGATCAAGATCGAAGTTAAAACTACAAAAAAGACAATATTAAAAATCACTCCTGCATGCGGTACACCGGCCAATAAAGGAAAGGTAGCTAAAACAATCGGCGCGGCGCCACGTAAACCCACCCAGGAAACCATTACTTTTTTGGGGATGCTCATATTAAACCCCAACAAACAGATAAATACACTTAATGGCCGCGCAACAAACATCAAAACCGCCGCGATCTCAAGGCCAGGAAGAATATGGGAAAATACCCCCGACGGCAAAACTAAAAGGCCAAGGGCTAAGAACATCACGATCTGCATCAGCCAGGCGATACCTTCATAAAAATGAAGCAAAACCTTTTTATGCAGAAAATCATGGCTGCCTAAAACGATTCCTAAAATATAAACTGCCAAAAACCCGTTACCGTGCAAAATGTTGGTAACCGAATAGGCTAAAGCGACCATTGCCAAAATAAGCGTCGGGTAGAGCCCTTCATAGGGTAAGCGGATTTTCTTGACCAGAATAATCGTTGCCCGGGCAAACAAAAGCCCCAAAAGAAATCCTGCGCCCATCTCCATAAAAAATACCGGTATCAAGCTTTTTAGGGGAGCATTATTCTTCATGAGGCCGATGATACCTACCGTTAAAAATACCGCCATGGGGTCATTGCTGCCGGATTCAAACTCTAAAAGCTCACGTAAACCACCCTTAAACCCAATGTGCCGGGAACGAAAAATATTAAATACCGCCGCCGCGTCGGTTGAGGATAATACGGAACCGAGCAAAAACCCCTCAAGCGGTGAAACATTTAAAATGATCACCGAAAAAAATCCTAAGATCACTGCCGTAAAAAGCAGGCCAAAAGTCGATAAAATAAGCCCCGGGCCTAAAATCGGGTTAATGGTCTTCCAATGAGTATTCAGGCCACCGGTAAAGATAATAAAGATCAGCGCGGTGATACCGATCGAGGAAGCCGCCCAATGGTTAGTGAAAGCCACACCGCCAAACCCCTCTTTACCGGCCAACATACCGATGATTAAAAATAAGAGCAGCGAGGGAATAGCAAAGCGGTCGGTGATCTTACTTGACAAAACGCTGAAAAAAATAAGAATCGCACTGCCCAGAAGAATATGCTCAATCGGTATCATGATTATATTCTATGTAAAATGTACGCGCGAGGCAAGAAATTCATTTCGAAGAAGCGTAAATTACGGGAGACATCGTTCCTAAAGCAAACTTGTTATGCCCGAAGCGGGCATGGTTTGAGCGTAGCTCAAGAGCGAGGGCAAACACAAAGCGAGGCGAAACGCTGGTTGAGCCGGAGCGGTTTGCGGCAGGAACATGTCGAGTCGTAATTTACGCGCCCGCCTTTATTTACCGCAGCACTTTTTGTATTTTTTACCGCTGCCGCAGGGGCAGGGTTCATTGCGGCCGGCTTTTTCCTGATTATTCACAACCGTCGCCGGTTTAGCTGCGGCTTCTTCCTGCGGCTTTAATGAGGAGTATTCACTGTGCACTAAAACTTGCGGTGTCTGTTCAAAGACCGAGACTTCTTTGCGCTCGGAAACGCGGGTACGAAAAACTAAATCTACGATCCCCTCTTTAATACGCGCGATCATATCGGTAAAAGCCAAGTAAGCTTCTTTTTGATACTCGACTAAAGGGTCGGTCTGGGCATAGCCGCGTAAATGCACGCCTTCCTTCAATGAATCCATGATCAAAAGATGTTCTTTCCAGCGGCTATCGATGACCCAAAGCGCCAAAGACTTCTCCATGCCGCGTAACTCTTCAGTATCTAATTTTTGCTCACGCTCAGCGGCTAATCTCGCTACAGCTTCTTTAACAAATTGAACCGCCTCCTCCAAGCCTAAATTGCTCAACTGTGCCGGCTCGACCTCAAGGTCGAATTTCTGTTTAAGCCACAAGGTCAGGCCTAAAATATTCGGCTCATCGGTAAAATAAAGGGGCAAAGATGTTTCAATCACTTCGTTGGTGATATCCATGACCGTCGCGTGAATATCCGAGTTCTCTAAGACTTCGCGCCGCTGGCCATAGATCACTTCGCGTTGTTTATTGCTGACATTATCATAATCTAAAAGCTGCTTACGCACTTCAAAGTTTCTGCCTTCAACGCGCTTTTGTGCGATCTCCATCGAACGGTTGATCAGCGGGTGCTCGATCGCTTCGTCTTCCGGGAAACCAAAACGCTCCATCAACATAAAGATCTTTTCCGAACCAAAGAGACGCATAAGATCATCTTCTAATGAAACGTAAAACCGCGCACTGCCCGGGTCGCCCTGGCGCGCACTGCGGCCGCGCAGCTGATTATCGATGCGGCGCGCCTCATGGCGTTGCGTACCGACAATATGTAAGCCGCCTAACTCGACAACTTTGTTGTGCTCCTCTTGAAACTTATCTTTATGCTTTAAGTAAAGTTTTTCGTACTCTTCCTTATACGCCGGATTATTAGAAAAGATCTCATTTTTATGTAAAAGATCTTTGATATAGGCATCGATCGAACCGCCTAAAACAATATCGGTACCACGACCGGCCATATTGGTGGCAATCGTCACCTGCGCCAAGCGCCCGGCTTGGGCTACGATCTGTGCTTCTTTTTCGTGATACTTGGCATTTAATACATTGTGCGGCACGCCTTTCTTGCTTAGCAGAAACGACAACATCTCCGAATCTTCGATCGAGATCGTGCCGACTAAAACCGGCTGTTTACGCTTATAGCACTCTTCGATCTCGGTGATAACCGCATTAAATTTAGCTTTTTTATTTTTATAGATCCGGTCCGGCTCATTCCCACGGATCAGCGGCCGGTTGGTAGGGACAACCGTAACATCCAATTTGTAAATATGATTAAACTCGTTAGCTTCAGTATAAGCCGTACCGGTCATGCCGGCTAATTTTATATACATGCGAAAATAATTTTGCAAAGTGATCGTGGCTAAAGTCTGGCTCTCTTCCTGGATCCGTAACCCCTCTTTAGCTTCGACCGCCTGGTGCAAACCATCCGACCAGCGCCGGCCCGGCATCAAGCGCCCGGTAAACTCATCGACAATAACTACGTGGCCGTCTTTAGCGATATACTCTTTATCTTTTTCGAAAAAATTATGGGCACGCAAAGCCTGCGTGATGTAATGCACCCAGGTATTAGACGATTTGTCGGGAGTATCTTCGGAAATACTGCTTATGCCTAACATCTCTTCGCATTTTTTCTCACCGCGCGGAGTCAAGTAAGCATTATTCGATTTTTCTTCAACGATCGCATCATATTGTCCTTCCAGCTCTTCGTGCGTCGTACGCACCTCAGAACCATCGGTATTTTTTATCACCATACTGCCATCTTTAGAATCAAAACTCTGGATCAAAAATTTAGTCGTAAGCTGCCGGGCACAGCGGTCGGCCTTGTAATATTTATCTACGGAAAGTTCCGCCGGGCCGGAAATGATCAAAGGCGTACGCGCTTCATCGACTAAAATCGAATCGACTTCATCAACGATAGCGAAAAAGTGGCCGCGTTGTACCATCTCATCAAGGCTCACTACCATGTTATCGCGCAGGTAATCAAAACCGAATTCGTTATTGGTGCCGTAAGTAATATCGCAGCCATAATTAAATTTACGCTGGTTCTTATCCATATCCTGCTTGATCACGCCGCAGGTAAACCCTAAAAAATTATAGATCGGGCTCATCCACTCGCAATCGCGGGAAGCCAGATAATCGTTAACGGTAACGACATGCACGCCGCGGCCGGCCACCGCATTTAACGCCGCGGGTAAAGTAGCGACTAAAGTCTTACCTTCACCGGTCGTCATCTCGGCGATCTTATTGCGATGCAAAACAATACCGCCCAGGATCTGCACGTCAAAGTGGCGCATCTTGACCGTACGCTTGCCTGCCTCGCGCACCATAGCATAATAATAGGGAAGGATCTCTTCCAAGACTACCGTGATCGCTTCCTTAAACTCTTCTTTATTTAAATTCTTGGTCTTATCCTGGATCAATTGACGATACTCGGCAGTCTTCTCCTTGAAAAATGAATCAGGTTTACTTTGCAGTTCTGCCTCATAAGAATTTACCTGCGCGACCATCTTGGCCAAGTTTGCCGCTTCCTGCAAAGAGGGCGAAGGCATATCCCGATGCAAGTTAACATTAACCGCCGGTTTAATGCGATTTATTTTAGCTTTACAGCTATTAAAGATAAGTCCTTTAAACATAGGTACTTATTGTAGTGGCTAGGCGGTAAATGTCAACCCAAAACCCGTCGCAAGCAAAAATCTAGCGTGAAGCATCATTTCATACATACAGCCTAAAACTTTCCACAGTAGATTTATCTTTTCCTTCAATGTATTTGATAGTGTTTTGCATCTCATCTAGCAATCTCTTACCACGGACATTCGATGGATCTCCCCATGATTCACAAAGTCCTTTTAATAATCTTAAAGAAAGTTCGTAATATTCGGGGAAATTTCTCAATTCAAATGCTACCGCAATTTGTCTATCGATAAACGTACATCCCGCAACTGGGTCTGGTTGAACAAAATCTTTTATTAGTGAGTGATAAACTTCAAATTTTTTTCTGTTTTATTTCTTGGCTGCGCAAATTAATATAAGAAATAGCAGCCCACGCGGTAGCCGCAATAGAGACAAGAGCCGCCATCCATTCAACATTAAAATTAACCATATAAACTCATCTCCCATTTTTTCTTTGTTGAAAACATTATGTCTTGCTATGCACACCAGTAAAAATGATATATCTGAAGATCTAAGATGCGGATTAAAGTACTTTGAGCAAAGCTGAAAGTTGTTTTTTCAGCAACGGTAATTTCGAAGAATAGACATCCCATACAATGCCGTAATCAACGCTATCATAATCATGGATTAGCTTATTGCGCATATCGACAATATTACGCCAAGGAATATCTTTGTGCTTCGTCTGGAAAGCTTTCGACAAGCTATTCGCCGCTTCACCAATGATCTCAATGTTACGGATAACCGCATCCTGTTTTTCAGTATTCTTCAAAAACACTGAGAGAGAAACGCCTTTTAGATATTTATCAATACGTTTTATCGCATCGAGAATATTCAACAGATAAACCTTATCCAACTTCAAAGTACTCTGCCTCTTTTAAAACGTACGGCTTAAGGTGCTTATTTAATGCCAACTTGGTAACGAGATCAATGTCTTTATGAAAGATACTCTGCAATTCGCGCAGCAAGCCTATGTAATTATCAAATGTTGCGTGCTTAAATTCAACTAAAAAATCTATATCGCTGGTGGCCTCTGCTTCGCCGCGCGCGAAAGAACCGAACAATGCTAAGCGTTTTATCCCATATTTATCAAAAATCTCTGGGCGCTTAGTTATCTCGCTTTTTATCATACGCTTATTCATAAATTGCATTATAACATAAAAAGGGCATAAAAAAATCCCCGTTCTTTCCAAGACTAGGATTTACTTACCCCTTCGCCTCTTCTTTAAGGTAAGCGTAGATAAAATCTTCCAGGCGGCCGTCGAGGACGGATTTGGCATCGTGCACCTCGCAATCAGTGCGGTGGTCTTTGACTAAAAGGTAAGGGTGCAAGACATAAGAGCGGATCTGTGATCCCCACTCGATCTTGCGCTTGGTACCACTGATATTCTCTAAGTTTTTTTTCTTTGCCTCTTCCTGGATCTCGTAGAGCTTGGATTTTAAAACATTAAGGGCAAAAATTTTATTCTGCTGTTGCGAACGCTGGCTTTGGCAGGCAACAATAAGCCCGGAAGGAATATGGGTAATGCGCACGGCAGAATCGGTTTTATTGACATGTTGGCCGCCGGCGCCGCCGGAACGGTAAGTGTCGATCTTTAAATCGTCGGGCTTGATCTCAATATCGACATCGTCTTCGATCTCCGGGATCACATCCACCGAAGCGAAAGAAGTATGCCGGCGCTTATTGGCATCAAAAGGCGAAATACGTACCAGCCGATGCACGCCGCGCTCAGAGCGCAGAAGACCATAAGCACGCTTACCCTCAACAATAAAAGAAATGCTCTTGATCCCGGCCTCTTCGCCGCGCACCTCATCAAGGATGCTTAATTTAAATTTACTCTTTTCCGCCCACTGCACATACATACGAAAAAGCATGCTCGACCAATCACAGGCCTCTGTGCCGCCGGCACCGGAATTGATATCCACGATCGCATGGCAATTATCGAATTTACCGGAAAACAAGACACGTAATTTTAAGCCATCGACCTCTTTTTTTAAGGTACCGATCTCAGCGGTAATCTCCGGCGATAAGGAATCATCCCCTAACGCAACCAGCTCTTTAAGCTCCTCCAGCTTGTGGCTTAAAATATCCCAATCATCTACATCGGATTTAGCAACTTTTAATTTCTCTACAACGGATGTTGCAGCTTTCTGGTCGTTCCAAAAATCCGAAGCGGACATCTTTTCCTGCAAAAATTTGACCTCGATGCGTTTATCCTCTACTTTAAGCATAACGCCTAAATTAGTGAGCTCTAAAGATAAGGAGTTAAAATCGGAAGAAAAATCCTGCATGATTATGCGTTGATTCAGATGAGATTACGGTTACGCAGCTCCATCTCGAGCTCTTCGCGCCGGTCGGTATATTCGAGGGCCAGGTCGGAAGTGATCTTTCCCTCTTCGGTCAAACGGATCAAACATTGGTTAAAAGTATTCATCCCGTAGACATCGCCCTTTTCCATATATTTAGGGATCTCCCAGATCTTATTTTCCCGGATAAGCCGCGAGATCGATGGGCTTAAAACCATGATCTCATAGGCCGGGATCATCCCTTTGCCGTCGGCGCGCGGCACGAGCCTTAAAGAAACAACGCCTTTTAAAAGAGTGGAGAGCTGGGTCAAGATCAGCTCATGCTGGTGCGGCGGAAAAAAGTTAATGATGCGTTCAATGGTCGAAGCCGCATTGACCGTATGCAAAGTCGAAACCACCAACACCCCGGTCTCGGCAGCAGTCAAAGCCGCGTAGCAAGTATCGGCATCACGCACGTTACCAATATAGATCACATCCGGCGAATGAAGCGCAAATTGCCGCAATGCATCAGAATAACTGCGCACATCAATACCGATCTCACGCTGGTTGACCAAACATTTCTTGTCTTTGAAGGTAAATTCAATCGGCTCTTCGATCGCTAAAATATGCTTAGGGTGGCGCTCGTTCATATAATCGATCATGCTGGCGATCGTGGTCGATTTACCGCTGCCGGTAATACCGGTCAAAAGCACAATGCCCCGGCGCTCGGTACAAAATCTCTCTAAAACTTTAGCCGGCAAATTTAACGAATCAAATTTCGGGATCTCTAAATCGATCTTCCGGATAACCATAGCCAGGCTGTCACGCTGATAAAAAATACCGACGCGGAAACGCCAGCGGTCCTTGTAATAAAAGGCAAATTCACAGCTACGGTCATCCTGCAAATGCTTTTTCGTACGGTCATCGGTCATCTCTTTGACCAATTGGTCAATATTCTCTTTCGTGAAAACTTCCTCGGTGATGGGTATGACATAGGTATTAACGCGGGCGCGCAAAACGGAATTAGTGCGGATAAAAATATCCGAGGCCTTGACCTCGATCATCTTGTCGAGCATGTCGTTTAACTGCATAACGAAATTATTGTATCATATAATTTTTACGCAGGCAGGAAAATTTAAGGAAGTTTAACGGAAATGATCTTAAAATCAAGGCCGGTAATATCCTTTTCCTGAGACGATATAGTTTTCCCGGAGGAGGAAGCTTCCTTGCGGTAAGTCACAGTGGCATCCGCCAAGACGTTTTTCAGCGTTACCCCTCCGTCTTGTTTGATTTTTGCCATATCCCGCTCATTAGCTCTATCAACCGCATCCCGCAACTCACCGGACATCTCCATCCCGGCCTCGCCATGCTCTTTACCCGCTAAATGCCCCAATTCGTGCTCCACGATTTTTTTGACTGCGGCGATCCGCTCGGCTTTGGTAGCAAGGCTCGCTAAAAATAAAGGCGGAATGTGGATCCTTGCACCTTCTTTACTGCTAAAGTGCCCGGCAGCATGGGTTTTTTCCTTGCCACCGGTAGCACTCTCTTCCTCAACCTGGTAAAGCTCAGTATCGCCGTCCGCGGGGGTAAAGAAAATTTTTTCACCCTTTAAACCGATTTCGTTTTTTACCGCAATACGGATCTCATTAAGCTCTTGTTCGCCTAAACCCCCGGTTTTACCTAAAGCAACTGCAGCCATAACCACATCTGATTCACTTAAAGGATCTTCACGGGGCTTGCCTAACACCTGGTACATCTGCCCATAAATATCCCGCATCTTTGCGCTAAGCTGCGCATGGCCGGCCTGGGTCATATCGCCGTAAGAAATATAATCCGATTTTTTGCCAATAGTGATTCCCAGCGGATTTTTACCCAGCATACGCAATGCCCTGTTAACTGCCGCGATAACAATATTCCTTTTTTGGCCAGGAATAATTTTAAATAGCGACATAATAGCCACGGCATCTTGTCCATGCTGCAATCGCGCCAAGACTACATGGGCCAAGGCTAACCGGTCACCGCCATGATCTTCGGGAATCACCGTCAAAATAGCGGCTAGCGCTTTTTGATGGCTTCTTTTGTCAAAAAAAGTTGCGCGGTCTTCTCCACGCGGGTCACTGAGCTCCCTTGCCGATTCGCGCTGCACCATCTCGGCCTCTAACTTAAATGCCGAAAGCAGGTTGTCACCCGGCAGCGCCAAAGCAACGCCGCGGTGGTTTCCGGAATAAGCATCGAGGTCCGGCTTAATGTGGGAGATAATATACGCTTTAGCCCCATCCAGCCCTAACGTCGCCAAGACGACCATGATCTCCTGAGAGTGGTGAGATAGATCAAAATGCAACCCGGTCACCGCAGATTGCGGGCTCATTAGGCTTTCTTGCCACGCTTCATCAAATTTCACCGCCAGTGCAGAAAAAGATTCAAAATAGCGGTTACGCCTTTGCACGTAATCCTCAAGTAACACCTGCAATCTTTTTTTATCGATATTAATGCTGATTACACCATCAATCCGGTCGCTCACCACTTGCGCTATGGCCTCTAAGGACTGACCGGATTTAGCCGCGACGATCGCTGCCAACGCCTCTTTAGCGAGATAAATAAATAAAGGGCGATATTCACTTTCGCACAAATTCTCCAGGCGATCAGCCAATTCTATGATCACCTCTTCGCCCTTAGCGCCAAACATATCAAAAATTTTTTCGCCGTCGGAGTCGTTATGGTATACCAAAGCTTTCAATTTAACGGCTATTTCTGAGGGCATGTGAGGGCTTTGCTCCGAAGTAAATAACAGTTCTTGCATGATGGTTTGCGGACAAGCCCCTTCGTAGTATTGATGCAATAAAGGCGAGTCTTCTTCTGCCGGATCTTCAGAATCGGTATCATCGTTTAAAAAATCTCCTATTGCCTTTGTGCCTTGCTCGAGGGTTACAGCCGCATAAAGCTTTTCAATAATACGTTTAATACTGGGCGGGTCAGGGACTAGCGTCGATTCATATAACGCCCGCCTTAATACTCCCAATTGGCCGCGCGCGGCATCCGAAAGGTCCGGACGTAAGGCCAGCCATTTTACTGCCTGAAAAACCGTATCCCGCTCCAGCACTTCCTGCGCGATCGAAGAATTTACCATATTGCTATAGGTGGCGCCAAGATGAGGGATTTCCACCAAGCCCATGATCCGTAAAGCCCGCGCATCTTTAACCTGGTCAATACCCATCAAATGGCACAACGATAAAAAATATCCGGTCTCTTTATCACCGGTCACGGCCCGCTTATGCAGCAAAGCGCTGATTGCGACTAAGATCTTTTCGTTGCCATTCGTAGCCTGAGTTATCAAATCATCGGCAACAGAAGCAAAAAATCTTGCCTGGCGCCGGTCAAAACCTTCGGGCTCTAAAGCCGCCCGGCACAAACGCTCTATAGCCGTACGGTTAGCGTCGGAAATAATATCATGCGCATTGCTTGCCGCCGGTAAGGCATATAACAGGGATGCCACGGTAATAATATCTTCGCGTGCACTTTGATAGCGCGCATTATCTGCGTTAAGCGCCGCGTCGATACCTGCGGATAACGCCTTAGAAAGTTTCATCCCTTTAGCATCATGGTCTTTTCCTTTCAAGTGGCCAAGTTCATGTTTAACAATCGCTTTAACAATCGCGATCCGCTCGGCTTGCGTTGCAAAACCCGCCAAAAAAGTAGGTGGAATATGGATACGCCCATTACCCTCAAAACTATAGTGGCCGGCCGCGTAAGTGCGCTTTGTGCTGCCGTGGCCATCGGGCTCATCCACATAGTAAAGTGCAGAACCGTCATGCGTAGGCGTAAAGAGCAACGCAATGCCTTTTTTGGCTAGACGAAGGCTTTTGTCTTCGTTTACAGCCGTAAAAATCTCGTTAAGGGCTTTAGTGCCAAGCCCGCCGGTCATACCCAAGGCTACGGCTGCCTGAATTACTTCTTTTTCATCTAAAACAGCTCCTTGCGGCTTGCCTGATTCTTCCCGCATTAACTTATAGGCCTCTTCCATATCAGCTGTTAACCGCGCATGGCCGGCCTGGGTCATGTCACCGCAGGCAATAAAGGCGCTGGTGTCCCGTGTATCTGTAAAATAAACTGATTCCAGCTGAAGCGCTTTGCACGCCCCGCCAAGCACGCTTTTGATCTCGCCGCGCGTAGGCCCGGGCACAACGCCGGATAGCCTTTGCACTGCATCCTTGTACCGGCCGGCCTTTAAGTGAACGATGATATCCCACACCGCCGTAACAACTGCTTCATCGCCAAGTTTATGCTCTGCCTGTTCAAGAATAAATTTACTGATAATATTTCTCGCCTGGATCTCCCCCAACCCCAGTGCTACGTCAACGGCATCATCACGATTAAGCGGCGATTGTCTGATCATTTCGCGCTTAAGTACCTTAGCTTTGGCATCAAGCGCCTTTAACATTTCCTCGGAAGGCACGATCAAGGGAAGAGTGGGTTTCCCTTTAAGATATTGCGCAAGGTCCGGCTTGACCTCGAGCTGAACATGGTCTAATGCTGCAGCTAAATCAAGATTCACCAATATCGCAACGAGCTCAAAGGACATTTTCGCAATCCATCTCTCCAGCGGCACAAGCCTTTCATCTTTATCTAAGATCATACCTTGCCATTGCCGCGCGAACTCCTGCGCTAAAGGCTCTAAGGCCTTAATATACTTATCACGTATTGTGGCATACTCATCAAGCTCTCTGTCAAAACTGCCGGCAAGCTCAGCGTTAAGATTTATTTTCAAGACCCGCATAATATGACCGAAGATCTTTTTTCTTATATCTGCGCTATTTTCGCGGCCGACAATAGAACCGAGAGCTATCTTTGCAATGCTTATAAAAAATAGGTGGCGGTCATGGTTATTGCACATATCTTCAAGGCTATCCGCCAAGCCATCGATCAGAGTTAAGCCATCATCACCAAAAAGTGCAAAAACTGAAGCACCGTTCTGGTCAATACGGAACAATAATTCTTTTAAACCCTCTTGCAGCCCCTGGGGCATAGCAACACCGGAAACTTCGCCGGACGATAACGTTTTAAAAACTACCCATGGACAAGCCCCCCTGCGATCACCATACAAGCCTTCGCCTTCTTCCGGTATTGTATTGATCGGGCCGCCATGGATATCTTCGGGGTCACCTGGATCAACCGGGTCCTGGTCGCCATCTAAAGGGTTACCATAGGTATCATCCAAAAGCTCGGATAAAGCTATAGCCGCATAAATCCGCTCAACCGCCCTAGGAACACTTATGGGCGGAAAAACAAACATCTCCCGGCCAAAAGAATGAGCAATCGCCGACAAGGCCGATCTCGTCTTGTCTGGAATATAATCCCGCGATGCCAGCCATCTGGCCGCATCGAAAATAATCTTCTCATCAAAGACCGTCTGCGCGATATCGCGCCTGTAAACTACCTGGCCGTCTTGCTCAAATCTCATCTTCCTGCTGGCGCTGGTAACATATTCAGCGGTAAGCTTAGGATCGATTTTTATCAATGCCCTTAAACTCCTAGCCTGCGCATTATCCACTTGGCCTAACCCCATAAGCTCATGCAAGTAGACCAAATACCTGGCAACCCGTGGGTCAGAAACGCTCTCTGAATTAAACAAAGCCAAAATGGCCTTGTTCCTAGCCTTTGCGCGGCTCTTAGTGGTTTGGCCCAACTGCTTCTGCGCCGCAGCAATAAACGCCTGGCGCCAAGGGTTAGTTATATCGTCTTTACGCAAGGCCGCACGGCACATACGCTCTAAAGCCACGATGGTTTCCACGCTGGGGGCAATGCTGGAACCGTCCTTGGATTGGATAATATCATTCAAGAAGCCCGCAATCAAATTCAAGTCTGCCGCGACTTGCGCCTCTCTCGTTTTGGCTACTGCCTGTTCACCTTGAGCGCGCGTTGGAAAAACCTTCGGTTCTGGCGATTGAACCGGCTTGGCCAAAACCGGACCTTGCCTGCCTTTTTCAATATCCAACATATATTTGATCTCTATCTCATGGATCAACAGCATATCTTTCCCGTTAGCCGCGTCAATCTCCGCTTGCAATTTAGCAGATAGCTTCATACCGGGATCATCGTGAGTTTTCCCGGCTAAATGCCCTAACTCATGTTCAACGATCTCTTTCACCGCGGCTACGCGCTCCTCAAGAGTATCAAAGCTCTGCAATAATAACGGCGGGATATGGATACGCACACCATCGCGGTCGCTAAAGTGCCCGGCAGAGTGAGTTTTTTCAGCGGCCCTTGCGTGATAAAGTATCGTGCTATCTTCCGGAGGGGTGAACAAAATCAATAAATCTTTAAACTTACCTTCTATATCCTGATCGCGCAAGTCTCTAAGAACATGCCGGAAATCGACGGCCGTTAAATGGCCGGTTTTACCCAGGCGCGTGGCGGCAGTGATCACAGCATCTTCATCTAAAAATTTTTGATCCGGCTTAAGCGGATAGCCGGAACTTAACAGCTCCTGGCGCATCATGGCATAGACCCTTTGCATCGAAGGGCGAAACTCGCTCTCGGCTTTCGCAGTCATCGTACCGCAGGCAATGGCTTGGTTCTCCCCGGGCAAACCATCAAAATAATCAGTGGTAATACCAAGGGTTTGGCAAATATCCTTCAATAATACCTTGGCTACCGGGCCGGCGTAATCCGACCTTATCGCTCCCGTAAAAACATTAAGCGCTGTCCTAAAATCCCTGGTGTTTAAGTACTTATAGATTGTTACCGCTAATTGATAAATCTCCTGGCGTTTGATTTCACTACCTTTCAAACCTTCCTCCAAGGTATCATTTACGACCATTACTCTGGAAGAAAATTCTTCGTTTGTCCGCGCCATCTCGGCCATATTTACAAAAAATTGCCTTAAACAACTCTCGATACGCTGGCGATTGATCTCAGAAAGCTGGAGTTTTTGCGCCAAAACTTTGATCTTCTCCATCACCGGCGGCTGGGCTTGGTCTAGAAAACCTATTGTAAAAAAATCGCCGCTGATCTCTTCCGCCAGGGAAAGAAACATATCCCGCGTAGCCGCGGGAATGTTTTCCCAAGCATTATCTAAAAGAATCTTAGCCAGGCTGGCGGCAAATATTTCTTTCAAAGGTTTTAAGTCCCGCATAAGGCGCGCGTGACCAGCTTTTATTTTTGCTGACTCTTCAGCCTGCGCTACATCTACCGCCTCCTGCAAAAATGCCGGTAACGATTTATGCCCCTTACCACTTAAGTGATCAAGCTCATGCTGGGTGATAGCAGTAGCCAGCTGAATGCGCTCAGCAATATTTTTGCCGCGGTGGGCTAAAAATTTAGGAGAAATATGAATACGTTTTTTTGTGCCGCGCGCGCTGGAGTGGCCGGCAGCATAAGCTGCCGGCTCTAAGCCATGATAAAGCTCAAAATGCGCTGACGAGCCGGTAAATAAAATCTCTACATCGCCGGAAATATGCAAAGAGCTACGCACACCATCTTTTATCATGCGTAACTCCCGCGCGCTTAAGCCTCCCGCCAACTTTAGTTCAGTAACCGCTTTGATCACCTCTTCTTCGTTAAGCCACTCTTTATCCACCGACAGATGGTCCTTGTAGCCATCATATTGCTCGGCCATCATCTCGGTTAAAACCGGATGATCTTTTGTGGTCAAGGTACCACAAGCGATGTTAATGCTGGCGCGGCCGGTTTCAACATCCGGCGGAATGCCTTGCCTTCTCCCTTCTTGCGTTGCCTTGCGGACATCCAAATTTTCGCCGCCGGAAAAATAAGCGCGGCGGGTAATTTTCTGTACTAGCGAACGGCCGTTCGCACCTACATATTCTCTTTTTACATAATTATAGGCGCCTTTTTTGAATGCCGCTAAATACTCTTGGTAGATCTGCTCGCGCACTTCCGGATCGGTTGTATCCACGCCTTTAACTTTACGTTTATTAAAGTAGGCTTCACCCAAAAATGAGTTCTTTAACTTTTCTTTAAACCAGCTGGCTAAAATTATCGAATAATAAAGTTGACGCAGTTGCGCAAAATTTTTACCGGTATTCACTTCTTTTTCAATCAGAGGCAAAATATATTTTTTAAATGCATCTGCATTATCAAATCGTCCCGCTTGCGGGACACCATAGTTTTTACCTTTGCCTTTTGAGTTTTGACTTGATGCCACATAATCCTCTTCCATCATCACTTTCAATTGCGCTTTATCGATATAGGCTTTGCCTTCTTCTTCGTAAATGTGGATTTTGCCGGGCATGATCCAGATCTTGTTGAATGAATTCGTAGGGGCGGGGTTCCCCCGCCCAGGGCGCGGCGACCGCGCCCCTACGTTATTTATTTCCCCCCAATATTTTCTGCCCGCTTCGGTTTCCGGATAGGTCAAGCTTGCCGCCATCTGCTTCAGAACATAATCCTCACCCAGCATATCGCGGCCTAAATCCGTCACCGATAATTTATCCGGCACAATACGGTTCTGCTCATAAGGCGAAAGGTTGACCCACAAATCTGCTTCGGGAATAGTTAGCGCCGCCAAAAAATAGCGGACAATTTTTTGCCCCTCAGAGCGTAATAGCGCTTCGTTTAAGACCGTCTTGCCTTTATCCACAATAAAAGTAAATTTTAAAGGATTGGCCGGATCAAACTTTATCCCTACGGCATAAGGCAAGTCATAATCCGGGCTCTTGGCCAACATCTGCCCCGGATTGGGCATATACGGCAAAGTGGCCGCCTGCGTAACGCCAAGCGAACTCAACAAGAAAGTCAAGGCCAAAAAGGAGCTGATTGCTTTATTGAATGGTTTTTTGCACATATTAGATGCTAATATTAATGTAATAGCTATATGGATATAACATATTTTATAGGGTAAAATCAACGCAAAAGCAGAAAATTTTCATAACCCATTGTGCTAGCTATTGTTATGGATGGCTATTTCAGAAAATCTTTGATCTTATTCTCTAAATCCAGGAGGCGGCGTTTTTTGGCAACGCCCTTAGAATAACCACCTAGTTTATCGCCGGAAGCGACAACGCGGTGACAGGGGATAAGAACGGTAAAAGGATTTTTATTTAAAGCATTGGCCACGGCGCGAAAAGCTTTAGGCCTGCCGCAACGCACAGCCAGCTCTTTATAGGTAATCGTTTGGCCCAAGGGGATTTTTAACGTCTCTTGCAAAACTCGTTTTTCAAATTCAGTCATAATTTGACGGGCGGGTCATGACCCGCCCCTACACCACATATGAATCAGCCTTTAAAAAATTCTTTTAACGCCCGGGTTTGTTTAAATTTAAAAATAAATAAACCGACAGCAAAAATCGCGCAATCAACAAGAGAAATCAAGCCGATCGCCAAATAACGGTTAAAGCCATGGCTCATATTCCAAATAAGCCTTGCCGCGATCCCCATGATCAGGCCAATCACACAAACCTTGAAAAATAAATTCCATGTCCCGGTAAGGTCCAATGGCCCTAAACGCTTAACTAGTTTTTTATAAAGATACCACATGCTATAGGCACCAGACACCGACGAGGCCAAAGCAACTCCGGAGATCTTTAAAGGAAACATCAAAATCCCGCCAAGAACAAAATTTATCCCCAAAGCCCAAGCCGCGGATTTTAAAGGGGCGGCTGTCTCCTGTAAAGCATAGAAGGCGCTGCCTAACAATTTACTTATACAAAAAAATAATAAACCCAAAGCATAACAAGCAAAAACCGAAGCGGTCATCGTAAGGTCATGGGCACCGAATGCCCCGCGGCGGAAGACCACATCGATGATCGCATCGGGAATAAATAAAAAAACAAAAGTAACCGGCACGATCAGCAAAATTACTCCATCCAGGGAAAAAACCAGTAACTTTTTAAAATCTGTAAAATTGCCATCCGCGCGATACCGCGCAAAATTAACGATCGTCACACGCGATAAAGGCAATGCCACCATCGCTAAAGGAAATTGGATCAACGTCGAAGCATAAGTTATCGCGGCCAAAGCACCGGAGCCTACGATCTGGGAAAGCGAAGAAAAAATCGTATCCACCATCACATTCAATTGATAAACCACACTTGACCCCACACGAGGAGCAAACAATTTACCCATTTGCTTGATCTCCGGGTCATGAAAAGCCTCTTTAGGTTTAAGGTCAAACTTAAAATTGGTGCGCCTTAAGGCAAGCACGGGGAAAATTACCTGGATTACCCCTCCTAGCATCACGCCCACGATCAAAGCATAATATTTTATCGACCCCGCTAAAGCTAACATCCCGATAATAAAAGAAAGATTCAAAAAAGCCGGGTTTACCGCCGGCACAAAAAAGCGCTGCATCGCCGACAAAATAGAATCAAGGTCAACGGCAATACCAATAAAAAACAGGTAAAAAAAGGTGATCCGCGTAAAAGATACGGTCAATTCAAACTTTTCGTGATCGGCTAAAAAACCCGGCGCCGTGACCGCGACCAGCGGCCGAGAAAAAATCGCCCCCACGATACTTACCGTGATAAGCAAAATGCCGGATATCGCTAATAAATTATTTGCTAATTGATTAAAACGCTTTTCATTGCGGTGGTGCTCAGAAAGCATCGGCACGGCCACAGCATCCCTAAAACCCTCACCTAAAACGCTGCGCAGCAGGTTAGGCAGGCGAAACGCCACGATAAAAGCCTCCAACGCCGCCGAAGTACCGAAAAATCCTGCCATCATGATAACCCGCACCAAACCGGAAATCCGGGAGATCAAAGTCCCCAGGCTCACCAACCCCGAATCTTTCAAAATTTTCTTAAACATGAATTATTCCTTGACACGCTTTACTAATTCTTATACAATTTACCGTAAATTTAACCATAAGGAGTAACCTGTATGCCACAAAGAAGAGCCGCAAGACGATACCTAAGAAAGAGCTTAAAGAACAAAGAACGTAATTTAAGCACTACCAACACGCTTAAAAATACGATCAAAAAGTTCAAAAAAGCCCTGGTCGCTAAAAATGCTGCCGAGACGGCGACCACTTTAAACGAAGCTTACAAAAAGCTTGATAAAGCAGCTAAAACAAACTTAATCCATCCCAACAAAGCCGCGCGTTTAAAGAGCCGGCTGACCTTAAGCCTGAACAAAAGCAAAGCTTCTAAATAACTTTTAAAAGAATTTAAAACCCCGTTGCGGCATAATTGCGCAGCGGGGTTAATATTTTTATCAACAAAATCTCGACAACAAGGCGAGCGTCGATACCTTTCTCTTTGATCGCGCGGTCCGCCTCCCAAATCAAATCCAGCATCCTGACTTTTTCCACTTTATCTGAGATATAAGCTGCTCGGCCATTTAAAATACCGATAATAAGCGGGCCCAAGAAATTACCCTCTTCATCAAAAAGCTTGTTAACCGCATAAATGGCTCCGGCTAGATCATTACGGCGCAAGCAGAAGGTAAAATCATCAACCGTCACTGAACGCACACCGGAAGAAGCGTTGATAACCGCTGCATCACGTAAAAGAAGGCCAAAAAAATCATTTTTTTCGTTGCGCAAGGCATTAACATCATAATCGCTCTCGAAAACCAAATAGCTCATTCCCGCCATCTTAATCAGGTTCTCTTTGAAAAAAGCAGAAAGCTCTTCGGTTAAATTCTCAATACCTTTAAAAATCAAAAGCTTTTCCTGGTCAAAGGCAAAAGTGAAAACTTCTTCCTGCAGAATATTTAATGTAAGATTATCGCAGTGGTAGATAAAAACGCTACATGCTTTACCGGAAGGAAAAATCTTTTTCTTGAGCTCACTTATGGAGGTTTCGCGCTGGATAGCCTTATCTCCAGCGAAGAGAAAAACTTTCGCCTTGATATTCATGGCTTGCGTCACCAATCTTCAACAACCGCTTCTACAATACGGCGCGTTGTATCGTCGACAAGATCGCCCTGGGCCGCCACTTCGCTCTTCTGGTTGGGCCCGCTTAAAAAATAGGTAGTTTCCCCGACAACTTCTCTATCCTTGACCAACGTACCGGCAGAATCATAAAGCTTCATCGCCACCACAAGCTGGATTCGCTGTTCTACTACCGTGTTAGTCGTGGTAGAACGCAATGTATCTTTCCGGTAATCCCTGACCACGCAGGTAAGCTTAAGCGCCCCCGCCTCATCGCGCGCCACCTTAAGCTGACCGTCGATATTAAATCCCTGAACTAAGCTGCTCGTAAGCTCATTCTCGATCAAGCGCGGATAAGTTTTGCGGTTTTCGTATTTATTGCCTTCAGTGGCTATTTTGATATCGTTAGTCGCAGATTTAACAAAAATATACTTCTCTTTAAAGGTTACCGAGTGCACACTATAACCGCATCCGGCCAATAATAAAAATGCCGTCATCAATAACTTAATATTCCGGCGCATTAAATCTTTCCTTCTACACGTTTTAAGGCGATGTCGGATTTTTCGGCCCAGCCGGTGCGCGGATATTTATCTAAAACGATCTCATAATAAACCTTCGCGGCTTTATATTGTTTGCGCTGCTCATAAAAAGAAGCGGTTTCGTAGCTTTTTTTCGCGGCTTTTTCGTTTAGATCTTTAAGGCTGTCTGAAGCTTGCCCCGCCACATCGCTATCCGGGTGGCTGGATAAAAATTCATCGAGGCGTGCCGTTGCCTCATGGACCGCCCTGGCATCATAGTCGGTACCGGCAAAACCCTTAGCCGTTGCCTGCGCTAATTGATATTTAGCCGGAGCATACCATGCACTGTCGGGATATTTGTCAATCAGCCTGGTAAAGGCCTCTTTAGCATCATCGTAGCGCTTAAGCTTGATGAAAAGCATGCCCAATTGGTACTGAGCCTTAGAACCATATTCGCTATTCGGCACTTTTTCCGCCAAACTTTTAAAGATAACTACGCCGGGATGCTCAGTAAAATCATACTTTTTTAGCCCCAAAAGCTTAGGCTGTTCTTTTTCGGCAAACTGCATCGCAATAGCATATTCACGTTCTACAACCTCGTTGATCCGTTTACTGTTAGGATAACTATCAAGGATCTTCTGATAAGCAAAATAAGCCTCATACGGAGTTTTTAGCTCCTCCAGGGAACGGCCCATATAATATTGTGCCTCAGAAGCCTCAACCGAATCCGGATATTTTTTAGCAATAAAACGACAGGTAATAAAAGCTTTTTTATAATCTTTCTCATCAAAATCTTTTATCGCCTTAACCAAATTAGTCGCAGGATCGCCATTAACCTGCTTGTTTGCACTTTTAATAACTTTTGCCTTCGATGACAAGATCCAAAAGGGATGGGCGCTGAAAGGGAAAACAACCGCAATAAGAAATATAAAAATAAGCTTTTTCATAGGCAAAACTATATCAAATTAAGATAGGGTTGTCAAACTATTCACAAGCCCTTAGAATCCGGGAGGAACTGTCTCCCAGGCATCAGTGACTGAAAAGGGTGTCTCCGCACCATTCTCAGCCTGCAGGGCCCTAAAGGCGACTTTACTGCCGCTGACATTCACTTCGACGATGGTATTATTTTCGCTGGTTGCCCCAGCAGAACCATCATCGATCTCCTGTATGCCATTTTGCGTAACCCGCGCGTAATAATGGGTATGGCCGGCAAAAACCGCACGCACCTTATCTTTATGCCGCGCCAACATCTGCCAAAAAGCATCACGCAAGCCTGGGTCTTCGTCAAATGAATCGCCCACATGGCGTTTCTTGGGAAAAGCCGGCTCGTGATAACAGATAAAAATATTCTCAATCGACTGAGGCGATTCGATGATCATCTTCTGTGCCCAGTTACGTCCTTCGTCATTAATCACCCCGTGGGATCCAAGCTTAGAATAGCCATCAAGGATAATAAAGCGGGTATTTTCAAAATCTACGACATAATCGCCGGTCTTCTCGCTATAACGCAATTTCGTTCCCGTCGCCGGTATCGCCTCATTGACAAGATAATCAAAACCTTCGGTCTTGAAATCAAATGAATGGTTGCCGATTGCCGGTACCAGCAAGGGCATTTTTCCTATTGTAGCAAAAGCCTGTTTAAGCTCCGTATAACGCTGCGCAGGGGGCACAATGTCTCCCGCCATAAGAATTATGTCATTATTGAATTTTCGCAATTCCCGTAAACTATTGTGCCAGTTCTTCGGTGCATCCTGTATATCCGAAATAACCGCAAAAGAAAAATGACCAGAGGCCTGTACCGAGAAAGCAAGCGTCGAAAAGATAATCGCGGAAAAAAAATACAATAAAGTTTTACGCATTTTGTTTGATTATATCCCTTATTAAAAAAATGACAAGTAGCGCTAAAAGAGCATAATAAATCAAAATTCCCCATATATCCAGACGGCAATTAATAAATGCCCCGGGCAAAATAGAACAGATACGGTTAAGCTCCACGAACCAGCGCGATAAAATCCCCAAAAATGCGGCAAGAGGCCGGCATAAAAAAGCACAAGGTGAAAAAACCAGAAAAATAAAGGTCAAAAGTAAGATCAAGTTACAAAACGGCACCAAAAACAGGTTAAAAATAATCGCACCAGGATAAATGCGTTCAAAATAATAAGCCGTAAAAGGTAAGATCACCAAACTTACCCAAAAAGAAATAAACAACGACTCTTTGATGAACACCCTGATTTTTCCCGGCCCTTTATCTAGGGGAAAGATCTTCGCGCCGATGATCAAAGCAAAGACGCTCAAATAAGAAAGTTCAAACCCAATGTCAAATAACGATTTCGGGTCAAACAACAAAGATATCAAACCAGCTAAGCCCAAAGCATTTAATAAATCGGCCTTTCTTTGCGAAAAAAAAGTTAAAGCAAAAATCAAGCACATCCATGCCGCGCGCATGGCGGATGGGTTAGCACCGCTAAAAATCCCATAAGCGTAAATGCAAATCCCGGCTAAAACCAACCTTAAACGGTAAGGGCAATAAAATAACCCAAAAATAAAAAATAATACCGCTGAGACTAATGTCATATGCAACCCGCTGATCGCCAACAGATGGGTCTTGCCGATACAAAAGAGGAAAAAAAATCGCCCCCGGAAGCAAAAGGAGCCTTGGGCAGGAAGCAATCAATCTCAACTGCGCCGCTAACATTTACCTTTACCGAGGTCTTCAGCAATCGCAAAATCTGCTTCTTGGTCTCATAGTTAAACTTCTCTATTCCCTGCTTTACCTTCTCAATATAATTCACGCTATATTCTATTTCTGATTTCCTGTCGGTTGTATCCAGCTTGGCGTTCAAATCTTGTTTCGTCTTTTCAAAAAGTTCGCGTTCTTTCTTTAGGGATTCCATCTGCTCTTTCAACTGATCAATGGAAATAATGTTCTGCCGGTAAGCCTCAAGGATTCTCTGTTCTTCTTTTTTGAGGCCATCCAGCAAAAGGCCGACTCTTTCGGCTTCCTTGCCGGTTACCGCCCTGCTTTGCAGGTTAACGGCATCTTTACCCTTAACGGCCTTTTCTATCAGGCCGGGATCGTGGAAAATCTTTTCCACTTTATCCCATACGGCGTCTTCGAGCTTCTTCGCCTGGATGTACCGTAACCGGCAAGACACTGTTTTTTCAAAACGATTTTTTCCGAAGTGGACGCACCGATAGTACATCATAAAATACGGGCCGTATGATTTGCCATTTTTGGTTATAACCTGCTTGTCAGCCGTACCAGCGATTGTATTGCCGCAGTCGCCGCATTTGACCAACCCCTGCAGAAGATAATGATACTTGGCGTTTCTCTCGGAATAATTCCGCCTAATACTAAGGAGCTCCTTAGCTTTAAGCAAAGCCTCTTCGGAAACAATCGCCGGTACCTTAACTTCAATCCATTCAGTCGGCGGCTTTAGCTTGCCGGTATGGGAATCGTAACGGTTGGCCTGCCATCTGCCCACATAGATGCTGTCGCGGAGAATTTCGTGAACAACATCCTCTCGCATCAGCTGGCCTGTTTTTGTTCTGTAGCCCAGGGTTCTCAATTTTTTCGTAACTTTTATGAGAGAAGAATCCGGCTGGTTGTAAAGTTCGTAGATAAGCTTAACCGCCTCGGCTTCCTTCTCATTGATATCAACCTTTTTGGTTGCCTTATTATAGTTATAGCCAAATCGGGTCGGCGAAGAACCGGAATAGTAGCCCTCCCGCGCGCGGCGCAATCTTCCCATCTTAGACCTATCCATGAAGGTGTTACGCTCAAGTTCTGCAATTGACCCAAAGAGGCTTAAGACAAATTTTCCCAGGTAGTTGGAAGTGTCAAAAGGCTCAGTGATCGACCTGATGCTGACCCCGACTTTTTGCAACTCGTCCACCACGCCAAGCAGGGAAAGATTTTTCCGGAAAAACCTGTCTACCCTGTAAACGAGAACCAGCTGCAGCTTGCCCTGCCTTGCGTCCTCCATTAGCCTTTGAAACTGGGGCCGGTCGGAACTGGTTCCCGAATAACCATCATCAACGTATTCATCGTATATCTCGCAACCGGTATCTTTGGCGTGCTTACGGAGCAATTCGAGCTGGCCTGCCAATGAAAAATTGCTCGTCTGCTCCTCCGTAGAAACCCTGGCGTAAAGGGCGGCTTTGGTTACCTTTACCACATCATTTTCTGTTTTATCCATTATGACCTCCTGGTATATAAGTGTGCACAACTTACCGTTCATTTCATGGGCAGTCAATAAAATTCTTCTGCCTTTTTTCCGCCTCTTCCGGGCTCTTGTCTGCGATATCAATAGCCAGCAAAATAACCCGCAAAAGCTGACCAGACAGGATAGCGTCATCCTTGAAGGTCACTTTCAATTCGGGCTTTAACTCCAGCTTCTCTTTTTTCGCTTTATTTCCCATAGTGTTTACGATAGTGTTTCCCGATCACTACCCGTTGGTTTTTTATCTGCCTGATTTTCCGCTGGTTGTGAACTTTTTTCCAAAATTCCATCCCCCGACTTATCGCCTGTTTCCCTTACCGCTTATTGCTATCCATAAACCATTCAATATCCTTTTGATTATTCCCCTGATAGCGGATGGCATACAAAGATAGCCAAGATAGAAAAACCCAAAGATAACAAACAAAGACAATAAAATCTCTATGTTCCGGATAATCCCTATAACCAAAATAAAAAACAGAACCTTGGGCAAGAAGCCCAGCAAGGCCAGCCAGCGGGAAGTTTTACCGGAAGAAGTTTCTGACAACTCGGCACTACCGCAATGACCACAAGCCTGCGCTTCCGGCGGGCTAACCTCATGGCAATGACTACAAATTCTCACGCCGAAAGTATGACGGCAGTACCGGCAATAAACCGGCTGTCCTACGTTGAATCTTTGGCAAAATCCGCAGTACTTCATCCATCCTCCAAAAGAGAAAAAAGTGTGTTCCGCCCCGGCCGCTGCCATATTTTGGTCAGAATTTTCTCTGCCCGGATATCCCCTTGGACAGCCAGCCAAAACATCCGGCTGGTTTTTTGTTCAATCAACCGCTTGAGGTTGCGTAACCTAGCCGCAGTCTTGCAGACAATCAACACCCGAAAAAACTGGAAACCCGTTTTGCGCTGGTGATGGCCGCCCAACCCATATTGCATATAATTGCCGACCTTCTCTTTTTGGAACCGCCTATTGGATTCCGTGGAACGATCCACCTCCAGGAAAAGACTGTAAAGCTTACCCTGCCAGCCATAGACAAAATAGGCATCGGGATAGAACTTCTTTCCCGCCAAATCAAGGGGCATCTCTTTTTGCTTTGACCATGATTTCAAACTAATGACAGGATTATTTTTTGAAGCCAAGGAAACAGCGAGGCGGAATTCATTTATAGCCAGGTGATGTGGCAGACCAGTATCTTTGATCTTCAAAAGCTGTTTTCTTTTTTGCCTTATTTTCAAAGGATCAGCCCCGGACTGCTCGGCCATCACTTCCCCCGCCCTTGGCCCAGGAAAATAAAGAATCGGGGCTCCGCCCCGGAACACCGGCAGAAAACGCCGAGAAAGATAACCGGTATCATGGAGCTTTTTCAATCTCAGGTTAGCCCTCACCGGACTGCCGAAACCGGCAAGAAGTCGGATCTGCTCCTGGGTCAAAAAGTGATAACCGCAACATAAGGCGATAATCTTTTTATCCCTTTCCTGCAGAATCAAAGAATTTCTTCTACCACTCATTCTGACCCTCCATCGGATTGGCTTTCCTCACAATATAGTTACCGCCGATAACGGTATGACCCACGCCCAACCTGCGATGTCTTTCCGCGATTTCTTTTTTTATTTCCCCTGATGAGCGTGCGCAAAAAGACCAAGAAAGTTGCTTGAACTCTTCCACCACTTTTGGGTGAACGTAATAAAATTTGGGCAATGGAGTTTTGACCATACGAGCCGGGGTTCCTTTGAGCTTGAAATAAGCTTCGCCAGTTTTGAGCTTGATCAGATTTTCGGAAATAATCTTTTTATCCGCTGGGTCGAGTTCCGGAGCCAAAACAAGCGCATCTTTATAGCTCTGACGAAAACAAAGCAGAACGTTAACGTTGCCGAGGATCGCGTTCAAAAGAGAATTATCCAGCTGGCCTAAATTTTGGTTGGCCAGCGTTAAACCGAGCGAATACTTACGCGATTCCGACAAGAGTGTTTCGATATCCCCGCCTTCGCGGGCGTTGAGAAAATTCTGACTTTCATCGACATAAATATTAAAAGGGCGGCGCTGGTAAGCAGGAATGTCCGACCGGGAAAGCCCGGCAAGCTGAAGTTTTGCTAAAAACAAGCCGCCTAATAGCGTTGCGTTACTGCGAAGCTTACCTTTTGAAATATTGAGGACAACCCACTTACCTTGATCCATAGCCCTTCGTAGGTCAATACTGCTTTTGGCCTGACCGAATAAGCACCGTAGATTCTCATCAGTCAAAAATTCCGTCACTTTATTTAACACAGGCTCTCTGTATTGGTTTTCTAGCCCCTGACTTAGCGTATTGTAACGAGAAATCCAGTAAGCCTTGACTTCTTCATTGACGAGATTGCTAACCATAAAATCTCTCGCTTCTCTATTAGTAAGAATCACAGGCAACTCTAATAAAGTCATTTTGTTTTCGGTCAAAGTCAAAAGGCAGACCCGAAGCAATTCTTTCATGCGCGGGCCGAAGTCAGGCCATCTTTTTTCGAAGACAGAGGTCATCTCAAGCGCGGTTGCATACACACCACCACGGGAAACCTCCAAGGGGTTGAACCCCACCACCCTATCCGAATTGAACGGCTCAACCAAGATAAGACGCCTAGCCATCTCTTCTTTTTGTTTCGCGTCTTTTTTCTGCCAAAGAGCGGCCAGGAATTGGACTATCTTGCCAGCGATATCGCCATGCGCATCCACCAAGCACCAACCTTTGTTTTGTAAAATGTCGTGACGCAAACAATTCTCTATAAACGTAGTCTTGCCAGTACCTGTACCTCCAATAATAAAATAATGACCGGATCTCTGTTCAGGAGAGAAAAAAACATCTTCCTCCTCCGGCGACCAGTAAGGTTTGGAGCTGCGGCCAAGATACATCCCCGTGGGAATATTCTTTCGGCGGCCAGCAGAAGAAAACTTCTTCTGCCCCGCCTCCAGAATTTTTACTGCCATTCTTTCAAAAAAAGATGCCATCTTATGTATCCTTATAAACCGCCCTGACCGCCGCAGATCAAACACCCCGATCTTTTTTTCAAAATTGCGCAGTTGGTGGGAACAGAACCATCAAGATAGATAACGCGATAATTCCATTCCCTGTTCCTGGGCATGAGCAAAGTATCTACGGAATAAATCACTAAACCGCCTACTGTCTTGAGGATATCTTTAACTGCGGGCGTATTGGGGCAGGGAAGACGAAAGGTTTTGTTCTTCACCTCTTTTGCCGCAACGGGATTAAGACACCCGAAACAGGGCGTATCCGGTTTTGACTGCTGCACAAAAACATAACCACTATTGCCGTCTTCCGAAACTGCGGTAAAAATTACCGGAATTCCCTTTTGTAAAAAGTAAGAGGATGCACGCACCCTACACGGGTTGTTATCGACTCCGACAATGGCCGCAGAACAGCTAAGGTCAATTTTCAAAGCCAAAGCTTCTTCGAACGAATAAGGGTAACCATAAAGGGTCGTCTTCCCAAAACCGAAAAAAGATAAATTTTTAGCCAAAGAAATCGCCTTGTTTTTGTAGAGATCTTCGCGAAAAAAAAGCTGTCGGTTCAGGTTAGTCGGCTCGACCACATCCGCATCAAAGATTTTTATTCTGCCCACACCCTTTCGTACCAAGCCTTCGCCGATCTCTCCACCCAAACCGCCCGCACCGATCAACACGATGCCAGCAGAATTCAAACTCGCCTGATTGAATCCGGGAATCCGTGCCTGCCGATCAAAAACATTTTCCTTGAGCGGCTTGGTGGAAAAGATTTTCAACTCCGGCTTGATTGAGTTCAAGTCTTCTTGTCGCATTTTTCCTCCTGTTTTGCAGAAACGGCTTTGATTTTTTTCTCGGTCATCTCAATGGGTAAAGCCGCTTCTAGCCTTTTTTTCGCTATCTCGAAATATTCTTTCTCTTTTTCAATCCCTATGTATCGCCTATTGAAAAGCTTTGCTGCAACAGAAGTTGTCGCCGAACCAGAGAACGGATCTAGCACCAAATCGTCAACACGTGAGCCTAACGTAATAAGGTACGCCATAAGTGCTATGGGTTTCACGGTCGGATGTGAGTTGCCCGTCTCTCTCTGTTGGCGGGTAGAATGATAGCCGTCACCTTCCTCGTCAACTTTTTTCGCTTTCAAACCGTCACATCCTTTATTTTTTTCGCTACTACTTGGCTTGGAACAAATAAGAAACGGAAAGGTTTCCTTAATCCCTTTTTCCACAGCCCAAGCGTCTAAATCAAAGTACCTGCTGAAAGAACCAGTATCCGTATCCAAAACACCGTCACTGACCAAAAGATTAGCCGGAAATCTTCCCATGTGAGCTGCCGGACTTTTTTTCCATTTCACTCCGCCCTTATTGTTAAAAGGCCCGAGGCCAATTGCTTCCCCACCGTAACCGCCGTGTGGCTCATCGCCTTTTTGTATCGGGATGCGGCAATCATCGAACCAGCTAACAGCCTTGCGGTTCTTAATTGCTTGATCCACAAAAGTTTTTTCCGATAAAGGTTTCATTACTGTAATAATGACCTCCACGGCGGGTTTTGGCTGAAAACCGGCGTAAGAACCTTCAAAACTTTTGGCCTCATCGGTTAACGGAACACTTTTCTCATAAACCTTTCTCAGGCGAAAGATATTACCTTTGACTTCCGCACCTTTGCTGCGGCGTAAAGCGCCCCGACGTTTATCGATCATCCGGCTAACATTTAATGCTTTCGGAAACCCGGAAGGATAAGCCCAATAGATGCTCGTGAACTTGATATTGAAACCGGCCTCGCCCAGCCTTGTGATAGCCTGAATGAGAACATCCTGACGTGGAGCTGACATAACAAAGCCAAAGGCGCCGGGTTTTAATACACGAAAGCATTCCCGCCAAATATCCAAAGAAGCAATTGCCTTATCCCAGTCTTTATTCATAAACGAATAACCATAGGGCGGATCGGTGCAAAGCAGATCAACGCTCTGATCCGGAAACTTGGCGAGTTCCAGCAGAGCATCTCCGTGCAATATTTTATTAATAGGCAAAATATTTTTATCTTCCATCTGTTAACCTCAAGCTAACAAACGGTTGCGTTGTCCAAAAGACAAACAGAATTAACTTAAAAGTTAACATCCGCTTTTTATCCATTGCTTCCGGTGAATTTAAAAATCTTCTCATTGTCTTTGTCGCTAACCATCTCTACTCCCCGGCCAAAAATCGTTATCTCGAAAGGAAGCTTGTTCGAAAAGAACCGGAAAAATCCATCCCTTGAAAAAATGCACTGGATAGCTTTGTATTGCGCCTGCTCAAGGCTGTCCTGGAGGTGGCGATCAATACCGGAAGGACGGGTTCCGTCTATGCCGTTGAACGGATGCGAGTGAAAAACCGACATGAGCCGGTAACCGTATTTTTCATCAATCTCTATCAACTTAGCCAATAAATCTTTGGTATCTGCTTTGGCTCCGGTGATGTGCGCCGTATACTTTATTTTTTCAAGCCTGTCCAAAATAAAAAGATTTCTTACTTCGATTCCGGTGACCAGATGCATGACCTCCTGCGGCGATGACATCAGGTACCGAAAGCACTCTTCTTTGAGAAAAAGCGAGCCCGTACGGTAATGTACCGGTGGTTTGGATTCCAGCGAAGACACAAAGCTTTTTGCCAAGTCCCCAAGCTGATCTTTGAATCTGCGAAAACTATCCGCCTCTTTCTGGAAAACCTCAATCTCCTGATTCATCGTTCCTTCAATCTTTGAAATAAGATTTTTAATTCTCTCCATCTGCTACCTCCTGTTAAAACCTTGGTATAGAACTCTTTCCACCGCCATGATTCCGCCATCCAAACTCCCGGCATTCAGACCGAAATGAACGTGATATTTGTTGTTAACGCCCGATGAAGTAAAACAAGCCCCGTGCGGACCGCCGAGAACTTTTGGCGGCGGGTCAAAAATATAAAATATAAACTCTCCATTAAATTTTTCCAAGATTTCACCTTTGAAGCTGCCGAATTTACAGCGGTAATATCCCCGATACGCCCGGCCGATCTTTTCCCATCCCTGCTGCAGGTGGTATGGCAAAGGGCTGGCCTTGACCTCGACTACTTTTTTTACCTTGATAATTTTTCTGTTGCTTCTGGAACTAACCCTGGAAATTACTTTTGTCGGAACTGTTTGGGGCTGGGATAATTCCGGTAAAATCGGCGGTGTTGAACCAAAAAAAACTCCCGATCTGCCGGAAGCCTTGATAATTTTCCTGACGATAAAGAATCCCGCAGCCAGCAAAACTGCCGCCAAAATCAATTCCCCACTTTTATCACTTTCCGGCATCATTTTTTCTCCTTGTTTATAAGACTCCCCCTGCCTTTCGGCAGGGGGAGCAAAACTTACCAACTGGCGCGCAAACTTGCCCGCCAGCCCATCCGCCAACTAACCTTCAAACCCACCTCCATCGCTGGACTCGCATATAACTTTTGTCCCTCCTGAATTTTATCGAACAAAGTTTCGTCAACCCCGAATGGCGCGCCTGCTGGATCCTGGGTGATGAGCAAATTCGTGCCCAACCCTAACGATTCCAAAAGATCCCTGCTCGTTACGCCAGGACTGATCACCGCTTCCCTCGGTTCACCGGCACCGGCCACCTTAACCACTACGTGTTTCTCCATAAATCTCACCGTCCTTTCCCGTTTAACGGGTTATTCCTTATCACTTCCGTCCGTATTGCTACTCTTGTGCGTCTTTACCCTCCTGCCGCCGCCGCACAGGCCGCTGTTACGCACACCATCAATTCTTTCGATGTCAGAAGAACCGCCGCAATATCTGATTCGCATCGCCTTCTCATCCATAGCCGTTATGGGCAATTTGCCCTCTTCCAACAGTTCGCAAGCTGTTTCCCAGTAAGCAGTTATCGTGTGGTGGCTGGTGGGCAATTTCAACTTGGCAATACGCCGGTTGCTCCAGCCTAATTTGGCCAGAACCCAGATTGCAGTTAACGTATCTTTGTTTGCGCGTGTTGCCATTTCTTTGCCTCTCACAGAGGAAAGGAATGGAAGTGCTTCGGAAGTGGACAGAAAGCTTCGGAAGTTTTGCTTAAAACAAGGGAATTTTTATAAATCTATGGAAGGATATCGAAAACTATTAAAACTTCTTTTCTACCAGTTCCTCAAACTCGTGGTACATAGCGGCGATCAATCTATTCTTGAGGTCGTCTAAAGTAGCAGGCTGATTGAAATCTATTTTGGGTTTAGTTATTATTTCCCACAAAACCCTGTCCTCCGAATTTTCGAGATCCTTTTTGAAGCTATTAAATTCCGAAAAGTGTTTGTTTCTAATTTTTCTTTTCGCGGCATTTTTTATTTCCAAAATAACGTCTTCCTTAGCCAACAGGTGGAAGGATTGGTCGGCTTCTTCGTCTAGCTCATTTCCTTGTATTAAAAATATCAAGTCTTTTATTTGTCCATACCTAACTTCATCGTTCGAAAGGATTCCTTCTTTATCTATCCTGCGTTCCAGCACATTTGCGTATTCCTTAACTTCCCCCAGGGTTTTTAATAAATCTCGAATCACTTCTTTGACAGATGGCAAATCCCAATAGAACAGCTTACTATCGTTGCCATTGCTGGTATTCCCCTTTTGTTTTTGGACTATAGCTTTATAAGCTAAATTATAGTTACGTGCCTGATCCCCAAAAATTTTTGCCATTTTTTTAATATCATCATCTCCCACCCCTTCAAAACCATCCCTTGTCCAGCAGTCAACTAAAGATTTGTTAATTTCGATAAGATTCGGATATTTTTGCCATGCAGTACTTAGTTTATTTTTTCTCTCCAGGCAATCATCAGATCTCTGCGCTTCCTCATAAATATCATAGGCCGCAATAATATTTGAACAAAAACCGCGATTTTTAAACTCATAATATCTTTTCTCGTGCCTTGCTGCTTCATTGTTTTCTTCAATATTTCTTTCGATTCGCCAAAACCCCTCCTCGTCACCAAAACTATTTAATAAAGAAATGTAATCGTTGAAGGTATCTGCCGGATCATCCACCCCTCTTGTTGTTCCTTTCCTCCAGCTGCTGAAAATAATAAAACCATACAACCAATGTATGCGCTTGTGCTGGGCATAATTTTCTAATATAAATTTTATAAGCGAAGATAGCAGCTTTTTTGTTGCTATCAATTTTTTGAATTTTTCACAGGAAAAAGAAGGGTAAATTTCTATTTGTTCTTTTGATCTTTCCGGAAAAATATTTATCTCTTTTACCTTTTTACTATCTGCCGACAATCCTCTCCTGCCTTTGTTTTCTCCATCTTTTTGCATAAAGCATTCTGATGATTCTGCAATAGGGTATATTTTAATAATATCTATGTCTTGAGCATACGAATAATCGCCTTCATGGTTGATTCCATATACTGGGAATAAAAGCTGGAAACAGGGATTACCTTTTAGCTTCTTTTTAATTGGTTCTTTAAATTTAGATTCAAAATCTCTAAGAAATAACTCAACGGCCATAGTACCTGTCCCGTATAATCCAGCAATCAAAGTATAGAATAAAGATTCATCAGCAGATGGCATCACAGATTTCAAACGAATCGTAGTGATTAAAAGATAATCCTTGATCAGCCATCGTTCATCATCAGTTATCGCCTCAAGCTTGTTATGTGGTGGTAGCAGGTTTTTATCCATAATGGCCCGCATGCGTTTCTCTTTTTTACCTTCCGGATCAAGCTTAAATTTCCGGATAACAGTCTTATCGTCCATCGTATAGTCAGTATAAAAATATAAATCAAAGGGCAAATTCCCGGAAGATAAAGAATCCTGATTTAACGGAACCCAGCCACCAAGCGCAATAATATGTTTAACGTTTCCAATCTCTCCGATAGAAGAAACGCTTTTTATCTCTGGTTTCCCGCCATTATTTTCAATGCAATCGTAAATAGCTTTTGCGGCACGTTCATCCTCAGGGTCGAATTCTGAAGAGTTTTTAAGCTTCGCGGCTAAAATTACGCAGTCCTCTTTAAAATGAGGGAAAAGTTTAGTTATTGCTTGAGAATGGTTATTTAAAGCCATGTTTATTTAAAATAATTTACAAATTTTGGCCGCAAAAAAAGGGGAGTTTTTTCTCCCCTTTTTAGCTTAATTAAACAAATTTCCGATATTCAGGATTTTCTTTTTTCATTTTTTTAGCAACCGGCTTCAAAATTTTTAACTCTTTGCCACAAAGTCCAACGAACTCATCCGCTTCCTGATAAATATTCCAAAAGGCCTGACGCAAACCCAGCAAATCATATTCTTCGTGCTTTGTGATAAGAAAATCTTCCTTTAGCCGTTCTACGATATATTCAATCGCAAGGTACTTATCGCTAGTCACCAACCGGGCCTGGATCGCCGCCCTTATTATCGTTCCCAACACCCGATCATTACGAACCAAATCGTTATACCGTTGCAAATCTACAGATTTTTTTTCACCCATATAATCCCCCTTTTCATAAAGTTCAATCTGACTCCAAAGCCCCCGGCCTGAGAACCAGATTTCACTCTACGAATCAAAGGGATTCAATTTTTAAAGAACACTATATCTTATCGCAAACATAGCAGTTTTTGGGTTTTTTGTCAAATTCTCGGCAATGACAGTATTTCCCTCCGTTTTTTCAGGTAGCAAAGCCCCACCGCCTGGCTATCAAAAGAACGTGACCAGTAAAGTTTCCGCGAAGGACGTTCCTGATCCAGGCGCTTTAAATCAGGATAAGCGCGGCAAACTATATCCGCCAGATCCCGCTTGGTTGCGCTGGCATCTCCGCAGATTGTTTTCCGAACAGTCAGCGGCGAAAATTCATAAATCCTCAGATTCTTCTCCCTCGCCAGGCGTTTGATTTCATTGATTACCGCATCCAAAAGCCTGGACTGCCTGATCCAAAAAACCTGCGGCTTTTCCAACACCAAAATATCGGCCTCGGAATTTTCGACCATTGAAAGAAAAATCTTCCCGACCCTTGCCAGCTTTTTCTTGCGGGAATTTCCGGTGCCAAGGGTCTTTACCCCTGCCAGTACTATTCTTCCTTCGCTAAAAATCGTGACGCCCAGGAACCGGGTACCCGGATCAATTGCGATGATTGTGTTTTTCATAATTTTGCAGAAGATAGTTAAATAGCGCACCCCGGCTTTTTTTGATTTTTTCCGGGGGAATTTCCTTCACCTGGCTGTAAATCTTTCTCAACAGTTCTTCGGGGTATTTCCGGCAGACGGAAAAATAAAACCGGATGTTCGCCTTGTCATCCAGCCCCTCGGCCAGATCGGTCGCAAGGAGTTCCTCTTTCGCTAAAGGAAAACGTTGCGTTTTCCCGGCGCTATCGACGTTATCGTTATCGACGTTAACGTTACCATCGATATTAAATATATTCTTATCGTTAACGACGTGATCGTTATCGTCGTGTGTGTCGGTCATAAAATTTTTTGTTTTTCCAGTTGTTTGCCCCTTTCCTTGATTTTTTCCCGCCATTCGCGGCGTTCATCGTAGAAAACATCCTCCACCAGCCTGTTGGTTACCATCGCAACGCCTATGGCGTTATGGATGCCAGGTTCCGCCTTTCCGTTTTCCCATCGAGATAACTGCGGCGCGGGAACTCCCACCAGAAAAGCCGCTTTCTTTTGGCTGATGTTAACCGCCATCCGGCAGTAGCGGATTCTATTTTTTATTCTCGTTTTCCTCCTGGGGGCGTTCGCCATCGTCCGTTACAGCTTTTCATCCAGGTATGCCTCGACCAGGAGTTCGGCAATCCGCGCGAGAAAATTCCTTATTTCCCGAATCTCGTCATCGGAAAGCGTCGTCCTCAACACCTTTATAAGGTTGTTCAGTTGTTTTCTTTTCTGATTCTTGCCCATTACTTTTGAGCCTAGCGGCTCAAACCTGTCTACAAAAGACATATATAAATAACTATTTGGTTAATTAACATTTTGATTATTTTTTTATTTCTTTCTTGATCGTCGGGGCTGGAGTTTAATGAAAATAAGGCTTTGAGCTAGGGAAAAAAGACAAGGGCAGATAATGACAAAAAAGGATATACTTGTCAAGTAGGGGCGGGAAAGGCCGATTATAAATGATTCCGATAAAAGTATTAACAAAACCAAATGCTCAGTATTGAACGCGTAAAGGAATTGATAAATGATCCTTCCCTTTCGGATAAGGAGATCGAGGAAATCAGGGACGAGCTTTATATACTTGCCGGAATCATCCTTGAAAAATGGAGGATAGACAGGGCGGCCGGCAGATTAGGCAGGGCCCAAAATCAACAGATGGATAAAAAACCGGAAAACACGCTGCCGGATTGCCGGGAAAACAGCTAACCAATGGCAACTTTACTTCAACGGGCAAGCACGCTAATGTCCAACGTACCCGGACTTATGAAAGGAGTTATTTATACAAGGGTATCAAGCGATGAGCAAGTCAAAGGCACGTCGCTTGAATTCCAAGAAGACCTTTGCCGAAAATACTGCGAACAAAAAGGCGTTGAAGTTGCGGCCGTTTTCCGGGAAGAAGGCGAAACGGCAAAGGACTTGAGCCTGAACAACCGGAAAAAATTCCTGGAAGCGCTGGAGTTCTGCCGCAAATATAAAAATCAAATTCAAAACTTTGTCGTTCTGCGGGTGGACAGATTTGCCCGCAATACCGAGGATCATTTTGCGGTTCGCAAAATTCTCCTAGGCTACGGAACCTCCCTCCACTCAGTAACCGAACCTATCGGCAACAAACCGGCGGAAAAGTTTATTGAAACCGTGCTGGCCGGGGCCGCAGAATATGATAACGCCATACGCAAACAAAGATGCACCGATGGAATGATGTCGAGAATAAACCAGGGCTTTCTCCCCTGGCAGCCCCCTCCCGGTTATGACTGCCTCAACTCCAAAAAGCGAGGCGAGAAAAAAACCGAACCTGATCCGCCGAATGAGCGGCTTTTCCCGATTATCCAGCGGGGACTCAAAGAATTCGCCCAAGGAATGTATTCGCAGGTTGAGCTGGCGCAGGCTATGAACAAATGGGGTTTTGAGAATGCCCGTGGCATTAAATGTTACCCCCAATTCGTTGACAGGATATTGGGCAAGTATCTGAAACATTACGCCGGTATTATCACAAACCCTTGGACGGGTAAGGACGTAGATGGCCTTCACAAGCCCATGATTACAAAAGACGAAATGTACCAGATCATGCTTATTCGTTCCGGCAAGGCAAGGAACGTGGCGCGGAACAAATATAATTCCGATTTTCCGCTGCGAAGAACGGTGAGATGCGGAGTCTGCATGAATCTGCTTACCGCCAGCTCGCCCCGCAGCAAAGGTAACAAATACTTTTACTATCACTGCAAAAACAGCCAATGCCTAATGTATGGCAAAAGCATCCCAAAGCTGGACTTGGAGCGGGATTTTCTGGTTTATCTTGAGCGGATTACGCCCAAGGAAGATTTTTTGGCCGTCTTCCGGGAAATCGTTCTTGATTCCTGGAAAGACGACAAGCAACTTTGGGAGCTTGAAGCCAAAAAATGCGCCAGACAGATGGAGATAGTTGAAACAAAGAAAAAACGCATCTATGAGATGCGCGAAGATGGCTCTTATACCAAAGAGGAGTTTATCGAACGGAAGGAAGCGGTGGAAAACGAGATTGCCACCGTGAAGATTTCTCTAAGCGAGGCGAGAATAGAGGAATTTGACGTTGAAAGCTCCCTGACTTACGCCGCCAGCTTTATCCGCGATGTTGGACGGCAATGGTTTGACCTACCCCCGCAATTAAGGCAGAAATTCCAAAAACTTGTGTTTCCGGAGGGAATTGCCTACCTGCAAAATGAAGGATTTGGAAACCCGAATCTATCAGCAATTTACGAGCTTAATCGGCGGTTTGCCGACAAACAATCACACTTGGTAGCCCAAGTGAGAGCCAGTTGGAAACCAATTATGCAGGAATTAAAGGCTTGGCATGATTTACAACTCGAAATAGCTCCCTACTATCCAAGCTGCCAAAATTAAAAACCCGACCCTTATAAAAATAAGGATCGGGTTAAATAAAAATTACTTTTCTTCACTTCCTGCCTTTCTAAGCCAGTGCTCATTTTCCAGCATAATTCCCTTTCTGCTGGGTAAAGGTTCTTCTAGTATGGCGTAAGGAAGAACTGAAGTAAAAATAGATTCTTTTTTTCGCTCAGGGTCTAAAGCATCTAGTACGCATAAAAATGTATGTTCGTATAAAGGGATGTTTAAATCTTCGAATTCCTCAGCTACTATTTTTTCTAAAACCTTGTCGAAATCCATTCGCCACCTTTCTACCCGGAGAACCTTATATTTATAATTATCTTGATCAAACACAGTATCTCCGACTTTAAATTTTGGCTTTATTGTTTTAGCCTCTTTTTCACACGCCAAAGCATCTTCTTTGGTCTTATGAATCGTCCCGCAATATTCACATACATATTTAATTAACATCTTCTTCTCCCTTTTTTCATAAAGTTCAATCTATATCCTAAAACCTCCCCGGCTCTAAGATTCAGATTTCACTCTACGAATCAGAAGAAATTTGATTTTCAAAGAACACTGAATTATTGCCCGAACGATAACATTTTGAGAGTTATTTGTCAAGATTAGCGATAAGTCGCTAATAAATACTAGTCTTTTGGCTTAGTTAGACACCTCCCTCTCTTTTTTCCTATCCTCCTTCCACTTTTCATGGATGATTTCCACAAGGATATAAAGCCCACTTCTTATCTCCTCGGCTTCTTTGTCGGAGAGATTTGGGTTCTTAACTAATTCTTTTATACGTTCAAGGCTAAGCATGGTTTTTTGTTAAAACCAAGGATAACGTGCACGATGGAATTAGGCAATATGGCAAATTAGCTAAATTTTATATTGTCAAAATACCGCCCCTCAAGCATTATGCTACGATATTTCAAAGACCTTTCTAGCATCTACATGCCAATCATTTTCTCCGCCCTTAAGTTCAATATGGCTCTCAAAGCGTCTTAATAAAGTTGCTTCAACGGTGGCAAGCTGAGACTTTAAATCTTCTGAAAAATTATCTATAACACCGGGATAAAGATATTTATAAAATCTTATATAACCCAAAAGATACACATTTAAGCTATTTAATATACACGTGGCTTGATTTTCGTTATAAACAACCCCTTTATCTGCCTCAATGTCCGTGGCTGATTTTATATCAAACTTAAAAAGTATAGCGCCAGTACCCCCATGCGCAGGATTTGAAAGCATCCGCTTATACCTCTCGTAATAACCAGGCAGGATTTTGTCAAACATGGTTTTAAATTTGATGTACCTCTTGCCACGCGTTTCTGGTTTACTGTTATTTCTGTTTTCTTCTGTCAACTGATCTGGATATTTTTCAAAATAGCGCATCTTTACAAGAACCTCTATCAAATTGCGTGAAAGTATGTTCGCTTCGTGATAGTATCCTCGCTCTACAAGAACCAAAACGGATTTGAACGTAAAAATACTCATATAGAACCAGTAGAAAGCCATGCTTTGATATTCATCTTTAACAGATTCTACGGCTTTATTTATGGGTAATCTGTATAGAAACCTGATTAGAATATCGATTGCATCTCGTTGTTCTTGCACCACATGATTCAATCGCTCTTGAGTAGCGTCTTGTACTTCTAACTCTTGGCCGTCTATGTCATATATATTTAGTTCGTGCATATTGCATATCTATTTATCTTTTCTCCTAAATAAAAGTTATCCACAATCAAGATAGATAAAATTATCTTAAATGTTAATTTTTTATTACGTAGACCCCGTGAGAGCCAGTTGGAAACCAATTATGCAGGAATTGAAAGCTTGGCATGATTTGCGAGGCGAAATGGCTGGCTTCGCCAGGGTTTAAAGAATGGCGTTAGCGCCTCTCACCGTATTACTTTTTTAGGCTACCAAAATCCGCACTGCTTTGCTATCCCCGGCTTTCCCCAAATACAAAGAAAAATTATCTTAATCGTTAATTTAATATTCCTGCTCATTACAATTTTGTCTATTTGATTTCTTCGACTTGCGTATTTAGCACCTGCTTCATAAGTATAATCGAGAACATAACGCCTTCCTTCTCGGAAAGCATATCTTTTAAGAATATTTTTTCACCCGTTGAATAAGTGTTGGGGAAATTTATACTTAAATAAGTCATCCTTTTTTTCTCGGTTTCCCAAAATCGATACTTAACTTGTTTATAACCTTCATATTTTTTTAAAAATTTATCAGCCGACTGCCCTTCTTTATACCAATTAATTATTTGCCTGTTTATACAAATGCTATTCCAGCTATTAAATAAAGGGAAATGGATTATGATGTTTCTTATAAATTTGAATAGCTCGCTACTGATTTCGGCTTCCATGGGTGGCCGGGCTTCTTTGATATGCTCAATTGCCCATTTAATCGGTTCGTAATTCAGAAGCTCAGAATATACTCCAAATGCATCCTTAATTTTTGAGAATCTATACCAAGCATCTTTTTCCCAAAAAGAATCAGCCATAATTTCATTAAAAATATCGTAAAAACGATTATAGGCAATATTTAAAAATTCTTTTTCGGAATCATTGGGCCTTTGGCTAACCTCCTCTTTCTTCGTCATAGTTATTATCAAATATATTTATTAAACATTTTTCTTTCAAAGCCGCTAAGACCCGACGCGTGTAGGAGGCCTGAATTATTTCTAACCTTGCGCCGAATATCATCAAGATTTTCACAGTCGCTAAATAAACTGGCAATTTTTCTTATCATTCCATGAGGAATACCGGCTTCCTTGAGGGCAATCTCGTGTTTGCCATCGAAACCAAATTCAAGTTTTGTTATTAAATATTTAAGATTAATTTGTTGAGCGGGATAAGAAAAATTAAAAAGTTTTTCAAAAGCCACCAAGTACTTCGGCAAAGCAAACTCAAAATAAGTTGCCATTAACGTAAAGGCATGCCTTACTTTTGTATCGGTACTCTTTCCATTTTGAGCAATAATCAATTCTTTAAGAGAAGGATTTTTATATACATAATATTTGACTAAGCGCTTCAGATTGCCTTTATTAAAGTTTTTATCCTCAGCGTGAATCTTGCTAAACAAAAACTCGTGAGATTTATCGATAATTGCATCGAGTTTTTGTCCATCTGGCAAATTACCGGGAAAAAATATTTCGTTTCCAAAAGAATTATTTTCCCTAAAAAACTCCACAAGTTTTATTTGATTCTCTAACGGTATAAACTTATTTGACTTAACTAAACTCAACGGAATCCCAAGCCGCTTAAGATCCGCCTCAATTTTGTGCCTTTTTATGAGATTTTGCCCTTCTAGATCGCTTTTTTCAACTTGGACATTTTCTTCAGAGCTGAGATTATCATTATCGAAATAACTAAAATCAATTATTTCACTAACGCTAGACTCGTCCACCTTTTCAAGAGTGATTACCCTTCCAACAAAATGAATAAGAAATCGGCCGGCTCGACCTTTTATATTCTTAACGTCCAAAGAACTCAACTGCGTCTTGCCTCCCTTATTATTATCGTAAATAATCACATTTTTTGCAGAAGTATTAATCCCCTCAATCAGGGTTGGTGTGCAAATAATCACATCTAAACCACTATGCTGATCATTGAAGGTATCAACTATCTCCCTCTGAATATACCTAGGGATAGCGCTATGGTGGAAAGAAACTCCTTTTTTGAGTGATTTGGCAAGAGACCAGTCGTCAGCAATATTCTCTTGGATATATTCAATTAGTTCATTGTTAACGACATTATTTCTTTTTTCGGCGAGGTGGAAAGCTAAACTTTCTGCGGTTCTTTTGTTACCAACGTAAACAAAAGTTTGATCCGAAATTTTCTCTACAAGCCGCCTAAGATTAACGCTTTTCCCTTTGCATTTTTTGATTACATCGTCGCCGATTTTCAAACTTCCACCGGAATCTAATTCATGGAAGCGATAGACTTCTTTTTGAACAATTTCCGTATCAAATTTTATAAATTCGGTTTTTGTCCTCTGTAAAAATTTCTTGCTAAAACCTTCGAAATAAGGGCCGATGAGATAATAATAAGGAGTAACCTTAGATAATCTATACAGGCAGTGAGTGAATATCTGTTTTCGTTCAGGATCGTCTTGGATTTTATAAATTTCGTCCATAACAAAAAAGTCAAACTTAAAGTCAGGATTTTCATCTAAAAACATATCCATTTTTTCAGGCGTCAATATAAGAATATTTTTTGATTTTCCGAGTGGTTGAGAAAGAGAGTTTATTAAATGATATGCGGAAAATTTGGGGTTGTTTTTAAAAGAAATATAGGTTTCATTAAGCAAGGCAATCGTGGGCAAAACAATGGCTACGTTGTTATAGCTATTCGCAATAATAATCTCTGGGACTATACGAGACTTCCCAAATGAGGTTGGAGCGCTAACAACCAAACGTTTTGTTTTTTGAAATGTATTAAAAAGTCTTTTTTGATCCTTGGTTAGGATAGTGCCGGAATCGAGAGTATAAAAAGATTTAGAAAAATTTTCAAAAGCAGAAAAAGAGTCTTTAAAATAATCCGCATTAAATTTATCAAGCATGTCGCCATAGAGGAAAATCCGCGAAGCAACGATACAATCATAAAGTAACTGTTTAACGAATTTATCTGTGGGTTTGGCGTTAGCCACATGACAAATAATAGATAAACCTGCGTTATAAGATGCTTCATCTTTCTGAGAAAGAAAAAAATGCGCTCCTTCAAGTAAGGTTTTGTATTCAACAAAGCTAAGCTGCCCGGTTTCTTTCAGTTTTTGTAGCAACTCTTTCCCCATATGGTTAGCGAGAAGCATTTTCGATCTTTTCCAGCTCTTCTTTGATAACTTTTACCGATTCAAAGGGAAAGACTAAAAAAACAATATCAAAGTTTGCGCTTACGCTAAGTTTTTGCTCATCTATTTTTTTGAACTTCTCCATGAACTCATCTTTCATTTTTTGGATGAAAGCGGGCGTGGTTACAGAAGTATGCTTCACCACCTCAGCGCTATCATAGGTAAGCAGAACTGGTATTTTAAACTTGATAGTATCAATCGAACGGCTACCGTTTAATACACTTTCGAGTTTTGCATAATCGGGACAATCTTTATTAATCTCAATATTTGAATGAAGAATGCTTATTTCATCCTTGAGATATTGCGTTTCAAAATGTTCTGTAAGCGACTTTACGGCCTCTGTAACAGCTGTGGAAAATGACTGGTGGAATTTAGCCTCTCCCAGCCATAACACAACATCCCCTCCTTCGATAGTAAAATGAGCACAGTCAAATCCCTTTATCTGATCTCTTTTTGAGGAACGCAACCTAACCTTGGTAACAAAACGTTCTGTCGCAGGAAAAAACATTTTTAGTATCAAAAACAAAAGGACTTCGCCGTAATCCCCTTTACTATCTCTTTTCGCCTTGGAAATTCTCGCCCATGCCCTCCTGCTTGCGTCACTTACATCTCCTCCGCCAACAAGCTCGTTGAATTCATCTGGCGTAAGTGCAAAATGAATAACTGTGTCTCTGACGAGCTTTATTAATTCATCCTGCCTATACTTACCGCTTTCGTAATCCAGGTGTATGGGGTGCTTACTCCATTTTCCGCTAACGTGCTGAAGATCAAATCGAAATATTACATTTTTCGCCCTCTCAATTAGCTTTTTCATGAATCTTTGTGGCTGATAAAATTAAGAATATCTGTTTTTTTGTAACGCCGATCTTTACGGGTACCGAACCGAATAGACTTTAAAACTCCCCGCTTATCCCAATTCCTAAGGGTGTTGGCGTGACAATTCAAAATCCCACAAACCTGCTTAAGGGTAAGGATTTCGGGCAAATCATTAGGATTTTTATCTTTACTCATATTCACAGAACTTACTACAAATTAACAATAAAGTAAATACATTTCGCATAGACCTCAGCAATAGAGCAAAATATATCTTAATCGTTATTTTTTTCTGTCTTTCGAAAAAGATTCACCGCGATAGATTGATAATATGGGTGACAACAGAATTACGACATTCGGCGAGACCAACTACCGAAATCACAAAAAGCGATTCGGGATAAAAAGAAAAGACCGCCGGTATCACATGTACGTTGTGGGCAAAACCGGCTGCGGCAAGTCTACCTTGCTTTTGAATATGATTAAGCAGGATATCGGAAGCGGCGAGGGGCTGGCCGTTCTTGACCCGCACGGCGATTTAATCGAGAAAGCCCTGGAAGCCGTTCCCGAATCAAGAAAGAAAGATTTGATTTATTTCAACCCCAGGGATCGAGAACAAACCGTATATTTCAATCCCTTGGAGGTTTTCAACCGTTCGGAATCTCACCTGGTGGTTTCTTCCCTGATAAGCGTTTTCAAAAAGATATGGGCTGATTCCTGGGGGCCGAGGCTTGAATATTTGTTAAGAAACGCCATCGCCACCCTGGTCGAATTCTCCAACTCCACCCTAATTGACTTGCAGAGAATTTTTCAGGACAAGGAATTTCGCCTGAAAGTGGTATCGAGATTGCAAAACCAGCAGCTAAAGAATTTTTGGCTCAACGAGTTCGAGAAGTATCCGCCATCTTTACAGCAACAAGCAGCCGCGCCGATTCTCAACAAAATCGGCCAGTTCCTAAGCAATCCGATATTAAGAGCGGTTATCAGCCAACCCAAGAGCAACTTCAACCTGCGGGAAGTAATGGATAGCGGAAAGATTTTGCTGGTCAATTTATCCAAGGGACAGATCGGAGAAGATTCAGCATCGTTATTGGGCGCATTGTTAATCACCAAACTTGGCCTGACCGCCTTGAGCCGACAGGATATTTCCGAAGAGAAGCGAAAGGATTTTTTTCTCTATGTAGACGAGTTCCAGAGTTTTGCCACCTCATCATTTGTTGATATTCTTTCCGAGGCCAGAAAATACCGCTTAAGCCTTATTATGGCTAATCAATACCTCAATCAGATAGAAGATAAAGTAAGAAATGCCATATTGGGTAACGTGGGGACACTCGTCACGTTTCGGGTAGGGCTAGATGACGCCAGGCTTTTGGCCCAAGAGTTTTATCCGGTATTCAACCAGCAAGATTTAATCAACCTACCCTGTTATAGTATTTATTTAAAACTGATGATTGACGGCAAAACGTCGAAACCGTTTAGTGCGGAAAGTTTGAAGCCAATAATCTAAACAACCCCTGGATATAGGGAATATTAATCCTAATTCGATAGGTTTGGACGATTATTGTAAACGCTTTCACGCCAACCTAAACCTCAAACCCTAATTTTCCAAAGATTTCAAATTTTAACTTGCGTGTTCGCCCATATGCTTTCTTGTTTGTTACCAATTAAGAAATAACACAAATTCTCTTAGTTTGCAAGATAGTTTACTAACTATCATAGTAAAGAACTTTTTGAGATTGTCAATCAATTTTGGGAATACCCGATATCAAGCACCGGCGCTACCGCAACATGATCAATTTTTTGGCGGCACCCAAACAATTGCATACCTTAACCCATGTATGGGGCACTTCACCTTTAATTCGAGTACTAATTTATTTCCGTTTAAATCATCTTTAAAAAATTCTTCTTGTTCCAACCTTAGCATCTCTGGCTTATGCTTGACTTCCCCTTCACCAAGCCATACCTCAAAACCATATGAAAGGGGTGTATACTTTTCGGGAAATGTTAATTTATATCTCAGATATTGCGTTGGATAAGATATCGTTAGCGACATAAATTCTCTTTTCAGCTCTCTTAATTCCATTTCTTTGAAATTCATCGCGAAAGACCCTTTAATACCAACTTCATTATAAAAATAATCAACCGTTTGCCCCTTCTTTAGAGAAGGTAAAAATCTCATCCTCCATAGCAGCGCCCGATCTTTCACCTTCAGAATCTCTGGTATTAATTCAACATTGGCCATCCTTGATCCTTTTGCGTTTAATTCTATTTTCCCTGTTGGGTCTGCATGAGGATTACTAAGAGTATGCTCAATACTATCAATGCCATCATGCATAGCTACTACGCGATGTTTACAGTCACGTATCGAATATCCTTCCGCTTGAAGTGCACATTCTACAATTATATGCCGTTGTGATATACCAAAAAATTTAGCATCTAATTCTTGCAAAAATTGAGGTGTTTCTGTCTGCGCGAGTTGAATTTTTTCTTCTTCTAATAATTTATTCTTTTCTTCTAGCAACCTAGAAGCGGCACGCATACTTATTATGGAAACAACAATAAGAAAAGCCTCACCACACCAAAGAAAAGATATAAGCATGATATACCAAGGAGGGGTATCTTTCGGACAAAACATTGAAACTACGGGAAAGATGGCGAGATAAAAACTCAAGACTGTAATAACCGCTAATATTCTAGAACCATCCGAGGGGTATGCACACTTAAATATCGTATACGCATCTCTAAAAGATTTGTTCACGTTCGTTGAATATTTTTTTATCTTTATCCCCTTACCCATCTTTCTCCTATGTTTCTGACTAACGCAAAACGGGTTAATTTATCTTAACAAACAGTGGATTACTCAGATGAGGTAAATAAACTTTGCTGAACCTAAAAAAGTAGAAATTTATTATACTGCTATAATTTTATGAGAGCAATTAATTTTTACAATGGTGATTTTACATAGCGTTAACGTTATAAAAAATAAAAACGCCCCTTTCGGGGCGTCTTTAGCTGGAAACAAAATAGTCGTTAATCTGGTCAAAACTTATAGGTACAGGAAACGCTCAATGCCGTTTCGTCAATAAACCGGCCTTCGAGATTGAATTTCCAGTGGTCTCCGAGTTTGTAATCCGTGCCGGTAAACACTCCGAAATTGCCTTTGGCTCGGTAGTTAACCGAACTGCCGTTGGAACTATCTTTTACCCTCAGATCGCTGTATTTTACGCCAAAATAAGGAGTGAAATCCTTTATCGTCTTGGCGATATACGGCGCGAAGTGCCATTCCTGGACAGTAAATTTTCCTTTCCAGTCAAAAGGCTCGGAATCGGAAAGCGGAATGGTCGGATCGGTCATCGTCAACCGGCTTGTGTATTTGTAATCATTCTCATGCCTTAGATACTGAGCATCCGCGCCTACAAAAAACCAATCATGCGGCAAATTATACGTACCTTTCAAACCGAATCCATAGGCAAAGCCGCAACCGATTTTGGCTTTACCGCTTCCGCTTACATCGATACCCTCTGAACCGCCGCCGTAAGTGGTTTTACTTTTCCCACCAGCAACGCCCAATTTTACATAAGCGTCTAGGTTATCAAGAATTCCATAGCTTACTTTGGCCATGGTGCGGTCTAATCCGTCGATTTTTGACTTGAAACTTATTTGCGTGTCGGAATCAATGACTGTCTTGAATTCCCGGTCAAAAATGTAATCTTGATCAAGACCAACGGACACTTTTCCCTTACCCCCGGTTTCCGGTCCGCCGATGCTGGCGGCCTTGGCTACCAGCGGCAAACAAAGAAACAAAACCATCCCCAAAAAAATCAATCTTCGCATTTTATCCTCCTGTTTATCCTCACAATTATTTTCGGCTTTGCCTGAATCATCCCCCGCAGAACGTAAAATATATCGCACCTCCTTTCCCTTTGATTATGGTTTTTTACTTTTTATAGACTTTATAACTTTTCCCAAATCCTCGTCCCAGTCCTTGCTAGCCGCACACCAACCTTGCCGGTAGGCTTCGTCATAAGGGGCGTAGCGCAAGAACTTGGATTGCGAAGGGGTAGCAAGGATACTGGCCGTCGCGCTGGGCATTTTCGATTTAATATTTTTACAATCGTTGTAGCCGATCCGATAAACTTCCCTTACTTTTTCTTCATCTACCAATTGAATCACCCCCTTCTCGTTTTATTGCTGTAAATATTTTCTACTGCGTCTTTAAGATCTCGGCCAAGAACGTTAATGTACAGTTGAGTTGTCCTTAGGCTCGCATGACCAAGCTGGTTTTGCACGATTGTTAGATTGGACTGGCTCGATTTCAAAAGATGCGTCGCGTACGTATGTCTAAGGCAATGTATTGAGTAATTGGATCCAATATCGGCCAGTTTCAAGCATCTTTTAAAAGCCTTCTGCAAAGCGCGTTTGGTCAATTGCCGACCGTTGCTATTCGTAAACAGGTAATCGCTTTTGGCCGGGGATTTATCTTTCCAGCATAGATACCAAATAACCTCTTTTGCAAAATCTTCGGAAAAATAAACAACCCTCGATTTATTGCCCTTGCCTTTCTGAACAACTAATGAAGATTGTTCCTTCTTGAAATATAAATCAAATGTTTTCAGGTTTACCATTTCCTCCACCCTCAAACCGGCAAACAAACCCAGCTCAACCATCAGCCAGTCCCGAACCGGAAAAAATTTATTTTCCCTGACGGCTTTGTTTTTAATTGCTTTCAATACAGATCGCAGCTTCCTGACTTTATCCAAATCAAGGTATTTGTCCTCACTGATAACCCAGGCAAAACTACGTTTTACCGGCTTCATATCAGAAAGTTCCTGCTTCGGTACTTTGGTGAACTGGACGAATTGACGGAAGAATTTAATAAGCATAGGTAAATAGAGGGGGTTAGAAGGGTTCGATGATTAATAAGGGGAATAACGAACGGGAAAAATCAGCAGAAAAACAACAAGGCTCTACATCATTAGATTATCAAATTTTATTAATAAACAGAAGGGTTTTTCCGGAGAATTCGATTGGCAAGATTACAAAATAAAGTTCGCAGTTGTACCGGTATGTGAAGCGCGGGAACAATATACCGCTCAATAAGAAGCTGGTCAAGAAAATTTAATTCACAAAACCAGCCAATAACGGACTATAAATTGTTGGCTAAAATCGCTGAATCAATGGTTGATCTGAAATCTGCCAACGCTATTCCAAAAATTGTTTTGCTACCCCTATAACCATGAGTAACCAGCGAGATTATTCTTCCTTTGGAATCCATAATTGGCGCCCCACTTGTTCCTTCAAAATCTGCATGATCTAAGATAGGAATCGGTAGTTCAAATAGATAATAACAGCCTATTTTCTTTAGATACTTTAAGCCGCCATAAAAAGATTCTTGTGTCTCAAAATAATTCTGGTCTCCTTTTATTATAAAAGGCTTTATCCTGCCGAAAAAGCCATATTCTTCGCTACCCTTGGGAATATCGTTTAGGTTAGTATTAACAGATTCTTTTTTGCCATTTTTTATCGTAAACTCTTTAAATTTAATTTCCTTCTGCGCAAAATTTACTTTTTCTTTTATTTCAGCATAACTAAAATCTATCAAACCAAAATCCTTATCTTCGATTTTTACACTATCGTCCTCAAACTTCTTAATTTGTTCTTCGTATTTAGTTATGTCGAACTGTTCCAAGTAATTCATTGCCCCAACCGAATATAAAAGTGGCTGCCCATTATCGGCAGAGCGATCAACAATAATACAGGTGGCCGCTTTTTTATTAGTAACGTGAGCTACCGTTAGCAATATGGTTCTATTTTTATAATTTGCTAGACAGCCCGATCCGATACCAGTGGGCATAAACGTGTCAGGGTCGGACATCACTATATGAACCGTTGATTTTATGATCCGCTCTATATTATTATATTGAGCACCTTTCGCCACCATATCGACACCTTTCGTATTAAATAATTGTAGCTTCCCCTGTTGCTTTTAACTTCTTGTCCCAGGACTCAAAAACGAACATTGCCACAGTATGGGCCGAATGTATTGCCAACCGCGCATGTCTCGGTTCCAATTGGTATTGTTCTCGGCCTTGCGCGTGAGCTGAACTAGCATGGGTTCTTAACGCCCCGACACCATTAACAACAGCAAAAATACCGCTTAGAATTTCTTGCAGATCCCTATCCACAAGCGTGCTGGGATCCAACCCCAAATCCTTACGAACGACTTGCCAAACCGGCTGCAAATCCTGTTTCGCAGGCATAACAAGCTTCTGATCTTCTATGTAAGTTTTGAATAAGGCTTCAAGAATATTACAAGCGGCAGAAATCGCTTCTCTAGGGCTAGACTCGACATTCGAAATTGCCCGATCAAATTCATTGTTTACAGAAACCAAATCGCGCTTCTTTATGAGATCGCTCAGGCTACGCGATGGTGACCCGACGATCCCCGTAATTTTTCCACCTCGAACATATTGCAGCTCGGCGCGAGCTAAGGATTTTAGAAGTTTCTCGCGTCCTTCGGCTTCAGCTTTCCCGCGAAAATTACTTGTGTCGCATTCGGCCTCCATGCATTTCTCAATAAGACGCCCAAAAATATCAAGCGGGTCTAGGGACTCATTTTCGTTAATTCGCTGCAACCACTCATGCGTCTTTGTCATTTTGCTTCCATCCGGAGGATCTCCAGGAGCGCCAGCATAACGAAAAAGCTGATTTAAGGTAGCATGGGTTTCAAGCTCTGAAGCCACCGAACAAAAAGTTGCCATAAGCTGAGCGGTAATTTTATTCCTCATTTATCAATTACCTGGCTAGGTTAAAATTCAGGAAGGTTATCAAGGTTATCCACCGCTTTCCCGTTATCCACCGTTTTAATATACTCCACATTATTTACTTTAATAATGTATACGGGCTGACCCTTCTTCCACTGCCCTTCTTTACTCTCGTCCTTAAATATCGTAACAAACGTTATACCTTTTTTGATTGCCGCGATAACATCACCTCGATTTTGTTCAACTGGCGAACCAATGGTGTCACCGTTGTCAGGATGCATTCTCACCCTATCAATATGTGTATGCGCGTTGTTATATCTAACAGCAGAAATTCCGTAATCAGCCCATTTGTCCATACGTCCCTCCTTTTAATTTCTTATTTTGCCGTATCAAATACCGCCCATACAGGGCGATGGTCGGAAACAACCTTGGAAGCTTTCTTGTCATCGTTATCGAAGATTGTCTCATCGAATTTATCTATCCCTTCTTTACCAGTATATTCCGTAACGTACTGGGTTTGAAACCAAAAATTGTCATAAAGGCTGGTATCGGTAATGGTTGTTTTTGCCGGCGGCTTTATCAAATAAACCATCGTGGGATATTCTTTGATATCACTCCACCCCTCATCTGTAGGCGGACAGTTAAAATCACCTACAACAATAACGTCCTTTTCCTTCGGATCCTCGTTCTGAATATAAGAATAGGCTTTGGACAAAGCTTTTAATTCCAACCGCCGTGTGGATAAACTGTTCCCAAAAAGAATGTGGTTGGCCACCAAGATAAAATCAAACTTGCCGGATTTGAAGTAAGCGTAATACGGCGGTCGGATAAACTCGTTATTGGCATCAGGATAAATCTTGCCGTGTTTGATGACGGTCACTTTGTCAGGCCGGTAAAGAAATGCGTATCTTTCCTTTACTCCATGACCTACCGGTGGACTGGCTTCATAGGCATAATCAAATCCCTGCACCTTCAGTTCCGCTACCGTACGTCGTAACACTGTTTCGTCCCGCAACTCTTCTATCGCAACAAGGTCATACTTTTTCAGGATACCGGCGATGTATCGCAAATCTTCATCGGTACGGCTCTTGTTGGAAAATATCCGAATGTTGAAGGTGCAAATGGTCAGTTCGCCGCCCGGCGTAACTGCAACCGCTCTTGTTTCCCCGCCAGGCGTTGGCTGTTTGGCAACGATCTTTTCATCGTAAAACTCTTTACCTTTTTCTACCGCACCGGCAACGGCCTTTTCGGTCTTGGCAACGCCCTCTTCCACGGCCTTTTGCGCTACCGGCGTTTCTTTTTTGACAAAAGCGTTTACCTCTTTTTGATGGGTCCAAACGTACCAGCCAGCCACCAAAAGCAAGAGGAAAACGATCCAGCCGAATATCGGGAAACCGCTGGGTTTAACAGTTTTTTTCTTTACCATACGTGCTACCGATACGGCCTACGCCCTCTTGAACTTGAAAACCTCATCACTTTGAAGTCTCGGCAATTCGATGTCGAGGAACAAAGTTGTATTAGGCTTCAACAAAGTCTCGTCCCCCGGAAACACAACAGGCAAACAATCCTGGGGGTCATGATATGATATCCGCTCACTCAGAGCAGCCGCAGAGATACTCATATCCACTCGCTGCCCTTGATCCAAAATATATTTCTTCATATCTGTCATATCAAAGAAAAAGGAACGGTAGCAATTATCCTTGGAATACGGCCAGACTTTCTCCAGTATCTCCGACTGGACTTTTTGCATAACTTTGTCTTCGATATCGTTTTTGTCCTGAAAGAATTCCAAAAAATAATCCGGTATTTCTTCTCCAAACTGGTCATGAACCCTTGCGACCACATGCTGATACTGGTGATATTTTTTCTCTCTGGTTGGATCATTTAACCCCTTGGCAAAAGTTTCATCCGTAAGTTGCGCAAGGCTCTTGATGTGATCCTCGTATTGCCCAACACTTTCTATTGAAAGACTCTTGATAAGCAGATCGGCCAAAACCTGATCGCTCGCGGGATCAGTAATGGTGCTATGGTTTTTGTTGAAAAGAACGCCAAAGGCAATGGGATCATAACAACAATCTTGTTTCATAATCTCAAGACCTTTGGGAAAATTAAAAACCAGTTTTATATAAGAAGCATTCAGGTTGGCGGTGGAAGCCCTGACTGTTCCGTCTGAGCCGTTTTCATGGAAGCTTGCGGCCAAACCAGTATAAGAATCTGTCCCGACCAAAACTGTTGTGAATAAATTACTGCTTCTGAAGATCTGGTGTGCGGGGTTAAACAAATCCTGCTCAGCTATTTGCCACGATATGGGCGAAGCCAACTCCAAAGCGTCCAAAATCCTTGTGCCGGTCTGCAACAAATGATTCCAATCCCAGCCATGGAATAATCTTCCGATCATTGATTTCCCCATATGGGCCAGAGGAGAACCAAAATTGGCGGGAGCAAGCATTACCAAACGATTAACAGGACATTTGTCCGCCCGACCCAAAAAATAATGATATAAATACTGCCTTATTACCAAACCGCCGGTACTATGCACAATTACGTCAAAACTTTTGGGATTATCTGAAATGTTATTGGCTTCAAGAGCTTTACCCATTGCCTGGCCCAGGTCTTGGATGGTAATTTCATCATTCATGGATAAATAATCCGCCAGCCAGATGTCAATTATTTCGAATTCCTTTTTTTTCAGAAAGTCCGAAAGGGGCTTTAGGCTGCTTGAGTTTCCACTCCAACCATGCAAAATCAATACCGGTAATTTACCCATGAATTTCTCCTTTCTCTGCCTTTTATAAAAATATGCTCTTGCTTTATACTTTTTGCCGTCTTGCCCAAATAAACTAATCCGCCTCTTCCACCTGATAAGATATTTTAGCCCCACGGGTTTCGTTTTCTATCAGCCCGTATCTTTCACCCAATTGGTCGAAAGCCCGCTCGAACGAACCGACTATATAAATAATCTGGTGATCTTTATCCGCTTTTAATATCTTGCCGATAAGGCCTAGCGCCAAATCTGCGGCAGGAACAGCAAGCGCGGCTGCCGGATTGCTTGCAGCTACAGCCAAAGATGCCTTATCTCGTAATGATTGATACTGTTTGTTGCTCTTAATCTCCTCAATAATCGCGCCGGTATCGCGTATCTCCTGCTTGGATGCCATGACCATGATGCGATAATCAAGACAAGAAGGCGACTTGTCTTTAGGGTTACGATAAATAACGAGTCCCGAAGGGGCTAACAGCAAATCATCCCCGTTAGCCACATCACCAAAGGTGTTAAGCGTAATAAATGGTTCGGATGAAACATCGTCAGCCACTGCGGTAAAAATATATACCTGGGCTTTCCCGATAAGTTTTTTGTTGTCTTTAACTTTTACGCTTTTGAGGATCATCCGGATACTCTTAACGACTACCGCTAATTCACTTGGTAAAATGTTCAAATCTAAAGTCTGCTCGCTCGATCCCTTCCCTCTCTGGGCTCCTAACTCGAGGACTCTTCCCATTTTTGTTTTCACTGACACGGGAACATTAACAGGCTTGGCAAGCTTAACCGCAGCAGAACGAGCAACCTTGGGGGCAGGACGAAAAACAACATCCGGCTTGAGAACTGTTACGCTCATCCTCAATTTTTTTGAAGAAATTTTCAAAATTACCTCCTTGTTTGAAAGTCGCTATACACTGCTTTCTAATTGTTGGCGCTGGGGAATTCCCTGGATGATTAGCTTTCTGCTTATGTTCAAAAACTTATTACGCTTGGGTAAACATATCAGTCAAGATTTAAAAACTTCCAATCCTTGAGATTATTTTGAACGTAAATGTATTTCTTGCCATCATGATAACGCCAACTATTTTTGTCTTCAATAGCAATGCCGCCGAATAGTTTTTTGCCGTTCTTGTTCTCTCTTTCAATATACGCGGCTAACCCCTCAGCCTTGTCTTTGGCGGTTTGCGCGAAAATTCCACCCTTCGTATCAAACAAACCAATCTTGCCATCATTGAGCATCACGATAAAATCAACATAAAATGGTTTTTCAGTTCCATTTTCAATATACGGCACGGCAAAATAAGAAGCGTCCTGTTTTCCGTTCTTGAACCACCACTTTATTTGTTTAGCTTTTTCGAGATAAGCGATAAAAGCGATTTCCACTTCGCTGTCTTCTTCGAAAAAAGATAAATTGTCGCTAGCTTTCGTCTTGGTATAGTAGGGCTGAATGATTGACTTTTTATAATATTTTTTGGCAAAGATTAAATTATAGTTAATCGTTCCGGGTATATTCCACAGCTCATCGTTTTCCACCAACTCATGCTTGCCCCTGCCGACTACATCTTGATATAACTCCTTGGCCTGATTAATCACGTCTATAACGGCCTGCCTGTTCTCATCAGCCAAAACTATTGCTTGGATTTTCGGCCAATCATCAACGCCCATTTTAAAATTCTTATCAAAAAACCGGTAAAGAGAATCGTTTATGCGCTTTATCGAGCGGAGCTCCGGAGCAAAAGGCGCAAGGTTTTCTCTCGAGAATGAATCAAAAGCAATTTGCAATTCTACTTCATTTTTCGGAATATCAAACGTGCCTTTCTTTTCAATGCTTTTGACTTCCTTGTCTACATCCTTAATCCGACCACTCGCTATGAGTTTTGTGTCAACAATGCTGTGTTTTAGCGAAATTCGTGTTTGTAATTTCAGATCGTCAGCTGCTTTGAAAAAAACTGGTACAAAATCAGATGACAACCTTGTTTCCTCTCGAAAACGTTTTGAGTGGTATGAGGTAAGATCAATATCTTCGTAATCCTTTGCCCGCTTACCTTCAAAAACGGTAATGTATTCTTTGGCAATGTCTTCCGCTATCCCTATATCGCTTAAACTGGTAAAAACGTAACCGAGATTAAGCTCTTGGTTTTTATAGTGGTGCTGTTCTGACATACGCATGATGCGACCAATTGTTTGTATGGAAAAAATCATACTTTTCCATTCACGAAATAGCACCAAGATCGCGGCACGCGGACAATCCCAGCCAACGGCAATGGCTTGCTTGAAAATCATCACCTCAACTTCGTTATCGTTCTTCTCAATGTTTTCTAGGTTTACCTTATTATCTTTCTCTGAAAGATAAATAGCTAACTTGCCATTTTGAGTTGTAATACCATATCTCGTGAGCAATTGAATCATGGTATCTTTCTTGTCAATCAGCCCCTTTCGTGAATCAGGTATCTGAATAATCATTAACGGGTTTACGTCCGACCCTTCTTCTTGATGTTTTTGGGCAAGTTCGGCGCGTTTTTTAAGCCCCGCCTCGATCACTATTTCGTCAGCCGTTTTATCCGCTAGTTTTTTGTCGAGCTTGTAATCTTCAAATCCAGGGTTAATAACGATTTCTTTCTTAATCATTCCTTCATCTTTTACGTCTTTGAGCTCAACTTCTACGCCGTGGAATGCACCTTTTAACTGCGGTGTGGCAGAAACTTCAATCGTAATTTTTGGACTAATATCGTCTATCAGTTCTTTAGATTTATCGGTTTCAGCATTCCTATGGCTTTCATCAATTATCAAAACAATTATACGTCCCTCATCTTTTGTCCTGGCTGCGATGTTTGAAAGGTTGTTGTCCCGTTCGTTCTCCCGAACGTAAATGTTCTCTTTCTTGTTTATGCTCGCCCAGTTTAAAAATAAAATTTCGTTTTCGGCGATTTTGCGATCCACTAAGTCGTCAAAATAGGAGCATTTTAAACCAACGCCAAATTGGTCATAGTATTTTTTCAGGCTGTTGCGACTTTGGTCGTGCAACTTATTAACGGCAATCCAAATAAATGAAAACTTTTTACCATCAATACGTGAATCAATAAGTCGCTTCAAAAATTCTGCCATTATTAGTGTTTTACCGGAACCAGTTGGAGACTTAAAAATGCAAATCTTATTTTCTTGCATTTCTAAAAGCTCATTGGCTTCCTTTTTCAATTTTACAATGGCTTTTTCTTGATAATTTTTAAATTCAATCCACATATTTTTTATTTGAAAATTTCCCGATATACTTTTAGTATTACTTCCGGAATAGCGCAAAGCGTAATTTTATCCCTTACATCAATAAATTGTTTTTCGTGAGGATCATCTCCAAGCGAAAAAACGTAGGTATTGAAATGTCCTTTTATTTTATTGATCGCTTTCTTGAAATCACCTATGGCTTCTTCGTAAAAAACAATACCGAGATATTTATCGTTATTTTTAAAAATTTTAAAGTCGTCGCCATCTTGTACTAACTCAAAAGCATTTTCACGGATACAAAGCATTTCCGTTGATTCATTCACGAGTTTTCGTTTGTTTCTATCAGTCGGCTCGGCTTCCACAAAATCACAAACATAATATTTGATATTACCGCCAAGTCCGGCAATATTATCGCCTTTAGTATTTTTATATCCCTTGATGACTTTTTTCAAACGAGGATAGCAAACATCAGTGCAAATCCGATGCTTCATGGAATTACCATTGTTATCAAACTCCTCATCGTTTGTGCAGAGAATGAACTGGCGCGTTCCCTTATCCTCTTGGTTAAGCCCCATAACAGCTTGACCGGCTGTGCCCGACCCAGCAAAAAAATCCAAAACAATAGCATTGTTTTCTGCACCATACCGTAAAAAGAATTTTATTAGCTCGGTCGGCTTTGGGTTTTCAAAAATGTCTTTTTTGCCAAAAATTTCTGTTAGTTCGTTTGTGCCATCTGCGGTTGTAACCAAATCGTATAAAATGCTTCGCTCTTTTATTTTTTTAACGTCCTCGCCATCAAAGTAGATTTTTTCGTAGGGTATCCACCGACCTTTTTTCTCTTGCCAATAGATTAAATCTTTATCAATCAACATATCCATACGTTTTTTACCAACCCGCCAACGGCCGTCTCCTCCGTCTGGCGCAATAGGATAAACGTTTTTACCATCAGGGGCCTTGATCGAGAAATGCATTTTTGGTCTGTCTTCTCTCCTCGCGGTATTACCCCATTTCGCCAGTTTTACGGCGGTAAATTTTCCCTTACCGTCTGTTTTGTTAAATTCTGCTTCACTAACTGGAATTTCTTCGTCCTTCCATTCAAACTTTTCTGATTTTGCATAAACAAGAATATATTCATGTTCCGTAACGAAATAAGAATCGGCTTGGCCGCCGCCCTCTTTTTTTCTCCATATCAACACGCCGACAAAATTTTTCTCGCCGAAAATTTCATCACACAAAAGCCTTAACGCTGCCTGCTCGACATTATCTATGCTTATAAAAATAGCTCCGGTTGGTTTCAACAAATTCTTGGCAAGCTTCAATCGTCTTTCCATAAAAGAAAGCCACTTGCTATGTCGGAATGGATCCTCGCTATCAACAAATTTATCGTTGTAACGAAAATCATTTCCACCCTTACCACCTCGGTTATAGGGCGGATCAATATAGATGAGGTCAATCGATTCGTAGTGAGTGAAATTTAAAACTGCAAGCGAGTGATAATTATCGCCTTCGATGAGAATATTAACTGGCTTGCTTTTGTCACCGTTTACTTCTTTGTTTTTTGTTTCTTTCAAAATCGGAAACGGCCTGCCAGCCATTTCGTTCGGAAACATTTCGCTTGGGGTACGCGCGTCAGGATTGATAAGAATATCAATTTTTTCTTCCGGCAAATCCCGATGCCAGACAAGACCGTATTTTGTTTCTTTGATGCGCCGTAACTCTTTTATGAGTTCTTCTTTCGACCAGTTATCGTAGTTTATTTTTCTTGCCATGGGTTATTTTACCTCATCACCTAGCTATCTCCTGCTTAATTAATAAAATAATTATAACACCTTTCAAGCATTACCGATAAGAAGCTTTTTTCTATCCTAGTCTACCGCCCAAACCCCACACCCTCAACCATTAAAACCCTCCACCGCCTCCCTAACCAAATCCGAAATCTTTCTGCCGGTTTTTTCTGATAGCTCTCTCAGCTTCTTGTTTTGCTCTTTCCCTATGGTACGCGGCGTAACCGTCAGACCAACAGGCGAAGTTTTCCGCAAAGGTTCGCAAGGAAGCCCTTTCTTGCTTATGCCTTCCAAATAGGCATCAAGAATATGCCGCAAGGCTTCCGACTGAGTATCACCGCGTTTATTGGCCAAATCCCCTAACTTCGTGAGCAACTCCGGCGTAAGGCCGACGTAAACGGCTGTGTAGCGCTTTTTTGGCGATTCCAGCTTAGTTAGCCGCTTTTGGCAGGGCAATGCCGCCTCAAAATGCAAACGGAGATAGTTGCCGTTCTTGTCCCAGCACGACGTGAGATACACCGGCATCGACAAAAAATTGGCGCTCTTTTTTCAATAATTCATAGCGTCCCAAAAAAAGCGAGCTCAAAAATCGGGCTTCTCCGTCATGAAAGTTATCCTTAAATTTTTGCAGCACGTAAGCGTTAAACGCACGGCTCAACGGCAAAATAACTCCCTGTGGCATCAAAACAATCTTTGAATTTTTCGTAACCCACAAATAAGCGCGCGAGCGGCCGTTACGCTCGATAACCCCAGCCTTAGCGGCCACCTTATAGCGCTTAAGGTACTCCAGGCTTTTCGTATAATCGATTAAAACCGCCTGGCAGCTTACCGGGATACCGGAGATGTTTTTTATATCTCCTTGAATTAAATTATAACGCGGCGTTTCGCGCGGCAAAGAAATCACGGTCAATGTAAAAGCCTCTTCTCTCCCTGCAAAATCAGCGATGTTTTTAAGGTAAGCACACGAACTTAACGCGGCAAAAGAAAAAACAACGGCTAAAAAAAGACAAATATCGGATAAAACTATTTTGGTTGATTTTAGAAAAACTACGGCCAATACCAGAGTAAAAAACGCTAAAGATGAAAAGATAAAAAACACCTTAAAAAAGGCAGCCAAAACCACGCCGATAGCGGCCGCAACAAAAAAAATAAAAGGAAGGTACTTCTCAATCTTCAAATTTAATTTTAGGTTTAGCACCATCTATGGCCTTCTGGCTTACCCCCTTAACGTGCCTTAGATCTTCGACCGAGTAAAAATGTAAAACATTGGTACGGTAATCGATGATACGCTTAGCCGAAGCCGGACCAATACCGGGCAATTTCGCCAGCTCTTGCGCCGAAGCAGTATTAATATTGATAAGCGTGGCCGAAACCGGAGCCCCGGCAATATGCTCTGCCTGCGCACAATAAAGGTTAAAATACTTAATGGTTGCGCCCAAAATAAGCCCGGCGGTCAAAAGGATCAAAACTTTGCGCTCATGCTCCGTAAGACAAAACATCCCAAAAGCTTACCAGCTTCAATGACATTTGTCAATAAAATAGTTTTATCTTTTGTAATCCAGAAGGATGTCGATCAGCGGCCCGATTGGGGTAAAGTTTTTGGTCTGCCAAAATTCAATAATATTGCTTTTCTCTTTTCCCCAGGCAGGAATATAGGTTTCAAGGCCCTTAATATTTTCGGCACGTTTTACATATGGCCCGTTACCGCCGTAGCGGTATAACCCGTCAGGAAATATATACCCGCCGACAGCTTTGTATGTCCAATATGTCCAGCTGAAATTAAAATCCTTAAAACAATCAAGCACGGTTTTAAGCCAATCGGCTTCGCCGCAATTACCGCCGCGCCAGTTAACACCAAATTCACCGACAAAAATATGCGTCTTATGCTTATCGGCAAAAACATGATATTTTTCCAAATGTTGGCGGATTGCGCTTTCATCCCAAAAACCGCTAGATGTCGCACCGGGAAACTTTAAGCCCGGCGTCACATTCAATGTATAATCAAACGGCTCATAGCTGTGTACGCTGATGTGGATATTCTCTCTAATCAACTCGCTTAAAAAATCGATCTGCTGAGCCCAGATATTCCCTTCTAAATACAAGATCTTGGTTTTATCGATGGCGCGGATACGCTTGATCAATTGTTTATAAAATGAAGTCAAAACTTTAGCGGCATTTTCACCATAAACTACCGGCTCATTCAAGAGATCGTAACCCAAGATAGCCGGCTCACCTTTAAACCTTGCCGCCAACTTTTCCCACAATAAAAATAGTTTTTCCTGGTTGGCTTTATTCCCCCAAAACAACGCTTTCCCGTCGCTGTCGCTATGCCAATCGTGATTTTGCGCACCAGGAGCAGCATGTAGATCTAAAATTATTTTTAATTTGTGCTTTTGGGCAAAGTTGACGGCACGCTCTAAATATTTTATCGGCACTTTGTAGTGAAACGGCAAACGAATAACTTCAAAGCCCATCCGGGCAACATTGGCAAAATCACTCTCTTGAATAAAATTGTCACGGAAGGCTTCTTCAAACCCGGCTAATCCTTCTTCACTGTTAATATCTGCAAAAGCTTTTTTGAATTGGCTCTCAGGGGTATTGCGGCCACCTAAGATGTAGCCCTCCATCATCAACCACCCGCCGAAATTTACACCGTTAAACGCAACCATACCACATCATACATTGTCAACGCTGGCCGCGTCAACCTCAAATCCGCTAAAATTTTCCCCAGTCAACGAAACACCCATGGTTTTTTGTTTTTTGGCAGCCTGGCCGATCAGCCTGAAATCTATACCGCCGATATGCTCATCGATAATTTTCGCCAAAGTTTGCCTATCGTCATCGAATATAGCGGTAATGATCTTCGCGCAAAGCCTCTGGTCTTGCGCATATATTTCTGCCAACATGTTCATCAAACGGTTTAAATATAGATCGGTAGGTGAACATTGCCGGCAAAATATTCTCGGATCGCGTTGTAACGCTTCCTTGCGCTTATCCGAATGCCAAAGCGCAGCAAAACTCTGGCCCTCGATGGAGCCGATTGCGCCCAGTGTACCTACCGGATACTGACAACACGTATGAAAAACATAGCTGCCGCTTGCTGTGTCAAGCGCCAAAGCCGCTTGCCAGGTAGCCGTATAACATCTGGGAAAATCCGGTTGCTCATCGGCAATCATTTTACCATTTGTCTGCTCTTCATCTTGGAACGTTACGATCTGAAATCTTTTGTCATTAAACCTGGCTTTTGCCGCCGTGATAAACCTATATGCCCGACGCACCTGATCAGGAGATAACCGCGCATTCTCTTCATTATGCGCCGCTTTAACAATAAACTCGCTCACCCCCATCCTTTTAAGCCTGGTAAAAAATTCACCACCTTCTCCATCGGGGTCGAGTTGATCGATATTCAGTGGATGCAAAATATAACTTACTGAGACTTTCAGCTTACTTTTGATCTTGCCGGCAGCGTCGATCAATCCTTTGACATTGTCCATCTTCTCTTCCCAAACCCCTTGCGCCTCACCGGGCTTTAGCTGCCTGTTAATGATATCGTTACCGGCATCCAAGGAAATATTTACTTTCGCCATACATTCAGCCAACACCCCCCACGTATCCGACGAAAGATAATGCCCGTTGGTGATCAATATCTGCTTAAACCCTAATCGTGCAGCATGCTCCATGGCCTCAAGCTTAACCGCATGATTAGCCTTACCCATAAGCGGCTCACCCACCCAGGCCCCCCAGCGGATCATCGGCCGGTACCCCTGGGCATAAATATCATCAAAAAGCTTAATCAACTCTTCCTTGCTCAAATTTTTTTTAGCGCCTTTTGCATATTCACCGCGGCTACCACCCATGCACCAAAGACAAAAACTGTCACAACCAACAGAATCGATTTGCAAAAAAAATAGCTTATCGGCATGTTGACCTGCAATAATCGAGCGTAAAACGTCTTGATTCTCGCCGTCAAGAATATCGTAGCGCAAGCGCTGTAAATAAACTTCGCCGTCTCTTAGCAAGTTCTTGAGACGCGTAAGCTTTTCTTCCATGCTCTCTTCGGCGAGCGGCGTGACTTGTCTTTTAACGTCTTCCCTCGCGGTCAAAACTTTAAGATGGACCCGGGCGTTGGCTTGCCAAACAGTTTTCTCCAGCACAAGCCGCGGCTGCCATCCTGACGGTATCATTATGCCGCCGGAAAAATAGCGGCGCTTTATACGCTTATGACGGAATACATCATAATCGGTTTTTATCAGATCATACGTGCCATTTTTAAAAGAATACAAATAACGCACATAGGTATTCTCTTTGCATTTAGGGTCAGCCAAGTCAATGCCATTTACTTTTACCCGATCGTAATACCGGCTATACAGATAACCGGATATTTTCTGCTTAAACCAGAAAGAAAGCAGCAACGAATTGTAAACTTGCCGCAGCGCAGCGAATCTTTTACCGGTGTTGACTTCTTGCTCTATCAAAGGAAGAATGCGTTTCGCCCCTACACGATCATCCATCATCACCCTCAGGCTCGCTTCGCTGATAAACACACCGTTGCCGCTTTCCTGAATATCGGCCTTATCCGGGATGATCCAGATCTTATTGAATGAATTCGTAGGGGCACAGCGTGCTACGCCCTTGTTTTCGGGCACAGCACGCTGTGCCCCTACGCCATTTACCGCCTCCCAATATCTCTTTCCAGTTTCGCTTGCCGGGTTTGTCAATGCCGCCGCAAATTGTTTCAATGCGTAATCCTGTTCTAAGAAAACATCTCCCAATTCAGTTTGCACCGCATCGTCATCAATAATCCGCTGCGGTTCATAAGGAGATAGATTAACCCAAAGTTTTTCCCGCGGGATAGTTAGTCCGGCTAAAAAATATCGTACCAGCTGGGCCACCTCTTCTTTGCTGACAACTTTTCCGCTGCCGCTATCGACCAAAAACTCCAGATCATAAGGGTGTTTGGGATCAAAATTCACTCCCCGCAAAACCGCAGGCTGATAAACCGGTGAGCGCTCTGCCCCGAACACGCCGGTAGCGCAGGCCACCCATAACCCCGTCAAACCAATAATTACCGCTATTTTGCTTGGTTTTATCATAATGTAACCGGTTACATGTAACCGGTAACATAGAGATACCATTTGCAAAGTAAAAAGTCAAGATTATTTAGAAAAATAGTTACAACTTATTGGCGGACAATAAGTTTGGTCGTTGAGGCACGAACCTGCAAAGTAACCGGGGCAAGCTCTAACCCGGCGAATACTTTTATGCCATGGGGATTCGCCAAATAATTAAGCAACTCTTGTGTAGCCTGCCTGGCCATGGCTTCCACCGGGACGCAAACCGTGGTCAGCGCCGGATTAAACAAGGTAGAACGAAAGTCGTCATCATAACCGATAACCGAAATATCCTGCGGACAATTTAGCTTAAGCTCGTTCAAATAATTTATCGTCATATAGGCCATATTATCGTTACAACAAAATATGGCCGTAACTTTATGCTCAAGCAATATATCGAGAGCTGCGCAGGTAGGCTCGACAAAATCAAAATGGCCCATGGCGATACTGGCTACCATCCCCTGAGCATCGGAAAATTCTTTAAACCCCTTAAGCCGCGCCTGGCTGTCGCGCGACCATCCCGGCCCGGTCACAACCCCTACCTTGCGATGCCCCAATTCGTAAAAATGTTTAGCCGCAAGCTCTCCACCCAGGCGGCTATCTTCGCAGACAAAACGGACATCAACCCCCTCTTCAAAGTCATTGATCGCGACACAGGGAATATTCATATTATTAAAAATATCTTTATCGGAAAAAAACCTAAACCACTGGGTAAGGACGACCCCCTCCACACCTTCGCCGATCCGGAAATTATAGTTGTCCCAGTTACGCCCCTCCTTAAGTAAAACCAACTTAAAATGATAATCGGTATTCAGCAAATGGTTCGCAACGCCGGATAAAATTTTTGAATAATAAGAACTGTAAAAAATGTTTTCGATGTAAGGCAAGACCACACCGATAGTCTTGGTCTTAGGCTGGCTTAAGTTTTTCGCGGCGATATTGGGCGTATAGCCGTGCTTTTTGATCAAGGCGAAGATCTTTTCCTTCGTGGCAGGCGCAACTTTATCCGCAAATTGCTGGCTAGTAGCACGCGAGATCGTGGCGGTCGAAACCCCGGCCAATTTAGCTAGCTTGCGAATATTGATCATCGGATTTATTGTATCACTTATTTATCCAACTAAATTGATAATCCGTCCGGGGACGAAGATGATATTTTTGGGGTTTCGGCCGCTAAAGTGAGCGGCGATCTTTTCCAGGCTTAAAGCCTTTTGCGCGACTTCGTCTTTAGCGAGTTTGGGGCTGACTACGATTTTATCCCTGATCTTACCGTTGATCAAAACTGCGATCTCTACCTCATCTTGCACTAATTGTGCCGGATCATATTTCGGCCAGGCTTGCTTAAAAATCGAAATTTTGCTGCCTAAATATTCGTTGACCTCTTCGCTCAAGTGCGGAGTAAACGGCGCAAGCAGCTTAAAAATCGCCTCTACCGCCTGTTTGAAGACCGGTTTGCTTGCCGCGCTTTCGCTTAAGCTTTTATAGGTATGGTTGACCAACTCCATGACGCGGCTGATCGCGGTATTAAATTGAAAGTTACCCTCAAGATCGTCGGTGACCTCTTTGATCGTCGAGTGGATCTTGAATAAAAGGTCTTTATCCACAGCTTGAGCCTCATCGGGCCCGGAATAATCTTTAAGCATATCCGCTAAGCGAATCGCCCGCTGCATAAATCGCCAGGTGCCGGCCAAGCCCTCATCCTGCCACTCGGCATCTTTTTCCGGCGGGCCCATAAACAAAATATAAAGACGCATCCCATCGGCCCCGTATTTATCGATGATATAATCCGGAGCAACCACATTACCCTTTGATTTAGACATCTTAAACCCGTCTTTAACGATCATCCCCTGGGTGAACAAACGCCTAAATGGTTCGGGATAGTCCGTAACAATTTCGCCAATATCTATTAAAGCCTTATAGATAAAACGCGAATACATAAGGTGCAATATCGCATGCTCGACGCCACCGATATATTGGTCAACCGGCAGCCAATTTTTTATATCTTCTTTGATAAAGGCAGCATCGCTGCTTTTTGGCGAAATATAACGCAAGTAATACCAAGAAGAACATACAAATGTGTCCATGGTATCGGTTTCCCGGCGCGCGGCCTTACCGCACTTAGGACACTTACAATTTTTAAATTCATCGACCAAAGTCAACGGCGATTGTCCGGTCGGCATAAATTCAACATTGTCGGGCAAACGCACCGGCAAATCGCTCTCCGCTACCGGCACCTCGCCGCAAGCGTCGCAATAAATAATCGGGATCGGCGCGCCCCAATAGCGCTGGCGCGAGATCAACCAATCGCGTAATTTAAAATTCACTTGACGTTTACCGATATTTTTACTCTCCATGTATAACGCGATCTTTTCCTGAGCTTCTTTATTGGTCAACCCGTTAAATTCACCGGAATTGACCATCGTCCCTTCACCCTCATAGACTTTATCCGCTGCGGAATCCTTGCCGTGCACGACTTCGATGATCGGCAAATTGTATTTTTTAGCAAAATCAAAATCACGCTCATCATGGGCGGGCACGCACATGATCGCCCCGGTACCATATTCGGATAAAATATAATTAGCGATCCAGATCGGTATCTTTTTACCATTCATCGGGTTAATAGCATAACGGCCGGTAAAAATACCTTCTTTTTCAATCGTCTCTAAATTTTTAACGGAGACCGACGTGCCTTTAGTCTTGTTGATAAAGGCCAGCAATTCGGGCTCAGCACGCTGCGCCCCTACAGCACCATCTATAATTTCTTTAATAAAAGGGTGTTCATAGCTTAAGGCGATAAAGGTCGCGCCAAAAATCGTATCCACACGCGTAGTAAAGCAGGTAAGTTTTTGCTGGCTTGCTTCGATATCGAAGTGGATTTCAACTCCGGTAGATTTCCCGATCCAATTCTGCTGCATCAACTTAACGCGTTCGGGCCAATTCTCTAAATATTTTAAATCCTCTAACAGCCGGTCGGCATAAGCTGTGGTCCTGAAAAACCATTGGCGTAGTTTTTTCTGCTCGACTTTCGTAGAACAGCGTTCACAACTATCGTTGACCACCTGCTCGTTAGCCAAAACCGTCTGGCACGACGAGCACCAATTAACCGAAGCTTCTTTGCGATATGCCAAACCCTTTTTGTAAAGTTGTAAAAAAATCCATTGGGTCCACTTGTAATATTCCGGCAAACAGGTAGCGATCTCACGCGGCCAATCATAGCCAATGCCCCAATCCGTAAGCTGCTCAGTGATGCGTTTGATATTACGTAAGGTCCAATCTTTGGGCTGGATCTTACGCTTGATCGCCTGATTTTCCGCCGGAAGGCCAAAGGAATCCCAACCCATAGGGGACAAAACATTAAAGCCCTGCATGAGCTTGTAGCGGCTGACGGCATCGCCAATCACATAATTGCGGGCGTGGCCGGCATGCAATTCATTGGAAGGATAAGGAAACATCACCAACGAATAATATTTATTCTTAGTATTTTTGACATCAACATTAAACAGACGGCTATCCGCCCAATGTTTCTGCCACTTTTTGTCGATCGTCTTATCGTAATTCATAAAAATGTAAGGAGAATATTATCATCTCGGCTTAAGGCTGTCAATTCACCACTTTTCCCAATGGATCTGGGCTGGGCTATATTTATCCTTAGGCTTTTCTTCGCCGGTAGGAATACCGATTGGCACCAAGGCCAGGGGAACAATATTTTCGGGAAGATTAAAAGTCTGGCGCAACACAGCCACGTGTGTTTTGTCCGGATAAACGGCAGTCCATACCGCACCAAGCTGCATCGATTCGACCGCCAAGAGCATATTTTCCAAAGCCGCGGAGCAATCCATGATCCAAAAATCACTTGCCTTGCCGCCCAATTGCTTATCGGTATCGCCGCAAACGATAATCGCTGCCGAGGCCTGAGCCACCATCTTGGCATGCGCTGAGCCCTCACCCAGCTTTTTCAGCATTGCTTTATCGGTGATCACCACAAATTCCCAAGGGCGTTTATCCATCGCGGTCGGCGCGGCCATGCCGGCCTTAACGATTGTCAAAAGCTGATCTTTGGTAACCACGCCTTCTTTATAATGACGCACGCTTTTACGGCTAAAAATCGTCTTTAGGGTATCATTGGAAACTTCTTGGGCAAACACCGAAAAACTCTTAGCCAGGATCAATACCAAGAATAACAAAAATATTTTCTTCATAAACTTACCTCCTTAATCAACTTTTCAAGTTGGCCTTTGATCTCTTCACAATCATCCGGCAAATATTCTAGCGCACTTTGGTATGCCTGCCGAGCTTTATCTTTAAGGCCTAAACTCAAATAAGTATCACCTAGATTTTCGTAAGTCACCGCACGCTTTGGCTCAAGCGCTAAAGTTTTCTCAAAACACCTGATCGCTTCATGGTAGCGGCCCAATTTATTTAAAAGCCACCCCTTATTGTGATAGATAGTAGCATAATCCGGTTCGGCTAGAATACCCTGGTCGAAATTCTTCAAAGCCTCGTCAAGGCTACCCAGCTCCGTCAGGCAAAGCGCCTTATCGTTAAAGGCTGCACCGTCATGAGAGTTAAATTTAATTGCTTCATCTAAGTGGATCATTGCCGCAGGAAAATCTTCTTCTAAAATAAAAAATTGCGCGCGGAAATATTCCACTTCCCCGGATAAATTTTTTTCTTGAGCTAGATCCAAACCCTGTTGGGCAATTTTTAACGCCACCTCATGCCGGCCAAAGGTGATAGCGCGGTCGAGGTCGATACGTAAACGTAAAAATCGGTCCATACAGGTCAGGCGTGATAAAGCTTGCGGACCGTCTTGATGTTACGCAGGTCATCCTCATCGGATTCTTTGGGGGTTTCCATGATAAAGGCAACATTTTTCAACGCTTTGTGATTGATGATATACTCAAAACCTTTTTCACCGATATTACCGGTACCAATATCGGCATGACGGTCAACGTGGCTGCCTAAATCTACTTTGGTATCGTTTAAGTGAATAACTTTAAGCCGGTCCAAACCCATCTCGTTATCGATCTCGGAAAGTAACGCCTCAAAGCCCTTAGGTTCGTCGATCTTGTAACCCGCGCCCCAGGCATGTGCCGTGTCCAAACACAACCCTACCCGAGGCGAAAATTTTACGCCCTCGAGCATCGCGTGCATCTCTTTAAAATTAGACCCTAACCACTGGCCGGAACCAGCGGTATTTTCCAGAAGAATCTGCGTCTTCACCATGGGTGTTGCCCCCAAGGCTTTACTAAGCGCGTTCACTACACGGGATAAGCCCTCTTCCAAGGTTAAATCTTTATGCGAACCGGGGTGAGTGACTAAATATTGTGCGCCGAGACGATTGGCATCAAGCAAATCTTCGGTAAATTCTCGGATCGTGATCTCGTAAAATTTATCTTTCGCGGCCGCCAAATTAAGCATGTAAGAGATGTGGATGACCACCGGGGAGATCTTTTCTCTTTTTACTGCAGCCTTAAATTGCGCTATTTCCTCTTCACCGGGAGACTCTTTGCGCCACTGCCTGGGGTTACGGGCAAAAATCTGCATAGTAGTGATCTTAAGTTTGCCCGCGCGCTCGGGCGCAAGAAATAAGCCGCCTGCGGCCGAAACATGTACGCCAAGGTTTAACTGAGGCATAAAGATTATAAATTACCTTTTTTCTTTATCTTCTCTTCGATTTGCTGATTCAAAAGCTGCACCAGCGCGATAGCATCTTTAAGTCTTCTGCAGCCATGACGCTCGCCCTTAAAATTCCAACCGACATCGGAAACTTCGATGATATACCTCTTCAAGCCGATCGTTAACCTTAAAGGAACCGAAAGCGCCTCCTGCGGTTCACGCCGGTCATCGGAAAAATTACTTACAATCACATTAAAGGCCGGCTCTTGCGGATAAACAACCGCTGCATGCTCGTCTGAAGCTAAGATCTCTAATTTGCTGCTATTTAAAAACAGCTTTACCGGACAAACCGGACTTTTACGATGTAAAAAAGAATTTAAAAAAACTATGCCGGTTAAAAACACAAAAAGCAAAATGAGCAACGTAAAATAATTTATCGACTCAAAGACAAATATCTCGGCTTTACTGGCAGCGTGACCCTGCGCATGATGAGAGTGATGCACTCGATGCTGATAAGTTGCCGGATCGTTGGGGTCATAGTCTGCGGGCTGAGCTTGAACATATCCCGTAAGCATAGAAATTACAAAAAGGAAGGGTATTAGTGTTTTCATTTTCCCGAGATCCAAAATTATATAATGGTGGCGGCTACTGTACGCCGCTCGAACCTATTACGAGCAACGCTAAGGTATCGCCAATTAAAGGTAATTCTACCAGACCAGGGTAGGCTGTAAACAAAAATAAAGCCCTTGGCCGCCTTAGGTGTCCTATACACTCGGCGGGTCGGTTTTAGTGCATCAGGTCTGAAGGCGATTTTTATATATTTTTTATATATGGGGTTTGGGGGTGAATTATAGCGTGGGTGGTGATTTAGTGCATTAGGTCTGAAGGCGATTTTGGTGCCTTTGTGGTGCAGGGGTTTGGGGCATGATCAGAGAGTATTTTTGGGCTTCTGGGCGTATTGTGCGGGGTGATTGGCAAGGCGATTTTTACATATTTTGTATGCATGGGGTTTGGGGCTGATCGGGGCTTGCCAAATTGCCGTATCCGGCAAGCCCCCGGAATTTGGTGCATCTGGTTTGTTGTGCAAAAATGCTACTAAAGG
>Ga0265342_10000107_pt1 | contig 92548 bp, 86 predicted proteins | sample 4CB327metaG_FD_203125 | JGI IMG/M metagenome (GOLD analysis project Ga0265342, IMG submission 203125) | Rhizosphere microbial communities from Carex aquatilis grown in University of Washington, Seatle, WA, United States - 4-CB3-27 metaG | ecosystem: Host-associated > Plants > Roots >...
ATCGATAAGAACGATATCTGGTTCATAAGGGCGAGATCGGCCGCTCAGGGCTGGATCCTGAGAACAAAATATGCTTCGCCCCGGGATTGGAACACCGATATCGCATTCGACAGGACGGAGTGCGGGAATTTTTGCGCTTGGCTGAAAAGCGACCACAAATTCGGAGGCCTCCTGACGGGGAATCTTTCTTTTTCCTCAAAGTACGAGGGATCAGCAAAACTGACGGCCGAGAACCTTTCTTTTGACGATCAGCCGATAGGCAATGCCCGGGTCAACGTAGACTTGAACGGCGACCGCGCGAAGATAGAAGGCATCACGGTTTACGCGCAAAACGGAAAGATCAACCTATGGGGACAGGTGGGGCTTTCGCAGGAAAACAGCCTGACGGCGCTCAATGTCAACATCCATCAATTAACTTTCCAGAACAAACTTGTCGATGGACGTTTGCTGTTGACCGGCCGGATGATCAAAGACCGCGGCTGGCAATTCGCGGGGCTCCTGAAAAGCGGCAAATTCACGATCAACAAATGGACCACGAAGGATCTCTCGGCTTCCATCAGGCTTTCCGACAAAACGCTGCTGATAAGCGAATTCAACTGGACCCCGTACGTGAAGGGCTACGTGAATTTCAATTTGCCTTACAAGACGGTGGACGGCACTTTCATTGTAGAGTACATTCCGCTTGAATTCATCGAACCGGTTCTCCAGGGAACGGCAAAAGGAGTGTTGAAACTGAGCGGGAATTTCAAGAATCCCGAAGCAGAACTGAAATATACCGCCCCGGGATCGGTTTACAACGGATTAAAATTCGGACAGGAAGGCAGCATCCATTATTTCAACGGCACGCTCAGAACGAAGAATATCAGATTGACCTGCGCGAACGGCTTCGCCGACATAAAAGGCACGTTCCTGCCGAGACTTGAATTGATTATTCCGTTTAGCGATATACCGGGCAGCGCGATAGCCCAGGCCGCCGGCATAAAGGATGAACTGGGCGGTCTATTTTCGGGAGAACTTAAGCTGAGGCCGGGGACGGCTTCAAAACCCGAGATCTACATCGGGGCCGCGGGAAAAAATGTTTCCTACGGCGGGATAAGCTTGAACGACCTCAAATTCAACGCGCTTTACAAGAACGGCAGGCTCAACGTAAATTCGGCCATGGCCAGGTACTCCGACAGTGAATTTAAAATATTGCAGGGCAGTTATTTGGACCTGGAAAGTTCAAGGTTCGAATTCAAAAGCGATTGCAGGAACATTCACGCCGGGCCCTGCGATATCTTCGGCAAGATAAGCGCCTCGGGGAATTTCTCTAAAGACGCGGGAGGCAAATTGGACGTCAACGGAGAGATCTCCGCCGACAACATCTGGATCAATCAATATAATCTCAGTAATTTTAAAACAGCCGTCAGGTTCAAGAACGGAGCGCTGGCTTTTGAACCCAGAGAAAAAAGCGAATTGAAGCTTAGCGGGCTCGTCGATCTAAACCATCTGCCTGTTATTCAATTCAATCATTTAAAACTCGGTAGAGATAGAAAAAGAGAACTCGTGCTGGACGGCGGGCTTGGCAAGAATAATTGGGATTTCACCGTCGCGGGCAAGAACCTCGACGTCTCGGCAGTGGGAGATCTGGCGGGGCTGACGTTCCCGTGCGAAGGAAGAATGGACCTCAATATAACTGCCAAAGGCAACGTTGAGCATCCCCGCCTCGAGGCGAGCATCGACCTTTATGACGGCAAGATCTCCGAGATCCCTTACGACAGCATTAATTTCCAGCTCAGTTCCCATCAGGACGTCATAACTATAGTCAAATCTAGGCTCGTTAAGAAAAAACAATTTTCCATCGTAGCCAGCGGTTATTGCCCGTTCTTTCTGACTTCAGCGGGCGCCAAAAGAACCAGGAATAACGCGCTGGACATTAACGTGACGTTCGAAGAAGGCTCTTTGTTAATGTTGAGGGCGCTCACGAGCGATATAGAAGACGCGAAGGGGAGTTTTCAGGCGCAGGCGCACGTGACGGGGACCCTGGCCAAGCCCATTGCCAACGGTTACTTCAAAACGACGGGAGGCGTGGTCTGGTCAAAACGCTATTTCAGGAAAATGTACGATATAAATATTGATCTTTTATGGAGGAACAATCTGCTTTCCGTGAAGTCGTTCTCAAGCAGGATCGGTGAGGGGCTGATGAAAATAAAGGGAAAGATAATTTTCGTCGGTTTTGTCCCCAAACTATACGACCTTACCTGGTTCACCGAGGGATCCCGCGGAGTGCCTATCACGGTCCCGGAACTTCCGATACCGTCGCCACTTTTCAAGTCCGAGAACTGGCAGCTGCTTTCGAACCTCACTCAAGGCGAACCGCGGTTCTCGCTGGGTTTTTCAGGCCCCTCCGATAACCCACTGCTTTCTGGCTGGGTTGACCTTGAGAACACGCATTTCACGTTCCCTTCGCTTGCCAAAAGCTCCGGCAATGAATCGATCCTCGATGACCTCTGGCCTAAACTTAACTGGAACCTCGAACTGAGGGCGGCAAAGAACACCTGGTATGATAACGACCTGGTAAGCGCCAACATCACCGGCGGAATAAGGCTTACGGGAAGAGGCGCGCAACCCGATGCCAGCGGCCACATAGAGTGCATTAAAGGGAGCGCGGTCTATTTCGGGACTGAGTTCGTGATCAAGTCGGCCGCGGTAGATATCGTCAAAGACAATGTCGTCCTGCAGGCCCAGGCCGAAAGCGAGGTCTACAGCACAACTCCAGGCGAAGACGATACGATACAGCTGTTCATAGATAAAGCCGAGATAGGGAAGATACAGCCCCGCTTCGTATCCAAGAACGACCCGACAATGACGCCTGAGAAGGCCATGGCTAAAGCCACCGGAATAAACCCGGATACGACTTCCTCGTCCGATATGTCGTTCCTGCTGAGAAAATCCGTAGTGCGGTTCGTGGATTCCACGCTGACTACACCGCTGGCGAAAAATCTATTGAAAAGGAGCGGTATAGTAGATACTTTCAGGATCCAATACGTGGCTCAGGACGCAGTGACGCCCGTAAACCCTGCGAGCCCCACGATCCCGGAACTGCTCTCCGGCACTAAATACTCTCTACAAAAGTTCATCACGGACAGGATGCTGCTCGGCTATTCTATGACCCTCGATGAACTCGAGAATAAGCTCTCCCCGAGGCATCAGTTGGAAGTTTCATATAACCTGCTGAAGAACCTCTCCATCAAGGGCAGTTATGACCTCGAATCCAACAACCCGCTGCACCAGGATGACCGCCGAATAACGCTGGAACAACAGTGGCGGTTCGGCTCCGTAAAGAAAAAGGCTATACCCAGAAAAGATAAATCCAACCAGCCCCCTTCCGAAAATTTGCTAAACCTCCCGCAAAAATAAGTATTTTTCATACAACGGGTGGCGCTCTAAACACCCCTGAAGCAAGGGTATTTGATTATTTACCTATATTTTTATATAATAGTGAAGTTGCTTAACGTATTTTTATCTAATTTTCAGTGGCATTTCGCTTTCATATGATAGAGATAAGTTGAGAAACCGGGCAATTTCGACACAGGAGCATATTTAAATGAAAAGAGCTGTACTGTTACTGGCTGTTCTAAGCGTCATATTCTCGGTAAGCGAGGTATATGCGAAAAAAGTGGTCAACCCCATAAGCGCCGTATTGATCGAGGGGATAAAGAACGTCAAAGAAAAGACCGTTCGCGGGCAGATCAAATCAAAGAAGGGCGTCGCCTACGCTGAGGAGACCGTTAAAGCCGACATGCAAAGCATTCTCGAGCTCGGTTTCTTCGAGAACGTCGAGGTTTCCGTCGATACTCCTACATGGCGGGTCACGTTCAAAATAAGAGAGAAACCCTACATAAAAAATGTTAATTTCAAAGGCAATAAGGTGTTTTCGCTGGGTAAGCTCAAGGGCGAGATCACTTTAAAGGAAAAAGAATATTACGACCTCTCAAAGCTCGAAGAATCTAAATCCAAAGTGGCCACGCTGTACAAAGAAAAAGGCTACGCCGATATAAAGCTCGAAACCATCCCCACGATAGACGAACGCACGAACCAGATGACCCTTACTTTTATCCTTACGGAAGGAAACCGGATATTGATCGGCGACGTGACGGTCGAAGGCGTAAAAGCCTACAAGCCGAAAAAAATACTGGGACTGATGAAAACAAAACGCAAGAAAGTCTACAAGGAAGAGACTTTTGCCGACGACAGGAAAGAGATCGAGAAGTTTTATAAAGACAACGGATACATGCAGGTGGAGATCAATAAGCCGGAAGTGACTTACAACAAGGAAAGGACCCTGATGTACATTCGCCTGCATATCAAGGAAGGCTTAAAATACAAGATAGGGACTATCACTTTCAAGAACAACACAGTTTTTACAAGGAAAGAACTTGACAAAGCGATGTATCTAAAGCCTGGGAACATCTACAATGAAGAAAAGATGCAGGAGAGCCTACAGACGGTCCAAGAGATGTATTCGGACAAGGGCTACCTGCACGCGAAGGTCAGGTCCGAGTTCGATCCCGATGACCAGAAAAAGATAATGAATATCACTTTCGATATAACGGAGAATGAGATTGTTTACCTGGGCATGCTTTATGTCGACGGCCTTACCAGCACGAAAGAATTCGTTATTCGAAGGGAAGTCCTTCTAAAGGAAGGAGACGTCTTTTCAGCCGCCAAGGTCCGCAGGAGCCTGGAGAAGATCAACAACCTGGGCTTCATCGAATCGGTGGAACCGGAGCTGCAGCCCACCGAAAAGCATAACGTAATGGATCTCGTTTTGAACGTTACGGAAGGCAAACCCGGGATGCTGACGGCCGGAGCAGGTTATTCATCCGTAGACAAACTCGTAGGCACTCTCCAGCTTTCGCACATTAACCTTTTCGGAAGAGCCGAGAGGTTGAACCTCCAGTATGAATTCGGAGCCACCAAGAACGATTACAGCATCAGCTGGACCGAACCCTGGTTCATGAACAAACCGGTAAGCCTTGGGCTCAGCCTCTTCAACACACAGACCCAACTGGCCTACAGCACGACCCTGGACGCTTACCAGGAGAACAGGAAGGGCGGTTCCGTTACGGTCGGCCCAAGGCTGAGTGATATTTACAGCCTCTCGTTCTCCTACGCTTACGAAGATATCGCCATCATCATCATAGACCCGTCGGTCGCTCTGAGCACCGCTAATCCCACGGGCATATCTGCGTCGGAAGCTATCACTTCAAGCATCCAGTCGAGTATCATACGCGATACCAGGGACAATATTTTTGACGCGTCGCGCGGCAGCAAGCAGTCGCTCACGTTCCAATACGCCGGCGGCCCGTTCGGTGGGAACACTAATTTCATAAAAACCGTAGCCGCCAGTTCCTGGTACATACCCACCTTCTGGAAATTCGTTCTGTCCTTCAACATTACCGCCGGGGGCATCGATAAATTCAATACCGACCAGGATGTCCCGATCTACGAGAGGTTTTACGTAGGTGGCGCCGACACGGTAAGGGGTTACCAGTACCGCACAGAGATCGGTCCCCTGCAGGGCGGCAAGGCCATGGCCGTGGCAAACGTAGAATACAAGTTTCCCATAGTACAGGAAAAAAACCACACGGTGCTCCAGGGCGTCCTTTTTTATGACGTCGGAGGCTCGTGGCTGAGCGCCGACGACGTCGATCTTTCGCTCGGCACTGAGACGAACAAACTCAAAGCCGGCATCGGCTTCGGTATAAGGTTCACTACGCCGGTCTTCCCATTGAGGCTGGACTGGGGATACGGGCTTAACCATAATCCTGGACAAGAGCTGAGCCAGTTCTATTTTACCATAGGAAATATTTTCTAAAGCTCGGGAGTTCAACTTATGAGAAAAATCAGATCCTTGTACGTAACGCTCTTGTTGAGCGCGGCAACTGCGGTGATCTTCAAAACCCCCTGTCTTTCTGTCGAGATCCAGCTTGACGGCGCAGGGGTTATAAGCTCAAGCCAGACCGAGTCCGGAAGGAATGGCTCGGGAGGCATAGCCTACCTTGACATCGAGCAGATTTTCAACGAACACCCCATGACCCTCCGGCTCAAAGGCGAATTCGAGGCCGAAGTCGATAAGAGAAAAAAAGAGCTCTCGGACATCGAGAACTCGATGAAATACATTCAGGGCGTCATCACTTCTACTACTACGGAGATCAACGGCCTTAAAGCCGAGGCGGAGCAGATCAAAAAAGCCATAAGCGACTCGCAGAGACAACCACAGACCATCCTGCTTCCCGGAACAACGCTTCCCTTCGTGCTGCAGCCTGTCGTGAGCACTGGGACCGTTAAAGCCGATCCCGCCCAGCTGGAAGCGGACGAAAAGGGGATCAAAGACAGAGAAGCCGGCCTGGAACTTCTTAAGGCGGAATATGCCAAGAAGGCTCGTGATATCGATGTAAAGAATAAAACGAACAAAGAAGACCTGGTGAGGCTCGAAGCTACTAATACACAGCAGGTACTCAGCGACATATACAAGGTACTTCAACAGATCGCCATAGAAGACAGCCTCACTATCGTTGTCGACAAGAATAACGTCCTTTACGGGCAGTCCTCCCAGGATATTACCGGGATAGTACGCGAGAGGATGAGGGGCCGTTAAACCGTGAAGAATGAATAGTTATCGGTGAAATAGCTGTAAAATAACCTGGCATTATCCAAACCCTGGAGAATTTTCCGATGAAAATAAAGTTGAGCGAGCTTGCCGGACTTGTCGGAGGGACACTGAAAGGCGACGGCAGCGCAGTGATAACAGGCGCGGCCGGCCTCGAGGAAGCGGGGTCAAGTGACATAACCTTTCTGGGCAATCAGAAATACCTTCAGCTGGTTTCCAGTACCCTGGCCGGTGCGGTGATCGTGCCGGATAATTTTGAGGCTCAGGCTAAAACGCCTCTCGTCATTGCAAAAAACCCGCAACTCGCTTTCGCAAAAGTGCTTGTCCTGATCGACAAAGAAAGGCTCGCGTTGGTCAAACCCGGCATCCACGCGCTCTCGCAAATAGCCAAGAACGCCTCCATAGGCTCTTCCGTTCACATAGGCCCTTTCGTGGTCATCGAGGAAGGCGCCGTCATAGGCAAAGGCACCGTTATCACATCACACTGCTACATAGGCAAGAATTCCAGGATCGGGATAAACAGCCTGCTCTACCCCAACGTTACGATCAGGGAAAATATAACCGTAGGCAAAAACGCTATCATACATCCGGGGACTGTCATCGGATCCGATGGTTTCGGCTTTATACCCCTAGGGAAATCGAACTTCAAGATACCCCAGATCGGCACGGTAGAGATAGGCGACGACGTCGAGATCGGGGCGAATTGCGCAATTGACCGGGCCACCACGGGCGCCACCAGGATAGGCAACGGGACCAAGCTTGACAACCTCGTGCACATAGCGCACAACATACAGATAGGCGAGAACTGCTGTATCGCTGGACAGGTAGGTTTTGCCGGCTCGACGAAGCTGGGCAATAATGTGATGATAGCAGGCCAGGCAGGAATTAACGGCCACATAAGCATCGGTAACGGAGTGGTAATCGGCGGCAAAGCCGTGGTTATCGGCGACGTGCCGGATAACACCATGATCTCTGGTTACCCGGCAAGGCCCCACAGGGAAAACCTAAAGATACAGGCGTTAGTAGGCAGGCTGCCGGAATTCTTTGAAGAACTTAAAGAGATAAGAAAACAATTATCCGGGCCAAAGTGAGCGACTATGAGCGATAAACAAAAGACGATAGCGGCGTCCGTGCACATCGAAGGCATAGGGCTTCACACGGGCAACATCAGCACGATCACCTTTAAACCCGCGGCTGAAAATACGGGCATCCGGTTCACCCGCGTCGACCTGCAGGGGAAACCAGTAATGGTCGCGGAATACAGGCACGTGATGGGCACCCCGGTCCGCGGAACGAGCATCGGCAGCGAAGCCTCTCCGGTACACACCATAGAGCACATAATGGCCTCCTGCCTGGGTCTCGGCATAGATAATCTCGCCATAGATATAACTAATAACGAACCACCCATACTCGACGGCAGCGCGAGGCCTTTCACGGAGCTGCTCGCCTCCGCGGGTTTAAAGGAATTGAATGCCGATCGCCAGTACCTGGAGCTGAAGGAACCCGTGATCTATGAATCGGGCAAAACCAGATTAGCCGCCTATCCGGACGATAAATTATCGATAGAGTGCACCATCGCCTACGACCACCCCTATCTTAAAGAACAAAAATTGACTTTCGTTCTCAGCAGCGACGGCTTTATAAACGAGATCGCGCCTTCGAGGACGTTTTGTTTCGATTACGAGATCGAGGCACTTCAGAGCAAGGGACTGGCTAGGGGGGGCGATTTTTCCAACGCGCTGGTCGTAGGTATTCACGGCATCAGGAACCCCGACAGCGCCCTGCGGTTCAGCGACGAATTCGTAAGGCACAAGTTGCTGGACCTGCTTGGCGACCTCTACCTCCTGCAGAAACCGCTCAAGGCCCGCATAGTCGCGGTAAGATGCGGCCACAATCATAATATTAATTTCGTAAAACAGATAGCCAAGGCGTCGCACGTAGCAGTACACGAACCAGAAATCACTCAGCCCTCCGCGCCCGGGAACGTGCGCGAAAGCGGCAAAAACTTCCCGGAGGACAAGAAAATGCAAGAAGCGCAGCCTGCCGCAGAAAAAGTGTTCGACATCAACGCCATCCAGAAAACTATCCCGCACCGCTATCCTTTCCTGATGATAGACAGGGTCGTTATTACAGAGGAAATGAAAAAAGCGACCGGTTATAAGTGCGTGAGCGGCAACGAGAACTTTTTCCAGGGTCATTTTCCCGGAAATCCCATAATGCCCGGCGTATTGATAGTAGAGGCCATGGCGCAAACGGCCTGCGTGATGCTGCTGTCGCAGCCGGCGTTCAAAGGCCAGTACGCGTATTTCATGTCCATTGACGCCGTGAAATTCAGAAGACCGGTATTCCCGGGAGATATGCTGGAGATGAAGATCGAAGCCCTGCGTTTGCGCGAAAGAGGCGGTAAAGTGCGGGGAGAAGCGTTCGTCAACAACGTTAAAGTGACGGAAGCCGAGTTCATGTTCGTTCTAGCGGACAAAGAGGGATAAAATGATACATAAAACGGCTATAATCAACTCCAACGCGGAAATTGCGAGCGATGTCGAGATAGGCCCCTACGCCATTATTGGCGAGAAAACGAAGATAGGGGCAGGGACCATCATCGGAGCGCACTCGGTGATCGAGTACGCCGAGATCGGATCGAACTGCAGAATATTCAGCAATACCGCAGTTGGCACCGCCCCCCAGGACCTCAAATACAGGAACGAACCTACAAGGATAATCATCGGCGACAACACGACCATCAGGGAATTCGTCTCGCTCAACCGCGGCACAACGGCGACGGGCAAGACCGTCATAGGTTCTAACTGCCTGCTGATGGCCTACGTGCATGTCGCGCACGACTGCTCCATAGGCAACGGGGTCATTATGGCAAACGCGGCCACTATGGGTGGCCACGTGGAAGTGGGAGATAACGCCGTTATAAGCGCCCTGGTCGCGGTACACCAGTTCACCCGCATTGGACGGCTGGTCATGCTCAGCGGCGGATCTATGGCGAGCCAGGACATCCTTTCCTTTACCCAGGCGCAGGGCGACCGTGCCCGCCTGGTCGGGTTGAACCTGGTGGGGATGAAGAGGAACGGTTTTACGAGAGAGACCATGGAAGAGATTAAATCCGCGTACAGGACACTCTTCCTGTCCGGTCTGCCGATGGAAGATGCGCTCGACCAGCTAGAGGCCACGTCGCCGGGAAAAGAGGTCCGCGAAATGATAGATTTCATACACAATTCGAAAAGAGGCATCTGCCGTTCGGGCAGGAAAGAAGACCCTGAAGACTTATAGAGCTTAGCAAGGATCGATGGGATAATATATGACAAAGATAGGTTTGATAGCCGGTAATGGAAGGTTCCCTTTCCTCGTTGCCGAAGAAATAAAGAAGAAAGGCGAAGAGGCTGTGGTCATAGGCCTCAATGAAGAGACAGACCGCGGGATAGAGAATCACGCTGAAAACGTGCACTGGCTGGCTCTCGGCCAGTTCCAGAAAATAATAGACGTGTTCCACAAGGAAAACGTGGAGGTAGCGATAATGGCCGGGCAGGTCAAACACTCCCAGCTTTTCGCGAACCTCAAACTCGACTGGAGGGCCATCAAACTCCTGGGACGCATTATCAATAAAAAAACCGACACCATACTGGGCGCGGTGTGCGACGAATTTCTCAAGGAAGGCATCAATCTTCTGCCTTCGCACCTCTACCTAAAGCACCTGATGCCGAAACCCGGGTTGCTTTCGGGAACAAAACTGTCAAAGAGCGAAGCCGGGGACGTAGAGTTCGGTTATAAACTGGCAAAACAGATCGCCGGCCTCGACATCGGCCAGACCGTGGTAGTCAAAGACAAGGCGGTCGTGGCGATCGAATCCATCGAAGGGACTGACGAGTGCATAAGGAGAGCCTCTAAATACGCCGGTGCGGATACTGTCGTGGTTAAGGTCGCAAAACCTGCTCAGGATTTCCGTTTTGACATACCGGTTATAGGCGTAAGGACCGTGGAAGTGCTCCGCGAGAACAAGGTGAGGGTGATGGCGATAGAAGCCGAGAACACTCTTATGATAGACAGGGAAATACTCCTTGAAGCGGCGCGTGCAGGCAACGTGACCATACTGGCGATGTGATCGTAGAAAAAGAATATATTTCAAAAGAGGGTACCATGATACCGTTAGTTCATCCCATATTCGGGCACAATGAAAAGAAGATCCTTTCGGAGATTCTCGACACGACGATAATCGCGAGCGGAAAGTACGTTGAGAGGTTCGAGAACACGGGCGCAGCGCTTTTCGGCGCAAAACACGCTGTCGCAACGTCGAACGGCACCTCCGCTCTCCACTCGGCGCTGGTCGCCACCGGCATTAAGCCGGGAGACAAGGTGCTTACCACCCCGTTCAGTTTCATCGCTACGGCGAACAGCATACTTTACTGCGGCGCTAAACCGGTTTTCGCCGATATCGACCCAAAGACCTGCAACCTCTCTCCCGTCGAGACGGAGAAAGTGCTCAAGAAAGAAAAAAATATCAAAGCGGTCATCATAGTCCACCTTTACGGCCAGCCCTGCGATATGGACGCTTTCATGAAACTCCGTAAAAAATACGGATTCATCCTCATCGAAGACTGCGCCCAGGCCCACGGGGCAAAGTTCAAGAACAGGGTCGTGGGAAGCTTCGGGGACGCCTCGGCTTTTTCGTTCTACGCCACAAAAAATGTCACGACCGGCGAAGGCGGGCTGGTGCTGACCAACGATGACAAAGTTGAAGCCCTGGTAAGACAGTTCATTAATCACGGCAGGGACGGGCACTCCAACCACACGCTGCTTGGTTACAACTTCAGGCTCACCAACCTCGCGGCCGGCCTCGGGATAGAACAGCTCAAGAATCTCGAGGAATGGAGCAGCGTGCGCAGGGAAAACGCGGCGTATCTCAATTCTCATCTTTCCGACCTGAAACACATTAAAACACCGCAAAACATCAAGGGTACGACCCCGGTATTCCATCAGTACACTATCAGGGTTAGGTCTGATATCAGGGAAAACCTCATAGACTATCTCAAGGACCGCGCGATCGGCCACGGCGTTTATTACCCTTACGCGATTTACAAACAGCCTCTCTACCAGAAGCTCGGTTACGCGGCCGGCCTTTGCCCGGAAGCCGAAAAAGCCGCCAACGAAGTGCTGTCTCTCCCGGTCCACCCCGCCCTGAAAAGGCACGAACTCGACGCCGTCATCAACGCGGTGAGAGAGTTCTTTTTAAAAATGAATTAACCGGCTCATCCGGTTACGGGACATAAACTAATGGATATTTCCGCGGAACCAAAATTAAAAAAGATCAATACGGCGATCATCGGAGCCGGCTCACTGGGCCAGCACCACGCGAGGATACTCGCCAAACACCCTTTATCCGAGCTCAAAGCAGTAGCCGATTCCGACCCCAAACGCGCCCAAAAGATAGCGGCCCTTTACAATACGCGGGCGGTCTCTAACCATTCGGAGATCGCCGGGCAGATAGAGGCGGCCGTAATCGCCGTGCCGACCCCGTTCCACTACGCCGTAGCCAAAGACCTCCTCGGCCTCGGTATCCATTGCCTTGTGGAAAAACCTTTTACTTCAACCGTTGAAGAAGCGCAGGAACTGATCTCCATCGCCAGGGACAGGGACCTTGTCCTCCAGGTCGGCCACGTGGAGCGGTTCAACCCGGCGGTCGTCGCGGCTAGGCCGTTCATACGGGAACCTAGATTTATCGAAGTCAACCGGCTCGGGCCTTATGACCCGCGCACCAGCCACATAGGCGTCGTGCTGGACCTGATGATCCACGATCTCGACATCCTGCTGGACCTCGTCCGGGACAGGGTCGTAGGCCTCGAAGCTTTCGGTGCGAGGATCTTCTCCGAACACGAAGACATAGTAAAAGCGAGGATAAAGTTTCTCAACGGGTGCGTCGCGGACGTGTCTGCGAGCAGGATATCGCTTGAAAAATACCGCAAGATCAGGGTCTTTCAGAAGGACAGCTACATCTCGGTAGACTACGCCGGCAAGAGCGTCAAGATATACAAGAAAAAGACTGACGTGGTAAAAGGTTTCTCCGACATCGAAGTTATTAAACCAAAACTGAAAGACGAAGAGCCTCTCTTCTTCGAACTGGACCACTTCCTCACGTGCGTTTCGGAAGGCAAGAGGCCGCTCGTCACGGGCGAGCACGGCAGGGACGCCATGGAACTCGCGTTCGAGATTCTTAAAGGGTTGAAATTCTAGCGATGAATATATTTATCAGCGCAGGCGACCCTTCCGGAGATATCCACGCGGCAAACCTGGCGGCCGCGTTGAAAAGAGCCAGCCCCGGGACGACCGTCACGGCTCTCGGCGGGCAGAAGCTTCGCGAAGTGTGCGATGAATTCCTGGCAGATATCGTTGGCCTGGGCGGGTTCGGTTTCTGGCAGCCGGTGAGGCTGTTCTTCAAATTAAGAGCCTTGCTGAAAAATACGGTCCTCAAGAACTGGGAGCGCGCGAAACCCGACAGAGTGGTCGTTGTAGATTATTACGGTTTTAATATTTTTGTCGCGGCCGAGGCGTTCAAGAGAGGCATACCTGTTTACTATTACATCAGCCCGCAGGTCTGGGCCACGAGGCCCGGCAGGATACGCAAGATAGCGAGATACGTCAGGAAGATGATCGTGATACTGCCTTTCGAAGAAAAGCTTTACAGGGACGCCGGTCTCGACGCGGAATTCGTAGGCCATCCGCTCCTCGACCTCGTTCCCGTCCCGGAAACAACCGGCGTCAGCGTTACGGGAAAAATGACGATCGGCCTCTTTCCCGGCAGCAGGCCCAATGTTTTCAAGAGGCACATCGGCCTGCTGATAGAAACGGCAAATTTAATCGGTAAGTCTCTCGACGCCGAGTTCAAGATCTTCTGCGTACCGGCCCTCGCTCCGCTTTGCAAGGGGCTGCCCTACCCGGTGGTAGTGGAGGAAAATTACGAGGAAAGAAAAAAGATATCCCTCGCCATTACGACGTCGGGGACCGTCAGCCTTGAGAACGCCTTGCTTTGCATACCCATGGTCGTCTATTATAAACTCTCCAGCTTCAATTATTTTATAGCCAGAATGCTCGTCAATATTCCTTACGTGACCATGGTGAACATCCTGCTCGGCAGGATGCTGGTACCGGAGCTGCTTCAGGATGAGGCCACCCCTGAAAATATAGCGGGCAAGGTAAAAGATATATTCGCGCGGGAAGGCTCTCTCGAAGCTTTTAGAAAAGAACTAGCCGGCCTGCGGGCTCATCTCGGCCGGCCCGGCGTCTCCGCGCGGGCGGCGGAAATCATACTCGGGAACAGAACATGATCTACAAGAGGCTATTAAATTATCTAAACCCTCACATGAAGCGCTTCATCATCTCGATGGGGTGCATGGCTGTTTTTTCCGCGCTCACCGGCGCGACCATGTGGCTGGTCAAAAATATTTTTGACAAGATATTCATCGGCCGCGACATTCACATGCTCTATATCGTGACCTGCCTCATCCCGCTCTTCTTTCTCATCAAGGGCGTCGCGGGCTACGGGCAGAATTATCTGCTCTATTACATTGCCCAGCAGGTCGTCTTGAAACTGCGCAACGAGCTCTACGAGAAGCTGATCTCGCTGTCGCACGACTTTTACGCCAAGAACTCGACCGCGCGCCTGATGGCGAGGGTCACCAACGACGTAGCCGCCCTGCAGAACGCGCTCTTCCGGGTCCCTCCGAGCATAATACGCGACGGGCTGACGGTCGTCGTGATGGTGGGGGTCCTGTTTTATCTTAACTGGAAATTCGCCCTTATATCAGTCGTCATATTTCCCATAGCAGCTATACCTCTGGCGCAGTTCTCCAGCAAAATGAGGCACGCTTCGCGCGAGGGGCAGAAACAAATGGGAGAGATCTACGCTTCCCTGCAGGAAACTCTCTCCGGAATAAGCGTAATAAAAGCGTACATGCAGGAAAAAGCCGAGATAGAAAGGTTCAAGGCTGAGAACGATAAGTTCTATTTCACGCAGCAGCGGTTTATCAGGGTCGACGCGAGGTCGAGCCCCATAATGGAGTTCATCGGTTCGCTCGCGGTCGCTTTCGTGCTCTGGTACGGCGGCAAGGATGTGATCAACGGCGTCTGGACCTCGGGCTCTTTCGTGGCTTTTCTCACCGCGGCCTTCTCTCTTTACCAGCCGCTCAAGAATTTCTCTCAGACGAACTCGCTCATCCAGCTCGCTTACGCGGGCACCGAAAGGATATTCGAGATCCTCGACGAAGAGCCGACGATCAAAGACCCCGAGAACGCAAAGGAGCTCGTCAGCTTTACCGGCGACATAAACTTCCGCGGACTTTCGTTCCATTACCCCGAAAAAATGAACGTCCTGGCGGACATCAACCTTAACATTAAAAAAGGCGAGATCATCGCCGTGGTCGGCCCCTCGGGTTCGGGAAAGACAACTCTCGCCAATCTACTGCTCCGTTTCTACGACCCGCAGCAGGGCGGCGTTTTCGTTGACAACGTCGACATCAGGGAGTATTCTCTTTCTAGCCTGCGCTCTCAGATCGGGGTCGTTCCCCAGGAAACGATACTGTTCAACGAAACGGTGCGCTTCAACATATTGTACGGCAGGAAGGACGCTTCGGATGACGACTTGCTCGCGGCCTCGAAAGCCGCTAACGCCCATCAGTTCATCAGCCGGATGCCTAAAGGATTCGACACGATGATAGGCGAGCGGGGGGTAAGGATATCAGGGGGAGAACGCCAGCGGCTCGCGATCGCCCGGGCCATACTCAAGAACCCCCCGATACTTGTCCTGGATGAAGCCACCTCTTCGCTGGACGCGGAGTCCGAGAGGCTGGTTCAGGAAGCCATAGAGAACCTGATGGTGAACCGCACGGTCATCATGATAGCCCATCGCCTGGCAACCGTTAAAAAAGCCGACAGGATAATAGTGCTCGATAAGGGCAGGATAGTAGAGCAGGGCAGCCACGAAAAGCTGCTTTCCGAGGAAGGCGTTTACAGCCGCCTGCATAACCTGCAGCTCTTATGAGTCAAAAGCGAACATCAAAACCGGATCTTAAGACTTATTTTTTACGTTCGATTTTTGATATTACAACAAAAGGGGTAAAATGAAAATTAAATACCTGGCAGCCGTATTAGGTCCCGTTCTTTTTACGGCCGGCGTTCTCCATGCGGGCGTGCCCGCCCCTACCCAGTTCAACGCGTATGACGGGGTTGCCCCGGGCGCGAGAGCGATAGCCATGGGAGGCGCCTTCTGCGCCATCTGCGACGACGCTTCGGCCGCGTATTATAACCCGGCGGGATTGTGCAACGTCAAGCAAAGCCTGGTATCGATAACTTACGAGATGTCGAGGCAGAGCGATCTCACGTCAGACCAGATCTTCGCAGGCGAGGCCCTCAGGAACAGGAGTTTTCAGTACCTCTCTTTCGTGACCCAGAAAGGAGCTTTTTCGTGGCGGCCGCTGGCGAACTATACCACGCGCACCGAGAACGGGCAAGATTTCGAGAACGACGAGGTAAAGATCAACGCCTACACGGTATCTGCTGGACACAGTGACGTGTCGACCAATCTTTCGACCGGCATAAACCTTACGTACCTCAGCGGTATAATCGCGCAATCAAAACTGACAAACGGGGTTCCTTACATCAGCAATTCCGCCGGTTACGGGGTCAGCATGGATTTCGGCTTCCTCTACACGGCAAGCCCGGAGCTAAAGCTGGGCGTCACGTTCAAGAATCTGGCGGGTTATATGTGGTGGGACGATTTTGAAAAGGACCAGCTGCCCTTCATCCTCAAGACGGGGCTGGATTACCACATAAAGGATTTTACGAATTTATCGGCTGAGGTGGAAAAACGTTACTACAGAAAAGTAGACGAACAGGACATCACGAGTTTCGGGATCGAGCAGTGGCTGGGGACTATTCTTTCGTTGCGGGCGGGAATGTCCGGGACCGACTTGAACGACAAGGAACAGACAACGTTTTCCGGAGGTATCGGCTACACCCAGACCGGTTTTGCCCTGAGCCTTACCGGAAAAAAATACAGGCTCAACCTGACCGACGTTTTTCTCATCGTCATGAGCGTCGACGTCCCGATCTGACCGCGCCAAAGGCCGGGAACGCCCTTAATTGAGCATGGAGCCGCGATGTTCTCAGAGCTGGCCGAACAGATAAAAACGTACCTGCCCGACGGGAATATCGAACTTCTTGAGAAAGCCTACGAGTTCTCGAAAAAAGCGCATGAGGGCCAGAAGAGGGTTTCAGGAGAAGATTTCTTCTCGCACTGCGAGGCGGTCGCCCTCATCCTGACAGAGCTGAAACTCGATACCGAGACGGTTTCCGCCGCACTGCTCCACGACACGCTGGAAGACACCTCGACAAAAAAAGAAGACCTCGCTGCCCGGTTCGGTACCGAAATAACCTCCCTCGTAGAAGGCGTTACCAAGATCAGCTCTTATCACTTCGCCGACCAGGAGATGGCCCAGGCGGAGAACTGGCGCAAGATGCTCCTGGCCGTGACAAAAGACATACGTGTCATTCTCATCAAGTTCGCCGACCGGCTCCACAACCTGCGCACCATAAAATATCTATCGCCGGATAAACAGAAAACTATCGCGACGGAATCGCTTTTTCTCTACGCCCCGTTCGCCCAGAGGCTGGGTGTTTACAGATGGAAGAGCGAATTCGAAGACCTCTCCTTCGAGGTCCTGTTCCCGAAGGAACACGACGAGCTGCACCGGCAGTGGCAGGCCCTGCAGGATAAAAGCACCCGGACGATCGAAACGTGGAAGACTAATCTTCTGGAAAAGCTCTCGAGTTATAATATACCGACGAGGGTCTCGGCGCGGCCCAAGAGCCTCTACGGGATCTACAAGAAAATGGAGAGACAGGGCAAGGCGTTCTCCGAGATACAGGACCTCATAGGACTCAGGCTTGTCACGGATTCCATACCCGATTGCTACGCGCTTCTGGGACTTGTCAACAACCTTTACAAACCCGTTCCCGGGTCCTTTACCGACTACATCAGCCTGCCGAAGATCAACATGTACCAATCACTCCACACTTCCATTACAGATGAAAAAGGGAACGTCGCCGAGATACAGATAAGAACGGAAGAAATGCACAGGCGTTCCGAATACGGTATCGCCGCGCACTGGCGTTACAAGGAAGGGGCTGGAGGTTCAAGCCAGGCGGGTTTTTCGGGGTCTGAAGAGATCGAGAACAAACTTGACTGGCTCAAGGAAGTACTCGAGTGGCAAAGCGACCTCAAGGATCCCAAGGAGTTCTTGAACGCCCTCAAAAGCGAATGCAAGTTCGAACAGATCTTTGTTTTCACTCCGAAAGGAAAGGTCGTAAAACTGCCCGGAGGCGCGACGCCGCTGGATTTCGCGTACTCGGTCCACTCGGATATCGGTGACCACACGTACGGCGCCAAGATCGAAGGCAGGCTTGTGCATTTGAATTATCAACTGATCAGCGGGCAGGTATGCGAGATACTGACGAGGAAGAACTCTAAACCGACAAAAGACTGGCTGGAATTCGTTATTACCGCAAAGGCCAGGTCAAAAATAAGGAAATCGCTAAGGAGCGACGAGGAAAAGGGGAAACATAAGATCGTGTTCTGAATGCGGCGGCCGCCGCTCGCTTGAAGGGCTCAAGCGGGCCTTTTGACTTTTCCAGAACGTATGCAGGCGGTGCAGACCAGGCTTCTTGTGACTTTTCCGTCGACAAGTATACGCTGGCGCCTGAGGTTGGGGTTGAAAGTACGAAGCGTCGCCCTGTGAGAGTGGCTTATGGTCCTGCCTTTCACGGGTTTTTTTCCGCAGATCACACACTTAAATGACATATTATCTACCCTCCGGATGCTGAAATGTTGAAGTAGATTTATACCATATTTCAGCGCAAATTGCAAGATTAAGATTGTTAAATTACCGCTGCCCGCCGGAAAACCCGCGGGGCCGCCTGGAATGAGAACCAAAAGAGGTTCGGAACTAATGTTCGAAAAAAATGTCCAGTATCTAAAAGGCGTCGGGCCCCACAAGGCGAAACTCCTGTCGCGGCTGGGGATCAATACGATCGGCGATCTCCTGAGCTATTACCCGAAAGAGTACGACGACCGCAGGAATACCACGAAGATATCGCTTGTAACGCCGGGGCAGAGGGTGACTGTCTCCGGCAAAGTACTGGCCTCGGACGTGCTCAAACTCTCCCGCAGCCTTTCCGTTCTTAAAGTAGCTCTGAGCGACGGTACCGGGACCGCCTTCGCGATGTTCTTCCGGAAAGCCAACCCGTATCACGCTCACGACGTATTCTCAGCGCTCAGAGCGAAAATTAAAACTGGCTCGACCGTCATCGCCAACGGGACGGCGTCGCTAAATTTCGGAGAAAGACAGGTAAACGTTGAAGAGTTCGAGGTGATGGAAGAAAATTCCCCGGGCGATAACCTGACAGGTTTCAAACGAATCGTGCCGGTCTACGCGCTTACCGCGGGCATAACCAACAAATGGCTCAGGTCTTTGATGCGCCCGGCGCTCGAGGCCTATGCGGGCTGTTTTGAAGAATTACTGCCGGAGCACGAGTTCAAACTCCTCAACCTCAACCCCATAAGAGAGGCGCTCAACAAGATACATTTTCCCGGCGATCCGGACGAGGCCGAGGCTTCGAGAAAGAGACTCGCTTTCGACGAGTTCCTCCTGCTCGAAACAGCCCTTACCGTAACGCGCAGGAAGAATTCCGCAAAGATAAAGAACCGCCGTTACTCCGTGGGCAGGCAGCTGCTTACTCCTTTCAGGGCCAAGCTGGGGTTCGAGTTCACCCACGCCCAAAAGAAAACCATCAACGAGATATTCACCGACATGGAAAGCGCCAAACCCATGAACCGGCTTCTTATGGGCGACGTCGGTTCCGGCAAAACCGTTGTGGCGCTAAGCGCGGTACTGCTGGCCATCGAGAACGGCTTTCAGGCTGTCTTTCTAGCTCCTACCGAGATACTTGCCGAACAGCATTTCATTACGATCGGGCACCTGCTGGAAGGCTTGCCCGTCCGTTCCGCGATACTGACCGGCAGGCACTCCGCGATAAAAAAGAAAAAAGACGTTATCCTCGAGGGCACGGCCGGAGGCGGCATAGACCTGCTAGTGGCCACGCACGCCGCGCTCGAAGGCCGCGTCAGGTTCAAGAACCTTTCGCTGGCTGTGATAGACGAACAGCACAGGTTCGGCGTGCTGCAGCGGGGCCAGATCCAGCAAAAATCCGAGAACCCCGACATACTCCTGATGACCGCCACGCCGATACCGAGAACGCTCTCCCTCACGCTCTATGGTGACATGGATATCTCGGTTATTGACGAACTCCCGCCGGGCAGGCAGAGGATCGAGACCCTGCATCTTTCGGAGCCCGAAGGCTACGGGCTGGTAAAGGAAGAGATCAGTAAGGGGCGCCAGGCGTATATCGTATACCCTCTCGTTGAAGAATCCGACAAGGTGGAATTAAAAGCGGCCGTTCAGGAAGCGGGCACCCTGTCTAGTACGGTTTTCAGCGGATTCAAAGTGGGCTTGATCCACGGGCAGATGAAGGCCGACGCGAAAGACTCGATAATGCGGGATTTCAGGAACGGGAAATACGATATACTTTTTGCCACTACCGTTATCGAAGTGGGCATAGACGTCCCCAACGCGGCCGTTATGGTCATCGAACACGCCGACCGCTTCGGGCTCTCGACGCTACACCAGTTGCGCGGTAGGGTTGGAAGAGGGATGAACAGATCCTACTGCGTCCTGCTGGGTTCTCCTAAAACCGAAGAAGCGAAACGAAGAATAGAGATAATGCTCAATAATTCATCGGGGTTCGACGTAGCTGAAGCGGACCTTGACCTGCGCGGCCCCGGCGAATTCTTCGGGACGGCGCAACACGGGCTTCTGGACCTGAAAGCCGGCAATATTATCAGGGATGCCGGTCTCATCGAACAGGCTAAGAGCACCGCCGCCGGTATTGTTGACAAGGACCCTGAATTAAAAACCCGGGAGTATTCTAAATTGAGAACCGAGCTCATCCGCAAGTACTCCGGCCGGCTGGACCTGCTGATGGTAGGCTGACGGCACCTCTAAATAACGTCTTTTTATTGACAAATTCAGCTAAATTTATTACCATTAATCAACATGAAACAGCTTGCAGCGGTTTATCCGGGCAGTTTCGACCCGCCCACAAAAGGGCATCTTGATATTATATTACGCGCCACTCATCTGTTCTCCGAAGTCATAGTCGCGGTTACCGACAATTCGACCAAAAACCCCACGTTCACCGTCAACGAAAGAATATTGATGCTCAAAGCCGCCACGAAGAACATGCCCAGGGTCAGGATAGATACCTTTTCAACCCTTCTCGTCAACTACCTGAAAAAAAAGAAAGCTTCGATAATAATAAGAGGGCTCAGGGCTGTTTCCGATTTCGAATACGAGTTCCAGATGGCACTGATGAACCGCAGCCTAAGCCGCGACATCGAGACCGTATTTCTGATGCCGGACGAGCAATACACCTATCTTTCATCACGCCTGGTAAAAGAAGTGGCGAGACTGGGCGGCAGAGTTGACGGGCTTGTCCCCGTTGCGGCGAAGAAATATTTGAAGAGATTCCAGAACGAGTCGTTGGCGAAGAGAGGGAATAAATAATGCGTTTCAGCGCTATCAAGAAAAGGCTCGGGGACCTGCTCGTTGACGTAGGCATCATTACATCCGCGCAACTCAAGCAGGCGCTCGACGCTCAGAAGAGGAGCGGCGGCAAACTCGGCACCATACTTTCCCAGATGGGGCTCATCAATGAAGAAGTCATGCTTGCTTTCCTGGGCAAGCAGTGCGGCGTGTCTTATGTTTCTTTGGCGGAGTACGGGGAAATACCGTCCGATGTGATAAGAACGCTGCCCGAGAGCGTCGTCCGGCACCAGAACCTGATCCCTATCTCCAAGGAAGGCAACGTGGTGACGGTGGCCATGGCCGACCCGTTCAACGTTTTCGCCATCGATGACATCAAGATGATAACCGGCTATGATGTGCAGGTAGTTATCGCCTCCGAGTCGGAGATAAAATCCGCCATCGAAAAATATTTCTCGCTGAAGGGAAACCGGGACGGCGCTGTAATGGACACGCCCGATGTTCTAAAGAACGCGCCGGCAGGGAAAGAAGCTGCTATTCTTGAAAAGACCGTCCTGTCGCCGCTGCTCTCGGACGCGTTTCGGTCCGGAGCCTCGAGAGTTTTTTTTGAACCCCAGGAATCCTTTATGAGCGTCCGCAGCCGCATCGACGGTTATATGAAAGAGCAGGCGCGCCTCTCTCCCGGACTCGCCGCAAAGGTCTCGGATTATTTTTGCGCCGCAGGAAAGGAACGCGGAGAAACGTCCCTGTCCTGTGATTTTGAGACACAGATCGAGATAAACGACCGTGAAACGGCGCTCTCCGTCAACGCGGTTGACACCCTTTTCGGAGAGAGTTTTTCTCTCCGGGCCGCGGGCAGGCCCACCGAACCCCAGGAGCTCAACAACCTCGGGTTCGAACCCGAAACGTTTTCTATTTTTAAAAAGAACATAGAGGCGTCCGGAGGATTGATCCTCATTACCGGCCCGGCCGGTTCGGGTAAATCCCTCACGATGTATTCCACGATGAAAGCACTGAACTACCCTGACAGGAAGATACTTTCATTCGAAGAGCGGATCGAATATGCGGTTGCCGGAGTCACGCAGGTCTGCCTGGGAGGAAAACCGGCTCCCGACTTGAACGGTCTAAAGAAGATCATCGAAAACCACGTACCCGATATGATCTTTATTGAAGACATCATGGAAGGCGATAAAGCGGCTTTCGCGGTGGATTCGGCCTTGACCGGCCGCACCGTTTTCGCTTCGATGAACGCGAACAACTGCGTCGAGGTCATCAGAAAACTTTTTCACAAGGGGATACCGCCGTCGCTGCTTGCGCCGTGCCTGGTGATGATCTCCAGCCAGAAACTTATGAGAGTAATCTGCGGCGCCTGCAAAGAAACTTACGAGCTTCCGGCGGCGAGCCTGAAACCTCTCGGCTACGACCCCCGCGATGCGAACGAAACCGATGTAAAACTAAGAAAATCGCCCGGTTGCCCAAAGTGCAATAACACGGGTTACGCGGGCCGCACCGCGGTCTTCGAGATACTGGAGCCCGACGAAAAAATGAAGAACGTCATCGCCGACAACGCCCCCGAGGCCATGTTGCGGGAACAACAGACGCACAAGATGTTCCTGACGATCTCCGAGGCTGCTCTCAGGAAGGTCATCGCGGGGACGTCTTCCGTAGAAGAATTTTTAAGGCTCACAAAACTAAACTGATAGTCCGGAGATAAATATGCTCAATATGCAGGACCTGCTGCTCATGCTGATGGAAAAAAAAGCCTCCGACCTGCACATAACCGCGGGCCTGCCTCCCGTGCTGAGGGTCGACGGTGAGATGAAACCCACTCAGTACGAGAAGCTTTCTCCCGACGTTTGCCAGAGGTTAATTTACTCGCTTCTCACGGACGCTCAGAAAGAGAAATTCGAGGCCACTAACGAGCTTGACCTTTCTTTCGGCATAAAAGGCGTAGGGCGCGTAAGGATGAACGTATTCCGCCAGCGCGGTTCCGTAGGTGCCGCCCTGCGTTCGATCCCTCAGAAAATACTCACTTTCGAGGAACTCAACCTCCCGCCCGTGGTCTATGAGCTGATGAAGATCAATAAGGGCCTCATCCTTGTCACGGGGCCGACGGGTTCAGGTAAATCGACGACTCTGGCGTCGATGATAAACTACCTCAACGAGAACAGGACAAACCACATAATCACGATCGAAGACCCCATAGAGTACGTCCATCTTCACAAACAATCCATAGTTAACCAGAGGGAAGTCGGTTCCGACACGAATTCTTTCGTAAGCGCCCTGAAGTATGTCTTGAGACAGGACCCCGACATCATTTTGATCGGCGAAATGCGGGACCTCGAGACCATCTCGGCGGCGCTTACCATCGCCGAGACCGGACACCTCGTGTTCGCGACCCTGCACACTACCGATGCCGCCTCCGCCGTCAACAGGATCATCGACGTCTTCCCACCGTACCAGCAGCCCCAGATCAGGGCGCAGATATCCATGGTCCTGCAGGCAGTTTTCGCGCAGCAGCTCCTGCCTCACGCGTCCGGTTCCGGCAGAGTGCTCGCCTGTGAAGTGCTGGTGGTCACGCCCGCGATAAGGAACCTCATCAGGGAGATGAAGATCGAACAGATCTATCTCGCGATGCAGACGGGCGGGAAATACGGCATGCAGACGATGAACCAGTCGCTTTACGAGAATTACACGCGCAGGCAGATACCATACCAGACGGCTATCGAGGCAAGCTCGGACCAGGACGACCTCAAGAGACTGCTGCAGAAAGCCTCGCTATAATTTATGTGATAGAAAAGACACGGAGGAGTAATGCCTCATTTCAGTTATAAGGCCCGCTCGCAGTCGGGAGCCGCGGTCGAAGCGGTTATTGAAGCTGCCGACCAGCGGCTTGCGATGGACAAGTTAAGGAACCAGAAATTCATAGTCGTTGAGATAAAAGAGATCAAGTCAAGCGCTTTCCTAGACGTCCTCAAAAGACTAAACCCTCTCAAACCCAGCGTTTCAGCCAAAGAACTAGTGCTTTTCTCCCGCCAGTTCTCGACGCTTGTGAACGCGGGCGTCCCCATAGTCCAGGGCCTCACCATCCTGATCGAGCAGGCCGAAACTCCGGTCTTCAAGAACGTCATAACCAAAATACGCGAAGACATAGAACAGGGTATCTCCATAACGGATGCCATGAGAAAACATCCGGAAGCGTTCACCGAGCTTTACGTGTCGATGATCAAAGCGGGCGAGGTGGGGGGTATTCTGGACACCATCCTTGAACGGCTCTCGACCTACCTCGAGTCCGCGGAGGAATTGAAAGGGAAAGTGAAAGGCGCGCTTGTTTACCCGGGTGTCATTACGGTCGTCGCGGGTTCCGTAACTTTATTTCTGCTTATTTTCGTTATACCGACCTTCCAGGGAATATTTTCCAGTTTTGGAGCCGAACTGCCTCTTCCGACGAGGGTGCTTATAGAACTTTCGAACCTGCTGAGGAAGTTCTGGTACCTAGTCATCGCTTTTCCCTTTTCCGTGATGTGGGGCTTCAAACGCATTAGAAAGACCGCCAAGGGACTTCTAATAACGGACCGGATATCGTTGAAGATACCGATGTTCGGTCTGCTCCTAAAAAAAGTTTCCGTGGCGAAGTTCGCGAGGACCCTGGGCACTCTCATCAAGTCGGGAGTCCCTATCCTGCAGGCTCTCGATACCGTAGGAAAAACCAGCGGCAACAAGGTCATCGAGCTGGCCATCAATTCCGCCCGGGAATCCATCAGGGAAGGCGAGAGGATGGCCGAACCCCTTAAGAAGACCGGGGTATTTCCTCCGATGGTCATACAGATGATAGCCATAGGGGAAGAGACGGGTAACCTTGACACGATGCTCAACAAGATAGCGGATTTTTACGACCAGGAAGTGGATGTCACCGTCAAAGGGCTCACCAGCATGATCGAGCCCCTGATAATGGTAGGAATGGGACTGGTTGTGGGAGCGATAGTCCTTGCGATGTTCATGCCGATGTTCGAACTCGGTTCGCTGGCAAGCAAAGGCTAAGCGCCAGAACGCCAGACGGGATCCGATCGAGTAATTTATGAATTTCAAAAAAACAACCGGTTTTACGCTTATCGAACTTATGATCGTGATCGCGATAATAGGCGTTCTCGCCGCTATCGCCATCCCTAAGTTTTCGGACCTCATCCGCAAATCATCCGAGGGCGCCACGAAGGGCAATCTTGGAGCCATTCGCAGCGCTATGTGCATATATTTCGGAGACGTCGAGGGCTGGTATCCCGTTACGGACCCGGCTCCCATCCTCACAATGAACAACGGCAAGTATATGAAAGAAATACCGGCTTGCTACAACCCTCCCTACCACCTCAAGATCGCCGCTTTTGATATGACCAACTCGACAGGCGGGACTGAGAACGGAACGGCAGGCGCCTGGGAATATCAGGCCAACCGGCTGACGAATCCCGGTGACAAAGCCTGGGGCGATGTCTGGGTAAACTGCACCCACACGGATTCGAGAGCCACCACCTGGTCGGCTTATTGATCCGCCTGCCGCGCCCGAAGCCCTTTCTCAGGGAAGGGCTCATTATTGCATAATCAAGTGAAACTATGGTTCTATATGGATCGATATCATTTATTGCCGGCCTTATTTTCGGAAGCTTCGCCAACGTATGTATCGCGAGGCTCCCCAGGGGCGGCTCGATAGTCACCCCCCGGTCCTACTGCCCGAAGTGCAACACCCCCGTTAAATGGTTCGACAATCTGCCCTTGATAAGCTACGTTTTATTGAAAGCTAAGTGCCGCGCCTGCAATGAAAAGATTTCCATCCAATACCCTCTTGTGGAATTTTTTACGGGTGTGGCTTTCCTTGCCCTCGCGCTGCATTTCGAAGGCAGTATCCTGCTGCCGGTTTATCTGGTTTTTACGCTCGCTCTCATCATAATAACCGGGATAGATTATTTTCATCAGATAATACCCGACAGTTTATCCCTGGGAATACTCGTGATGGGGCTTTGTTTTTGTCCCTTTAATCAAGCTCTCGGAGCGGGCCTGAAGGTCAGGCTGATAAATTCCCTCGGGGGCGTGATAGCAGGCGGGGGGGGCTTGTTTCTGGTGGGGTTCATCGGTGAAAAAATAATGCGCCGCGAAGCAATGGGCGGGGGTGACGTAAAACTCCTGGCCGGAATCGGAGCGGTCCTTGGATGGGCAAAGGTTTTTTCGGTGCTCTTCACGGCGTCCCTGATCGGGAGCGCGTTCGGGCTCGCGCTCATATTTTCGAAGAAGATCGAAAGGACCGGCTACATACCTTTCGGGCCGTTTTTGGCGTTTGCCGCTTACCTGAATCTTTTTCTGCCTAATATCATGGGATTTTTAAACATATTAGCGAAATGAGCGCTTCGTTCGAGCCCTGCACAGCGCTAAATTTGGCAACCGGCCTGGCCAAATCATATTATGCCTTGACAAATCAAACAATATCTGTTATAAAATACAAGAGTTTTAAGGCTTTGCTTAGAAGGGGTTTTTTAGGGGTCTATAACAAGATTAATGGTCTTTTTTGTTCAATTATTTCAATGAATAATTGCAAATCTAAATGGCTATAAAATTACCAGAAATTAAACTGCCTGACATTCCTCTTCTAAAGAACCGTGATTCTATAGCTATCGATATCGGCACATCCTCCATCAAGATAGCCTGCCTGAAGGCGGCCGGGAACAAGTATTCTTTGATCAAGTGGGGCATTATACCCATTAACGAGAGCGGCGCCGAGCTCTCGGCGCTTGACAGAAAGAATATCGCGGTCGCTAGGCTGGCCGAATTCCTCGCCAGAGAAAAAATCCTCACAAAAAACATCGTCAGCTCAATCTCGGGAAACCAGGTGATAGTCAGGTACGTCCGTTTTCCCAAGCTTTCCAGGGAAGAACTGGCTAAGACCATTCAATTCGAAGCCGAGCCCTACATACCGTTCGATATACGGGAAGTTGACCTGAGCTTTCATATCCTGGGGGACGTGGTTGACGAAGGCCAGAAAAAAATGGAGACCATACTCGTGGCCTCAAAGAAAGACGCGGTGCAGGGTAAACTTGATATTTTCAACGAACTCAACCTCCGTACCGTGGTCATCGACCTCGACGTTTTCGCCATACAGAACATCTACGAATACAGCAACTCGAACTCCGAAACACCGGCGCAGGAAACTGTCCTGATCATAAATATCGGCGCGGCCGTGACCAACATGGCTATCATGGAAAACAACGTTTCGCGCGTGGTCAGGGATGTCTTTATATCGGGAAATTCGTTCACGAAAGCCATACAGCGTAACCTGGGCTGTGATTTTAAAGCGGCGGAAGAACTTAAGGCCCGCTACAGCCTTCTTGTCACGGCCGAAGAAAAAGAGAGGACGCTCTCGGAGAATCAAAAAGAAGCCCTGCAGGTATCCTCGGCGCTGACACCGGTCGCCAAGGATTTTCTCGGCGAGATCCAGAGGTCCATAGATTTTTATATCTCTCAAAACCCCGAACGGATCATTAACACGGTGCTCTTGTGCGGCGGTTCGTCAATGATCAAGAACCTCGACAAATTCCTTCACCAGGAATTGAAGATTCCCGTCGAGATCTTCAGCCCGCTAAAATATATCGCGGACAGTTCTTCGGTGCCCGAGGCCGTCGCACCCTCGCTCGCCGTGGCGGTGGGCCTCGCGATGCGCCGGGAAAACGATATCCCAAAAAAGTAAATATCACGATGATCAAAATAAACCTGCTGGCCACTGAGCTGATAAAAAAAGAGGAGCGCAACGAGCTGATCATACTCGCCTACGCGGTGCTGATCATCGCGGTCATAACAGGCGCCTTGAATTACGCTGCGAAGTTCCGGTCCTACAAAAAACTCGAAAGCAGGGTGACGCAATCGCAGCGAGAGCTGGACAAATATGAGAGTATTTTAAAACAGGTGGAAGCCCTTCACGCTACCGCGGCCGTCCTTGAAACCAAGAAGAGCGTCATCAACACCCTCATGCAGGGCAGGCTGACGTACCTGTTCTTTATGGAAGATATCCTGGAAGTGCTTCCCTACAACCTGTGGTTTCGGACCGTCAATACCCAGCTCGGGAGCGACGGCAAGATCTCGGTGAACATGGACGCCGAGGCCTTGGACAATTACGCGATCGCTGATTTCCTTTCGTCACTGGCCGCGAGCAGTGACTTCGGTAACGTCGAGCTGGGCGCGATAACTACGGCTTCTGGCGGCAAGGTGCCGACATCCAGCTTCCATCTCAAATTCGATTATAAGAAGAAAACCACATGACAAAGAACATTCAGAAGAATCTTATTATACTGGCCGTGCTCATCACGGGATTTCTCTTTGTCTACTTCAATTACTTTATCGCTCCTCTCAACGCCAGGTATAAAGAGAGCCTGTCTAAGTTAGGTCAGGTCGAATCGAAACTGGCTGATACAAAGCGAAAGGCCCTTGAACTCCCTAAACTCCAGGCGGACATGGCTTCCCTCGAACAGGAAGTGAGCGATCTAGAGAAGCTGCTGCCGAAGGATAAAGAGATCCCCGGCCTGCTGCGCATAGTCACTAAAACCGCTCAGAAATATCAGCTCAAGATAACGAATATTACCCCGGGAGGGATAAATTCCCAGACGAATTATAATGAGATACCTTTCCAGATGACCATACAGGGTACGTACCACGGGCTTGCCTATTTTCTGAGCGACATAGGACAGGAATCCCGGATACTTAGCGTGAGAAACATTAATTTTGTCTCAACGCCTCCCAGCAAGGATAACCCTAATACGATAAACATAAACTGCACTTTCGTGGCATATACTTTTAAAGGCTGATGACCCGATGATGAACTTAAAACTTAATTACCTTTTATTCACCCTGGTCGCTCTTTTTGCAGGTTCCTGCGGTTATGAAGACCTGCCTACGCAGAACGTAACCAAGACACCCGCGCCTGCCCAGAACGGTTCCGGCCTGACCGTCTACAAAAAAAAGGAAACGACGCACTATAATTACCGGGGGGATAAATTCCGGGATCCGTTCGTTCCTCTCAACGGCGAGGGGTTCAACACTTCTTCGCTGTCCGATGAAGTAGCCGTGCCGAACCTGGCGAGCCTCTCTCTCAAGGGTATTTTTGACGACGGAAAGATTAAAATGGCCCTGATCTCCGGAGGTGGAGTGAATTACATCCTGAAGGGGACGCACCTCTACGATAACCGGCAAAGACTGGTAAGGGGTATTTCGGGCGTGATCAAGAGCGAAAGCGTCCTCATGATAGCGCCAGACAAGACTACCAAAGAGATCAAATTAAAAGCTAAATAATAAGATTAATGCCACAGGAGGCGTTAAATAATGAACAAATTAATCAGGATCGGCGGGGCCGCAGTTTTTTTAACGGTTTGCTTTTACTCTCTCTGGGCTCTGGACAAGTTTCAAACGCTGGATAAGATCGAGGTTGACGGCAATTCGGTCTTGATGACTGTTTCAGGCAAAACGAAGTACCACGTTTTCAAGATCACGAACCCGCCGAGGATAGTTGTCGAGTTCTCCAATACCGAATTTAACGCAAAGGATAAGGAAATAACCGGCTCCGGAGACATCAAGCGCATCCGCGGAGGTCAATACCAGAACGACCCGGTCAAACTCGCCCGCGTGGTGATCGATATGGTCAAGATGGACGAGTATGAGATCAAACGAAACGGGAATGATATCAGGCTCGTATTCAACCCGCCCGCCGGCACGAAAGCGAATGTGGCTGTGCCCGAAAAAGCTTCGATACCTGCTGTCCCGTTGCAGGAACCGAAGCAGCCGGTAACGGCGCAAACTTTGCCCGCTGTCTCGACGGTAACACCCGCTCCGGCCGCGGTCGTGGTAAGCTCGAAAACGGCAATACCCTCTAAAAGTGTCTCAATAAACGACGAATCTGCCATAACAATAGCTCAACCGGTTCCTGAAAAAGAAACCTCACACATAGTCATACCCGCTCAAAAACCTGTCAAGACACCCGAAAAGGCGACTCTTATACAACCCGAGCCCGCCGCCTCCAAGCCCCTGCTGGACGCAGCGGCGTACAACGTAAAACCCGCGGTTAAAACCGTTGCAGCCCCGGCGCATAAAACCGCAATACAGGCTCCTGAATTAGGCAATAAACAGGTCTTTCTTCCCAGAAAGCCGATCACGATAGATTTTGAGGACGCCGACATCAGGGACGTTTTCAGGATGCTGTCGATGAAGAGCGGCATTAACATAATCTACGGCAACGATGTTACAGGAACGATCTCCCTGAGACTGGAAAACGTGCCTTTTGACAAGGCGTTCGAGACGATCCTTGCCTTAAAGAACCTCGTCAGCGAAGAGCAGGGCGCCAACATCCTGCGCATCGCCACTCCGCAGCAGATCACGGAAGAAAGAGCGCAGGCCGTAACTTTCACCAAGGTATTCCCGCTCAACTATGCCAAGGCCGACGACGTCAAGGGTAACCTTGATTCCATCAGGAACGCCGAAGGCCGCAAGGGTACTATTTCCGTAGACGAACGCACTAACAGCCTGATAATAACGGATACTCCCGAGGGGCTGGTTTCGCTTGAAAGGATCATCCGCCAGCTCGACCTGAGGCCTCAACAAGTTATCATCGAGGCAAGAATAGTCGAAGTGAACCTGACCAATGATTTCGACCTCGGGATTCAGTGGCAGTACGCCAACACGCTCGTCAATAACTCTAACAACCAGGTGTCTATCGGCGCGACGCAGACCGACGCTAACGGGAATATCACGCCCGTATCAGCTGCCGGCGGCGGCACGGGCGTCATTTTCCCGGCGACACCGGTCTCGGGCGAGATAGCCTCTATAGCGTTCGGCGTGGTCTCTAACCAGGCGAGGATAACCGGCATCCTTACCGCGCTTGCCCAGAAGGGCCTCTCAAAGCTGTTATCGAACCCGAAAGTGACTACCGTCAACAATAAAGAGGCGAAGATACTCGTGGGACAGAGAATACCTTACACGACCACTACCGTGTCCGCGGTCGGTTCGACGCAGGCCACCCAGTTCCTTGACGTGGGCGTGAAACTTACCGTGACCCCGACGATCAACGTTGACCAGAAAATTACTCTCGTTGTTCATCCCGAGGTCAGCCTATTCGTTAGGGCAGACCCCGCGGGCCCCGTGATCGGCACCAGAGAAGCCAACACGACCGTGATCGTCAATGACGGCGAAACCGTCGTCATAGGCGGCCTGATAACCGATCAGGACATAAAGCAGGGAGAGCAGGTGCCTCTTCTCGGCGACCTCCCGATCATCGGCCATCTTTTCAAGCACGAATCTACATCCAAGGCCAGGACCGAACTTCTTGTGTTCCTGACCCCACAGATACTTGAAAATTAAGTGGCCGTGCGCCGGAACCGCCCTGAATATGTTTTTTTATTAGCCCGTAACTGCTGGGTTTTTTTTATTTTGAGTGCCTTATGAAACTTGAACTCAACACACGCGCCGGCTACATCATTACCGCGATACTGTTCCTCTCACCATTAATGCGTTTCTCGTGGGACACCGGCCCTCAAACCCTGGCCTGCCTGGCCTCGCTGCTGCTTATCCTTACCCTGTCGATGGACAGAAAATTGGTTTTCAACCTGTATCTCCTCCTGCCTTGCGCGGCTTTTGCCGGGGTTTCTCTGGTCTCTCTATTCGCGAATTCCAATCAGGCCGTCGTGAGGGACGGCCTTCTTGTGCTCGTTTCTTCGCTGGCAATGGCCTATGCCGCTTCCGCGGCGCCCGAGCAAGATATAAAGACTATCCTGCTTTTCCCCGTGCTCGCCGGCTTTGCGTTTTCGGTCGTAATACTTTCGCGGCCCCTGTTCAACCTTGCCGGGTTCGGAGCCGACAGCACCGGTTTTTTGCAGACCATCGTTAATTTTAACGTCCTGGCGGGCTATTCTCTGCTGGTCCTGCCGCTTTCCTTTATTTTCTGGGAGAACGGCGGTTACCCGGCCTTGATCATTTCACTGGCGATATTTTTCTCCATAACAGCCACGGGGTCCAGAACGGCTTCCGTATGCGCTCTCGGGATACTCCTGATATATTCCCTCGTCACGGGCAAAGAGCGAAAAAAGCTTTCATTATATCTGGGGCTGGTGCTGTTGTCCGCTACGGCGATATTGTTGCTGAGTAAATCCGGCCTCTCCCAATCTTTATTCGACAGGGCCGCCTGGTGGAGAACGGCTCTTGCAATGTTCCTCGCCAGGCCCTTCACGGGCGTGGGATGGGGGAATTTCGGAGATTATTTTCTGGTATACCGCCCGGCGGCGGGCTTAAACAGCATCTACGCTCACAACCTGGTCCTTCAGGTGGCGGCCGAAACGGGAGTATTCGGCTTATCTGCCTTCACGTTGCTTATCTACTATTTCTACAAACTCCTCAACGGACCCGCGAACCGCTCCGGCAGCGCGCGAAGCCTGTACCTGCCTTTAATGTTGTCGGTATCAGGGTTCCTGCTTTATAACTTGTTCGATTACGGTTTTTTTATCCCTGCTTTGATGTATCTTTTCTTTTTCATTCTCGGCCTGGCGTTCCGCGGGAATTCCGGCGCGGCCCTTAAATACCGCCTTCCGCCGGCAGCCTGTCTGCTCATTTTATGCGCCGCGGGATTTTTTCTGGTTCAGCCGCTTATAGCTGGAGTTTATTACAACCGCAGTTCCTATTTCTTCAAGCTCAGGGATTATGAGAAAGCGGAACGCTATGCAGAAAGATCGCTTAAGCACGACGCTTTAAACTGGCTGCCCTATTCGAGACTGGCTGAGATCAATTTCACAAGATATACACAGACCGGCGCTGCCCCGGACCTTGAGGCCTCGGTCAAGATGCAGAGAGAGGCTCTGATGCTCTTTCCTCAATGCGCCAGGCTCTATTCAGACCTGGCCTGGCTGTATCTTGAAGGCAGGCATTACCCCGAAGCTTTACAGGCGATCCGGAGCGCGCGTTTTTACGACAGGTTCAATCCGCGCTACGCAGATACCTCCCAAAATATTGAAAGGATGCTGCGTGATGCCTCCAAAAAGTAAAACGAACAACTTATCAGCCTGTTTCCCGTACTTGGTCATCATAATAGCGGCGGTAGTCTTCTGGTACCGGCTGATCTTTACGGGCGAAACGCTGTTCTTCGACCTGACTACCAGGTATTTTTACCCGATGGCCTCGATCCTTTCGGATTCCATACGCAGGTTAGAACTCCCTTTTTGGAACCCGTATATATTCTGCGGCACACCATTCCTGGCGAACCCCCAGAACGCTGTCTTTTACCCGTTCTCATACCTGTTCGCGTTCCTCAGCTTCCCTGCGGCATTAAACGCGTTCATCGTACTTCACACGGTCATCGGCGGCATCCTCATGTATAAACTGGCTGAGGACCTGGGCATCGCTCTTTCCGGAGCCCTGCTGGCATCTTTTATTTTCGTCTTCAACGGATTCTTCGTGCTTCACGCGGAGTTCAACAGCAATATAGCGGCCTATGTCTGGCTCCCGGGCATCGTGCTCTATTTCAGAAGGTACCTGGCCTTCCCGTCGCTCCTCGCGACTTTGAAAGTTTCGCTGGCGCTCAGCCTGCAGTTCTTTGCAGGTTATCCCGGTTTTTTTTATTACACGCTGTTGTTTTTATTGATATATTACTGCGTCTTCAGGATTGATTTCAGCGACCCGCGGGCGTCATTGCGGCGCTTCGTGACCGCGTTCGCGGTACTGGCTGTGATGGTGATTCTCTTCACGGCCGTCCAGGTATTGCCGGCGGTTGAACTTGCGTTAAACTCCGACAGAGGCGCCGGGCTAAGCCTCGCGCAGAGCTCAACCTATTCTATCAGCCCTCACGATTTTTTAAGGTTCCTCCTGAAGCCCCTTTGGGATTTTTTCGGACCTTTTTATACGGGCGACGTGCACATCATAGGATTCTATTTCAGTTTGGGAGCGCTGGCTCTTTGCCTTTTCAATCTGCGCGGGGCAAAAAAGAAGGAACACCTATTTTTGCTCTGCGGCTTCCTGCTTTTTTCATTGCTCTCCCTGGGAAGCTATTTACCAGTCTATCAATTCTTTTTTTCCGTAGTGCCCGGATGGAAATTTTTCAGGTTCCCGGCGCAGACGATGTTCCTCGGAGTATTCTGTTATTCTATTCTCGCGGGTTATCTGCTTGAGAACGCCGGGACGTTGATAATTAAAACAACCTGGGTAGTGTTGATAGCCGCCGAGTTATTCGCCTTCAATATAAAGGCGAACAGGCTCACGGACGGCGCGTATTATTCAAAAAACACGCCCGTCACGGAGTTTCTGAAAAAAGACAGGGGGTTATTCAGGTTCATGCTTACGCCGAGGACTGCCGGCGAACCGCCCGCTTATCATCCCGATTATGCCTCGCGATGGCTCAATTTTAAGGATATGCTTTACCCCAACACCGGCGCGGCCGAAAAACTCAGCTACGTTGACGGCTACGAGACCATGGAACAGAGGCGGCCCCGCGAGCTGTTGAACAACGTCCGGGGGCCGTCATCGAAGATCCTCGCCCTGATGAACATGAAGTATTTACTGTCAAGATGGGCGATAAATGAACCCGGCCTCGAGTTAGTCAAAGACGGCTATGTCAAGATCTACGTTAACACCCGGCTAGTACCGCGATTCTTTTTCGCGGCCAGGGCGGTAGAAGCGGGCCGCGAAGCCGTGATAAAGGACATCTCAAGCGACGGCTTTGACCCAAAAGAAATCGTGTACGTGGAAAACTTCATGGGTGGCGTTCTACCCGGGCAGGCAACGGACCCTTCCCCGATGGAACAAACTATCACGGTCAACAGCTACGGCCCGAACAGGATCATTTTATCTGCTACGGCCGGCAGGCCCGCGTGGCTCGTCTCCAGCGAGACGTACTACCCGGGCTGGAAAGCCGAGATAGACGGCGTTCCCGCCGCTATTTTCAGGGCCGATTACAATTTCAGGGCCATCTATTTACCCGCGGGGGCGCACTCGGTCAGGTTCTATTATTCGTCCACATTGTTCAACATAGGTTGCCTGGTATCGCTGTCGTCGCTTATACTCGTGTTACTCGCGGCCTTTCTTAAACCTTCGATGAAACTCTTTTATCCGGGGGAAACGGCGTGAATACCGGCAAAGAACGTTTTGTCCTTATCCTGCTTGCCGCCCTGACCGTTATATTCTTTTTCCCGGTATTGTTCCTGGGAAAGACCTTCTACTTCCGCGACCTGACCTTCATCTTCCATCCCTGGCGGGCCTTGTGCTCGCAAGCCGTCCAGTGCGGGGAGATGCCGCTCTGGGACCCATACGCTTTCTGCGGCATGCCCCTGCTGGCTAACTGGCAGTCCGCGGTATTCTACCCGTTCGATATTTTCTTCTATACGTTCCGCTTCCCGGCCGCTCTTAAACTGTTCCACTATACCCAGCTGTTCACCGCCGGCTATTTCGCCTATCTTTTCGGACGCAAGGAATTCGGCGGGTACGCGCCGGCGCTGGCCGTTATGATCTTGTTCACCTTCAATGGCTTCGTTATCACCAAACTTGAATTCTTAAGCTACATCGGCGTCATCTCCTGGACTTTCGCCGTGCTCCTGTTCAGGGATAGACCCGTACTCCTCGGTTTGGCCCTTCTCTTTTCGTTCTTATCCGGCCATCAGGTATTCGCGTTCCAGGTAGCGGCCCTGATGATTTTCCTGCTGTTCGACAATCTCAGGACGGGAAACGGACTGAGTTCCATTAAAGGGAGCGTAAGGAATATTCTGGCCGCGGCTCTGCTTTCGATGGGGCTCGCCGCCTGCCAGCTACTGCCGACGCTCGAACTGATCGCCAATTCCGCCAGAAGAAAAGAGGGGATCGACTACTCGATAGCGATGCTGCATTCTATCGGCATGAGCAATCTATTAAGCTTTATAAGCCCGGTCCTTTATAAAGCCAAATTCGATCTGGTCGCAGGTGAGTACCTGCAGTGGGATACGACGATGTTCATTGGCATCGCCGGGATCACGCTAGCGATGTTCGGCCTGTTCTCCCGGGCGCAGCGCAGGAACGTTATCCTGTCCGTCGTCCTGATACTAACCGGCATACTGCTCGCGATGGGGAATAAGACGCCGGTCTATCCCTGGCTTTACCGGCACTTCTTTATTTTTCACACCATGAGATACCCCGTTCAATACGCTTATTTTTCAGTGATCGGGTTCGTAATTCTCGCCGGGATCGGCACAAAACGCGTCAAATACGCTCACCTGTTGATTTTATTGGCGGCGGCGGAGTTACTGGTGCTTTGCTCAGGTTTTCAGCCTCTGGCACGGAACGATTTCTTTTACCGGAGATCAGGCGTCGTGGAAATGCTTCAAAGAGACCCCGGCAATAACCGCTTCATTCTCAGTCCGGGCACGGAAAAAGACAGGTTAATAAACGCGAGTTCCGTCGAAGAAGGTTGGCAAAACGCCAGGGGCCGGCTCTATAATCTTACATGCCTTCCTTATCGGCTGCCTAACGCTTACGGTTTCGGAGAACCCCTTACGACTTCCTCCATCGAAACCGCCGTGAACCGCATATACACAAAACCCGACGCTCAAGCCGCCCTGGAAGGTTTTAAAACTCTCGGGGTAGGGTATCTGCTTTGCAAGAATAAACTTGAGAACTCGGCCGGGTACGAACTCTTGTCAGAGAATCCGCTTTACGTTTACAAGGTCCTTTCTAACAAGGGCATTTACGAGGTCTTGCCTGGGCCGGAGGGATTTAGTCTGTTGTCAAATACGCCGGGGCAGGGGGGGTGGCGGTTCAAGTTCGAAGCCTCTGCGCCAAAGCGGTTCATCTGGAAGGAGTCCCTTTACCCGGGATGGGAACTGTTCCTTAACGGCAGGCAGGCTCCGGTCAAAACGAACGGGGGGATATTCCCCGTGTTCGACATACCGGCTGGCGTAACGAACGCCTGCTACATTTACCGGCCGGGATCGTTCCTGCTCGGGCTGCCCGTGACCCTGGGTTTTATGATTTTTCTTTCCGTTCTAGGTTACAGGGCTTTAAGGAGCCGATTCAATGAATAAGACCGGCACGGCATTTATCATCATTGCCGTTCTCGTAACGCTGCGCTTTTTCCCGGTACTTCTCAGCAGCTCCTCCATACTCGGGAATTTCGGAGATGTTTACCAGCACTATTATCCCCTGAAATATCTTGTCGGCGAACATATTATCTCCGGCAAAATGCCGCTTTGGAACCCGTACATATTCACGGGTCAACCGCTGCTCGCGAATCCTCAGAGCTCGGTTTTCTACCCCCCGGGCGTGTTATTCTATTTTCTTCCCCTGGTACCCGCTTTCAACTATTTCCAGGCCCTGCACATAGCCCTGGCCGGTTTTTTCTTTTTTTTACTGCTAAAATATTACAAGTGCTCAGATTCCGCGTCGCTGGCGGGCGCTGCGGCGTATTGTTTTTCGAGTTTTCTCATTTTTAAAATAACCGCCGGCCACCCCGTCGCCCTGTCGGGCTATATATGGCTGCCCCTCGTAATCCTTTTTACCGAGAACGCCGTTAGGGCCCCGGGGCCGGATGCGGTCATATTACTCGCGCTATCGCTCGCGTTCCAGTTCCTGTCGGGCCATACCTTCCCCTTGTATACGAGCCTCGTTTTTCTGGCTATATATTTAGCCTTTCACAGGCTCGTCAATTATAAATTCTTTCTGGCCGCTTTTCTTCTCACGGTATTCGTTTCCGCCGTACAACTGCTGCCCGGCTATGAATTGGCGCAGACCTCAGAGACCGGCAACTGGCTGGGGCTCGCCAGGAATTACTCACTCTCGTTAAAATATCTTATTAATTTCGTCCTTCCCGACCATTATGGGAACATCGTTGATAAAACCTTCGTCTATCCTCTCAACCCGTCCTATTTTTTTGAGAACCACTGCCTGTACCTTGGGGAGATACCGCTCCTGCTCTCGGCGGGAGGGCTCATCCTCGCCTTAAAGAAGAAAAGATATTTTTACCCGCTGCTTTGCCTCAGCGGGGTTATGCTGGCCGTGGGTTTCCGCAACCCGCTTTATGCTTTTTTTTATGATCACGTTCCGGCCTTTAACCTCCTGCGCGTCCCGGCCAGGTTCATATACCTGACTATCGTCTCGATGCTTATCCTATCCGCATTTTTTTGGAGCGAATACCTGAAGAAGGCCGGCTGGCTGAGCAAGCTGGTTATTTTTCTGGTGATATTGGTAGACCTCTCCGTCTGGGGCGGCAAGTTCATTTATCCGGAGAGTATGCGCGATTACCGCAGGAACGGCGGCGGCCTGTCGGCAGCCGTCGACCCGCTCTACCGCCTCATAACCGAGCCGGGCAGGATCATGCCGGACAAGGCGATGCTCTACCACCACTTCAATCTCAACGGCTACGAGGCTGTCTTCCTTAGCGACTTCACCCGTTATCTTGGTATGCAGGAAAAGCAGGCGCTGGATTCCACGGGACTATGCAGGACCGACCTGAACTCGCCCTTGTCGAAAGCATTCTCGGCGAAGTACCTCGTAACTCCGGAAGAAAAACCCGGACTTAAACTGCTCTCCGCCACAGGTAAGGGCCTTAAAATTTACGAGCTTCCGGGTGCTTTGCCGCGAATATTTTTTGCAAGAAGCCTAAAGTTCTTCGGCAGGAACGACCTCGCCGGGCAGATCGCTTACTTAAAGTCGGCGGTCACCGCACCCGACCGGGAGTTAATGCTCTACCGAGAACCCCAGGACGAAGTTCAGGGAGGGTCCCCTAATTATATCTCTCCCGGAAAACTTGTGTCCTATGAATGCGGCACGGACAAAGTTAAAGCCGAGTTCTATCTCCCCGGCCCCGCGACGGTAGTCTTCACCGATACTTTCTACAACGGGTGGCGGGCGGCTGCGGGTAACGCGAGCTTCATCATAGCCCGCGGCCACAGGTTGTTCCGCGCTGTTTCACTGCCGGCCGGCGATTACACGGGTGCCAACAGGCTGATACTGTATTATATGCCGGGTTCTTACATATTAGGGATGCTTCTCACGTGCCTGTCCCTGTTGCTCATTACGGTATTTTATGCGGCAAAGGCTTTACGGAGGCAAGAGAAATGATCTACGTCCTCCTGCCCGCCTATAACGAGGGGAAAGACGTCGCCTCGCTCCTGGATGAATTCACAAGGTCTCCGGTCGCGGGCCGCTGCAGATTCGTCATAGTAAACGACGGCTCTACGGACTCTACCCTGGCCTCGGTCAGAGAATACGAGACAAAGCTTAAGCTGAGCATCTTGTCACACTCGAATAATATGGGCCTGGGGAAAGCGCTTTCCACCGGTATCTCACACATAGCGGCGGAAATAATACCGGGAGATGTCCTGGTCACGATGGACGCCGACAATACCCACAAACCCTGGGTTATACCGGACCTTATAAAGCAGATTGAAGCCGGCAGCGATGTCGCCATCGCTTCGAGATTTATTAAAGGCTCTTCGGAACAGGGCGTACCGCTGGCGAGGAGAGTGATAAGTCATCTAGCGGGTTCCCTGCTGAAGATCGTTTTTCCCGCCGAGGGCGTGCGGGACTACACCAGCGGTTTCAGGGCTTTTTCCGGTGTAACGGTTAAGCTCCTCGCGGAACGCTTCGGGGCGGAGCTTATTACCGAGGACGGTTTTTCCGCGACTCTTGAAATACTTCTCAAAGCTCGAGCGGCGGGGGCAAGATTCGCGGAAGTCCCGTTCGTACTGAGATACGATGACAAGTCCGGCAAGAGCAAGATCAAGCTAGGCAGGACCATTTTCCGCTACGGCGCCCTTGCCGTAAAAATGAAATTTTGTCTTTGACAATGATATATTTTCTTGTTAATATATCGTTTCTATCGCTGCAACGGAGGCTCTCATAAACAAAAAATTCATTTTAGGTTTGCTCATCGGCGCTGCCCTTCTCTATTTCACGCTGCGCCAGATCGACCTCTCCAACTGCTGGTTCTACATCCGCCAGGCGAACGTTCTCTGGATGCTCCTGGCCGCACTCGTCTATTCCTCGGCCTTCATAGCCAGAAGCTTCCGGTGGGAATGCCTTATAGAACCCCTGAAACGCGGCGTGCCTGTTAAACGGCTTTTTTCTCTCTTGATCATCGGTTTTTTCATGAATAACGTCCTGCCTCTGCGCCTGGGGGAGATCGTGAGGGCGAATATCTCCGGACAGAAACTCTCGATCACCAGGAGCGGCGCTCTCGCGACCATACTCGTGGAGCGGCTTTTTGACGGCATAAGTTATATCGCCCTCTTTTTAGTCACCATATTGTTCCTGCCTTTCCCGTCGTGGGCGAAGACCTCGTTCTCCGTAGGTTCGGTGGTCTTTGTCGGCATGCTGGTCGCCCTTTTCTTTCTGCTCAGGCACAGAGAGCTCGCGACAAGCCTGATGGCTAAAATGCCCCTGCCTCACGGCATAAAAGACAGGGTGCAGAAAATGTCCGTCAATTTCATTGATGGGCTCAAGATATTCGCGAAGGCAGGTTCCCTGTTCAAGGTCTTCTTTATTTCGCTGCTGGTCTGGACAATCGAAGGCTCTGTATTTTTTATAATGGGTCAGTCTTTCGGCATCCACCTGACGCTCCTACAGTGTTTTTTCGTTATGATCATAATCGGGATGGGAGCGATTCTGCCCACCGCGCCCGGTTTCGTGGGTACGGTTGAGTTCCTCGGTGTAACGTCGCTCGCTTTCCTGGGGATTAACAAGAACCTCGCTTTTGGCTACATAATAACTCTTCACCTTCTTCAGCTCGTCACCGTATCATTCTGGGGCATCTGCAGCCTGGTCAGCGAGAAGATCACCATAACCGAACTCATCAAGATCGAAAAAGAGATAAAATAAAATCAACGGAGTCAGCCTAGTGGCCAAGACCATACGGATCGGAATGCTCACCGCGAGGTTCTATCCTTATCAGGGCGGCGCCGAGATCCAATGCGGCCGCCTTTCCAACGAACTTCAGCAGGCGGGTTGCGGCGTTCTAATACTCACCCAGAAAATGTCCGGCACCAGCTCATTCGAGCTGATAGATAACCTGCCAGTCTACCGCCTGGGCTTGCCGCTCCCGAACAGGATAGGGTCCTTTACTTATTTTCTCTCTTCGCTCAAGCTGATACTCAAGAAGTTCGGAGAGCTGGATATCCTGCACGCGCACATAGCTTCAACGCCGGCCATAATAGCGGCCCTGGTCACCAGGCTCACAGGCAAACCATCCCTGGTAAAGTTCGCCGGAGCCCGCAATACGGGGGACATAGCCACATCTCTGAGAACGCCTCACGGAAAACTGAAACTGGATTTCATCAGAAAAAACGCCAGCGCTTTCGTCTGCCCCAGCGGAGAGATCTCGCGCGAGCTTGAAAAACACGGTTTTCATAAAGAAAAGATCCACGTCATACCCAACGGGATCGATACCGGGACCTTTTTGCCTGTTCAGTCATCCCTTAAACGTGACCTCAAGAGCCGGCTGGGCCTTTCGCAGGAGGCAAAAACAATAATTTATTCTGGTAGGATAGAAGACGGTAAAGGGCTGGAGACCCTGCTAGATGCCTGGGAACTGCTCGAAGGAGAGCGGCCCTCCCCGCCGCCAAACCTGGTGCTTGTAGGTTCGGGTAAGCTTTTACGGGAACTGAGTGATAGAACGAAAAACTCCGGAAGCATACGTTTCGAGGGTTGGAAAAACAATGTCCTAGACTACCTGCAGGCGGGCGATCTCTTCGTCCTTCCCTCGGCGGGCGAGGGTATGCCGAATTCTTTACTGGAAGCGATGTCCTGCGGGCTTGCCAGCGTTGCGACCGATATCGGCGGCATCAACGAACTTATAGAACACCGGGTCAACGGCCTGCTTTTCAAGCCCGGGGACGCCGCGGCGCTCGCCGCCTGTATCAAAGCTCTGCTCTCCGAAGCGCCGCTCGCCGCGAAGCTCGGCGCCAGCGCGAGGGACACCATAATAAAGAAATACCCCATCGGCCTGGTAGCGCAGGAATACCTTGCCCTCTATAGAAAATTATTACAGGCAAAAGGGAAAATCTCTTGAGCACTAACATAAAGATCGCCCGCGCCTCCTTTATTTTGATGGCGGCCAACATAATTTACCTCGTAGCTGGTATAGCCCGGGAAGTGATAGTCGCTTCGAGGTTCGGCATCTCCCAGCAGATGGACGCGTTTTTTGCCGCGTTCACCATACCGGACGTGCTCAACAACATCGTTCTCGGCGCGTTCTCGGCCGTATTCATACCCATCTATATCCAGTACAGGGTCCGCGATAAAAAAGAAGCCGACGTCATCTCTTCGTCCATCATTAATATAATAATGCTCGTGCTCGCGGTGCTGAACCTCGCGATCCTCGCGGCCTCACCGTTGATAGTTAAGATTTTTTTCGGCGGCTTTTCGCCGGACACGGCCGCTCTCTGCGTAAAAATACTTAAAATACTCTCTTTCACCGTATTCTTTTCGGGCCTCTCCGGGATACTGCTGTCTCTCCTGAACGCCCACGAGTATTTTTTTCTGCCGGCGATATCGAACGTCTTCCGGCCCCTGCTGACCATAGTGTTCGTGCTTTTATTATCCTATCATTTCGGGGTCAGCGTGCTCGGCCTCGGACTCCTGGCTGGGATATTGTTCCAGATAGCTTTTCTTATACCGGCCTTGAAAAGTGCGGGTTTCAAACACTCCCGGCTCATAGACCTCAAACACCCCGCCGTCAGGGAGACGTTCTCTTCCGCGTCAATATTCCTGATAGCCATGGGTGTCTCGCACCTGAATATCATCATCGACAGGATCATGGCGTCATATCTGCACGCGGGAAGCATCTCCGCCCTAAATTACGCCGACCGTATCGTGCAGGTGCCTACGATAATCCTGTCGGGCTCGATCGCCGCGGCTGTGCTGCCCTTTTTCTCCCTGCAGGCCGCGGGCGAGAAATACGCGGAGTTGAGGGATTCACTCGCAAAAAGCATAACGATGGTAGCCCTGATATTCTTCCCGCTGACCATACTGGTGCTCGTTTTCTCGAGGCAGTTCATCGAGCTTATGTACGAGCGGGGAGCTTTCGGAGCCCAGGCTACGGGCCTTACGGCGACTATACTGGCCTTCTATTCGCTGGAATTATTTTCCTATACCGTGGTACTGGTGATGACAAAAGTTTTCCAGGCGCTCAAAAAGATCAAGACCATTGTTGTCATAGCGGCCATAGGATTTGTGCTCAAGATAGTTCTTAACTTCGCTCTGATAAAACTTATCACGCCGCCCGTTGCAGGCATAGCGCTTTCCTCGAGCCTGGTGTATTTCGCCTCCATGCTCCTTTGTTTTGTTTTCCTGAAAAGAATATTGGGATATCTGGGTGGGAAATATATGCTGATAGGAGCCTCCAGAATATTCGCCGCCTCGCTGGCGATGGGCGCGGCCCTGCTGCTTTTCTCGGACGTTGCCGCGCGCTCAATGCCGGGTTCGTCGTTCGAGCTCAAGGCCCTGCGGTTATTCTGCCCCGCCGCGGCAGGGGCCGTCGTATTTTTTGCCGCCGCTATTTTGCTTAGAGTCGACGAGTTAAACAAGCTTAAATACTTCCTGTTCGAGAAGCCAAGACAACAACCCTGACAAGAGAAAAAATCATGCTCGGCCTCCCGCCGGGATCACCCCGCCTTGAAACCCAGGCTGTTTGCAACTTGGGGACAAAAAAGCTATAATAATTCAGCGATTTAATATAAAGTTTAAGGGTGTCAACAGAGTGAAAAGCCTTTTATTTACGGTATTGCTTGCAGCGCTTGTTTTAAGGCTGTCATTATTCTTCGCCATACGCAATAATGATCCGCGCAATTTCCGCCAGCCGGATTCTGGCGTTTACCTGCTTCTCGCGGATAACCTGCTTAAAACCAGTCTCTTTTCCAGTTCCGAAAAATCTCCCTATTCACCGGAATATAACAGGACGCCGGCTTACCCGGTTTTTCTCTCCGTTCTAAAAATATTCGGCGCCGGCGACAACTCGATTATTCTTTTCCAGATTGCTATGTCTGTCGGTTTCGTTTTTATGATCATGCATTTCTGCCGGTATTTTCTCGGGCTTTCGGCACAGGCATGCGCCCTCGCTGGAGCCCTTGTGGCCCTTGATATACCAACTATAGTCCTTGCCAATTCGATCCTCACGGAGACGCTCGCGACTTTCCTGCTGCTGGCGGGGGTTTACTTCGTCGCTCTTTATATCAGGACGCGCGCTATAACGGCGCTGGTACCCGCTTCGATAATGTTCGGTCTCTGCAGCCTTTGCCGGCCTTCAGCGATGCTTCTGCCGGTTTTCATCGCGGCCGCGCTCTTCGCGCTGAAACGCTCCTTTTCGGCAAAGAACTTCACCGCGGCCATTGTTTTTCTTCTGGGCTACGTGCTCGTCATTTCTCCATGGCTCGCGCGCAACAACGCTATTTTCGGAGGCCCGTTCCTCTCGACAATCAGCTATGATAACCTTCTCTATGTCCAGGCGGCGGGAGTCCTGTCGGTAGCCGAAAAGATCTCCCTTGAGCAGGCTGCCGATAACCTGCTGCGGGAATTCAACGCCAGGCACGCGGACGCGGTAAAGAACGGGACCCTTTTAACGATAAAGAAACTCGAAGGGGTTGACGCCTTCGCCGTCATTACTTCTCACCCCTTCTACTTCGCCGCGAACTACGCGCGGTCCGTCCTCAACATGCTCTTGAGGCCGATAAGGAACGACATAGACATAATGCTCGGCTATACGCGTAGCCATGGAACGCTGGAGATATGGGGAAACAATGAGCCTGGCGGATTCTTCTCCCGTCTACTGGGATCGACTTCAAGGTTTACTATCATCCTTTGCGTTTTTCAGTTGTTAATCCTGCTTGCCGCCTATTCTCTGGCCGGGGCCGGCGTGGTCCGCGGATTTTCCGGTGGTGAGCCCTTCATAGCCGTCCTGTTTTCGGTCATCGTCTATTTCTGCCTGGTATCAGGGGCTCCGGAGACATACGCCAGGTTCAGGGTGCCTATTATGCCTTTCATCGCCATATTGTCTGCGGCGGGTTTGGAAAATATAATAAATCGGGCGAACGGGAGAAACGCGGTATGACTAAAATCGGGATCATAGGTTGCGGGTACTGGGGGCCAAACCTCGTCAGAAATTTTACTGAACTCACCAATTGCGAAGTCGCGGCGGTAGCCGATCTCAATAAAGACAGGCTTTCCGCGCTGGCGGCCAGATTCCCCAGGCTGGAAGGTTTTTCCGACTACAATAAGATCCTGCAAAATAAAGACATAGAGGGCGTCGTAATTTCAACCAACCTCTCGACCCATTTCAATATCGCCAAAGACGCGCTCAATGCGGGCAAGCACATACTGCTCGAAAAGCCGGTGACGCCGTCCGTGAGAGAAGCCGAAGAGCTCGTAGAGCTCGCGAAGAAAAACGGACTGATCTTCATGAGCGGACACACTTTCTTATACAACAAGGGCGTCACGGACACAAAGATGTACGTCGATAAAGGCGAGATAGGCGACGTGCTTTATCTCCACGCCGAGAGAACCAACCTCGGACCCATCAGGCACGACACCAACGCGATGTGGGATCTCGCGCCCCACGACATATCCATATTCATACACATCATCGGGCAACTGCCTTTAGCCGTATCGGCGCACGGCGGTTCATTCCTGAAAAAAGGCAGGGAGGACGTAGTTTTTCTTACCCTGAAGTTTCCCGGGGGGATACTGGGCAACGTTCACGTTTCCTGGCTTGACCCATGCAAAACGCGCAAGATCACCGTGATCGGCAACAAAAAAATGCTGCTCTTCGACGACCTTAACCCTCTCGAGCCGATAAAGCTTTTTGACAAGGGGGTCGAATACCCAAAGGACTACGGCAGCTACGGTGAATTCCAGCACATTCTAAGGGACGGCGATATACTTATACCCAAGATCAAGCTTTCCGAGCCGTTAAAGAACGAGTGCGCCGCATTCATTGAATCCATAACCCGCAAAAAAAACCCTTTATCCGACGGCGAGTTCGGCAAGAAAGTCGTAAAGGTGCTCTGCGCCGCCCAGCGGTCCCTTGACAAGGATGGGGTGCTTGTTGAGGTGTCGAAATGAAACCGAAATTAACCTTAGGCAAACGCCACAATATCGACAAGAACACGTTCCTCGGATACCCGTCATCGCGTAAGATCGAAAAGAGGGCGCTGGCTATCGGCTCCGACGCCGTCATCAGGTCGGGCACCGTGATCTATGAAGGCTCGGTCATCGGCGACCGTTTTGCCTCGGGCCACAACGCGGTGATACGGGAAGAAAACACCATTGGCAGCGATTTTTCGATATGGAATAATTCGACTGTTGATTACGGCTGTAAGATAGGTAATAACGTAAAGATCCACTGCAACTGCTATATCGCCCAGTTCAGCGAGCTGGAGGACGACGTCTTTCTCGCTCCCGGGGTAACGCTGGCGAACGACGTCCATCCCGGCTGCGATTTCTCAAGGAAATGCATGAAGGGTCCGGTGATAAAAAAAGGCGCCAAGATCGGCGTTAACGCGACCATTCTGCCGTTCGTCACCATAGGAGAGAACTCGCTCGTTGGCTCGGGCGCCGTGGTCGCCAAGAACGTTCCTCCAAACTCGGTCGTTTACGGCAATCCGGCTAAATGGAAAAAATCCATAAAAGCTCTTAGATGCGTGTCGGGCTTGACCGATAAGCCCTACAGAACCAGCGAAAAGAGGAAATAATGAAAGTACAATTCGTCGACCTTGCCAGGATGCACGCGCCCATAACGGAACCTATTAATGATGCCATGAAGAATGTCCTGCGGCGGGGGGATTTCATACTCGGAGCCGACGTCGAGGCTTTTGAGCGGGAATTCGCGTCTTTCTGCGGAGTTAATTTCGCGGTGGGAGTGAGCTCCGGGACGGACGCCCTGCGCCTCGCGCTTCTCGCGCTGGGTATAAAGGAAGGCGATGAAGTAATTGTTCCGGCCAACACTTTTATAGCTACGGCCCTGGCAGTTTCTTACGCTGGGGCTAAACCCGTTCTGGTGGATGCCGATCCCAAAACGTACAACATAGACATCTCAAAAATAGAGAATTCCATTACGGCGAGGACAAAGGTCATTATGCCCGTCCACCTTTACGGCAATCCCGTTGAGATGGAAAAGATCACCCGGCTCGCTTCGAAGCACAATTTGAAAGTCGTCGAGGATGCCTGCCAGTCCCACGGGGCGTCTTACGGCGGAAAGAAAGCCGGCGCCCTCGGGGACGCGGCCGCGTTCAGTTTCTATCCCGCGAAGAACATCGGGGCATTCGGGGACGCGGGCATCGTGGTTACCGATAACGCTGATATACGCGACAAGCTTCTGCTCCTGAGAAATTACGGTTCCAGAAAGAAATACGAGCACGACATCATCGGGTTTAATTCCCGGCTCGACACGCTTCAGGCGGCCGTACTGCGAGTAAAACTCCCGAACCTCGAAAGCTGGAACGACTCAAGGAGAGCCTCGGCCGAGATCTACAGGAAACGGCTTTCGGGCGTCAGATCGCTGGGCCTTCCTCCGGAAGATCTCCCTGGGACTAAGCAGGTCTATCATCTTTTCATCATCAGGACGGCCCGCAGGGACGAGCTTAAGGACTACCTCAAGGCCAAAGGCATAGACACCGGGATTCATTATCCGATACCCATCCATCTGTGCCCGGCCTACGCGTCACTGGGCCTGGGCGCCGGTTCTCTGCCCGTAACGGAGAGGCTTTCACGCGAGATACTTTCGCTGCCGATGTTCCCTTTCATGACGGCGGAGGAGACCGATTACGTGGCGTCTGAGATCGTGAGTTTCTTCAATGAAAATGACTGAACAACACAGGATACTGGTTATTCTACCGGCATACAATGAAGAAGGCAAGATCGGGCACACCGTAAAAAAAGTGCTCAGCGATCCTCCACCGGGGCTGGTCACCACCTGCCTGGTGGTAGACGACGGGTCAACGGACAACACGCTCAATGACGCCCGGGCTAACGGCGCTACGGTCATGAAAAAAGACCGCAACGAAGGCGTCGGCTCAGCCATAAGAGAAGGCATCGCCTACGCGTCAAAAAACGCCTACGACATAATCGTCGTCATGGCCGGCGACGACCAGGATGTCCCCGGTGAGATCCCGGCCGTAGTTGCGCCGATCCTTGACGGCAGCTTCGATTTTGTTCAGGGCTCCCGTCGGCTCCAGGTCAGGCAGACCATTAACATGCCTCTCTTCCGGAGGGTAACCACCAAGATATATTCTCTGATATTCAAGCTGATGACCGGTTTTCCGTGCACGGACGGGACCAACGGTTTCAGGGCGTTCAAGACAAACATAATAAGCAACCCGTTGATAAACCTCGAGCAGGAGTGGCTTAACACCTATGAGCTTGAACCGTATCTTTTTTATAAAACCATCGAAGCGGGATATAAAGTCTGCGAAGTGCAGGTAACGAAGCAATACCACAAAAAGATCGTAGGTTATTCCAAGATGGTCCCTTTTAAAGACTGGTGGAACATCTTAAAACCCATCATCTATTTGAAGTTCGGCATTAAAAAATGAAAGTCCTCCTGATCAATCCGAGACAGCATTTTAAAGAAGGGAACATCTGGAAATCCGTGATGGGGTGCGTGCCTCCCCTGGGAATAGCGCAGCTCGCCGCCTACCTCCTGAAAAAAGGGATCGATGTCAGGATAATCGACGCCAACGCCGAATCCCTTGACGGTCCGGGACTGCTGGCGCGTATACGCGGCGTCGCCGGCGCTTACGGCGTTCCTGATTTTACCGGCATAACATCTACGACCAACACTTTCTTTCAGGCTGTCCTGGCGGGAAAAATCGTCAAAGAGGCCCTGCCTGATACGATCCTGGTCGCCGGAGGCGTCCACGCGACCATTCTTCCGGAAGATTTTTTAAAGCAGGAGGTCTTTGACCTTTGCGTCCGGGGAGAAGGCGAGATCCCGCTCTTCGAGCTCGTCAGCGGGAAAAACAGGGCCGAGATATTGTCCCTCTCTTACAGGATGGATGACGGCAAGATCGCGCACAATCCTCCCGGGCCCCAGTTCGAAAATATGGACGCCCTGCCGATGCCGGCTTACGAGCTTCTTCCCATGGGCAGTTACAGGCCGTCCCTCGGCGGGTACAAGAAGCTTCCCGCCATAGGAATGGTCACTTCGCGCGGCTGTCCCGGAAAATGCACTTTCTGCTACGGACAGTATTTCGGCAAGAAAGTACGCTTCCGTTCCGCGGAAGTAATAATCAAAGAGATCAAATACCTGATAGCCGAACACGGCATCAAAGAGGTCTCTTTTTACGACGACACTTTCACGGCGGCGCGCGCTAACCTAATCAAATTTTGCGAGCTGGCAGTGAGTGAGGACCTGAGCGTCATATGGTCGTGCTTTTCAAGAACGGATTTCGTGACGCCCGAGATACTGGGTTTAATGAAAAAAGCCGGCTGCCACCAGATCTGTTACGGCATCGAATCGGGCGACGAAGGTATTCTCAGGAACATCCAGAAGAACGTATCGCTGAAAACGGCCAAGGAAGCGATACGTCTGACCAAGTCTTTCGGCATAGAAGCCCGGGCCACCTTCATGCTAGGGAATCCCGGGGAAACAAAAGAGACCCTGATGAAGACCTACAGGTTCGCCGTTGAGATAGACCCTGACATAGCCCTCTTCAACATAACGACCCCGTTCCCCGGAACCGCGATGTTCGATTGGGCGTCAAGCAATGGCTATATCAAAACGTATAATTGGTCGGATTACGACCTCTCGAAACCCGTTATGGAGATCCCGGGGCTTGCTTCCGGAGAGATCGAAAAATATTATTCGATGTTCCATAAGAAGTTCTACTCGAGGCCCAAATACCTGCTTAGAAGGCTGTTAAAAATTACAAGCTTCTCTCAGGTTAAAGAGAGCCTGACCGCGCTTCGAGCCGTTTTCGGGAGATAGAAGGAAGGGACTTATGAAAAAGATACTATTTTACGCCAAAATCGCCTTTATCATCGGCCTGTTCGCGTGGGTCGCCGTAAAATTTGACTTCAAGACGGCTGGAAATATTATCGCTACCGCGAATCTTGGCTGGGCGGGCGTGGCCGTTGTTTTTCAATTCGTTTCGCTCTACTTCGTGAGTCTCCGTTGGAAAATGATCATACGCGGCTTTTGGAAGCGTTCTAAAACTACGCTCTTCCAGCTTTTTTGGTTTTATCAGCTCGGAGTGTTCTACTCGCTGTTCCTGCCGACTTCGCTCGCCGGCGAAGCGATACGTGTCTGGCGCCTGGCTAAGAACGAAGACAAAGACTACGCGAAAGCGGCTTTTACGGCGATACTGGACAGGATTATCGGAGTTTCTACCTGGTTCATTCTCTTCATTATCCTGCCCACTCACCTGCCGAAGAACAGGCTTCTGCTGCTGGTGCTCCTGGTCCCGCTCGCGCTCTATATTTTCAAGGATAAGATCGCCTATAAGGAAAAAAAGCTCCTCGATTTCTCGGAACATCATCCTCTCGACATATTCTACGCGGTAACTTCTTCGGTCCTGTGCCAGCTGGCTTACCTGGCCGCGGGTTACGCCGTATTCAGGTGCTTTAACGTCCATATAGGCGTTCTCTACGGGGCAGGGGTATTGGCGGCCGGCGCTCTCGTCATGCTTATTCCCATATCCATGCTCGGGTTCGGCGTCCGGGAAGGTTTTTTCATCGCCACGCTTCCTCTCTACGGAGCGTTACCTACCCAGGCCGTCTTCGTCACGTCTTTTTTCGTTTTCCTGACCTACATTTCGGGCATTACCGGCGGTTTTATAGAGCTTATGAACACGGGCTGGAAACTCTCAAGTCTCAAGAATCCCGATATTAAAGATAATTCCGGGTCTCAAAATCCATTGCAATGAACAAATAGCCGATAAGCGGCAGAACAAAATTCAAAATGACCAAACCAAAAATATTTTATCTGGCGACGAGCCTCAATATAGGGGGCACCGAAAAATTCCTCGTTACTCTTGCCGAAAAGCTTTCCGGGCAATACGATATTACCATAGGCGTGATAAGGGGAGGCGGTGCGCTTGAAAACCACCTGAAGGAGCAAGGGTTCACCGTTATCCAATGCGCCCTCCCGTGGCGGCTCACGGGTTATCTCAGGCTCCACCGCATTAAAATACTGCACACGTTTCTTTTCTGGGCGCACATCTACGGACGGCTTGCGGCTAAGTTCGCGGGCACGCCTGTCGTCATTACTACCCAGCAGGCGGTCGACATATGGAAAAAATTCTATCACACCTTTTTAGATAAGCTCACGGCCCCGCTGTGCGATTATTTCATAGTGAATTCCAGGGCGGCCGCGGCGAGGCTTGAGTCGGTCGAAAAAGTGCCGAAAGAACGCATCGGCCTGGTTTACAACGGAATTGACCACGCCCGGTTCGATACGCAGGATCAACAACAGGCCGTCAGGAATGAATTAAAGATAGAACAAAACGCCTTTGTGGTTACCTGCGTCTCCCGGCTGCATTACGACAAGGGGGTGGATTTTCTGCCGGCTATAGCGGCTAAAGCCCGGGGCTGCTTTTTCCTTGTTGCGGGCGACGGGCCGTACATGGGTATCTTGAAAGATAAGATCAGTCGCTTAAAACTCGAGGACAGGTTCGTTCTCTGCGGCTGGAGACGGGATGTCGCGAGGATATTGAAAGCCTCAGACGTTTTCATTCTGCCTTCCAGGGAGGAGAGCTTTCCACAGGCGGCGCTGGAAGCGATGTCGATGAGGCTCCCGGTCATCGCCGCAGACGTCGGGGGAGTGGGTGAACTGATCGAAGACAATAAAAACGGCTATTTGATAAAGCCCGGAGATATCGAGGGTTACGCGAACGCCCTTAACCTCCTCTCGGAAAACAGGGAACTGGCGAAAGGAATGGCCGAACTTGCCTTCGCAAGATCCAAGCAGTTCAGCGAAGACAATATGACAGCGGGCGTAGCGGCAATCTACAGCGAACTTCTCGCTGATAAAACCGGAGCCGTCGCCCGGTAAAACGCCGCAAAATTAGATTATCCGCTATTGTCAGGCTTTATCGGGAGCCCTATTGGATATCCAGATCAAAAAAGACACTTTACCCGAGAATGACGAATTGTCGCGGATGTCTCCCCTTGTACTCCGGGCGGAATACGGTTCGCTCGCGGTTTTCGCCTTAATACTATGCGTTCTTCCGATAACCAGTATCGCGATGGCAGTACGGCATATGCACAACCCCGCCGTCCGGTACCTGTGGTAACCGCTACATTTTTATTTTGTTTTCCTGGCGTCGTGATGGCTCTGGCTGCATTCACAAAAGATCACCGTTACTCCCGAGGCAATTGTTTACAATACCCTGTTGTCTAAAAAGAGCCTCCCTCTGGGGCAGGTCGGTAGAGCTGAAATTAATATAGGCTTCGATGAGAACGTGCGCGGCAAACGGCGGTCATTCTACACACTGAGACTGCTGGGCCCGTCCGGGAGCGCCGGTTTAGAGATAAACATTAAACCATTTTCAAGCAGCGGGCTCGTATCGCTCATGAGGGTTTTAAGGAAAGCTCGCCCCGAAGCCTCGTTTGACGAGCTCTCGCGGAGCGTCGCGGAAAAAGCCTCGATACAACCCGTGACACGCGCCGGGATACGAAAGCTCGGGCAGATATTCTGGTTCGTCTTCAAGGTATCGCTCGCCGTCGCCCTTGCCAGGATAGTTCTCAAGTATTTTCTGACGCATAAAACTGTGCTCTGGTAAAACGGTATTAATGATAAATTTATGAAGATCCTGGGCATATCCGCTTATTATCACGACTCGGCCGCCGCGCTCATCGTCGACGGCGTCATTCTTTCGGCGGCGCAGGAAGAGAGATTCACCCGCAAGAAGCACGACCCCTCCTTTCCATCTAGCGCTATAAGATTCTGCCTGGATTCGAACAGGCTCAAACTCTCCGAGCTGGACGCTGTCGTATTTTATGACAAACCCTGGCTCAAGTTCGAACGCCTGCTCGAGACCTACTACGTTTACGCGCCGACGGGTGTTAAGTCGTTCATCGCGTCAATGCCGGTATGGATAAAAGACAAGCTTTTCCTCAGGAGCCTTATCTTAAAAGAGCTTGAAAAGATCGAGCCGTCCAGTGATCGCGAACCCAAACTGCTCTTTTCGGAACACCACCTCTCACACGCCGCAAGCGCCTATTATCCTTCGCCGTTCAACGAGGCCGCCATCCTGACGATCGACGGAGTGGGCGAATGGGCTACCGCTTCGATAGCGCACGGCAAAGGCAAAGATATCTCGATAATCAAGGAAATGAGGTTCCCGCACTCCGTGGGACTGCTGTATTCGGCGTTCACCTATTACCTCGGCTTTCGTGTAAATTCCGGCGAATATAAACTGATGGGCCTTGCTCCTTACGGCGATCCGTCTTCGGAAAGCGTCAACAAATACAGCGAGCTCATACTAAATAATATCGCCGACGTTAAAAGCGACGGCTCTGTTTTCCTGAACCAGGAATACTTCGATTACGCGACGGGGCTCAGGATGGCGCGTGACGACAGGTGGGAGAAACTTTTCGGTTTCGCGAGGCGCGTACAGGATACCGCCATCGAACAGCCCCACTGCGATCTGGCGCTTGCTATACAGCGAATCACGGACGATATCGTTCTCAAACTCGCGCGCACCGCCAGGGACCTCACGGGCTCAAAGAACATAGTTCTGGCCGGGGGAGTCGCTCTCAACTGCGTCTCAAATTCAAGACTGCTGGATTCAAAAGAATTCGACGGCGTGTGGATACAGCCGGCGGCGGGAGACGCCGGCGGCGCTCTGGGGGCCGCCTATGCCGCTCACCACATTTATTACGGAACTGAAAGGAATGCCGCCCGAGGGGAAGATCTTATGCGCGGGTCTTACCTGGGACCGCAATTCAATACGACGGAGATCGAACGGGCGGTTAAAGGCTTTAAAGCCAGTTTCAGGCGTTACGACAGCTTCGACGCACTGTGCGGCGATATTTCGCTTTTCATTTCTAAAGGCGCGGTAGTGGGCTGGTTCCAGGGCAGGATGGAATGGGGGCCGAGAGCCCTGGGTAACAGGAGCATTCTTGGCGACGCGCGGAATGGTGAAATGCAAAAACGGATGAATCTCAAGATAAAGTTCAGGGAGAGCTTCCGGCCCTTCGCCCCCTCGGTGCTTTACGAGGACGCGAAGGATTATTTTGAAGGTTCGGCCGCCTCGCCCTATATGCTGTTCGTTTCAGATATAAAAAAAGAGCTCAGGTCAGCGCTGCCGGCCGGCTACAATACACTGCCTTTAAACGAAAAGCTTTACTATAAGCGCTCTAGCCTGCCCGCCGTTACCCATCTCGATTTCTCGGCCAGGCTGCAGACCGTGGATAAAGCGTCTAATCCAAGATATTGGGAGCTCATCAATTCCTTTAAACAGCAGACCGGCTGCCCCGTTCTGGTAAACACGAGCTTCAATGTCAGGGGAGAACCGATCGTCTGCACTCCGGAAGACGCGTACAGGTGCTTCATGAGAACTGACATTGATTATCTGGTCATGGGCGACTGTGTGTTTTCAAAGAAGGACCAGCCGGAATGGCGGGATGAACCCGGCTGTAAAGCTGACCGTATACTAGATTGAAAGGCGCGGAGAACTTATGACAAAGAAAGAAGAAAGAGATATCATTTTCACTCTCTCGGGGGCCTGCCTGGCCGCGTTCTTCCTCATCAGGCATAACAGGGGGCTGCTTGTCCTCGCGCTGTTTCTTATAGTCTCGGGAATTATCGGCGGCAGGCTCCCGAGCGCGGTCGCGCGGGGATGGAAACGTTTCGCTCTGGGCCTGGGCGACATTAATTCCAGGGTCATCCTGTTCGTAGCGTTCTACCTGTTCCTTACGCCGCTCGCTGTGCTGTTCCGGGCCTTCAACAAAAAAGAAGTCGGCCATTTCAAGAGGAACGATCGCGCCTCGCTCCTGGAAGATGTCAACAGGCGCTGCGGAAAAGACCTTTTCGAAAAAATGTGGTGACCGCCGTTACGCTTATGAGGGAAAACCGTGATAATTGTAGATCTCAAGCTTAAGCAACTGGCCGCCTACGCCTGGCTTTTGGCCGTTAGCATAGCGTACTTCTCGCTTTTCCCTTTCACGGAGATCGTGGCCGGCCTCTCTTCCATTACCTCTTTCAAACTCCACATCAGCAGTATTGAACACCTTTTTTGCCTTGTCCTTTTCATAACCGCCGCCAACGGCCTCGCCTCATTTCTTTTTTTTAAAACCTCGATGTCTAATCCTGAGAGGTTTCTTTTTGCCACGGCGGCAGGGTTCGGGGTAATTTCCCTGGCGGTGCTGCTCCTGGACGTTCTGGGCGTAACGCTCAGCCCGCTGTATTTTTTCATTCTGATAGCCGGTTTTATCCTGTCCATCGTCTCCTGCAAGAAGACGCGCAACAGGCTGTCCTCGCATTTTGGCGCCCTCTTGTTAATATCCGCGGCTCCTCTGGTAAGCACTCTTGTCGGGGCCTTGGCGCCTCCGACACAATTCGATTCGCTGGTCTACCATCTAGCGCTTCCGGCCCGCTACCTCCTGGCGGGAAAAATGTTCGCGGTTCCCTGCAATTTCTTTTTTTCTTTTCCGCAGGGAATGGAAATGATCTACCAGATGGCGATCAAACTCGACGGGGCAATCCTAGCTAACCTGTTGCACTGGATCTTCCTGCCGCTCGTGGCATACGCTGTTTTCGAATTCTGCAAGAGGTTCTGGGACCCCGAGACCGGCGTTCTCGCCTCGACCATATGGCTTCTAACCCCGGCCGCGATGCTAGTTTCCACGGGTACTTACGTCGACCTCGCGGTCGCCTTCTATGTTTTCGCCGGCGTGTATTCGTTCGTGCTCTGGGAGGAGTTTGGCAGCAGCCGTTTTCTTTATCTTTGCTCGCTGTTCTCCGGGCTTGCGTGCGGTGTGAAATATACGGCATTTATTAATGTTTTTATTCTGGGTTTGTTCTTTCTGTTCTCAAATAGGCACCGCTGGACTGGCGCCACGGTATCGCGCGCTGCCGCCGCAGGAGCGCCTGAGGAACCGGGCGAAGGATTTCGGTCCAGCCCGCGACCGGCCTTTTCATCCGCTCAAAAAAACGCGGCGACGTTCTTAGCGATAGTTCTGCTGGTTTTTTCACCGTGGCTGCTCAAAAACTTTATTTTTCTCAAGAACCCCGTCTCTCCCTGGGGAACCGGGCTGTTTTCGTCTTCAACTGTCACGAAAGAGCAGGCGGGCTCGTACTTCAGCCACATCGCTTCGCACGGCGTCAACGGAGGCGGGTTTAAGGAGTTACTGCTTCTCCCGTTCAGCGTCACTTTCTCGGGTTTCAAGTTCGGCGGGGCTTTCGACATACTGGGGCCGGTATTCCTGCTGTTCATTCCAATCTTGTTTTTGAGAATGAAAATTGATAGAATAGAAAAAAACCTTCTTTTGTACAGCCTTATTTACGCGGTGATCTGGGTCTTCTCGGGGAAAGTGATGCGCTTTCTTCTGCCGGTGATACCCTTCCTGTGTATTTTTTCTGCCAGGGGGGTAATGTACCTCGGCGGAGCCGAGCACGGAAGGACCTTACGGAACGCCGTTATCGTGTTTCTCGCGCTCATCCTTGCGCACAACTTCATGCTTTATCACTGGGTAATGGCGAGGGTAGACCCCTACTCGGTGTTATTCGGCGGCCTCACGGAAAAACAATATCTTTCAAAGAAAATCAATTATTTCGCCGCGGCCGCCACGCAGCTGAATTCTCTCGGGTCCGGCACAAAGACGCTTTTCCTGGGTGAAACAAGAAGCTATTACTGCACGGGGAACGTTGTTGTACCTACGGTTTTCGATACGAACCCCTTGATAGCGCAGGCGAACGCGTCGCGCTCTCCGGAAGACTTGCGGCGTTTTATGAAAGCAAACGATTTTACGCACATTTTCCTGAACGATTTTGAATTTGAAAGGCTTTCGTTCAAGACTAGATTCACCGCTGACGGGCTTGAGATATGGACCGGCTTCAGGAACAGATGCACGAAATTGATCTATAAAGACAGGTTCTGCGAGCTTTATGAAATCACTTATTGAACAGACCGAGTTGCGTTACCTCATCACTTTCATAATTTCTATGGCTATCGCTTACACCCTGACGCCGTTTTTCAGGTTCCTGGCGATCAAGTTCGATATCCTCGACCACCCCTCCACGGATATCAAAACCCACAAACTGCCTACCCCTTACCTAGGCGGGCTGGCGATATGGTCGGGCTGGGTCATAAGCCTTTTCCTGATCAGGTTCCTGACTCATTTCCCGACAGGCACACTGAGAAGCCTGAGGGGGATATTGATAGGCAGTTCCGTCATAGTGCTGCTGGGGCTTGTGGACGACATTCTGCCCAAGGGGTTGGGATTCAGAAAAAAATTCGCCGTGCAGACGGCTGCGGCGCTGGTGCTTGCCTGGTTTAGCATAAGGCTTGAGTTCATCACCCCTCCTTTCGTTGCGGTCACGCTCAGCGTAATCTGGGTTATAGGGATCACGAACGCATTCAATATCATCGATATCATGGACGGCCTTTCCAGCGGGATAGCGATAATCGCGAGCCTCGCCTTTCTCTTCATCGCGCTTCCTTCCGAGCAGATCTACGTTAATTTTTCCGCCGCAGCGCTGGCTGGCGGCTGCCTGGGTTTCCTGCCGTATAACCTCTCGTCTTCTAAAAAGATCTTCATGGGAGACACGGGAAGCCTTGCTCTCGGGTTCATACTGGCGGCTATTTCAATGGGTGCGTCTTACACGGAACTGAACTTGATAGGGCTCGTCGCGCCCGTTTTGATACTCGCAATCCCCATCTATGATACCGTTCTGGTAATGGGGTTGCGCTGGAGCAAGGGACAGTCGCCATTTTTAGGAAGCAAGGACCATTTCGCCCTGCGGCTTGAAAAACTGGGTTTCTCTCGCAAACAGATATTGGCCATAACCTATCTAGCGAGTATAATCCTTGCCGTGGGCGCCTATCTCGTTACCCGCCTGCCAGTCATCTGGGCGACCGGATTATTCGTCGTTATCTTCCTGGTATCGCTTTTGGTTACCCACAGGCTGAGCAAAGTAAAAATCGATTGATCATCGGACAATCTTGAATAGTTAAGCATTAATTTCGGATTTTTTTTACAGGGTTGAGAAAATATGCCTGAAATAATAATCATAGGAGCCGGGCTTACCGGGCTCTCCACCGCGTATCACCTGAAAAAACCGTTCGTCGTCCTTGAGAAGCACAAAACGCCGGGAGGTTTGTGCGGCTCCATCTCGGACGGCGGCTTCACGTTCGACCATTCCGGCCATCTTCTTCACCTGCACGATCCTCTTACTAAACCACTGCTGGACGGGCTTATGGCGGTTAAGCTAGACAAGATCGCCAGGCAGGCCTCCGTGTTCACCAACCGCCGTTACGTTCCTTACCCCTTCCAGGCAAACCTTTATTACCTGCCGGAAAAGATCAGGAAAGAATGCCTGGACGGATTCATCCGCAGGGCCAGGAAGAGAAGTTTTCCGCCTAATACGGCTTTTCAAGAATGGTCTAACTCGGTTTTCGGCAAAGGCATAACTAAGCATTTTATGAAACCATACAACGAGAAACTCTGGACGGTCTCTGCCTCGCGGCTGACCTCGGACTGGGTCGCTCCTTTCGTGCCCCAGCCGAAACTTGCCGAGATCATCAGCGGAGCCAATAACAGGCGTAATAAAGAGTTCGGCTATAACGTCTCGTTCTATTACCCGGAAGCCGGCGGGTGCCAATCGATCGTGAACGCCTTCTACGATAACGTCGATAACGTGCGCCTCGGCGTGGCGGCCGGAAGGATCGATCCGATTAACAAACGGCTTGAGACCTCCGATGGGAAAGTACTCCGTTATGAACACATAATTTCCACCCAGCCCCTGGTCGAGCTCCTTGGGAATATCAAGGATCTCCCCGCCAGTGTCAAAAGCGCGGTTGGCGCGCTGAGCTGGAATTCGGTTGATTGCCTCAACCTGGCTTTCAGGTCGGACAGCCGGAGCACCTGTCCCGCCAGGGGACAGCACTGGTTGTACTTTCCCGAAAAAAAATACGTATTTTACAGAGCTGGGATCTATTCCAACATACACCCCTCTATGGCGCCGGAAGGTTTTTTTTCGATGTATGTCGAGCTAAGCCGGAAACCGGGCGAGCGGTTTGACGGGAAAACAGCGCTTTCGCATACTCTGGCGGGGCTCAGGGACGCCGGGCTTACGGGTAAAAACTCACGCCCCGAGATCACCCGCGTGCTGAAGCTTCCTTACGCTTACGTGATCTACGACAAAAAAAGGACCGCTGCGCTTAAAACGATAACTAGTTTCCTGGCAAAGAACGATATCTATTCGATAGGCCGCTACGGCGCCTGGGAATATTCATTTATGGAAAGCTCCATTATCGGAGGAAAGAAGCTCGCCGCTAAACTGAACAAATAATGAACAAAATAAAAGTCTGCCACATCATCACGATGCTGGAACTGGGCGGAGCTCAGCGGAACACGCTCTACACCTTGGCGAATCTCGACAGGGACAGGTTCGTTACGGTGCTCATCTGCGGCAAGGGAGGTACCCTTGACGCTGAAGCCCGGAGCAGCGCCAGTTTTAAGACCTATTTTCTCAATGGGCTAGTCCGCCCCGTAAAGCCGCTAAAGGACCTACTGTGCGTTTTCAGCATTCTAAAGATCCTCCGCGCCGAGCGGCCCGACGTCGTCCATACACACTCTTCCAAAGCCGGCATTCTGGGAAGGATAGCGGCATGGCTCGCCGGAATACCAGTGGTCGTGCATACTTTTCATGGTTTTGGTTTTAACGATTTTCAGAACCCGCTTACCAGGGCGGTCTACGTGTTCGCGGAGAAAATAACCGCTCCCCTTGCCGACAGGTTCATAGCGGTGACTAACGAAGACATTACGAAGGGATTGCGCTACGGAATAGGGCCCGCAGAAAAATATTCGCTCATCAGGAGCGGCATCGACATATCGAGATATTCATCCCTGGCGATGGATAAGAACGCTCTTAAAAGAGAATTCGGCTTACCGCAGGATACAAGCGTGGTAACGACTATCGGGCCTTTTAAACCGCAGAAGAACCTGGGTGACTTCGTCAGGGCGAGCGCCGTTATACTCAAGAGCTTCCCCCGTGCATACTTCCTCGTTGCGGGCGACGGGGAACAAAAACACATGCTCAAAGAACTTATCGGCCGGCTAGGCCTTGAGGGCAAAGTCATACTGCTCGGCTGGCGCGGCGACACGGACAAGATACTTTCAGTCACGGACGTTTTCGTAATGACCTCGCTCTGGGAAGGCCTTCCGCGATCGATACTGGAAGCGATGAGTTCCGGACTGCCGGTGGTCGCCAACGCCGTTGACGGCGTAAAAGAGATCGTCAAAGACGGTACGACGGGTTACCTTGTCGAGCCGCGCGATATCGGCAGGCTGGCGGAAAAGACAGCGTATCTTTTAAACAACCCGGCCGCCGCAAAAGAGATGGGAAAAAAGGCGAGAGCCGCGATAGACGCCCAGTATGACATAAGGAACATGGTCAAAGAGCAGGAAAGACTCTATCTCGAGCTTATGGAGAAATATGCCGGCGCAAAATGATGTCGTTTTAGCCGTTAAAAACCTTGTATACCGCAACAAGGCATTATGTCTAATCCTCCTGACTGCTTTATTCTTACGCCTCGCGTTCTTTGCAGCCGTGAGGCCGTGGCAGAATAACTTCATAAACGAAAAGATCATTATGGTTGACGCGGGCCCTTACCAGGCGGTCGCTGAAAGCATTCTCAGGGACCGGTCTTTTGCCGAGGCGGGAACTTACAGGACGCCCGGCTACCCGATTTTTCTCGCGGCGGTTTATTCGGTTTTCGGGAACCGGCCATGGGCGGCGATCTTACTGCAGGCATTAATAGGAACACTGACCGTATTTCTGGTCTATATTTGGGCGAGGCAATGGTTCGACTCGCGAACGGGGCTCCTTGCCGCTTCCATCTACGCCCTTGAACCGCACGTACTCGTCTACGGGACGTGCCTCCTGACGGAGACTCTCTTCGTTTTCCTGGTTCTGTCCGCCGCCTGCCTCTGGTATTCCGGATTGAAGAACGGGAAGGCAGGACGGGTCGCCGCCGCCGCGCTGCTGCTCGGTTACGCGGCTCTGGTAAGGCCGATAGCAATACTCCTGCCCGCGGTATTGGTATTCGCATCCATCTTTTTCAAAGGAGCCTCGCGAGGGTTTAAGGTGCGGTCTGCGCTGCTCCTGTGCGTTGTGTTCATGCTCCCTCTTTCGTCCTGGATGTTCAAGAATTACAGCCAGTACGGACATTTTTCCCTGACGCACATAAACGGTTTTAACCTCCTTTACGTCAGCGCCGCTTACACGGAGGTGGCAAAGACCGGGAAATCATACAGCGAGGTTTGCAGGGAATTCGACGAGGCCGCAAGAGCAAAGAGCGCCTTTGCGACTAACGACCTTTTCGAGCAGTCCGGGATATTCGCGCGGATAGGCATCGCCTATATTCGGGCTAATCCCGGCTTCTACCTGAGGCGGCATCTCACGGGAATGGCCACGCTCTTTACCAACCTCGCCTCCACGGACACTATGGACCTTGTCGGCCTCAAGAGCATGCAAAAAAAATACAACGTTTATGAATTCCACAATTATTTCGACATGGTGTCGTGGTATTTCAAGAACAAGACATCGGACGAAATAGTTTTCGGGCTCTGCGTATCGGCGTTCCTGATAACCACGTACGTGCTCTGGATGATAGGGGCCTGGGCGGCCCTGCGACAGGGGTTGTTTTTCTGCCTTATAATTAACTTCTCGGTCGCGGGCTATTTCTGCATGATGACCGGAGTTTTTGGAGTGGCGAGATACAGGCTTCCGCTGGTGCCTTTTTACGTTCTCTTCAGCGCCGCGGGACTCGTCACGGTCATAAAGCGTCTCAACCGACGCCCGTCCGGGAGCGGGGTCTGATGGATATTGTCGAGATCAATAACGCCAACGCATTCAGGCACCCCTGGGAGATATCAAAAGTACATAATATAATTTCGCTGGTACTTGAGCAAAGAGCTCACGGCCCATTCGCCGACGTAGGATCTGGCGACCTCTATTTCGCGCGGGAGCTCAAGAATAAGTACGGCGGAATTATTTCCGCGATCGACGCGGGTTACGCCTCGTTCAAACCCGCCGACAGCGGCGGATTCACGATCCTTTCGAGCGTTGGGGGGCTCGGCCATGGTACGGCGGGCACGGCTTTCCTGCTGGACGTGCTGGAGCATGTAGCCGATGAGGCTCAATTCTTGAGCGAGGTGAGGAACGCCTTGGCTCCGGGAGGAAGGCTGATAGTGTCAGTTCCGGCTTTCGGGTTCCTTTTCTCCGGGCACGACGCGTTCCTCAAGCACAAGAGAAGGTATTCGTTGAACGATCTTAACGAGACGCTTCAAAAGTCCGGCTTCGCTGTCGACAATATCTTCTATTTTTATTTCTCTCTTTTTTTCGTCCGGCTCGCCGAGCTCGTTCTCGAAAAATTCGGCGCCGGCCCTTTATCGAAGAAGGCCGTCAGCAACTGGAAATACCCACGGGAAAATATCTTAACGGCCTCGCTAGTGCTAGCGTTGAACCTTGATTTTAAACTCTGCCGCCTGCTTTCAAAATTTAAAATAAATCTACCGGGGTTATCATTATGCGCGGTCTCGACAAAAATATCTTCATAGTAGTGCCTTGTTACAATGAGGAATCCCGCCTCGGCTCAGTCCTCAAAGGTTTCCTGGATTCTCCCTACAGGTTCGTGTTCGTAAACGACGGTTCGCGCGATGATACCCTGGCAGTCCTGCGGAACTCCGTTAAGCCGCCAAACTACGTAATATCGCTCGATAAGAACGCGGGCAAGGCCGAGGCGGTCCGGCGCGGCATTGAATTCATAAAGACACTCGATGAATTCAGCCAGGCAGAATGGGTGGGCTACTGGGACGCGGACATGGCTGCCCCGATCGGAGAGATACCGCGCTTCATCGATTTCGCAGAGCTGGCGGGCGGCGCGGACGCCGTTTACGGCAGCAGGGTGATGAGGCTCGGCAGCGTTATCAAAAGGAGCCCGTTCCGGCACGCCCTGGGCAGGGTCTTCTGCACGCTCATATCGCTCATGTTCGGCCTTGAGAGCTACGATACCCAGTGCGGCGCAAAACTCTTTAAAAAAGGCGCGCTCGGCGCCGCTTTCGACGCGCCCTTCACGTCAAGATGGATATTCGACGTTGAAATAATACTCAGGCTAAGGAGTTTCAAACAGATAGAATGTCCACTCGGCCGTTGGGAAGACGTCAAGGGTTCGAAAGTAGCGCCTTTGAAAATTTTCCTCAGGGTGGCCGAGGACATTAGAAAGATTTACAAAAAATACGGGAACTGAAGAAGAGCCGGCCGCTGTCCGCGCATTTCAGCCCGGGCGAGTTCTTGACAAACCATTCAATTTGAAGTAGAATCAATACTTAAATATTAGGGCAGCCTAGTTATTTGAATGCTAGAAATGCATCTTCTTACGTATAACGTATAATTCCTTAAACAAGCACTTCTTCCCTAACATTAAATCCAAATTTTTGAGGAGAACCCATTATGCCGCTGCATAAAATTACACTTATACCCGGTGACGGCACCGGCCCTGAAATAACGGACGTAACGGTAAAAGTCGTCGAGGCGACAGGCGTAAAGATCGACTGGGAAACAGCCGAGGCCGGATCGGATGTGATGGAAAAATACGGCACGCCGCTGCCCGAGAGCACTCTCAAATCGATAGCCAGGAACAAAGTCGCGCTCAAGGGTCCCATAACGACACCCATCGGCACCGGCTTCCGTTCGGTGAACGTCGCCATCAGGAAAGAACTTGACCTGTATTCATGCCTGCGCCCCTGCAAGACTTACAAAGGTGTGAAGTCGAGGTATGAGAAGATCAACCTCGTAGTGGTGAGGGAAAACACGGAAGACCTTTATGCCGGCGTTGAATTCGCGGCCGGAAGCCCCGAGGCGAACAAGATCATAGAACTCTCCTCCAACAAGATACGCAAAGAATCAGCCATATCGATCAAGCCCATGTCCAGGTTCGGTTGCGAAAGGCTGGTCAGGTTCGCTTTCGATTACGCGGTGAAACACGGCCGCCGGAAAGTGACCGCAGTCACAAAAGCCAACATAATGAAATTTACAGACGGCCTCTTCTTCGACACGGCCCGAGAAGTGGCGAAAGCATACGAGGGCAGGATAGAGTATGAAGAACGGCTGATAGACAATATGTGCATGCAGCTCGTCCAGAAACCTCACCTCTACGACGTTATAGCGCTTCCCAATCTCTACGGGGACATACTCTCCGACCTTTGCGCGGGGCTCGTGGGCGGCCTCGGTGTGGCGCCCGGAGCCAACTTCGGCGAAGACATAGCGGTTTTCGAAGCGGTCCACGGCTCGGCCCCTAAATATAAGGGGCTCAATAAGGTCAACCCCGTGGCCCTGATACTTTCGGCGAAACTGATGCTCGAACACCTGGGAGAAGCCGACGCCGCCGCCAGGCTCGAAAAAGCGGTTTCAGAAGTTATTGCCGAAGGAAAGAACGTGACCTACGACCTGGGCGGCACGGCCGGCACCAAAGAGATCGGCGACGCGATAATAGCCAAGCTCTAATTTAATCCTAAGCAAAAGGATATCCATGGAACGCACCTGTCTCATAATTAAGCCTGACGGAGTAGGTAAAAAAGTTGTCGGCGAAATTATCAAGCGCTTTGAAAGCGAGGGTATGAAACTGATAGGTTTGAGGATGGTCTCTACGGGCAGGTCCGGGTTCGAAGAGTTCTACGCCGTGCACAAGGGAAAGCATTTTTTTGAGCCATTCATAAATTTCGTTGTCTCCGGCCCGGTCGTGGTCTGCGCCTGGGAAGGCGCGGACGCGATAGCCCGCACCAGAACCATGATCGGCGCCACGAATTCGAAAGAGGCCGCCCCCGGAACGCTGAGGAACCTGTACGGCACCGACAACAGGCGCAATGTCGTCCACGCCTCCGACTCGCCCGAGAACGCGGTTAAAGAGATCGGTTTTTTCTTCAAAACCGGAGAACTATTCGAGTATGATTACGACGGCTGGAAAAATACTTAAATGACGGCGGCCTTTAACTTATGAAAATACTGGTATTGAACAGCGGTTCGTCATCCATAAAATACACGTTCTTCGATATGGACGGGGAAAAGAGGCTCGCCAAGGGGCTTATCGAATGCATAGGTCTGCCCGAGGCGTATTTCAACCACCAGGTCTCCGGCGGCGAAGAGTCCAGGGAAGCGTGCAAGGTCTCCAACCACATGGAGTCCATCGACGTTATCCTCAAGAACATGGTAGGCGGAAAACCTCCGGTCTTAAAAGACCTCGGAGAGATAAGCGCGGTCGGACACCGGGTAGTGCACGGCGGCGACAAGTTCTCTGATTCCGTGCCTGTCAACGACGACGTTATGGAAGGGTTGAGGGAAACTTTCGCCATCGCGCCCCTTCACAACCCGCATCACTACGCCGGGATCGAGGCGATGCAAAAGCTCGTGCCCGGCCTGCCTCAGGTAGTGGTGTTCGACACGGCGTTCCATCAGACCCTCCCAGAATACGCCTACATGTACGCCCTGCCCTATTCGCTTTACGAAAAATATCATATAAGGAAATACGGATTTCACGGCACCTCCCATAAATACGTCGCGCTCAGGGCGGCGAGCTTGCTCGGCAGGCCCCTCGAGAGCCTTAAGCTGATAACCTGCCACCTGGGCAACGGCTGCAGCATCGCCGCGGTCCAAAACGGCAGGTCAATAGACACCTCCATGGGTTTTACTCCTCTTGAAGGCCTCGTAATGGGCACCCGCTGCGGCGACATCGACCCGGCGATAATCGTTCACCTGATGAACAACGAAAGGATCAACGCCGAGGGCATAAACACCCTGCTCAACAAGAAGAGCGGCCTGTTCGGTATCTCAGGGCTTACGGGCGACATGAGAACCATCCTCAAGGCTTCCGCGGGCGGTTCCGAGAAAGCAAAGCTGGCTCTGGAAATGTACTGCTACAGGATAAAAAAATATATATGTTCCTACATCGGCGTGATGAACGGCGCCGACGCTATAGTGTTCACGGCGGGGGTTGGCGAGAACTCCCCTACGGTAAGGGAAAAAGCCTGCCTGAACCTGGAGAACCTCGGTATCGCTATCGACACCGGGGCCAACGGGTCGGTCAGTTCGGAGGAGAAAGTAGTTTCCACCGGTGATTCGAAGGTCAAGATCCTCGTGATCCCCACTAACGAAGAGCTGATGATAGCGCGCGAAACAGTAAGGGTATTGACAAAGACATAAGTAAAAAATATAATGAAAAATCTTCAAGTATTTACCAGCGATGTCCAAAGCTCCGAAAAGATAGCAAGAGGGCCTGAAGAATATTTTTGCCCTGGCATAGAAGACCTGGTAAAAGGCCAGGAGCTTGAAGTCGGTTTTTCACTTTCCGACTGCGGCAACGAGATACTTCTGCAGGGCGAGATCAGCGGAAAGATAGAACTGGAATGCTCTTTATGCCTCGAAGACGTGTGGGTTCCCGTCAATATTAAGATCACCGCCAGCTATCCGTCCACGCAGGAGATCATCGACGTCGGCGAAGAGATCAAACAGCTGCTGATATTGAACCTCCCGATAAAACCGTTATGCAAAAATGAATGCAAGGGTTTATGCGCCGTGTGCGGCAAAAACAAGAATGTTGACGACTGCGGCTGTTCGCAGGAAACCCCGGACCCGCGCTGGGATAAATTGAAACTCATATTGAAAAAGAATGATAAATAATAGAATGCTTAGATAAGTCGAGCAACGAAGACAACTGTACAGGAGGAATAAATGCCCAATCCAAAACGCAAACATACTCCCTCGAGGCGTGACAGCCGCAGGGCGTCAAACTGGACAGTAGCGAGCGGTAATTTTTCAAAATGCCCGCAGTGCGGAGCCTCAAAGCTCCCTCACCGCATCTGCCCGTCGTGCGGGTTCTATAACGGCGAACTCATCTCTCCGAAGAAAGAGAAGAAGAAAAAAACGGAGGGCCAGCAACCGGAGGAAAAAAAATAAATGCGCATAGCTCTTGACGCCATGGGGGGCGACCATGCCCCTCAGGTTACGGTTGAAGGAGCAGTTCTCGCCGCCAGGGCTTCAAAAGACGAGATAATTCTTGTCGGCCGGGAATCCGAGCTCAAAACCGAACTTCAAAAATACGAGACAAAAAAACTGTCCATCAGCGTCTATAACACGCAAGACGTTATCGGCATGGACGAGACTCCGGCTCAGGCCGTGAGACAGAAAAAAGATTCTTCGATGTTCGTGGCGGCAAGGCTCGCAGCCGAAGGAAAGGCGGATGCCTTTGTTTCGGCAGGCAACTCCGGTGCGGCGATGGCTTCGGCGCTCATTAACATGAAAAGGTTGCCAGGTGTCGCCAGGCCCCCTATACTCACCGTTTTCCCGACCGTCAGGGGCGTTTGCGCCATGCTCGACGTCGGGGCTAATGTCGACTGCAAGCCCAAACATCTTCTTCAGTTCGCGATAATGGGCACCATATATATGAAGAACGTTTTCGGGATAGAGAACCCGAGAGTGGGACTTCTTTCGATCGGGGAAGAAGAGACCAAAGGCAACGAGCTTACACTTTCCGCTTTCGGCCTTCTCAAAGAAAGCGGGTTGAATTTTATCGGCAACTGCGAGGGGCGCGACATTCCGAGAGGCAACGCAGACATCGTGGTTTGCGACGGGTTCGTGGGTAATATCATTCTTAAGTTCGGCGAGGGTGTGGCGGAGATGATGCTCAAGCTCGTAAAAGACGAATTTAAGGCTCATCCGCTGGCGTGGGCATCGCTGCCGTTCCTGTGGGCGGCCCTGAAAGACCTGAGAAAAAAAGTTGACTATTCTGAACAGGGCGGCGCGCCGCTGCTGGGAGTCGACGGCGTTTGTATGATCGGCCACGGCAGGTCTGATTCTAAAGCCATAAAGAACGCTATTTTCTCCGCCTCGAAATTCGCTCAGAAGAACATCAATAAAGAGATCACCCTTGAGATCGCAAAGAGGGGCATCGACAAATCGGACGAATAAATGGACAAGACAAGATACGGCGTTAAAATACTGGGGACCGGGATGTTCGTGCCGGAAAAAGTGTTGACAAACCTCGACCTCGAAAAGCTCGTGCAGACATCCGACGAATGGATAACGAGCCGGACCGGCATGAAGGAAAGGCACATAGCGGATGACAAGACCGCCACCTCTGACCTCGCGATACGCGCGGCGCAAAACGCGCTCGCCGATGCGAACGTAAGCGCCGCCGACATAGATTGCATAATCGTCGCGACGATCACCCCGGACATGCTTTTTCCTTCGACCGCCTGTTTCGTGCAGAGAGCGCTGGGCGTTCCGAACGCGGCTGCCTTCGACATACTCGCGGCCTGCAGCGGCTTCATCTACGGCTTATCTATAGCCAAGGGATACATCGAGAGCGGTATTTTCAAGCACATCCTGCTCATAGGCGCCGAAACACTTTCAAAGATCACCGACTGGCAGGACAGGAACACCTGTGTTCTGCTCGGCGACGGCGCCGGGGCGATGGTGCTGGGCAGGAACGATACGGATGAAACGAATATCTTATCTATTACCCTGGGTTCTGACGGCAATTACGAAAAGCTTCTTTATCTGCCGGCCGGCGGCTCGAGGAATCCGGCAACGGCCAAGACGGTTGAGGACAGACTTCATTATATGAAAATGGAAGGCAAGGAAACCTTTAAGGTCGCAGTCACTAAAATGGCCGAGGCGGCGGAAAAAGCTTTGGAAATCGCCTGCAAGAAATGCGAGGATATACAGCTCATCGTCCCTCACCAGGCCAACAAGAGGATCATAGACGCCATAGCAAAACGCATGGGCGTGCCCATCGAAAAAGTGTTCGTTAATATTCACAAGTACGGAAACATTTCTGCGGCCACGACCATAGTTGCCCTAGACGAGGCAAGAAAGTCCGGGCTGGTCAAAAAAGGCGACCTGGTAGAACTTGTCGCTTTCGGCGGCGGCTTTACCTGGGGAGCCACGGTGATAAGACTGTAATTACGGCGGCGAGGGGCACGGTTAACCGCGCGGTCTTCGATTTTTAGAAATAAATTATTAAAATGGAACACTAATGAAAAAAATAGCGCTCATTTTTCCGGGACAGGGTTCGCAGTATATAGGCATGGGTAAGGAGCTTTACGACAGCTTTCCCAAGGCCCGGGAGATGCTTTCTCACTCGAACGACGTGCTCGGCTTCGATCTCTTGAAGATTATTTTCGAGGGCCCTGAAGACCTTCTCCGCCAGACGCAATACACCCAGCCCGCCATATTCGCGGTAAGCGTAGCGGCGTTCAACGTGCTGGAAGACAATTTCAGATTTGAGAACGGCGATACGATAGTAGCCGGCCATTCTCTCGGGGAGTATTCGGCATTGTGCGCGGCTGGAGTGTTCAGTTTTGACAACGGGCTAAGGCTTGTCCAGAAAAGGGGGGAATTCATTTCAAAAGCATCCGTTCAGAACCCCGGGACCATGGCAGCCCTGATAGGCCTTGAAAGCAAAGCCGTAGCTGATATCTGCGTCAAGGCCTCGCAATACGGCGTCTGTGAAGCCGTTAATTTCAATTCACCCGGCCAGATAGTCATAGCCGGGGCCGAAGCCGCGGTAAAAAATGCGGTCGAGCTGGCGCAGGCCGCGGGCGCGGCAAAAGCGGTTATGCTTAACGTTTCCGGCCCTTTCCATTCTTCATTAATGACGCCGGCGTCACTGATGATGAAAGAGGAACTGGAGAAATTCAGCCTCAATTCGCCCAAATTCAAATTCGTTTCGAACTGCAGCGCGCAGATAACGCAGGAACCCAGAGAAATAAAAGACAACCTCGTAAAGCAGATAAACAGCCCGGTCCTTTGGGACGCCTCTGTTAAGGCGATGGCTGATTTTGGTTCGGAATTCTTTATCGAGATCGGGCCGCAGAGAGTCCTATCCGGCCTGATGAGAAGGATAGACAAGACAAAAAGATCCCTCAACGTTGAAGACAATAAATCACTCAGCAAAACAGCGGAGGAATTAAAAAAATGAAACTCGAAGGGCAGGTAGCGGTCATTACTGGGTCGGCGCAGGGGATTGGCAGGGCGATAGCCGAATCGCTCGCGGGCGAAGGCTCCGCTGTCGTTATCTCCGACATCAATGCCGACGCGGCAGCTAAAACGGCCGGTGAAATAGCCGAAAAATTTAAAATCCAGACTCTTGCCGTGTCAGGAAACGTCGCGCTGTATGCCGATTGTGAAAAAATTATCCAGCAAACACTTGACAAATTTTCTAAAATAAATATACTAGTAAACAATGCGGGCATCACAAGGGACAACCTTATACTGCGCATGAGCGACAGCGAGTGGGACAGCGTGATCGCGGTCAACCTCAAAGGCGTATTCAACTGCACCAAAGCGGTAAGCAAGTCAATGCTCAAACAACGGTCTGGCCGGATAATCAACATAGCTTCGGTAGTGGGGCTGATGGGAAACGCAGGGCAGGCTAATTATTCCGCTTCAAAGGGCGGCGTGATCGCCCTGACAAAAACCTGTGCCAGAGAATTCGCCTCGCGCAATATTCTAGTCAATGCCATCGCTCCCGGGTTCATCCGCACGGCGATGACCGAAGCGCTGACCGACGAGATGAAGAAAAAGCTTTCCGACCAGATACCGCTCGGAAGGCTGGGCGAGGCCCAGGACGTAGCTAAAGCGGCGCTTTTTCTGTGCAGCGAAGATTCCTCCTACATAACCGGTGAAGTCATATCGGTTAACGGCGGGATGTACATGTAAGAAGTATGGCTCGAGACTTAACCAGGGTTTTCGCAGGTAAACTGCGGAACGGCCTGACCGCCTGTATGTAAATATAGGTATGCAAAGGCTAGCGGAGTTGGAGACGGCAACAACAACCCGGCTCAAATACAAATAGGAGGATTCAAATGGCAGATGCAGACGCGAGAGTGAAGGAGATCATTGTTGAGCAGTTAGGCGTGGACCCGTCGGAAGTCGTTACAGGCGCATCGTTCGTTAATGACCTGGGAGCGGACTCGCTCGACACCGTTGAGCTGGTGATGGCGTTCGAAGAAGAATTCGGCCTCGAGATACCTGACGAGGAAGCTGAAAAGATACAGACAGTGGGCCAGGCTATAGAGTACATTAAGAGCCACCAACCCAAATAGACTCACGAGAGATAAAATAACCTATGAAAAAACGAATCGTAATTACCGGCATCGGTGTGTTATCCCCTATAGGCAATGGGAAAGAGGAGTTCGTTGAAGCCCTGCGGAACGGAAAATCAGGCGCTAACCGCATAACCACGTTCGACGTTAGCGCTTTTTCCACGCAGATCGCAGCTCACGTAAAGAACTTCAACCCGGAAGATTTCCTCGACAAGAAAAAAGCCAGGCGCATGGCGCAGTTCAGCCAGTATGGGCTGGTCGCCGCGAAGATGGCCGTTGCCGATTCCGGGCTTGATCCTTCAAAAGAGGACCTTTCAAGGATCGGCGTTATAACGGGAACAGGCATAGGCGGCCTCGACGTTATCGAACACGAGGAGAAAAACCTCGTGGAGAAAGGGCCAAGGCGTGTAAGCCCTTTCCTTATCCCGATGATAATAACGAACATTCTGCCCGGCGAGATAGCCATCGAATATGGTTTCACCGGGCCGAACTACGCGGTAACGAGCGCCTGCGCTTCTTCAAACAACGCCATAGGCGATTCGATGCGCATCATTAACAGCGGAGACGCCGACGTGATAATCACCGGCGGATCCGAGGCGGCGATAACGCCGCTGGGCCTGGCGGGTTTCTGCAGCATCAAAGCTCTTTCTCAAAGGAACGACGAGCCCGAAAAGGCTTCTCGCCCGTTCGACAAGAACAGGGACGGCTTCCTGATGGGAGAGGGGGCGGGAATACTGGTGCTAGAGACCCTGGAACACGCGCAGAAAAGAGGTGCGAAGATCTATGGCGAGATGATAGGTTACGGCGCCTCCGATGACGCCTACCATATCACCGCTCCGCACCCGGAAGGCGAGACCGCGGCACAGGCGATGAGAGCTGCCATCCGCGACGCCGGAATTACGCCGGGCGACATAGATTACATTAACGCACACGGAACTTCCACCGAGTTCAACGACAAGACTGAAACGGCGGCAATAAAAAAAGTGTTCGGCGAGAGAGCCAAGAGCATACCCATTTCATCGACTAAGTCCATGACGGGGCATCTGCTGGGCGCCGCCGGAGCGGTCGAGCTTATCGCGACGCTATTGTGCATGGAGAAAGGCTTCATTCATCCGACCATCAACTACGAGACCCCGGACCCGGAATGCGACCTGGACTACGTGCCCAACACCGCGCGCGAAGCGCAGATCACCTGCGCCCTGTCGAACTCCCTTGGTTTCGGCGGGCATAACGCCGTTCTAATAGTGAAACGCTATGTTACCTGATCTGGATAAAGCGCAGAAAGCCATAGGCCACAAATTTAACGACAAGAAACTGCTCCTTAAAGCATTGACCCACAAATCATACGCCGCTGAAACTTCGTCGTTTGAGTTCAACGAGAGGATGGAGTTTCTGGGCGACAGCATCTTATCGGCGGTTGTTTCTGATTATTTATACAACAAATATCCCGATGACGATGAGGGAATGCTTTCGAGGACTAAATCCCAGATAGTATCTAGCCAGCAGCTGAGCCGCTGGGCAAAAAAGATAAAACTAGGGGGATTTTTTTATATAAGCAGGGGCGAGGAATTGAACTGCGCGCGAACGCGCGACAGCCTTCTCGCCGACACCTTCGAAGCCGTCATTGCGTCCATCTACATCGACGCGGGTTTTGAGGCCGCCAGAAAATTCATTCTGGGTTTCCTCTCGCTGCAGCGGCGCGTATTTATTAACGATCCCAAGAGCAAGCTTCAGGAACTTATACAGTCAAAATACCAGACGCTTCCCGAATACAAGGTCATAGCTGAATCAGGTCCGGACCACGAGAAGGTCTTCGAGATAGGCGTATACCTCAAGAAGAAACAACTCGGCACAGGCAGCGGGCGCTGCAAGAAGGACGCGGAACAGGTTGCCGCAAAAAAAGCTCTCAAAACGCTCTCGAAAGCAAAATAAAGATGATTACTAAATTCGCGGAGGATTGAAAATGGATTATTTCTTGACCGAAGAACAGCAAATGATGGTCGATCTTTCTAAAAAGATAGCCCAGGAAAAAATGAAACCCGTGCGCGAGCACTACGACGAGACGGGTGATTTTCCGTGGCCGATAGTCCATGAACTGGCGAAAGCCGACCTCTGCGGAGTTTATATACCTCAGGAATACGGCGGATTCGGAAGCGGGGTGTTCGGGCTTGTCCTCGTGGTAGAAGAGCTGTGCAAAGTTGACGGCGGCATATCTCTCGCCCTCGCGGCAACCGCCCTCGGCACGTTCCCGATCCTGCTCGGAGCAAATGACGAGCAGAAGAAAAAATATCTCCCCGACATAGCGTCCGGAAAGAAGCTCGCCGCGTTCGGCCTGACCGAACCCGAAGCGGGCTCCGACGCGACGGCGATGCGCACCACCGCGAAAAAAGACGGCGACTTCTATGTGCTTAACGGCACCAAGTGCTTTATCACCAACGCAGGCGAAGCGGAGACTTACACGGTCTTCGCGAATACGAACCCGGCCAGGGGCGCCAGGGGAATATCCTGCTTCATAGTCGAGAAAGGCACGCCTGGCTTCGATTTCGGGAAAAAAGAGAACAAGATGGGCATACGCGCGTCCATAACAAAAGAGCTGATCTTCAATAACTGCAGGATCCCCAAAGAAAACCTCGTAGGTAAAGAGGGCCACGGCCTCATCATCGCGCAGGCAACGCTCGACGCTTCAAGGCCCGGAGTTGCAGCTCAGGCGCTGGGGATAGCGGCCGGAGCGCTTGATGAAGCGATAGCCTATTCAAGGACAAGGATACAACAGGGCAAACCTATCTGTTCCTTCCAGGGCATCCAGCACATGCTGGCAGATATGGCGACGGAAGTAGAGGCGGCGAGATGCCTCGTCTATCAGACCGCCAGGATGATGGACGCGACCCCCGGGAAACGCACTACCAAGGAATCGGCCATGTGCAAGCTTTACGCGTCTGAAGTCGCCATGAAAGTGACGACCAACGCCGTGCAGGTCTTCGGCGGCTACGGTTACATGAAGGAATATCCGGTCGAAAAAATGATGCGCGACGCGAAGATCACCACGCTTTACGAAGGCACGAGCCAGATACAGCGCAACGAGATAGCTCTGGCGCTCATAAAAGAATCCGCATCCAAGAAGTGAGGTCATAATGCATTTCATTGTCTGTATAAAGCAAGTCCCGAACACGACGAACGTTCAGATCGACCAGAAAACCGGCACTCTCAAAAGGGAAGGTGTCGAATCCATAATCAACCCGTTCGACGAATACGCCCTAGAAGAGGCGATAAGGCTGAAGGAACGTTTCGGCGGTAAAACCACGGTGGTTACGATGGGCCCGCCGCAGGCGGAAACAGCCCTGAGGGAAGCGATCGGCAGGGGGATAGATTCCGCTGTCCTTATTTCGGACAGGGCGTTCGCCGGAGCAGACACCTGGGCTACGGCTTACACGCTCTCGAGCGCCATCAAGGCCCTCGGTGATTACGACCTTATTATTTGCGGAAAACAGGCGACCGACGGCGACACCGCTCAGGTAGGCCCCGGCATCGCGGAAATGCTCGACATCCCGCACGTGGCCTATGTCAAAAAGATCGAAGATATGAACCAGGAAACCATCAAGGTAGAGCGGATGATGGAAGACGGCTATGATCTTATAGAAATGCCGCTCCCTTCTCTCATCTCGGTGGTCAAGGAGATCAATACTCCGCGCCTGCCCTCGCTGAGGGGGATGATGAACGCAAAAAAAGCGCAGATACTGCGCTGGACAGCCAAGGAGATAAACGCCGAACCCAACAATATAGGCCTCACAGGGTCGCCGACCCAGGTCATGAAGATATTCAGCCCCCCGCACAGGCAGGGCGGTGTAAAACTGGAAGGCTCTCCGGAAGAAATAGCCGAGCAGCTCATAGCCAAATTAAAAACCACGCAGCTCTTATAAAGACTATCCCGGATTATGATCCGAGATCAATCAAATTAAAGGGAGATATAAAAGAAAATGCCTAACCAGATAACTATCGACGGCGAGAAATGCATAGGCTGCGCGCTTTGCGTGAGCGCCTGCCCGTTCGGGGCCATGGTGCTCGTCGAGAGGCCGGGACATCCGAAAAAACTAAAGCTCGCGGTCGTAGACCATCACAAATGCACTTTCTGCGGAGCCTGCGTCGAGGCCTGCAAAAAATTCTCCGCCGTCGTAATGATAAAGGAAGAGCCTATCAAGCTCGACATCGACAAATCCCATTATCACGGGATATGGGTCTATGCCGAGCAGCGCCACGGCGAGATATCCCCGGTAGTTTTCGAGCTTCTCAACGAGGCCGGGACGCTTGCCAAAAAACTTAACGTCCCCTTGAGCGCCGTCCTCATAGGAGACAAGATCGAATCCAAAGCTCAAGAGCTTATAGAACGCGGGGCCGACAAGGTCTACGTTTTCGACGACCCTATTTTCGCGGAGTTCCAGGACGACCCGTACAGCGATATCCTTTCCCACCTCATAGAGAAGGAAAAACCAGAGATCGTCCTGATGGGCGCCACGAACATCGGCAGATCCTTCGCCTCACGAGTTGCGGCGAGGATAAGAACCGGCCTTACCGCCGACTGCACCGCGCTCGATGTCGAACCTTCCACTGGGAACCTTATGCAGACGCGCCCGGCGTTCGGCGGCAATATCATGGCGACGATACTCACGCCCCGCCACAGGCCGCAGATGGCGACGGTGAGGCACAAGGTCTTCAAACCCTCCGCGAAAGACGCCGGCAGGAAAGGAGAGGTTATCAAAGGCAATATCGACTGCTCCAAAATAATGAACCGCTCTAAATTCCTGCAGTTCATAAAAGATACTACCGCCAAGGTCAACCTCGCGGACGCCGACATAATCTGTTCCGGCGGGAGAGGCCTCGGTAAGCCCGAGGGATTCAAGCTCATAGAAGAACTGGCCGAGGCTCTCGGAGGAGCGGTCGGCTCGTCAAGGGCGGCCGTTGACGCTGGATGGATACCCTACTCGCACCAGGTAGGACAGACAGGAAGGACCGTCAGCCCCAAAATATATTTTGCCTGCGGCATATCGGGCCAGATCCAGCACCAGGTGGGAATGAGCTCATCAGATATAATTGTTGCTATAAATAAAGACCCGCACTGCCCCATGATGCAGATGGCCACGTACGCGATAGAGGGGGATCTTTACGATATCATCCCCTGGATCATAAAAGAAGTGAAGAAAACAACCTGAGCTGTTTTTTCATTCGACCAAGGTTTAGCGGCTAAGTATTGACAATTGCAGGGTTTTTTTGTATAATCGTCGTACAGATTAATATGGTAAAAGAGTATAATTCTTTTTTTATAAGCAATTTGTGAATTCTTTCACAACTATGGCACATTATTACATAACCCATCATAATTTCATCAATTTCATAGAATCATTCCTGAAACAGTACCGGGTATACGGCCTGACAGGGAAGGGTGAAGATCTTTTTTGGAGATCGCTCAACAACGATAGCACCCCCGGTATAACAGTGAACCGTTATAGGGCGCTCCAGCCGGTCAAATCGTTCTTCTTTCCTGTCAAAGAAGAGGTGACTGCGGAACCCGCAGGAAAAAATACGATGCTCGTGGGAGTTAAAGCTTGCGATATCAACCATCTCAGGATCACCGATGGAATTTTTTCGGGGGGCGTGGTAGCAGACCCTTATTACGCTAAAAAGAGGGAAGACACGGTCATTATTTCTTCTGATTGCGACAGCTATAAACCGAGCTGTTTCTGCACGCTGATGGGTGAGGCGCCCTACCCGGTAAAGGGTTTCGACTTGAACCTGAGCCCCACGAGATCGGGTTATCTGGTTGAGACCGGCACCCCGAGAGGCCAGGCGCTCGTAGGAGCCCACAAGAATTTGTTCCAGGCCCCGCAGCCGGTCCTTCTCCATGAGAGGGATGCACTTCGGGCGAAAATGACCTCGGCCGTAAAAAACAATAACGCGGCTTTCACCTGGACGGACCCCAAGGAAGTAACGGCTTCAGGCTACAAGTCGGAGAAATGGGAGGCGGACATCGCGAGCACCTGCGTTGAATGCGACGCCTGCCGTTTCATATGCGGCACGTGTTACTGTTTTTTATTGTCTGAGACGACCAAGCTCTGGGAAAAGGTGCGCACCTGGGACTCCTGCCAGTCAAACGGCTACGGCAGGGTCGCCGGCGGCGCGAACCCCAGAAAGACGCGGGGAAAACGTCTAAGGAATTTTTATACCTGTAAACTTATCTACCGGCACGATAACTTCGGTTTCTACGGCTGCACCGGCTGCGGCAGGTGCATAGACGTATGCCAGGGCAAGATCGACATTAGAAAAAGCCTACAGAAGCTCTCGAGCGAGAAAAAAACAAATGTATAAAAGCGTTTTCAAACCTATACCGGCCAGGATAGAAAAGATAATAGACGAAACCTCAAATATCAAGACGTTCGTGCTCCGGCCCGAAGAGAAGCTCCATTTCGCTACCGGCCAGTTCATAGAGCTCTCACTCCCCGGCTTCGGCGAGGCGCCTTTTACGCCTTCTTCATCGCCCTTCAAGGCGGAGACGATCGATGTAACCATAATGAAAACCGGCGTCCTGACCGAGAAACTTCATTCGCTCAAAGGCGGAGAGACCGTGGGCATCAGGGGGCCTTACGGGAACGGGTACCCGGTCGAGCGCTATTACGGCAAGGACGTCCTGATCCTCGGCGGAGGGGTGGGCATGGCCCCTCTGAGGTCCTTCCTTTTAACTCTCATAGAGCACAAAGAAAAATTCAACAGGATAATACTCTGTTACGGCTCAAAGACCCCTGAGGATATAGTTTACAAGTATCTTTTCCCCGAGTGGAAAAAAATTAAGGAACTCGAGATCCTCCAGAGCGTCGACAGGTGCCCGATAGGAAAGTGGGACGCAACGGTGGGGATAGTGACCTGCCTGCTCGACCAGGTAAAACTCGACCTGTCCAACGCCGTGGCCGTGGTCTGCGGCCCGCCTATCATGATGAAGTTCGGAGCCGTCAAGCTCTGCGAGATAGGTTTCAAACCCCCGGACATATTTCTTTCGATGGAAGCGAACATGTCGTGCGGGCTCGGTAAATGCGGGCACTGCCAGCTCGGGCCGCACTTTATATGCAAGGACGGCCCTGTTTTTACTTACGAACAGCTCAAGCCCATACCGGAGCCGTTCGCGTGACGATAAAAGTTATAAGCTGTAAGCGATAAGCTAAATAAAAGACCTTAACAACTGACGAAATACGACAATGAAGAAATTATTTATTGATCTCGAAATATGCTACAAGTGCAAAGAGTGCACGGCGGGCTGCAGCTATTACTATCATCCCGAAAACAAGGGCTACGTGCGGTGCCTCGCGCTGGCCGGACAGGAACACTTTTGCCGCAGGTGCGAAGAACCTCCGTGCGTTAAAAGCTGTCCTCAGGAGGCCCTGGAGAAAAGGCCCGACGGCCTGCTCAACAGGTATTCACTGCGCTGTTCTTCGTGCAAAACCTGTACGATGGCGTGCCCTTTCGGCGTGATATACCCTCAGATAGTCGAGTACAAGACCACTATGTGCGATTATTGTTTCGACAGGGCGGACGACAACACCCCGCCCGTTTGCACCACCACGTGCCCCAAGAACGCCCTGCGGTGGATCGAGGTGGAAGAGGACCCGTCCAAAGACATTTATGCCGTGCGCAACGGCGCGTTCTTCGTGCACACTGTAAAATGGAGCAAGTGATGTTAAGCTATATTTATTATTATATAGTATTTCCCGGATTTCTTTTCCTGGCGACGGCGGGGATGGCCGTCAGCTGGCTGGACAGGAAGATCACCGCCCGGTTACAGTGGCGCGTCGGCCCTCCGGTGTTGCAGCCCTTTTACGACCTGCGAAAGCTCTTTATTAAGGAATCTTTCACCCCGGCCGGAGGCAGCAGGCTGTTGTTCACCCTGGCACCCCTCGTTTCCATCATCTCGATAGTCGTGGTCTCGGACATAGTGATCCTGACCTTTCTTAATACAAAGATAAGTTTCGTCGGCGACCTGATAGTCGTGCTGTATTTTTTCACGGCTATACCCTTCGCCTCCATACTCGGAGCGTCCGCTTCCAACAATGCCTTTGCCTCGCTCGGTGCGAGCCGCGAGATGAAATCTATCCTCTCTTATGAACTGCCGCTCGTGCTCGCGATCCTCGTGCCCGTAGTCAAGGCCGGGAGCATATCGCTGGGCAGGATCGTCGAAGTGCAGGGCGTTTCGGGCTCCTTCGCGAGAAACCTGTCGGGGTTTCTGGCACTTGTTATCGCCATGCTGTGCCTCCAGGCGAAAATGGGCCTCGCTCCTTTTGACCTGAGCGAAGCTGAAACCGAACTCGCCGCGGGAACTCTTATAGAATATTCCGGCCCGCTGCTCGCGCTTTGGAAACTCTCGAAGATGATGCTCTTTGTTGCGGCTCCCGTCTTCATAGCCGTGATGTTCTGGGGCGGCGGACCGAAACCGCTCATATTCCTCAAATACGGAGCGTTCGTCATTTTTTTTATAATCCTCAAGAACGTAAACCCCAGGGTCAGGATAGACCAATCGATACGCTTCTTCTGGGGAAAGATCTCCGTCGCAGCGGTGCTCGCTCTGCTGCTCGCGGTTATAGGGCTTTAAGCTATGTCATTTAAGATCAATGCTTTAACAAAATCTCTTTTCGTTTTTCACGCGGCCTGCAGCCCGTGCAACAACTGCGACATAGAGATACTCGACCTGCTGACACCGCGTTTCGACATCGAGCGTTTAGGGATGCAGCTCGTGGGTTCGCCCCGGCACGCCGACATATTGCTCGTGACGGGCGCGGTCAACAAAAAAGTAGTTTCGAGGATAAAAACGCTTTACGAACAGACTCCAAAACCCTGCCTGGTGGTCGCCATGGGCGGTTGCGCGTGCTCGGAAATATTATTCCGTGATTCGTACAACACCTGCGGCCCTCTTGACAGGATCATACCGGTCGATGTTTACATTCCCGGCTGCCCCCCGCGGCCGGAGGCTATGATCGCGGGGCTGACTAAATTGATAACAAAACTGAGACAAACAAAATGAACACTGCTAAAGCTTCCGAAAAGATCAAGGAAAAATTCGCCAACGCTATCACCGGCTGGGAGGAGAAAAACCCCAAACGCGTCTATTTTCAGATACCCCCGGCGAGCCTGAGAGAACTCACCCGCTACGCGGTAAACGAGCTGGGCCTGCGCTTCATAATCGCGAGCGGCACGGACACCCGCAGGACGATCGAGATACTTTATCATTTTGCCGACGACAATTCCGGAGCGGTGATCACGGCGCGGATAGTCCTGCCAGACAAAAAGAACCTGAAGATCGATTCCATAGGAGATATTTTCGTGGGCGCCATGTGGATCGAGCGCGAGATACACGAACTGCTGGGAGTCGCGTTCACCGGCAACGACGACCTGCGGCACCTGCTGCTCAACGACGACTGGCCCAAGAATAATTTTCCTCTGAGGCACGACAATGACCGATAACAATAAATGTTTCATACCCATAGGACCTTACCACCCGCTGCAGGAAGAACCCGAGTTCTTCAGGCTTCACGTCGAAGGTGAAATGGTAACCGGGATCGACATAGAGCTGGGCTATAACCACCGCGGGATAGAAAAACTTTCCGAGGCCAAACACTTCGACCAGGGCATATTCCTCGTCGAGCGCATCTGCGGCATCTGTTCTACCTCTCACCCGTTCGCTTTCGTCAACGCGGTCGAAGACCTCGCTGGCATCGAGATACCGGAACGCGCGAAATACATCCGCAGCGTAGTCGGCGAGCTCGAGAGAATCCATTCTCATCTCCTGTGGTTGGGCCTCGCAGGGCACTTCATGGGCTACAACACGATCTGGATGTGGTCCTGGAAATACAGAGAACCCATACTGGACATTTTTGAAAAAATATCAGGCAACCGCCAGCACTACGCTATGATGAAGATAGGGGGCGTGCGGCGCGACATCGAACCGGGCGACATTCCCTGGATCGAAAAATCCCTCGGTGTCCTCAATAAGGGTCTCGATATGCTGCGCGGAGCCATAATGGACGACCCGGTGATCCAGGCGAGGACCAAAGGCGTGGGCGTGCTGACTACTGAAGATGTCAGGAACTATTGCGCCGTAGGCCCGCTCGCCAGGGCATCCGGCTTAAGCATAGACACCCGCAGGGACGCGCCTTACGCGGCTTACGGGATGGTTGACTGGAAGGTCCAGACTTACGAAGGGGGAGATATTTTCGCCAAGGCCGTGGTCAGGATACTCGAGATGCAGGAGTCGATCAAAATAATTGACCAGTGCCTCGCCAGGCTCAAAACCGAAAAGGGGCCGTTCGCCATATCGGTAAAAGAGATACCCGCCGGAGAAGGCATAGGCCGGCACGAAGCTCCCCGCGGCGAGTGTTTTCATTACGTAAAAAGCGACAAGACCAACCGCCCCGTTCGCCACAAAGTACGCGCGCCGTCTTATATGAACGTCGCGACGAACAAGAAGGCCGTTGTGGGTTACCACATTTCGGACGCACTGCTCGTGCTGGCGGCCGTCGACCCCTGCTATTGCTGCACCGAGAGGGTAGCCGTCGTGGATGACGAAACGTCGAAAACTATCTATTCCGGGCACGACCTTATCAAGTTGTCCCAGAATAGAACGAAAGATATCAGGAAACGGTTACTGGGAAAATAAATGATCGAATACGCGCTTTACGCTATCTTCTTAACGGGGCTCGGCCTGATGATAGTGCCGAAAAAGTTCCGCACGTTCATCAGGGCTTGCGCGCTGCTCGGTGCCGCGCTCACGTTCACCTACGGCATCGTTAACTTCGTGTCGCCGGTTTATGGCTCGCTGTCCGGTTTCTTCGCTTATAAAGCGTTCCCCGGGTTCATTGGGCTTGCCTGCACCTTCTTCTGCTTCGCGGTCGTGTGCTTCTCTATCAACTACGCCGAGTTCATCCCTGAGATCAACCTTTATTACGGGCTCATTTTCTGGTGCGTAAGCTTTTCCCTTTTCGCTGTTTACAGCTCCAACCTCATCGCGCTGCTCGTTTTCTGGGGGCTCTCGGGCATGGCGCTCTACCTGCTTGCGAACCTGATGCCGCAGGCTTCCAACGCAGCGAAAAAATCATTTATTTTTGTGGGTGGCTCGGACGTTTTCCTCGTGCTGGGGGTAGCCATACTCTGGATGCTGACCGGGACTTTCGACATCTTTAACATCCGCCTGCGCCTCGCGGACGGCCCGGTGCTCGCGAAGGTCTCGTTCCTCTGTTTCGCCATAGCCGCGCTGACTAAGGCGGGCGCCGTTCCGTTCCACAGCTGGATACCTGATTTCGCGGAGAACGTGCCCATGAGCTTGACCGCTTTCCTTCCGGCGGCCGTGGATAAACTGCTGGGCATATTTCTCCTTCTGCTGGTCACCAACAGGCTCTTCATTCTCGACACGCCGATGTCCCTTCTGCTCCTGTTTACCGGAGCCGTGACCATAATTACCGCCGTCTCGATGGCTATGGTACAAAAGAACATAAAAAAAACTCTTGCCTACTGCGCCGTTTCACAGGTTGGCTACATTATCCTGGGGATCGCCACGGGCTCGCCGCTGGGCATCGCCGGCGGAATGTTCCACATGCTAAACCACGCGGTATATAAAAGCGGCCTTTTCATGGCCGGAGCCTCCGTTGAACACCGCAACGGCACGACGACCCTCACGAAACTCGGCGGACTTTCAAAGTTCATGCCGGTCACTTTCGCCGTCACCCTCGTGACGGGTTTGACGATGTCCGGGATCCCGCCTTTCAGCGGTTTTGCCTCCAAGTGGATGATATACCAATCCCTGATCGAACAGTATTTCAACCCGTCTCTGCCCTTGGCCGAGAGGATACTTTTTCTCCTGTTTCTCGTCATGGCGATGTTCGGCTCCGCGATGACGCTCGCTGTCTTCGCGAAACTTATCCATTCCGTTTTTCTCGGGCAGCCTTCCGAGTCTCCAGAAACGCCGCTAAAGAACGTAACCGAGTCCGAACTGCCTATGCTGATACCGATGGTCATCCTGGCCTCGCTGTGCGTAGTCTTCGGCGTGTTGCCTTACTCGGTACCGCTCAAACTATTCATATACCCGAGCCTCGGCATGCTCTATGTCGCGGTACCGCAGTTCATGGGGCTCTGGCAGTCAGGCGCGGCCACGGCACTTATCATAGGAGCTCTCCTGGCAGGGCTGATGATCTTTATCGCCAGGAATATAAAGTTCCGAACGGCTAAGCCTTTTATGGGTGGGGAAGAACTGGGTGCCGACGCGAAAACCTCGGGAGAAGAATTCTACAGGACGATCTCGGATATCGGATACCTAAAACGGGTCCTGGGGCTCGCGGAAAAAAAATTCTTTGACCTCTATGACGTAACAATAAAATTCGTCCTGGGGCTCGGGCGCCTGCTGTCCTTTATTCACACGGGCAGCCTGCACACGTACCTCCTGCTTTTCTTGCTGGGTTTCGCGTTCGTAATTATGGTTCTAAGGTGATGGCAGGCATATGATATCCATTCAGGTGCTGTTAGTATTTATGATAGCCTCGGCGGCGATAGCCGTTGAAGCCAACGATCTCTTCGCCTCCGTGATCGCCCTTGGAGTTCTTGGGTTGGAGCTCAGCCTCGCCTGCCTGCTGCTCAAGTCGCCGGACACAGCCATTATCCTGCTGGTCCTCGAGATGATCGCGCTCGCGGTCCTCGCTAAAGCCGTCACGAAACAGGGCTCGAAACCTGTCAGGGATCTAGACCCGCTTTCCTCCGTGACGTTTATAGCGTTCGCCGTACTCTTCGTCACGATATGCGTCAAAGCCTTCGCCGGATTGCCGGCGTTCGGATCGCCCCTGATGAAGCTGGGCGATATATACGCCTCCGGCGCGGTCGAGAAGACCGGGGCGTCGAACATCGTTGCCGCTGTGATGTTCAATTTCAGGGGGCTGGACACGCTCATAGCCGCGATGCTCCTCCTGCTTACGGCGATAGGGATAGTTCACATAACGGACAAAAAGGAATAACTCTTGAACAGCAAGACCGCAAAGATCATCGCCAGGACATTTTTTTCATTTTCGCTTCTCTTCGGCTTTTACCTGATGGCGCACGGCCATATCAGCCACGGCGCCGGTTTTGCGGGCGGGGTGCTCATAACTCTCGCTTTCCTGCAGGTGGTCATCGTTCTAGGCAAAGATGCCGTTTCCGGCATAATTAACAGGCATAACGCGAAACTCGTCGCAGTGCTTGGAACGGGGGCGCTCCTGCTTATCGCTGCGCTGGGGTATTTCTACGGCAACAGCTTCCTTTCTAATTATATTTCAACGGGAACGCCGTTCACCATTTTCAGCGGCGGGACTGCCGCTCTTTTCAATATCGCGCTCTGTACCGGGACTGCCGGTTGCCTGGTGTTGATCTATCTGAGCATTTTTAAAAAAGGATAAAGTAATGGAATATATTCTTTGTGTCGTCCTGTTCTGCGTGGGGTTTTACGCGGTAATGGCTAAAAAGAACCTCATTAAGATAGTGATCGGCGTTGCCGTGATGGGCTACGCCATAAACCTTTTCCTGCTCCTGGCAGGCTTCAGGATGAATTCGGAAGCACCCATCATCACGGGTGATATGTACGGGTTCCGCCCCGTAGACCCTCTTGCCCAGGCGATGGTGCTCGCGGCCGTCGTAACGGGTCTCGCGGTGACTCTTCTGCTCACGGCGTTGTCCATCAAGCTTTACGAAAAATACGGAACGTTCGATATTAACGAGATCAAAAAACTAAAAGGCTGATCCAGGATCAAAATGCTCCCATTATTCATAGTCATTCCTATAATTGCTTCGCTGGCCATAGCAGCGACGGGCAAAACCTTCAAGAGGCTTTCCGAGACGCTCTCGCTCGCCTCTGCACTCTCGCTCTGCCTGCTCTCACTGCAGGCGCTCAAGACGGTGATAACCAGGGATGTGATAATTTACAACGTGGGCGGCTGGGCACAGCCGCTCGGCATAACGATGTTCTGCGACGGCCTGAGCGTATTCTTCCTGGTGCTGGTCAATTGCCTGGCCTTGCTCCTGCTCATGTATTCCGTCAGTTACATGGAGAGCTCAAGATACAAAGCCAGATATTATTTCTTCTTCCTTATGCTCGTCGCCGGGCTCAACGGCGTCATCCTCTCTGGCGACCTATTTAACGCTTTCGTTTTTATGGAGCTCTCCCTGATAGCCTCTTATGTCCTAGCCTCCTTCGGCCTGGATAGCGAGAATTTCGAAGCGTCGTTCAAATACGCGGTGATGGGCTCTGTCTCCTCCATCCTCATACTCTTCGCGATAGCTCTTATATATTCAAAAACCTCGTCGCTGAGCTATGCCGCGATAGCGGAGTCTCAACTGCGCTACGGCGCCCCCGGTTTTTTTACGCTCCTCATAGTCCTCATCACTGTCGGTTTCGGCGTCAAGGTGACTCTCGTGCCTTTCCACGCCTGGGTCCCGGACGCCTATTCTAGCGCTCCGAGCCCGGTCTCGGCCTTATATTCCGGCGCGGTGAGCAAGGTCCTCGGGATCTATATGGTACTCAGGCTTTTCTTCAACGTTATCGGGACAACCCCGGCTATCCTTAACCTCACGGCATCGCTCGGCGTCCTGTCCATAATTGTCGGGGTAACCCTCGCCCTTTACCAGTGGGATTTCAAGAGGCTGCTTTCCTATCACTCGATCAGCCAGATCGGCTATATAATGCTTGGCATAGGCCTCGGAACTCCTCTGGGGCTCCTTGGCGCGCTGTTCCATCTGCTCAACCACACCGTTTTCAAATCGCTCCTTTTCCTCAACGCCGGCAGCGTGGAACGGGCGACGGGCAAGAGAAATCTCCATGATCTGGGGGGGCTCGCGAAAAAGCTTCCCGTTACCGGGTCAACGTCTATGGTAGCCTCTCTTTCGATATCGGGGGTACCGCCTTTCAACGGCTTCTGGAGCAAATTCCTGATCATTCTTGCATGCATAAACGCTCACAGCTACTGGTTCGCTCTTTTTGCCGCGCTCGGCAGCATTCTGACCCTTGCGTCTTTCCTTAAGATCCAGAGGTACGTTTTTCACGGCTACCTCAGGGACGCTTTTGCCGGGATAAAGGAATCTCCATTATTCATGACGATCCCGATGATCATCCTCGCGCTCCTGTGCATCTTTATGGGCATACTCCTTCTGCCTGGCCTGGATTCGAATTTCCTCGGGCTTGCCCTGAACGTGCTGCAGCACGGCAGGGAACATTTTTCGCTGATTGCGGGGCTTCCGAAATGAAAAACAGACTGATCTTATTCTTCACTCTTTTCCTGTTATGGCTCCTTCTCTCCTGGTCGGTCAGCGTCGATGAACTGCTCGCCGGCTTGTTCTTCTCGCTGGTAACGGCTTATGTCACCGATAAGCTCTTCGGAGACTCGGCCTCGAAACCCGTTAAGCCGGCGAATTATCTTTGGTTCGCGGTTTATGCGGCGATGCTCGTCTGGGATATAGTCAAGGCGGCGGGAGATTCCTTTTTCCGGCTCGTAAATCCGACGCTCTCGGTCAAACCGAGGATGCTCGACGTAAAGACCTCGCTTAAATATGACTCCGCGCTGGCCATACTCGCGGGCACGATAACGTTGCTGCCCGGGACCGTTGCGGTGGATTCCGACCCGGAACGATCGGTTATTCGCGTCTATTGCACCGCGGGCAAGACGGATTCTTACGCCAGCATCATAGAGCTCGCTCTTTACAAATACGAAAAAATACTTAAAAAGGTATACGAATGAAGATACTGAGATACGTTACTGGCTCCCTGATCATACTGGTAATACTCGCTTGCGACGCGTTTTTCTGCCAGACCCTGTTCTTGAAATGGTTCTATCTTCTTATCGCCGCGGTCTTTTTCGCCCTGCTCCGTCTCGCGACGGCCTCTACGAACCTCGACAGGATGCTTTCATTTAAGGCGGCAAGCATAACTCTCGTTGGTTTTTGCGCCCTGCTTTCCGTATCGCTCAACAGGGAGATTTACCTGGACATAGCCGTGGCCTGGGCCCTGCAGTCGTTCTTCGTCACTTTATTACTGGCCAAATATTTCGAGGGGGAGGAAATCGATGATTGATTACCTGGCATATTTCCTCATTTCGTTAGGCGTGTTCTTCATATTCCTTTCAGCTTCGGCGATACTCCGTTTTTCTGATTTTCGCGAGCGCCTCTGCCATCTTGTAAAGTTCGCGAGTTTCGGCCTCATATGCGTTATGGCGGGAGTTTTCTTGTCGTGCGGAATATCTGCTGTGGGGTTCAAAGCGCTCTTAGCCTGCTCTATAATGCTCGTGACCCTGCCGATCGAGGCGCAGCTGCTGATGAAGACGGCTGCGAAACAACAGGGGATTCCCGGGCCAAAAACAAAGTCTGACGATCAGGATGGAACTAACGTAAAATGAAATATCCAAAGTTAAGAGAGATCAAAGAAGCTATAAAGTCGTTCTTCAGCCCGGCGTATACCGGCAAGTTCCCTTATGCGCCCGAGAAAACCTTCCCGGGATTCCGGGGAAAACCAGAACCCAGCGACACCGAGTGCATTGCCTGCGGAGCGTGCGCCGAGGTCTGCCCGGCAAGGGCCATTGAGATAAGGCAGAACGATGAGACAAAACCCCCAACGCGGGAAGTTATATGGCACTACGATATTTGTATTTTCTGCGGCCAGTGCGAACGCTTCTGTACGACCGAAAAAGGGGTTAAGCTCTCACAGGAATACGACCTCGCGACGTTCGACCGCAGCACGCTTTTTTCAAAGATCACCAAAGAGTTAGTGATATGCGAAGACTGCGGCGAAGTTATCGGTCCCAGGGCTCAGCTATTATGGCTTATAAAGAAACTAGGGCCCCTCGCCTCCGGAAATTTCAACCTCATTAACACCGCACAGGAGGAGCTTGGAATAACCTCTGAGGCACCCGCCGTTAACGTCCAACCCGCCGCGAACCGCGGCGATCTCTACCGTATGCTCTGCCCCAAGTGCCGCCACCTGGTCCTGGTATTCAACCAGACTGGAAAGCACACCTGAACTTACACATCAAATCCCAGACCGCAACTTTTGATTCTTAAAACGAGTCCAAAATGGTATAATAATATTATGCACGAATTGGGTATCGCACAGGATTTCTGGGCAATCATTAAACAACAGGCAATAAACAGCGGGCTCAAGAAAATCACCAGGATAGTGATAGTGCTCGGCGAAGCCAGCGGCATAGATAAAGATTTCCTTATCCACTCGCTCAAGGACCACACGCTGCCGGGGACTATCGGAGAGGGCTCCGAGCTGGAGATCATCCCCAAGGGCCTCTGCGCGCGATGCAACAGCTGCGGCAGCGAGATAACAATAGAAAACATCACCGCGCTAAGCTGCCCGGCCTGCAAGAGTTCCGATATTGAAATTATATCCGGCAAAGAAACCTATGTGCAGAGCATCGAAGGGGAATAAGACTTACAGGCTTTCCATATCCGGGAAAGTTCAGGGCGTGGGTTTCCGTCCGTTCATTTACAGGGCCGCAAGAGCGCTCGGGATCAAAGGAACGGTAGCCAACACGGCTTCCGGCGCCGTGATCGAGGCCACTGCCGGCTCAAAACTGCTCAACTCGTTCTTAAGGAATATAAAACTCAACCTTCCGCCAAACTCGGAAATCACCGGCCTGCGCAGATCGGTCATCCCCGCCGGGAACTTCAAAACATTTTCCATAATTGAAAGCAGCGGCGCGGGCTCGGTCACAGCCGACATACCTCCGGACCTTTGCGTTTGCGAAGATTGCGCCCGCGAGATCTTCTCCAGGACTGACAGGCGCCGCCTCTATCCTTTCACGAACTGCACGGTTTGCGGGCCGAGATTTTCCATCATCAAAAGGCTTCCCTACGATAGAAAATATACTACGATGAGGAGCTTCAAGATGTGCGCCTCCTGCGAGAGCGAATACAACGACCCTCTCGACAGGCGCTTTCACGCCCAGCCGAACGCCTGCCCGGTTTGCGGGCCGGAGATCGCTCTTTTAACTAGCGGGCTGAAAACACAGGAAGCGAGAACTCCGGCGCTGGACAAGGCCATAGAGTTGTTAAGCAAAGGGCGGATAGTCGCGATTAAAAGCATCGGGGGCTACCATGTCGCCTGCGACGCGCTTAACGTGCGTTCGGTCAAACGGCTCAGAAAGAGAAAGAACCGCCCCGATAAACCGCTCGCGCTCATGATGCCGGACGTTAACACCGTAAAGAAACACTGTTACGTCAATCCCTCGGAACTCGGGCTTTTGACCTCTCCCGCGTCGCCCATCGTCCTCCTGCGGGCAAAAAAAAATACCGGCCTCCCCTTGGATATCATCGCTCCAGAAAACTCCTGCATAGGAGTAATGCTGCCCTATACGCCGCTGCACCTGCTCTTATTCGGCACGCCGTACGGAGATAAACCCAATTTCGAAGCGCTCGTAACTACCTCGGGGAACAGGAGCGACGAGCCGATCACTACGGACGAGAACCGCCTCAAAGGCGCGCTAGGGGGGATAGCCGATAATTTTCTGACCCACGACCGCCCCATACACAACCGCTGTGACGACTCGATAGTCCTGAACCTGCGCCCGTCGGAAAACGTTTTCATCCGCAAGAGCAGGGGATACGTTCCGGAACCAGTAAGATTTCAGCCCGCCGTTCCTTCAATGCCCGGGATCTTCGCGGCCGGCGCCGAGTTGAAGAACACGTTTTGCCTCGTGCGGAACTCCGGCGCCTACGTGTCTCAATACATCGGCGACCTTGACAACCTCGAAGCCTCCAAATTTTACGAAGAAGCATACGCGAGTATGGGGGAGTTCTTATCGGTTAAACCGGGTGTTGTCGCCTACGATCTCCACCCGGATTACTATTCGACACGCTTCGCTAAGAAACTTTTGGGCGGCAGCGCGCGTCCTGAGGGTATACCGGTACAGCACCACCACGCGCACCTGGCATCGGTGCTCGCGGAAAAGAACCTGCATAAGCCGGCCCTGGGCTTTGCGTTCGACGGCAATGGCCTGGGCATAGACGGCAATATCTGGGGCGGAGAATGTATGCTGGTGGAAGGGCCTTGCTTCAACCGCCTCGCGCACTTGGAATATTTTCATCTCCCCGGCGGGGATAAAGCAGTAAAAGAGATCTGGAGGCTCGCGGCTTCCCTCGCGAATAAATACACGCCCGGCCTGGCGCCAAAAAACCTGGCGGCCAGACGCGGTTATAGGGCCATCGTCTCTATGATGGACAAGAACGTGAACTCTCCGCTATGTTCGAGTATGGGCAGGCTTTTTGACGCGGTGGCCGCACTGATAGGGTTGAGATATGAGGTAAGCTTCGAGGCACAGGCAGCTATGGAATTGGAATCCCTGGCGATAGACAATCCGGTCAAAAAAGGTTATAATTTTGAGGTCGTTTTCAACTACGACGGTTCCGCGGTTCCTTCTCCTGCCGTGATAAACGTAAAGCCCGTTATCGAAGGGATATTGAGGGATATATCGAACGGCGCGGACAAGTCGGCGATAAGCGCCAGGTTCCACCTGACAGTATCGGATATAATCGTAGAGCTCGCCGGAACGTTCGGCAAGGCTTACGGGATCAAAGACGTAATTTTGAGCGGCGGCGTTTTCCAGAACAGGGTGCTTACTCGCCTTTCGATCGAACGCCTGGAAAGAGAGGGATTTAGAGTTCATTACAATACCATAGTCCCGCCCAACGACGGCGGAATATCGCTGGGGCAGGCATATATTGCTTATAAGACCGTCAATAAATAGCCGCAAATATAGAATTCGGACCGGAGTTAATATATGTGTTTAGGCATTCCAGGTAAAATAATTAAGTTCGGCAAGGAACATTCGGCCGAGGTGGATTTCGGCGGGATCAAGAGGACCGTACAGTTCGACCTGCTCAAGGGGGCGAAAATAGGCGAATACGTGATCGTCCACGCGGGTTTTGCCATACAAAAAATATCCAGGAAGGACGCGCTTGAGACCTTGAAACTGTTAAGCGAGGTGGACCTCAATGGTTAAGCTCAACGATCATATTTTCTCCTGGAGCGGCGGCAAGGACAGCGCTTTCGCCCTGTATAAACTCAAGAAGGGCGGGAAAGCTTCCCCTCGCGCGCTTTTGACTACCGTGACTAAAGACTACTCAAGGATAAGCATGCACGGCGTCAGGGAGAGCCTGCTGGAAAAACAGGCGGGATCTCTGGGCATAAAGCTTGAAAAAGTCTACATTACGAAGTTCGCGGGGAATACCGAGTACGAAACAGCGATGAGAAAACTGCTCATTAAGTATTCCACGCTGGGCGTCACGCACGTCGTTTTCGGCGATATATTCCTCGAGGACCTCAAGAAGTACCGCGTTGCCAAATTAAAAGAAGCCGGCCTTAGAGGCGTTTTTCCGCTCTGGAATATAGACACGCGCTCCCTGTCGCGCTCCTTTATTAAGCAGGGCTTCAAGGCCGTCGTGACCTGCGCAGACACGGACCACATTCCAGCCTCGTTCTGCGGAAGGGAATATAACGAGGCTTTTTTAGATGACCTGCCGGAGAATGTCGACCCCTGCGGCGAGAACGGCGAATTCCATACCTTCGTGTATGACGGCCCGAATTTCTCCAGGCCGGTGGCTTTCAAGCCGGGAAGGAAAGTGCTGAAAAATAAGAGGTTCCTTTTCTGCGACCTAGTGCCGGCGAACTGAAATTACACTAACATGAATAACGGTATTCTGCACAAGAAGATTTTTTCCAACATCCCTGTCCTGACAACGAAAAGGTTGATCCTTCGAAAGATCACCCGTTCCGACGCGAAAGATATGTTCGAGTACGCCCGCCTGCCGCAGGTCAGCAGGTTCACACTGTGGCGCCCCCACAAGAGCCTGAGCGAGACCGTTGAATTCATAAATTTCGTAATGAATAATTACCGGGCGCGCGCCTCGGAGAACTGGG
>Ga0265342_10000108_pt1 | contig 91857 bp, 70 predicted proteins | sample 4CB327metaG_FD_203125 | JGI IMG/M metagenome (GOLD analysis project Ga0265342, IMG submission 203125) | Rhizosphere microbial communities from Carex aquatilis grown in University of Washington, Seatle, WA, United States - 4-CB3-27 metaG | ecosystem: Host-associated > Plants > Roots >...
CTTTCGCCTGCCCTCGCGTCGCTCCTCCTCAAGCCGCGCGAAGAAGGCCGCAAGCGCGGCCCCCTCGGCAAAAGCTTTGCGCTTTTCAACCGGTTCTTCGGGCGCGCTACGGACAACTTCATCAGTATTTCTCGCGTATTAATTCACAAGTCTGTCTTCTCGATGGTTGGCCTTGCCCTGGTAGCAATAGTGGCTGTATACCTCGGCAGCAGCCTGCCGGGCGGCTTCATCCCCACTGAAGACCAGGGTTACATGTTCCTTGCGCTGCAACTGCCCGATGGCGCGTCAGCACAGCGGACCGACGCGGCCGAACAAAAGATTTCTGCCGCCCTGCTTAAGACGCCCGGTGTTGAAGGCGTTATTGCGGTAACTGACTTCTCGCTGCTCACACAGGTGCAGAGCACCAACGCCGGCTTCTTCTTCGTTAACCTCAAGCCGTGGGAGGCGCGCAAATCGAAAGACCAGCAGATGGAATATCTGCAGACAAGCATTCAAAAGCAGCTTGCCGGAAACCCTGACGGAATCGCGTTTGCCTTCCCTCCACCATCCATTCCCGGCATCGGAACTTCAGGCGGCGTGACTGCGATTCTTGAAGACCGATCGGGCTCGGACGATCCCGCGAATCTGACCAGGAACGTCTTCACATTCCTTGGCGCGCTCTCAAAACGGCCGGAGATCGCTGCTGCAATTCCGTCTTATCAACCAGCCGTGCCGCAACTCTATGCCGACGTTGACAAAGAGAAAGTCCTGGAGCAGCAGGTGGATCTTTCGAACGTTTACACCACCATGCAGACCTTCATGGGCGGTTACCTGGTTAACTACTTCAACCGCTTCGGTCGTCAGTGGCAAACGTATGTCGAAGCGGAGGGAACTTCGCGCACAAACATCGGCAACATCGATCAGTTCTACGTACGAAGCGCCAATGGCAGCCAGGTTCCGCTCAGTTCCCTTGTTCACGTCAAGCGAATTACCGGCCCGGAATTCATCTATCGATTCAACGAATTCAACGCTGCGCAAATCAACATAACCGGCGCGCCCGGCTACAGTTCAAGCCAGATTAGAAAAGCCATTGAAGAAGTCTTCCATCAGACCATGCCGCTTGATGCGGGATTGGATTATTCAGGCATGTCGTATCAGGAACAGCAGGCGGAGAAAGGCATCCCTTCTTGGGCTGTCTTCGGTCTCTCCATCGTCTTCGTGTTCCTGATTCTTGCGGCGCTCTACGAAAGCTGGACACTGCCGTTCAGCGTGCTGCTAAGTACCCCTGTCGCAATTCTGGGCGCGTACATCGCGCTCCATGCGCGCGCGTTTGAAAACGACATCTTCGCCACCATCGGTCTAGTCATGCTCGTTGGACTCTCGGCAAAGAACGCCATCCTCATCGTCGAGTTTGCCAAGCTCAACTATGAGAGCGGACAAAGCATCTGCGATGCCGCACTCAACGCCGCGCGTCTGCGGTTAAGGCCGATCGTCATGACCGCGCTCGCATTCATCGTTGGCTGTTTGCCGCTGTGGGCCGCCACCGGCTCAGGCGCTGTGTCGCGGCGAATTCTCGGCACTGTCGTTATAGGTGGCATGACGCTTTCAACCGCGCTGGGATTGATCTTTATTCCAGTCACCTTCGCTGTCGTCGAATACCTTTCGCATCGTTTTGTGCGCGGCGGCAAAGGCACCACAATGGACAAACCAAGCGGCCTTTGCGGTCCGTCCCCTTACGCGCAGCCTGTAGGCGCCGCGGAAAACGAGGATGGAGAAGAAGCGGCATGATCAACACTTCCCTTTCCATACGATTCACGCTCGCCGGTACCTTGGCGGCCGGAATTTCTTTGCTGTCTGGCTGCAACGTTGGCCCCAAATACGTGCGGCCCAACGCGACTGCGCCTGCTGTGTATCACGGCCCTGATGAGTCGCAAGTCTCTTCAGACCAAAAGAACTCATTCGGCGATGAAGAGTGGGCAAAAGTCTATCGCGATCCTGAGTTGCAGGATTTGATTCGCAAAGCCCTCGCCAACAACTACGATGTGCGCATCGCGGCGCGCCGCATCCTGGAGCAGGACGCACAAGTTCGCATTACCCGCTCGCAGCAGTTCCCCACGGTAACGATTGGTGGCACCGGCATCGGCGCCACATTGCCAAACTCTCTCGGAACGCAGTTGCCTAATCCGCTCGTTGCCGGCTCGTTCAGTCTCTCCGCGTCGTGGGTGCCGGACTTCTGGGGCCTCTATCGCAAACAGACTGAAGCTGCGCGCGCACAACTGCTTGCACAAACCTGGGCACAGCGCGCCGTGCAGGTCACGCTCATCCAACAAGTCGCCACAAGTTATCTGCAGTTGCGCGCGCTCGATCGCCAATTTGAAATCACCAGGGAAACGCTCAAAGTTCGTCAAGATTCGGTGGACCTGACAAGAAAGCTCGAGAGCGGCGGCTCAGTGCCTTTGTCCGACGTTCGCCAATCAGAGCAGCTCTTGTACACCGCCGCAGCGGAGATACCTCAGCTCGAAGAGCAGATTCAGCAGCAGGAAAACGCGCTTGCATTTCTGCTTGGAGAAAATCCCCGCCACATTATCCATGAAGCTCCCAATGCGCTGGCGCCCCCGCCGCAGGATCTCCCGGTCGGTATACCGTCGCAACTGCTCGAAAGGCGACCCGACATTCAGCAGGCCGAGGCCACGCTCATCGCAGCAAATGCGCAGATCGGTGTCGCCCGTGCGCAGTTCTTTCCCAACCTGAGCATCAGCGGCTCGGGCGGCGTGGGTGGAAGCACGCTTTCCGCCATCTTCGATCCTGCCGGAAAAACCATCTACGGCATCGGCGCCCTGACCCAGCCCATTTTCGAAGGCGGCAAGCTGCGCGGACAATTACAGTTGTCGCAGCAGACCAAAGAAGAAATGGTGCTCAACTACCAGAAGACGATTGCGGGAGCATTTCGCGATGTGTCGAACGCGCTGATTGCGCTCAACAAGCAACACTCCAATCGCGAGCAGCAGGAAAAGCTTGTAGCGGCAGCAGAGGACGCAACGCGCCTGGCGCGCATTCGCTACCAAGGCGGATCAACCGGGTATCTTGAGGTACTGACGACCGACTCAAACCTCTACACGGCGCAACTGAACCTGGTGAATGCACAACAGTATGAAGCGCTCGGGATGGTTCAGCTTTACGGCGCGCTCGGCGGCGGCTGGCAACAATAATTCGTTGCCGCCGCGTTCCTCTTCGTTTCGAATCTGATTCCTCCGTGCCAATCCGTTCGTCTAAACTCAACGAGAGCAGAATCTCCACATAAGGTCGGCCTCCGTTGAAGACAGTCTTCCGCATTGCATTCGCCGTTGCAGTATTCTTCGTCGTCACGAATTCGCCCCGCCTGCATGCGCAAATCACCGCCGCCAATGCCAAGGCCGTTACGCTTGAAGATCGCCGCAAGGCTCTGAACGACGTGTTCCACGATTACTGGGAAGATTATCTCCGGCACGATCCGGAATTCGCTTCAACCATCGGCGACACTCGATTTAACGACAAGGTCTCTGATTATTCAGTAAAGGCTTACAACGAGAGCCTGGAACGCGGTCAGAATTTCATCATGCGCCTCTCGGCAATCGACCCGAGCGGCTTAAACGATCAGGAACAACTAAGCCGGGATCTGCTTCTGCGCACGCTCGTCGACGATCAGGAAGCGGCGGAATACAAAGAGTGGGAGATGCCGGTAACGCAGATGGGCGGCATCTACAGCAGGTATCCGCAGCTCGTTGCACGGCTCAGCTTCAAAACCGTGAAGGACTACGACGACTGGATCGCGCGCCTTCACACGATTCCCCAGGCCTTCAGCCAGATCACCGAAAACATGTCCATCGGCTTGGAAGATAAGCGCACGCCGCCCCACGACCTGATTGAAAAAACTTTGGAGCAGGTGCAGACATTAGCCACGCAAAAGCCTGAAGAATCGCCACTCGCCTTGCCGCTCAAAAGCTTTCCAGCCGCAGTGCCGGCCGCCGATCAGGACCGCATCCGCACCGAGATGCTTGCCGCCATTCAGAAAGAAGTGCTTCCCGCGTACACGCGCTTCGCCACCTTTCTGAAGGTTGGATACATTCCAGCCTGCCGTACAGAACTGGGCCTTTCTGCACTGCCAGACGGCGCCAAATACTATCAGTTCCTCATTCGTCATACGACAACCACCAGCCTGACTGCTGATCAGATCCACCAGATTGGGCTCGATGAAGTGAAGCGCGATGAAGCAGAGATGCTGGCCATTGCGCAGGCACTCGGCTTCAAAGACCTGGCCAGTTTCCGCGCCAGCCTGAAAACGAATCCCAAGCTCAAAGCAACTTCAGCCGAGGAACTTCTGGCCGCATTTCGTGGTTATCTTGGGCCAATGCAGGCTAAGCTGCCGCAGCTTTTCGGACGACTGCCTAAAGCACCATTTGAGGTTGCTCCAGTGCCGGACTACATGGCAAAAACTGCGGCCCCCGCCTATTACGAGGCAGGAACTCCAGATGGCAGCCGCCCCGGTCGTCTCTTTATCGATACCTATAACCCGACCGACCGCAATCTTTACGCAGTCGAAGACATGGCCTACCACGAGGGTATCCCCGGTCATCATCTCCAGATATCGATTGCGCGCGAACTCACGGGCGTTCCAGAGTTCCGAAAATTCAGCCGATACACTGCCTATACCGAGGGGTGGGGACTGTATGCCGAGCGCCTTGGAAAAGACGTTGGATTTTATCGGGATCCATACTCGGATTACGGCCGCCTTGAAGGCGACGTGTGGCGCGCCATTCGCCTGGTTGTCGATACCGGCGTGCACTCCCAGCACTGGACCCGCGAGCAAATGGTGCAGTTCTTCCACGACCACTCCAATGTCGACGAGACTTCAGTACAGTCCGAAGTCGATCGCTACATCGCCGTGCCAAGCCAGGCCCTTGCTTACAAAACAGGGCAGCTTAAAATTCTGGAGCTGCGTGCACGGGCTCAAAAGGCCTTGGGCGACAAGTTCGACATTCGAGCCTTCCACGACGAAGTGCTCGACGCTGGCCCGCTTCCCCTCGATGTGCTCGAGCAACGTGTTGACGCTTGGATCACAAACCAGACGCATGGTTCGGCACAATAATTGAACATCCAGGGGCGGAAACCGCACCAGATACGCAGCAAAACTGATCTTGGCCCACCTGCCTGAGCGGGGAGAGAGCCGCGCCCCTTGCGTGATATCCTTAGCAGTTCCAAGCAAAGATGGCTTGATTGCCATCCTAAATTTTTATGATTCCGACAGTGCCTGTAAGCGTCGGGTGGAGAGATGTGTCATGAAGCGTGTTCTATTTTTGGGTCTGCTTTTGTGCGGGTTCGCTGTCGGAGTAAATGCGCAGGCTGTCGATACAGACGTCTGCGCGATCGTCAAAAATCCAACATCTTTTGACGGCAAGATTGTCCGTATCAAAGGCATCGCCATTGCCGGCTACGACGAATTCATCATTAAGGACGCCTCGGTTTGCGGATTCCCGGTTGACGGCATCTGGCTGGAGTATCCCAACGGAACCAAAGGAAAGGCCGGTGCTGTGGCCCTGGTCACGGCGCAGCCCGCCCACAACTATGCTGGCCCCTATAAGACACCCACGCACACTCCCGTCGTGCTCGACAAGAGCAAGGACTTCAAGCAGTTCGATTCGCTGCTATCCACTCCCCGCAAGGGCATGGGCATGTGCCTGGGCTGCGTCAAGAGCACTGTCAGCGCCACCTTCGTGGGTCGGCTGGACGCGGTAGCCAGCCCTGTCTTAAAGCGTGACAAGGACGGCAAGATCACGGACTTTGGCGGATTCGGCAACATGAATGCGTATCCGGCTCGCCTGGTGCTGCAATCGGTTTCTGACATAACACCTAAGGATGTCGACTTCTCAAAGCAGGATGACGTCCTGAAAGGTCAGAAACCCGGCTTTGGCGGCCCGCCTCCAGGTGGTGGCGGCATGTTTGACGCCGTCGCGGCAGCCCAGAAGATGGCGGCAGGCATGGTTGGAGTCCCCGCCGGAGATACGGTTCAGAAAGACGTTGCGGTTTTCCCCAAGTCTGGCGAGCACAATGGCGTTGTCATTGGCTTTGGTCCCACCAACGAATTACCCAAAGAAGAAGTGGCTCCCAAAGACGCCCCCGATGGCGTTCAATATAACCTCACCATGAATCTTGACCGGCTGGACAACACTGCACAGATTTTGACGATCATCCATACTGGCCACCACATCTCCGATCTGAAGAGCCCCGCGCCAGGCGGTGAGGCGGCTCCCTTGTTTGTGGGCGAATACAACGCGTGGACCATGACCGTCCTGGGCGCAGTGATGAGCGGCCAGAAGACACTCGGGCTGCCCGGCGGCGCCCTCGTTTGGAATGGCGATTGGCCGCAAGGCGATCGCAACGATAATCTCGACAAAGCGCTCAGGGACTTCCTGGCCAATTCGGCGGCTCTCAGCCAATAAACGGCCATTCAGTAAGACCCATGTGAGCCCGTCGGCGAATTCGCCGGCGGGCTCGTGCATATGCCCCAAACCTTGAAAGATGTCTCAATCGGTACGCCAAAAGCAGATATCCTTTTCAATGTGGGCTTCCCCGCCAGCCAACCGGCCCCAAGAGTTTTTTTGAGGACAACAAGGAGAGTTCGAGACATGTCAGACTTTGCCGTTGAGGCCACAGTAGTACCAGCGCAGCTGCCGAACATTCGCGTGGCCGTTCTTGGCGCCGGCAAAATGGGTGGAATTTTGCTTCAGGCCTTCCTGAAGGAGAACCTGTTCTCAGATGAGAAGATTCACGCCACGGTAAACCACGCGGAAAAAGCGGTCGCCTTGAGCACCCAGTGGGGCGTGGACGTCACCACAGACAACGTGAAAGCTGCCAGCGAGGCTGACCTGATTCTGATCGGCGTCAAACCCTTCCAGGTACCCGATCTGATCGCGGAAATCAAGCCCGCCCTCACGCCAGAAAAGACGCTGGTCTCCTTTGCCGCTTCAGTCAAGACCAGCGCCATTGAAGAAGCCGCCGGAATGGACATTGCCGTGATTCGCGCCATGCCCAACACGCCTGCAGCTCTGGCCGCAGGCGTCACCGCGCTCTGTCGCGGGCGTTTTGTCACAGATAAAAAAATGGAGCTGGCACAGCGCATCTTTGAGACCGTTGGACGCGTGGTGACGGTAGATGAAAAGCATATGGACGCCGTGACCGGGCTCTCCGGTTCGGGTCCTGCATACATTTACATCATCATTGAGGCGTTGGCAGAAGCCGGCGTAAAGGTGGGCCTGCCTCGCGACACCGCAACGCAACTCGCCGCGCAAACCGCTTACGGCGCTGCCAAAATGGTGCTGGAAACCGGCTACCATCCAGCCCTTCTGAAGGACGCCGTAACCACTCCAGCGGGGTGTACGATTGATGGCATCCTTGAGCTTGAAGAAGGCGGATTGCGCGTGACGCTGATCAAAGCCGTAATGCGTGCGACGGAACGCGCTCGGCAATTGGCGGCGGGATAGACCTGCTTTGGACTTCCCTATGTCGGAGGGGCGATGAACGTTCGGGAAGGGGCCCGGCGAATGCGGAAAGCCGGGCTCTGGTTGATGCTGGCTCCGCTGGCTGTATTAGTGATCTTGAATATTGTGTGGGTCGTCGAGTATTTTTTTGTCCGCGACGACCTGCGCTCTGCCCTACGCCTCATCCCCATCTGCATACCCTTCATGGTCCCCGGCGCAGCGATCTGGTTGGCAGGATGGATAGTGGACGGCTTCGCGAAAGATGGATTGAAAGATAACCCGCTTGAGCACTGAGAACTCCAACCTACCCTTCCAGCGTCCGGCGTGGCTGCCCACCTACCTGCCTGAACTCGATGGCCTTCGCGGGCTGGCGATTCTCTGGGTGGTCATCTACCACTGCAATCCGCGGCTGGTCGGCACTTGGATCCACTACGCTTCCCTTTGGGGATGGGCCGGCGTCGTCCTCTTCTTCGGACTTTCCGGCTTCCTGATCACATCAATCCTGCTCACCACCCGCGACAAGCCCAAATACTTTCATAACTTTCATGCGCGCCGTGCGCTGCGCATCTGGCCCGTCTACATCCTGGTGTTGGTCGTCGTGTATCTCAACGCACCTTGGTTTATCGGCCCCAGCATTTGGGATGCTGTGAAAACAGCACCGTGGCTGGCCTATATTCTTTTCGTGCAGAACCTGTTTCATCTCGCCCTTCCGCCTGCGCTTGAGCCAACCTGGGCGCTTGCCATTGAAGAGCAGTACTACTTCGTATGGGCGCCCGTGGCGAAGTGGATTCGTAGTCCGTGGATGTTGGCCGGTCCATTGCTCTGCGCGATGGTAGTTTCCCCATGGCTGCGGCACGGCCACCACGCTTGGCTCACGCCCACCCACACGCTGATTCATCTTGACGGCATCGCTCTCGGAAGCCTGCTCGCGCTTGGTCTCCATACGCTCAAACTCAGTCAACGCACATGGTTATGGATAGGTGCCGGCAGCATGGTGGCCGGCTTCTGGGCTGCAGCTACAATCGCGGGCGGCACCGCTTACCTTGACTCCGCTCTAGCCTTCGGATTTATCGGAATGATACTTGCGCTCATAGCATCCACCGGTTCGCGCAGTCCCATCAATGCAGCATTACGCAGTGGGCCTCTCGCCTTCTACGGGCGCATCAGCTACGGCCTCTACATGATCCATATATCAATATTTATTTTTTTCGGATGGTTCGATCTGCGCATGGATCATTACGGAATTCCCGGTAACCTTGCAGTCGTCGCTTTCAGGCTGGTCGCATCCACAATCGCCGCCGCAGCACTTTGGTATGGATTTGAAAAGCCAATCCTGAAACTGAAGAAGCGCTTCTAGCGTCCTGATCCGCAATGCACGCGAGCGGCTGGCACGATGGGGCGTTCTACAGCACGCGCCCGCATATCACAAACAGCACCAGAAGAAACAAGACTACTGTCGGTGCCGCCGGCTTCTGCGCGCTTAGACGATATAGACCTGCGATGATGGTTGAGAATGCGAGAGCCACCGCAGCAAACAGCGTGAGCTGAAACGGAGTTACCAACGCCATGGCGGCCGCCATTTCAAACAGCCCAACCAGCGCCACACCCCAGTAAGGGAACTCTCGAGCAAGCTCAGCGGTTCCAGCCTCCCCTGATTCCCTCGGGTATCTGTAACTGAATATTTTGCTCAGGCCAACCAGAAGAAAAACTGCTGCGGCTAGGAACTCCATAAAGCGATCAAGGTTGTTCATCGTTACCCAATCCTCTCTTTGCGCAAAACTCGACGCGTATGTCTGTTTGTTTGGAATGGAGAGCGGTGAATTGTGCGGTGACCCGATGGTGCCTTTGTCCATGAGAGGAACATGAAGCTCGTAAAGATCCCGTGAAGTTTGCGCGGTCGCAATCCCAGTTTTCCGCCGACGACGAACAGCCAATTCATTTCGCTTCCCGGGCAACCAATATTGTTTTGTTAAGTTTGTGACCCGAGTCACCTCCGCATGAGGACATGGCTGCTACGCTGTAGTTGGTACGCAAAAATCAGCACGCAATTTATCCTCCCGAGGTGCACTATGAGCGCAACAATGGGGAGCGAAACGGCGAGCACCAATCCCCTGAGCACAGAAATGCTGGCCAGAATGAACGCCTACTGGCGAGCGGCCAATTATCTGTCCGTCGGGCAGATTTACCTCAAAGACAATCCACTGCTTGAACGCCCGCTCACGCTCGACGACGTGAAGCCGCGCCTGCTTGGACATTGGGGAACAACGCCAGGGCTGAATTTTTTATATGTGCATTGGAACCGGCTGATTAACGAGCGCGGTTTGAATATGATCTACGTCATCGGCCCAGGACACGGCGGCCCGGGCATCGTGGCCAATACATTTCTAGAAGGCTCTTATTCTGAGATTTATCCGCACATTGAGCAGAACAAGGACGGCATCAAACGCCTTTTCCGGCAGTTCAGCTGGCCTTACGGCATCCCCAGCCACGTTGCGCCGGAAACCCCGGGGTCGATTCACGAAGGCGGCGAACTTGGCTACTCGCTTGTACATGCTTATGGCGCGGCATTCGATAATCCTGACCTGATTGTCGGCTGCGTCATCGGCGACGGTGAAGCCGAGACTGGCCCACTGGCAACCAGTTGGCATTCAAATAAATTCCTCAATCCCGCAACGGACGGCGCCGTGCTGCCCATTCTTCATCTGAACGGATATAAAATTGCGAATCCAACTGTGCTGGCGCGCATTCCTCATGCCGAACTTGAACAACTGATGCGCGGTTATGGATACGAGCCGTTCACGCTCGAGGGCGACGATCCTGAGACCCTGCATCAGCAGGCGGCATACATCTTCGACACCATGATGGACCGCATCGCAGCCATCCAGAAAGCAGCACGCGAAGAAGGCTGCACTGATCGGCCTGCATGGCCCATGCTCATCATGCGCACGCCCAAGGGATGGACCGGTCCCAAGTTTGTGGATGGTAAGCCCGTTGAAAATACCTGGCGCGCTCACCAGGTGCCGCTCGACAAAATTCGCGAGAACCCGGAACACCTGCGGCAACTTGAAGAGTGGATGCGCAGCTACAAGCCGGAAGAGTTGTTCAACGAGAAGGGCCACTTCCGCGCCGATCTTGCGGAAATTGCTCCCAGGGGCCGGCGCCGCATGGGCATGAACCCGCATGCAAACGGCGGATTGTTGCTGAAGCCGCTCAAGGTGCCGAACTTCCGTGAGTACGCGGTAAAGATTGATGGCCGCGGACAGAAGGATATTGAGTCGACGCGCATTCTGGGCCATCTGTTGCACGGCATCATGCAGTTGAATCTTCAGGACAGAAACTTCCGCGTATTCGGGCCGGACGAAACTGCATCGAACCGGATCGGTGAAGTAATCGAAGGGACCGGCAAGGCTTGGATGGCCGAGACGCTTCCGGTAGACGAGCAACTCAGCCAGACGGGACTTGTGATGGAAGTGCTGAGCGAGCACATGTGCCAGGGTTGGCTCGAAGGTTACTTACTCACTGGCCGTCACGGCTTCTTCTCCTGTTATGAGGCCTTCATTCACATCATCGATTCCATGGCCAACCAGCATGCCAAATGGTTGAAAACTACGCGCGAAATTCCATGGCGCAAACCGATTGCATCGCTCAACTATTTACTCAGTTCACTTGTATGGCGGCAGGATCACAACGGCTTCTCACATCAGGATCCAGGATTCATCGATCACCTGATGAACAAGAAGGCCGACGTGGTGCGCATTTATCTTCCTCCGGATGCCAACACGCTGCTGTCGGTTACGGATCATTGCCTGCGCAGCCGCAATTACATCAACCTCATCGTTGCAGGAAAGCAGCCCGCCCCGCAATGGCTCACCATCGATGAAGCCGTTTCGCATTGCATGACCGGATTGGGTGTGTGGCCATGGGCGTCGAATGAAGACGGCAATCCCGACGTGGTGATCGCGTGCTGCGGCGACGTGCCTACCATGGAAGCACTGGCCGCGGTGACGATTCTGCGCGAGCGGATTCCGGACCTGAAGATGCGCGTGGTGAACGTCGTTGATCTGATGTCGCTGCAGCCCACATCCGAACATCCGCATGGCCTGCCTGATGAGGAGTACGACAGAATTTTCCCGCCCAACACGCCTTGCGTATTCGCATTCCATGGCTATCCGTGGCTCATTCATCGGCTTACCTATCGGCGGCACAATCACGACAATCTGCACGTTCGCGGCTACAAGGAAGAAGGCACTACCACTACTCCGTTCGATATGTGCGTATTGAACAACATCGATCGATTCCAGTTGACGCTGGACGTTGTTCATCGCGTGCCACGGTTGGCGTCGCAGTTCGCGGCAACCGAGCAGTGGTATTTTGAAAACATTCAAAGGCACCGGCTGTATGTTGCGGAAAATGGCGACGATCTGCCGGAGATCAAAGACTGGCGCTGGCCAAAAGATCGCAGCGCATAACTGCTTCAATTTTTGAAAGCGGGCGCCCCAGGGTCAGGAGCTTCGATCCTGGGATAGCGCAAGCCTCCATACTCACGCTTTGAAAGGTTCGTCGATGGCATTGTTGCCAGTGCTGGTGTTGAACAGCGGTTCTTCTTCAATTAAGTTCTCAGTTTACGAAACCGGTAACAGCGAACGGCACAGGCTGTACGAAGGCGCGGTCGACGGTATCGCCACGGATCAAGGCAAGTTCTGGATCAAGGATGTCGACGGCAAAAAGCTGGTGGACGCTACGCCGGCATTGCCTAATCGCTCCGTCGCATTCAAGCTCGTGGCCGATGCACTGAACTCGGAAGACTTACCTTCACCAAAAGCAATTGGGCACCGCATGGTGTGCGGAGGTCCAACGGTGCAGGACAATCAGCTGATTACTCCGGCGCTGATTGACGAGATGGAAAAGTACACGGCGTTTGCGCCGCTGCATACGCCGATCGCCATCTACATCATGCGCGAAGCGTTGAAGCTGTTTCCCGGCACACCGAACTTTGCCATTCTCGACACGTATTTCCATCGCACCATGCCTGAAGTCGTTACGCATATGCCCATTCCCGAGGAGTACTCGGCAATGGGCGTGCGGCGCTACGGTTATCACGGCATTTCATACGAATCCATCATCTACCAGTTGCAGCCGAATATCCCCGAGAAGCTGATTGTTGCGCATCTTGGCAACGGCGCGTCAATTTCGGCAATTCGCAACGGCGAATGCCTCGACACTTCAATGGGCCTGACGCCTACAGGCGGCATTATCAGCGGCACACGCACCGGCGACATCGATCCTGGGATTCTGCTTTTTATTTTGCGCAAGATTGCCGAGAACACCGAGTCAGCCACCGCAGCGGCCGACCAGCTTGAAACCGTGGTGAGCAAACGCGCCGGACTGCTCGGCGTGAGCGAGCTTTCAAACGACATGCGCGACCTGCGTGAAGCAATCAAGCAAGGCAATGCAAAGGCGCGCCTTGCGGTCGACAAATTCACTTGGACCATTGCCAAATGGATCGGCAGCTACGTTGCCGAACTTGGCGGCCTAGACATGATGGTATTTACAGGCGGCATCGGCGAAAACGACATTGACTCGCGCGCGGAGATCTGCGCCGGGCTGAGCGCGCTGGGTATTGTGCTCGACGCCGAACGCAACAATGTGCGCGGCGCCGCAACCATTTCAGCCAAAAACTCGCCGATAACGGTGCGCGTAATTCCGCCCGCCGAGGATCTCATCATCGTCAATCATGTGCTGCGGCTTTTGGGCGCATAGAAGCCGGCGCGCCACTTGTTCTAAACTGGGATGTATGGCCGGAGTAATTCCCATGTCAGCCACGGCTCTCCCCATCGACACACAGAAACATCCTTCAGCGGCACTGCGCCGGTTTGCGTGGAGCGTGCTTGTCTACTTTGTCGCCGTCATTCTTTGGGGAACGCTGGTGCGCGCCACCGGTTCGGGCGCGGGCTGCGGTGAACACTGGCCGCTTTGTAACGGCACGGTGATGCAGCATTCGCCGGGCATTGAGACCATCATCGAGTTCACGCACCGGCTCACCAGCGGAATTTCCTTTTTCTCTGTCGTTGCACTTCTAGTGTGGACGTTGAGGAAAACTGAGCGCGGTCACCTGGCGCGTGGGGCCGCAGTTGCTGCGGTCGTCTTTACGCTGATTGAAGCGATCCTGGGCGCCCTTCTCGTAAAGTTGGGCCTGACCGCGCAAAGCCAGTCACCGCTTCGAGCGCCCTACCTTGCGCTGCACCTCACCAACACGCTTTTATTGCTGGCCGCGCTTACACTCGCGGCGCATATGCTCAGCCGAAGCAAGGGTTTCATGCGCAACAGTGTTCGACTTGTTGCGCCTGCCGGTGCGGTGGCCGCGGTTATTATGGTCCTGGTGATAGGCGTAACCGGCTCGCTCGCGGCGCTTGGCGACACGCTGTTTCCAGCCACTTCACTGGGGCAGGCACTGGCACAGGATTTCTCGTCAACAAGCGGATGGTTGGTGCGCTGGCGCTGGACGCATCCAACCATCGCATTTGTTTCAAGCGTCTTTCTCATCTGGCTGCTGGTGCGCGCCGCGCAACAGCCATTGACCGTCAAATCATATTGGGACAATCGCAGGCTATCTGTGGTCGTTCTTCTCCTGCTCGCTGCGCAATACTTGCTCGGCTTCCTCGACGTATTTCTGCTGGCACCGGTATGGCTGCAGGTAGCGCATCTGCTGGGAGCTGATGTGCTATGGGCCGCGCTGGTGGTCCTGACCGCGCGCCTTACGATTCAGCCGGCAGAAAACTAACCGAGCGCCGCAAGACACCATTGAAACTAGCCAAATCAGAAGCCTGGATGCTACGTTGCCGCGTCAGAGTAACGGCCTGTTCCCTGCTTTTCAGTGCGTTGTCAGAGACGCGGCCGAGGTTCCTTTAGGCTGGTCCACGTGGATGAAGAGTGTGATGATTGCGGCCGCGTAGTAGAGCACGCCGTAAACAATCACGACGCCTTTGAATCCCCACAACGGCAGAATAAGCGCGGCCAGCATAGGTCCGCCAAAGTTGGCCAGTCCGCCACCAAGATTCTGCACGGAAACTGCCGCGCCTTTATGCTTGGGCTCCATCATTGGAAAGATCGCGCCCATGGGAACAAAGGCCGTGACCGTAAACGCGAACAATAATGCCCCAATGCTAGCCGCGAACATGTTATGCCGAAAGTGCAGCGGGATCCAGTAAAACAGCAGCGACGCAGTTCCGCAGCCGCAGAAGCCTACCCAGCGCATCTGCCGCATCCAGCCGATGCGGTCGCCGATCAGTCCCCACAAAACGTTGGTCACCGGCTGCACCAGGAAGAACATTCCCCAGATTCGCGCCCACTCCGGCACGCTGAAACCCACCGCGGGCGATGTATAGAGCAGCGGCATGATGACGGGAAATCCAAACAGCGACAGGTTGCAGATGATGCGCGTAATAAGCGCCAGCGCAATGTTGCGATTGTTGAAGATGAGCGTGAAGCACTTGGCGATCTCAGCAAACTTGCTTCCGCCGCCTTCGATGCTGGCGTTCGGCGTGGTTCCCACACCGCCCGTAAAGAAGTAGATCAGCAGTCCGCCTGCAAGAACCCACCCCATCGACATCCACAGCGTGCCCATGTAGCCGATCCACTGGATGGTGAAGCTAGGCAAATACGAGCCCACAATGCCGTAGCCGATGGTGAACATGCTCCAAGTCCAGCCGATTGCCGAAGCCAGTTCATGCGGACGGCTGCGCTGCACCACCCACACAAAAAAGCCGTAGAAGAACAGCGGGTATGCCACGCCGCGGATGCCGTAAAAGAGCAGCATCAGCGGAAAATTCAAATGGCCTAGACCCAACCACAGAAACAGCACATGGAAGATGAGCCACCAAGCTACACCAATGAGCATGATGCGGCGTGGCTGGTAAACATCCGCGAGAACACCGGAGAGCCAGCTGGCTAAAGCTGCCGTTGCTCCATATACGGTGAAGAGCAGTGCGGAATCGCCTGCCGTAAAGCCAAGGTTGACGACGTACTTCGAGAGGAACGCCTGCTCAATGCCATCGCCGGTCATGCAGAAGACGATGGCGATATAGCCGCCAAGCAGCGCCAGCGGCATGCCAAGAAAGTGTCGATCCGGTTGGCCGCCAGCGTGAGCGGCGTCAGGTAAAGGTTCGCTCACTGGGCAGATTCCTCAACTACAATTTGCAGCTTGATGTCCGCCGGGCGAGCCTGGGCTGCGCGCTCGAATGCGGCCACGCTTTCATCGAACGAGAAATTCGCAGAGATGAGCGGTTTAAGATCAACCTTGCCCGAAGCCAGCAATGCCACCGCCTTTGAGTAGACGTTCGCGTAACGGAATATGGTCTCGATGCGGGCTTCCTTGGCCTGCGCGGCAACTACGTCAAAACTGATTGCAGCCGGAGGCATACCGACAAGCACCACCGTTCCTGCAGGGGCAAGCAGGTCAAAGATCCCTTCAAAGGCTTTGGGACTTCCGCTTGCTTCAAACACAACGTCTGCCCCCCAACCGGCGGTCAACTCCGCAACTTTCGCGGCAAGTGAACCGCTTCTGATATCGAAGGGCAGAATGCCGGGATAAAGGCCCGCGATGGCAAGTTTTTCCGCTGCCAGATCGGACACAATCACCCGCCCTGCTCCGGCAGCAAGCGCCGATAGCGCAACCATGATGCCGATGGGCCCAGCGCCAATCACCACAGCCGTTGCACCGGGCTTGATCTGCGCTTTGGTGGCCGCATGCATGCCGACGGCGAATGGTTCCACCATGGCGCCCTCAGCCAGCGACACGTGATCGGGAAGCTTGAATGTAAAAGCGGCGGGATGCACAACTTCGCCGGTAAGGCACCCGTGGATCGGTGGCGTGGCCCAGAAACGCACCGCGGGATCTAGATTGTAGTGGCCTTCCCGGCTGGCGCGCGACGTCATGTCGGGAATGCCCGGCTCCATGCACACGCGATCGCCAACCTTCAGATCGTTGACATCGCTGCCCACTTCAACAACGATACCCGCGGCCTCGTGGCCGAGGACCATAGGCGCATTCACAACAAATGGCCCGATGCGGCCGTGCGTGTAGTAGTGCACATCGCTTCCGCAAATGCCCACGCGGCCAATGCGGATGCGCACGTCGCGCGGACCCATACTGAGTGGCAGTGAAATTTCGCGAATGCTAAGACGAAGCTTCTCTTCCAGGACGAGCGCTTTCATAACGTCCCCCGAATATTAATTTGGGCGCTGACATTTGCATGCCAGCGCCCGGCCTGCGCAGTTGCGCAGCAGTGTGATTGCCGATCAAGCCGCCGGCGTTCTTAGTCCTCGAGGTTCGGGTGGTAGTGACTCTCCCAGCCGAGATAGCGTGCTGCCTCGTGAATCGATTTTGAAACATCGCTGAAGTTGGCCGCAACGTGGTGCTCGAACGCCTCGCGGCAAATGTACTTCAACAGCTTCTGCAGCTGCGGAATTTCCGCAACACCGGCGCCGCCGAACGTTTCTAGTGGATCATCGGTAAAGCGGCCCGCGCCGGTATAACCGCGAATAACGCCACGGCGATCATCGGTCGAGAAGCGCGCATAGCTCATCACGCCCGCCTTCACCCGGCCCACGCAGGTGCCGAATGTGTTTTCCTTGCCCACCGTGCCGGCAATAATCTCCTGGTAGTCCATGCGGACATCCTTGAAGAAATGCTTGGGCAGGTTGGAGCAGTGGAAGCACACGCACTTATCAGGATTGGTACCGTAGTTGTTGTTCCAGTCAAGCAGCGCGGATGGCGTGCCCGATGCGAGCGCCAACATATACATGCTGAGCGTGCCCGGTACGTCCACTTCGCAGGCCGACGGAATGAGATCGTTCGACATCATGCTCATAATCGTGCAGGGCACAACGCCAAAAAACTCTTCCATTGAGGTCCAGCATTGCACTGCGCTGATGGTCACATGGGTCTGCTTCATCCAGCCGTCGATTACCGCGCCCAGCTTTGCCATCTTGAGCAGAGCAGCATCGGCGATGCCGTTGGTGCTGACATAGGCCTTGATGGCGGCCAGCTTGGCCTGCGCGGCGTCGTCCGTGTCCTTCATGCGGTTGATACGGCCAAACACTTCAGACAGGTCGAGAGTCTCGATGCTGATGCCGTTGGTTTCAAAGATGCGCTCAGAATAGCGAACCGTGTTGAACGCTGTGGGACGCGCGCCGATGGAACCGATGCGAAGATTCTTGAGGCCCTTGACGATGCGACACACAGCCGAGAACCACTCCAGGTCGGCCTTGAACTCAGCCGAGTCAACTGCCTCAGTATGCAGCGTGGTCAGCGAGTACTTGATGCCGTACTGCATCATGTTGTTACATGCGCTCATCTTGCCGCAGAAGCTGTCGCGGCGGGTGGCGATGGTCATGGCGTCGGAGCGGTCAGGCGTGGCCTGTACCAACACCGGAACCTTGAGACCGGAGAGGCGGATAGCATCGACGATGCCGCGCTCTTCGCCAAAGTTCGGCAGGGTTACGATGATGCCGTCAATTTCTTCAGCATGCTTCTTGAAGAGCTCAGCGCAGCGCTGCGACTCAACGTACGTTTCCACGGCGCCGTGCTTTGAATCCTGCGGTCCGAGCACGATGGCCTTCGCGCCCGCAGCCTCAAGCACCTTGATGATTTCGTCGCGGCCCGTCTTGGCCAGATGATCCGGGAAAAATCCGCGATTGCCGACAATGACTCCAAAAGTCATTACACGTTGTGCTGCCATAATGTCCACTCCCTTGTTGTACTTCCTGTCAGTCGTTGGAACTCCGCCGCGAGGCTTGACTTCCCTGGTTTCAGAATCGAGCCTGGGGCATTCGATGTTTCCCAGTCGAATGAGCCAGTCTCGGAATAAGCGTCTGTTGCGAGCGAAAGAACCATTGCCTCAAGAAAACTTCGGCCGCTCCGGATTTCGACGCCTGAATCCAGAGCCGGATTTTGCTCGATCCAATTTATTTCTTCGCCTTGCCCGGGCGGAATTTAGCCATGTAGAAAATGCCGAGCGCGAGCAGCGTTGCTCCCCACCAGACCGGGGCATGCGCCTGGCTCAGCGCCACATCGGCAAGCTGTCCCGTGGCTAATTCATAAATGCCATAGCCCGTGATGAGAAGCCCGTAGGTCACCAACAGAACACCGATAAAGAACCATATGGGAATTTTGGAACCGTGCATAAATCTCTCCTCTCTTGCGTGCTACCAGAACAGAATGTTGAGGCCGGCAAAGATCACCACGACAAGCAGCGCCCAAGTATATTCGCTCCTGTACCACGGCACCGGCTCTTCGGTTGGCAGTTTGGTCGCACCATAAACAAGGCCGTCGAGCTCGGCGATCGGACGTGCCTTGGTTACCAGGCTGATAACCAAAATGACGATCGAGGAGAACAGGAAAGCCCACAACGCACGGAAGACATTTTCTGCCATCGGCTTGGCATCGGGCGAGAGCGCCACACTGGCCAGTGCTGATGGCGTCAGCTTGACCCACATGAACAAACTTGCCGAAAACACAATGCCTGACAGCAGGCCGATGAAGCCTGCCAGCTTCGTTGCTCGCGTCCAGAACATGCCCCACAGAATCGACGCCAGCAGCGGCGCAACAAAGATTGAGAACAGCGCCTGCACGTAGTCCATGATGCCGTGCGCATGCATTACCAGGTACGCCGCGCCAATTGAAACGGCCACGCCTATCAGGATGGAGAGCCTGCCCACCAGCACGTAGTGCGAATCCGATCCCTTCTTGTTGATCAGGGACTTGTAAATGTCGTAAGTCCACACCGTAGAGAAGGCGCTCACGTTGCCGGCCATGCCGCTCATAAAGCCTGCGATCAGCGCGGTAATGCCAAGGCCAAGCAGACCGGGGCCAAGGTAACGCACCATCATCAGCGGCAGAGCCTGGTTATAGCTGTGCAGCTCGGCGTCGGGTCCACCCGCCAGAACCTTGCTCTGGGCCGCTGCCGAAAGAGATGTCTTCGACATGGCGGCCTGGCAACCTGCCACGTCGGCCACAGCGCCCGAACCTGTCATGCTGCAGGCGGCCACCACGTCTTCGCCCACCAGCTCTCGGCGTGAGCCATCACCATTCTGCAACAGAACCAAGCCCAGCAGGCCAGGCAGAATCACGATGAACGGCGTCGCCATCTTGAAGAATGAAGCGATGATTGGAGCCATGCGCGCCGCACGCAGATTGTGCGCCGCAAGCACGCGCTGCACCACGAGGAAATCCGTGGTCCAGTATCCAAAGCTGATCACAAAACCCAGGCCGAAGACGATGCCGCTCCAGTGGACGCCCATTGGATTGGCGGAAAAGCTGCCCAGGTCGCGCCACATGTGAAAGTAGCTGTCGCCCGCAACGCCGCCCGTCATGGTCTGCATGTTGTGCATGATCTGTTTCTTCAGGCCCATGACACCGCCTGCCTGAATCATGCCCAGGATCGGAACCAGCAGGGCGCCGCCCCAGATGAGCACAAACTGCAGGACCTCATTGAAGATGGCCGATCGCAAACCGCCGAGTCCCACATAAAGAGCAACGGCCACCGAGCTGACGATGATCGAGAACGAAATATCCCAGCCGAGGACGACCTTCATCACCACGGCCATGGCGAACATGTTCACGCCGCTCATCAGGATCATTTCAATAGCAAACGAAATGGCGGCCACGCTTGAAGCGCCCTTGCCATAACGCAAGCCGAGATATCCAGGCACCGAATGAGTTTTGCAGACGTAGTAGAACGGCATCATCACCAGGCCCAGAAAAACCATGGCGGGAATAGCGCCGATCCAATACCAGTGCGTTGCCAGAATGCCGTATTGATAGGCCGAACCCGCCCAACCCATCAGTTCGAGTGAGCCAAGGTTGGCGGAGACAAAGCTGAGTCCGGCGATCCACGCGGTCATTTCGCGACCGGCCATGAAGAACTCTTCGCTGGTGTTCGCCTGCCCCTTCAAATAAATACCAATCCAGATCACCATTCCGAAGTAAATGGCGATAATCGCGATATCGAGAATTCTGAGGTGGGCCAGTGGCTCTGCGCTGAAGAGAAGAAACGCCGGTAAGGAGGCGTTGGCGGCTGGGACGATTCCGTGCATTCAAGTCACCTAGGCGGGCTTGGTACGTCCTCAAGTAGTGCAGACGTTCGCCCTAAGTAAATGGCTTTACTCCGAGGGTTGTCAAGCAGGAAAACAAGCTCTTGCCTGGACCGACCCGGCTCCTGAACCGCAGCTTTTTAAAACCGGAGAAACTGCGGAAAAGAAGGCTCCAAAGATCGTGAAAGCGTTTACCCAAGGAAGTGTAGCAGAAGCCATCTATATTGCAATAGCCCAGCGCGAAAGCGTTTCCCGTCCCCGGTAAGTCCGCGAATTTGCTGTCTGCAGCTCGGCGGGGCTCGCTTCAGCGATTGATGTCGATCACCTGGAAGCTGCCGCTGACGGGCACCGTCTTCATGGTTCCAATCCCCGCCGCCTGTGTCAGATCGACGCCTTTGAAATCCGTAACCAGGTAGACGTCGCCGGTAGAGGAGTCGACGGCCAATGTGCGAGCGCGCTCCCGCGTCGGCAGTACCTGCGCCACTGCGTATGAGTCAGTGTTGGCATCCTGCTGGATCACGGTCAGGCTCCCATAGCCGTCACCGTTCGCTGAAAAAATAAGTTCGCGATTCGGGTCGTAACCGATCGCATCCGTTCCGGGACCGGTGGTTAGCGTCGCAACAGTGGTTCCGTTGATAGTGTTCAGTACCGACAACTTCCAGTCTTCGCAAGCGGCAAAAAGCCGGAAGTGCTGCCGGTCCATGGCTAGAGCTACAGGGCGCCTGCACTCGGCTGGAAGCGAAAACCTGAACACATCAGCCTCGGGCGGAATGCCATGCGTCCAGTCGAGAATGGCAGGTGGAGAAAACACGTCGCTCCCATCAGACACATTCTCTGAAGCAACGGGAGGGCTTGCGGCTGCCTTGTTACGGAGCAACGTGGCAATCGCATCAACGTCGAGACGAAGAACCTGGTTGCGCTCCGTCGAGTTGATGTAAACGTGCCCATTTTGATCGCCTATACCGAAGCCGAGCTTGCCGGGCAACAGCAGCTCTCCAACGGCCGCGCGTGTGTCGGCGTTGATCACGGCAATGCTTGAATTGACTTCGGTCCTGTCGCGCTCTGCCCGCTGCCGAGGCTCACGCCGGGTCGGTGTCGGACCGCTGCTGCAGCTTGCCTGCGAACCGTCTGCCGCATCCGGAGGAATCGTGCAGATGGCAAACAACAGATTGCTTCGTGGATCGAAAACCAGCGCGTTGGGGTTGGGAACTGTAGGGATCGTCGCCACAATTTCCAGAGAACCTCGGTCGAACACCTTCACATTGTTCGCAGGACCGTCGCTGATGTAGCCAAAATTTCCGCTGCTATCGAAGGTGATGGAATGAGCCTCGCGCAGCCCGGTAATCTGGCCAACCAGCGTTCCGGTTTTTACATCAACCACCTGCACGGCGGACCCGTGCGCAATAAATAACCGCTGCGCATTTGCGTCCATGGTGAGGTAACCCCATGAGCCAACGCCGCCAATCAACCAGGTGTTTCTAATGGAAAAAGGATTGCTGGAAAGCGTAGTGGCGATGGGCACCTCGGCCTGCTGCGCGCTGAGTGAGACGCAGGCAAGCAGCCAAAGCGAAACAAGTCTATGCACGGCAGGCAGCTCCTGATAGATAGATGCATCAGGGCATGGCACCGCTCATCAATTGTGCGCGGTGGAGTGCGGTACTATTCGTTGCCTGCCATCACTTCGTGCAGCCAGCCGGGCGCCTTCAGCAGTTCGCGTGGCCGTGAGCCATCGGCTGGACCAACCAGACCGTCGCGTTCCATCAGGTCAATCAGGTGCGCGGCGCGGCCGTACCCAATGCGCAACCGGCGCTGCAACAGCGACGTTGAGGCCTTTCCGAATTCAAACACCAGGCGCACAGCATCGTCGAACATCGGATCTTCTTCGGTCTGCCCGTCGCTGGCGCCTTCCATACTTGTCCGCTCATCCTTAGGCGACTCGAGGAAGCCTTCGACGTACTCGGCCTGGCCCTGCTCTTTCCAGAATGCGACCACCGCGGCGGTTTCCTTCTCGCTGACGTAAGGCGCATGCAGCCGCATCAGGCGGCTGGTGCCCGGCGGCAAAAACAGCATGTCGCCGCGGCCCAGCAGTGCCTCGGCTCCGTTGGTGTCGAGAATTGTGCGCGAATCAACCTTCGTCGCCAGTCGGAAGCTGATGCGCGTTGGAACATTGGCCTTGATCAATCCCGTGATGACATCCACGCTGGGCCGCTGCGTGGCAAGTATCAGGTGAATGCCAACTGCGCGTGCCATCTGCGCCAGGCGCGTGATGGACTCTTCAACGTTGGCTTTGTCCAGCATCATCAAATCGGCAAGCTCGTCGATGATGATGACGATGTACGGCAGAGGCTCTTCCGTCTCTCCGTCGTCGAACAAGGACGGCATCACGCCTTCGAAAAGTTTGTTGTACTGGTCGATATTGCGCACGCTGCGACTGGCCAACAGCTTCAGGCGCCGTTCCATTTCACGTACTGCATTGCGCAGCGCGTTGGCTGCAAGTTTGGGCTCTGTAATAATCGGCGTAAACAAATGCGGAATGCCTTCGTACATGCCCAACTCAACCCGCTTGGGGTCCACGAGAATGAGCCGAACCTGCGCCGGCGTGGTGCGGAACAGCAGGCTCATGATCATTGCGTTGATGGCCACCGATTTGCCTGAGCCCGTGGAACCGGCGATGAGCACATGCGGCATGGCATTCAAATCGGCAGTAACGATGCGGCCATTAATGTCCTTGCCCATGGCCAGCGTTAGCCGAGACTTGGCCTTCGCAAATGTCTCGCTCTCAAGCACGTCGCGAAGATGGATCGTTTCGCGCTCATGATTCGGCACCTGGATGCCTACCGTGCTCTTGCCCGGCATGCGCTCAATCAGAATGCTCTCCGCGCGCATGGCCAGACAAAGATCATCGGCCAATCCGGTCACACGCGAGTATTTGACGCCCGCCTCAGGCTTGAACTCGTACGTGGTCACCATGGGGCCGGGATTGATTTGCACTACCTGCCCACGCACATCGAACTCGGCGCATTTTTCCACCAGCACCTTGGCTTCTTCTCTCAGTTCGTCTTCGCGCACCTTCTGCGGGCCCTCGCCCACGTTGAGCAGCGTGCTCGGCGGCAGCTTAAAGCCGCTGACATTCTTGGGCGCAACAGTAGCAGAACGGATCTCAGCATCGGCGCGGCCATGAATGGCAATTTCCCCAGCATGTGCAGGCGTGGCGGGCGGCGCAACGGAGATCGGCTCCACGCGCAAGGACGCAGGCTGCGACGCGGCCGGTGCGGATTCAATCACATGCGACTCCGCAAATCGCTGTGGCGGCAAAGTCATCGGGACAATGTTATTTGCGGCAGTAGCCACAGGCGCGGCGGCAACCGTTGCGGCGACAGCGGGTTCGTCCGCATTGCGCTCCCAAACGCTCTTGCGTACAGTCACCGGAATCTTCTCTTCCGCAGCCGGAGTGAAGTCGGCTTGCTCAAGCGGAGCCCGGCGATATGCGGGAACCTCATCGAGCAGGTCTTCCGGCTCCGCAGCTTTGAGTCGGCGGAATAACCGCGCAAAAAATCCGGGCTTCTTTTCTTCCAGCTCCGGCTCCGTACTCATGTTGTCTTCAAGCGGCCCGGAAGCCGGAACAAAATGCAGCCCTTGCGAAGCAAGCCGCGCTTCGCCCAGTTGCGCCTCGCGCTCAAAGCGTTCTTCTTCTTTGCGCTCGGCCCGCTCTTCGCGCCAATTCTTCCAGCGGTCATACAAGCTGCGTACCTGCAGCCATCGATCCTCAAAGCTTTCTCTCAGCGCCCCAAGGCTCATGGCTGAAGCAAAGTACAGGCCCACGCCGGCCATGGCCAGCGCAACCACGACGGAGCCCTGAATGTTGAGGTAGCCCACCAGCATTCCGGCCATCAATCGTCCCACCACGCCTTCAACAGGGACTACGTGCAGCCAGCGCCAGTGCCATGGCATCAATCCAAAAACGGCCGGCACAAAAGCCAGCGACAACAATGTGCCGGTCCAGCGAAGTAGAACAGAACCACTGGGGCGCGATTGCATCCAGGTCCAGCCAATGCCACCCAGCCAGATGGGAATCAGAAAGGCCGTCAGGCCCAGCGACTGCAAAAGCAGATCGCTCATGTAAGAGCCGAATACTCCTACCCAGTTATGAATGATCCGTGGAAGCGTCTGATCCGCCGCCGTGTTCATTGAGGGATCGGTGGCGTGATACGTGGCGAGTGCAAGAAACAGCAGCAGCGAAACCAGCAGCACCACGAGCCCCAGAAAAAGATTCACTGGGCGGCTTCGCGTGGGCGTCAGGACAATGCGAATTGGCTTCATGACGGGGCTTTTCCGCACCCGGTCCGCCGCGCATCAGATTCCGGAACAAGCCGGTCGTAGCGGCGGAATAAACTCCCGGAGCAGCTTATATTATCGGCGTCGATGAAGGCGGCTTTGCTGCCAAACAAAGCAGGGGGAACCATGCTATGGACCCCCTGCGCGGGTTGCTTCAAATTGCGGGAAAATCAGGCGCCCAGGAACTTTGCTCCCCAGAGCAGAAGTGCGCTGCCGAGCACAATGCGATAGAAAGCAAAAATCGCAAACCCATGCTTGCGCACCCAGTAAAGAAACCACTCCACCACGCCGTAAGCGACCACGAACGAAACCACCATCCCGATCAGCAGCACAATCCAGCGCTCGCCGTTCATCGAAACCTCCGCAGCGGCTCCGGCGCCTGCATGGCCGTGCACAGTTTTGATGAAGTCCCAGGCAGTGGCTGCCACCATGGTCGGAATCGAAAGCAGGAAGCTGAATTCGAGCGCCGCGGGCCGGCTCAACCCGGCAATCTGTCCGGCCGCGATGGTAGACATGGAACGCGACACACCGGGGAATACCGCCGAAAGCGTCTGGCAAAGGCCAATCCAAATGCCCTGCCCCAGGCTCATTTTCTCAACCTCGTTGATATCGGCCTCGTAGCGGCTGGTCCGCCAGTCCACCAGCCACATCACAATACCGCCGATCAGCAGCGCCAGCGACATCGCAGTCAAGCTGCCCAGGTTACGCTCGCTCCATTTATGCAGCAGCAGAGCCGGAACTGATGTGCAGACAAAAGCCGCCAGCGTAATCGTGACAGGATGGTTCGACCAGGTGTGCCGCCCGTCGTCTCCCTCGGGAAAGCTGCGAATGAAGTCGATGATGCGCTCCAGAAACAGCAGCATCAGCGCCAGAATCGCGCCAAACTGGATGACGATCGTGTACATCTTCCAGTACGCGTCGTTCAACGGAATCCGCATCAGTGCTTCAGTTATGCGCAGGTGAGCGGTGGAACTAACGGGGAGGAATTCGGTCAGTCCCTCCACGATCCCAAGAATGATGGACTCAATATACGTGCTCAAGAAGCCCCCGGCTTGCAATTACGATTCACCAGAGCGCGCATCACGGAGGGGGCCCGCGGTCTACTGCTGGTCGATACCGTACACAGGAATGCCTTCATCCAATTTGTACACCAGAGCGCCCGCCCTCCAGGAATAATCTGAAGTGCCAAATTTATCTTTCATGCGCCCATACAGTTCTTTGGCATGGTTTTTAGCCTTCGCAGCCTTGCCGTCGTTGCCATCGGCCGTGTACATGTCGTTCAAAACCGCCTGCCTGTAAATGGCCTGGTAGAGCGCCAGGGCAGTTCGCGGACCGTCAGGGTGCTCCTGGGTGTACTTTTCGTAGATGTCCGACTCTTTTTCGGGACACTGCACCTGTCCCTGCCAGTCGCCGCACAGCTTGTTGTCGATCAGTTCAAAGGCGGCCAGGTCTGCCCAACGGGTGCCGGGAAACATCTTGATCACCTTCTTCATTTCGTCATCGTCCATCTGCTCGCGCATGTAAGCATCTTTCTCTTTGGACGAGCGCAAGGTGGAGAAATCGGATTTTTGCAGTTGCCACTGAATATCTGCGGATCGCCATGCCGCTTCGCCTGCGAGGGGCGAGTTGGGATACATCTCAGCAACTCGCCGGTAAAGCAAGCGCGCAACTTTGGCCGCATTGATCGGGCCGCGCGGATCAGAGGCCGATGCTTCTTCACTGGCCGCCGCACCCATCAGAATCTGGTCGCCGTTAGCGGTAGTCTCAATGACCACCCCTTTGGCCTGCATCCACCCGGAGATCGGCGGCGGGGCCTGATCATCGCCAATCACCGGCGTGTCGCGGCTTTCGTGCACCTCTTCGATATCGGTGTTGGCGTAGACGCGAATCCACGCGCCGCTATGATCGGAAACCACCAGTTCGCGGCCCGGCTGCACACGGTCCACCTTTTGCGAATCGGCGCTGGGAGTAACGTACAGCCAGGTAACGCGCAACGCAGTTGCGCGCGGACCCGCCATCGGCTTTACAAGCTGCGGCTTCTTGTCAGCCAGCGCCGGCAGGGCGGCACACAGCAGAACCAGCGCCAGGGCGCGGGATGCGGCGATTTGGGGCTTCATCACAGCTAAAATCATATTCGAACGACGCGGCTATGCGCTTCGACGCGGTTATGCGCTTTCTGTGAGCACCCGGGCCAGCATTACCGGGTCAACATTACCGCCGCTCACCACCGCCGCAGCCTTCCGGTAGGCAGGCAATTCGGCGCCGTGGAAAAGCAAAGCTGCTACCGGCACCGCGCCGCTGGGCTCGGGAACAAGGCGCGTGGCGGCAACAATGGCGCGCATGGCGGCGCGAATCTCCGCTTCCGTGACGGTAATAATGCCATCCACAAATGCCTGGATGTGGGCAAAGTTGCGCACCCCAACACTTTGCGTGCGCAGGCCGTCGGCAATGGTGCGGCTGGTCAGTTCGGCTTCCCAGGTAACAATCTTGCCTGTTCTGAAACTCTCAGCAGTATCGCCGGCAAGTTCAGGCTCAACACCAAACACCTTGGTCTGCGGGCGCAATTGCTTCACCGCCGCGGCCACTCCGCTAAGCAGCCCGCCGCCGCTCACCGGCGTCAGCAATAGATCTACGTCCGGCCATTCTTCCATGATTTCCAGGCCGCATGTGCCTTGGCCGGCGATGATCTGCTCATCGTCATAAGGAGGCACTACAACATATCCATGCTCGCGCACCAGTTCTTCGGCTACGGCAAGGCGCTCGCTCGATGCGGGACCGACATCAACCACCTCGGCGCCAAAGGAAAGCGTTGCAGCACGTTTGATCGCCGGCGCATTCGACGGCATGATGATGACGGCCTTCGCTCCCACTTCGCGCGCCGCATAGGCCACAGCTTGTGCGTGGTTGCCGCTGGAATACGTGATGACTCCGCGCCTGATCTCGTCCGGCGTAAGCTGAAGAATTTTATTTGCCGCGCCGCGCATTTTGAATGCGCCAATGGGCTGCAGGCTCTCAGCCTTCAGACGAATCTCCTTGCCCGTGCCGTATCCAGACAAGCCGGGAAATGCGGCGCGCACCAGCGGTGTGCGAACGGCAATGTGCGCAATCCGTTTCGCTGCCCCGCGAATAGTTTCGAGATCGACCAGGATGCTTACTTCAGAATTCATAGTTGGCCCTTCGCCGCAGACGCTTGACTCACTCCGCCGCGCAACCTGACAGCTTCGTGCGCGAACAACTTCGCGCACGAACAGTATCGCGCACCAGACAGCTTCGCGCACGAACAGCTTCGCGCGCGAACTACGCACCGCCTCACACGAATCCTCGATAGAAAACAAAAGCGCGGCAGCCGAAGCCGCCGCGCCTTGTGTTTTGAAGCAGTCGCCAGTTAGAACGTCAACTTGGCTGAAACCTGCAATTGACGTGGACCGTACAGCGCGTTGTTGGTACCGCTCGTCACGCCGAACGTGTTGAGGCCGGTGCCGGTAAAGGGCTGGAAGCAGCCCTGCACCGCCGAACCGCTCGGCGCAGAAGCGGGGAGAGGACAAATTGGGTTTGGATTCTGAACAGTCGGTGCAGCCGCCGAAGTATACGTTGAGTAGGTTGAGTTCACGCCAGTAACAATGGTGTGATTCAGTGCGTTGAAGGCTTCACCTACTATCTGGAATGTGATGTTGTCGTGGATCGGGATGTCCCGCGTGATGCGGAAATCAACGTTGTTGAAGCCAGGCATATATATGCTGTTGCGGCCGATGTACGGCGGACGACCGCTCGTGGGACCACCTGAACCAGAGCTAATGGCGCCACCATAAATGCCGCTGTCATCGGCATAGCTGGTTGCGCTGGTCGCCCCGGAGTAGATGGTGCCGCTCACGCCCAGGAAGATCGGCTGGCCGCCCGAGGCAATCTCGTCTCCAGAGAAGGCGAAATCATTCACGAGCAGCTTCATCAATTTGTTGCCCGGCATGAGATTTGGCTTGTAGTAGAACGTCAACGTAAAGCGGTTGCGGATGTCGATATCCGACGGTCCGTTATCAGCTTTAATGTTGTTCGGGTCCAGCGGCACATCGCCACCGTAGAAGGTGCCGTTTGTGCCGCCCACCTGGCCGGTATCTGTTGCATGTGCCCAGGTGTAGTTCGCCAGGAACTCAAGCCCGTTTGCAAATGGGCGGCGAACCGTGACCGCCATCGAGTTGTACCAGGTATTTGCCACGCTGAAGCCGGTATTGAAGGTGGCTAATTGTGAAGAATCGTTCTGGGGCTTGCCCGTTACCACGTAGCGCCGGTCCGACGGCAAGTAGACGGGAACCGTCAACTGCTTCTGCACGGCGCCAGTGGAACTTATTATGTTGTAGCTGCGAACTCCGCTCGGCTTCTGGCCGATCAGCTGCGCATCCACGAATACCGGCAAGCGCATACCGCGCGTACCAACATAGCCGACCGTGAGTGAAAGCTTTCCGGGCAGGGCCTGCTCAACCGAAAGCGACGCTTCATGCGAATACGGAGGAACAAAGTTCGGATCGAGGCCGTGAAAGCTCTGCGAACCTACCTTTGTCGGGCCGTTGACCGCCGGTGCAGCGCCGCCAGTCGGATGAAGTGATCCACTGATCGACGGACCGGTCGGCTGGAATGGCACATTGGGATACTGCAGGAACGAGGACGTGCTGGGCACCGTTGCGCATTTTGAAGTCTGTCCGGGCGGCGGTGGTCCGACACTCGAAATGCAGCCGCTGTAGTTGTAGTTGATCTGTACAACACCGTTTTCCACCCGCATCGCGTAGTATGTGCTGCCCTGGTTCAGACCAGAGAAGATTCCGTAGCCGCCACGAACCACTGTGCCCGGTACCGGGTTCCATGAAAAGCCCAAACGAGGTTGAGCGCGGTTCAGAACATTCTTGATCGTCTGCGTGTATTGCGTAGAGATTGGTGCGTAGTTGTTGTTGATCAGGCCCGGCGGAGGCGTAATCTGCACATCGTACCGGCCGCCAAGGTTCAACGTGAGCTTCGGAGCAATCTTCCAGGTGTCTTCAAAGAAGCCGTCGTACATGTTCATCCAGAAGTTGTCGTTACCCTGCGTTCCGGCCTTGGTATTGACCACATCGACCGTCTGAACAAACGAGTTGTAGTGGTAACCGGCATATGGATCGGTATCGCCGGCCTGGCCCTGGAATGCGTCCAGAATCCAATCCTGGAAGTTGGCAGTGTTATTGGCATCACCATAGCCATAGATGCCGCCACCCTGGAACAGATTGATCATGATCTCATGAATATTGTTCCAATCTCCGCCGAACTTGAAGGTGTGCTTGCCGGCGACTTTTGAAAACACGTCGCTGATCTGAATACGATGCTCATCGGGCTCGGCAATACGGGGCAATGCGTTGGGCATACCAAAGGTAAACGCACCCATGTTGATGCTCGGTCCCGGAGCATTCGCACCGGCTACTTCAAGATCACGTCCCCACTGCCCATGCAGATTGTTTACAGCGGTTGGCGAAAGCACCATCGTCCAGCCACCAACCGCGAAGCGCTCGTGATAGTGCGTGGGCGCGTTGGTTGAAGGCGAGCTGTTTGAGAACGTGTTCGCAGGGCTGTAGCCGTAGGTGCTGTCAAAGTCCGCCCAGTTAAAGTCCCCAAACGCATCGTTCTTATCGTTGATGTGATAGTCGAGGCGCGGGAAGAAAAGATTCTGCTTGGCAAAGCGACCAGGAGGCGCCTGGCCAGGGGCGATGTTGGCCGTGTTCATCAGGAACGTAATACCCGCCGTGCATTGGGTAGAGGAGATGAACTGCGTGGGGTTACTGGCTGGAGCCGTGTAAAAGGGGTTTGAGGCTGTCGGACACTGATACGGGGTAATCAAGCTCGTATTCTTCGTCGAATCGTAAACACCGGAAGGCGTGAGCGAGAAGGTGCTCGTGGTGGTATACAGAACGCGACCGACACGATGGAACCCGTCATAGGTGAAGAAGTAGAAGAGCTTGTTCTTGATGAGCGGGCCGCCAATTGAACCGCCAAAAGACTGCTGTTGATGAATGGGTTGCGTCAACAGGAACTTGTTTCCATTGTTATGCAGTGCCTGGTACTTGTTGTACGGGTCGAGCGCGTTGAGGTCCGGATAACGCAACGAGTAGAAGAGATCGGCGTGCAGTGCATTCGAGCCGCTCTTGGTGATTGCGTTCACCTGGCCGCCGGCCGCCTGGCCGAATTCCGCCGAGTAGTTCGAAGCCTCAGCCTGAAACTCTTTGATCGAGTCGAGCGAGTAGACATACGGGGCGCCGCTGGCACGTCCGCGTGCTTCTGAGAACAACATCTGGTTATTATTGGCGCCGTCAACGTAGTTCTGGTTGTACAGGCCGCTGATGCCGTGGAAGCTCACCATGCCGCTGCCGCCGTCCTGCACGACGTTGGGAGTGAGAAGCACAAAGCCGCTCCAGTTGCGGGCACTTACCGGCATGTTCTGCAACAGGTGCTGATCGAATTGCTGCGAAACTTCCGTCTTCTGCAAGTCCAGAATTTCGCTCTGCGCTGCGACTTCAACCGTGGTGCTTTCCGTGCTCACCTTGAGCGTCAGGTTGATCGTTAGCGCCTGGCCGACCAGCAGGGTAAGATTGCTCGCTTCTACCTTGCCAAAACTGGCCGCAGTAGCTCCAACCTTGTAGTGCCCCGGCAAAAGGAATGGGGCAGTATAAAGTCCGGAATCATTTGTCTTGTAGTCGTGAGAAACGCCAGTATCGGTGTTAGTCACGGTCACCGATGCTCCCGGAATAACAGCCGCGGATACATCAGAAACTGTCCCGTTAATGGTGCCGGCGCCCGCAGTCTGTGCTGCAGTTGGCACGCCGGAGAGGGTTAGAAGCAACGCCGCCAGGGCAAGCACGGCAAGACAAGTGTAGGGACACCGGTTCCGTTGCATTTTCATGTCAATGGCTCTCCAGGGAAATGTTTAGGTAAGAATCAGGAATGCTCTAATCGTAGCACGCTTCCTGCTTGAACTTATTAAATTAGTGTCATTCGAAACGCGTAAAGATGGCATGAGGAAACGCACGCTCCAACGCGCGAATCGCCGTTAATGACGCGGGGTTCGCAATCTGCGACTGAAAGTAAATCGATGTTGTTGCGCTCAACAAAGGGCGGGCCGTATTACAGCCTTATCAATGCCGCGTTACATCGAAGCAACGCCCATCCGATGGCGCGCCGAGCATGTGGAAAATCAGCCTGAAACCTTGTGACAAGCTCAATGAACTCGCCCACTTGCCGTTTTAAATATGGCCCGCCGGTTCTACTCGTATGCCAGCGCGTCTATCGGATCTTTGCGCGCCGCCATAAACGCCGGATACAGCGCACCGCATATCGAACCGGCAAAGGCAATCAGCGCACCATAGACCATCCACGCCGCCGTCAGTTCAAAGTTGAATGTCGGAAATTTCAGCGCCAGAACTCCGCGTACTCCAAATGTTGCGCAAATGCCAAGAATCACTCCGGCAATCGAAAGCAGGCCCGTCTCTCTCAGCACCACAGTCACAATCGCCATCTTCGACGCGCCAAGTGACTTCAAAATGCCGATCTCGCGGGTGCGTTCCAGAACCGCTGTATACATCGACTGAAAAATGACCAGGAATCCTACGATGACCGCGATGGAAATCACTACATTCAGCGCAAGATTGAAACCGGGGAATCGCGATGGTGTGTAAAGAGAGATAATTTCACTCATCGTATTCACACGGTAGCCATCAAGACCGCGCGTCGAATGAATTTCGTTCATGATGAGCGGATCGTTTGCCGGTGTATCTGCTTTCAGATAAATTACCGTGGCCTTGCCATCAGATCCGATCAACTGCCCCATCGTGTCGATTGGAATCAGCTTTCGGCCTCCCTTGCCGCTTTCGACAATGCCGCAAATCCTGAATGCGTGATTCAGGACCGTGATGCTGTCGCCAACGTGATAGACCGGGCCGGCATGCGCAAATACATCGTCAACGATTGCGTCGTTGGGTCCTGTGAAGGGACCACCCTCAAGAAACTGGAACGGTTTCAGTGCGTCGTATGTCTTGAAGTCAATGCCGTAAAGAATTTCGACGGATCCCGTCATTGAAAAATTTGAAATCACCGGGGCCGCGACCGCGACATGCGGCAGAGTGGCAAGAAATGGAGCCAGCTTGACCGAAATCGGCGCGCCGCTCACGCCATTCATAAAGCTGGAATTCGACGGGCTCACCACCAGGTCCGCGCCAATTCCGTTGGTGCGCTCCTTCTGGTCGTTCAGCATGCCCATGAAGACGCCCACAATCGACAGGATCATAACCACTTCGATAGCTACCGCAAGTACGCTGATAACGGAGCGCAAAGGACGGTGAATCAGATTGGCGAAGATGAGTTTATTCATTCGGTTTCAGTTGCAGTCTTCTCCGTCTTTCAGGTTAACAGCCATGCCACATTTTGGGTGTTGCGCCCAGATTGGGAGTCGGAACACACTGTTTCCCATACGCTGAGCAATGTCAGGCAGTAATCAGCAGATGTAACCAACTAGTAACTTGCTGAAAATAAAGGAAGAGCCTGTTAATAGTTTTGACGTCTGTTGAAATCTCGGACTATGATTCTATGGAGAAACCACTTTGAGCTTGAAACTGGTTCTCGTCGCCGATGAGTAATTTTGGTGAAGACCTGCGCAAGGAGCGAGTGTCTCGCGGCATTGCGCTGGAACACATTAGCGCTGTTACCAAAATCAGCCAGCGTCACCTCGTTGCGTTGGAGCAGGAGAGGTTTCGCCTGCTTCCCGGCGGTATCCTCAGCAAGGGTATCGTTCGCGGCTACGTGAACGCACTCGGACTCGACCCTCGCGATTGGACCGACCGCTTCATGCAAGCCTGCAGTGCTACCGGACAAGTCATCGACGACGACAACAACTGGACCGCATTCGCGGCGAATGTCGGCAAGGCCCGCATTCAACGCCACAATGAGCAGGAAATCCGGATGCGCTGGATCGGCGCAATCGTGCTGGCCATTGTGGTCTCCATCGGAGGGTTCTTCACGGTTCGCTACTATGGCGTCCAAGCGGGTTGGTGGTCATCCATTTTGCCCATCCGCAGCGCTGCAGTCCATTCGGCTGCTTCCTCCGCGCATTCGATGTTGTCGCACATCCTCACCATGGTTGGCCTTTAAACCTCTTCTTAAATCACTCCCCACATCTTTCCTTGGCCCTGCTCAGGCGTTTCCCTGCCCCCTTTGACTTAGAATGTTTACCATTCGCTGCGAGTCTTTGCTCTGCGGTGCCCAACGCCATTACCATATAAGCTGCACTGTCAGGGCCAGGTCGGCCTGTGTATTGTCTGTGCATCCACGCCTCCGAACGAGGCCTGCGGCCATATTGAGTTCGAGCTTCTGCTCCAACGAGTGACAGGGGCGAACGACCCCGGAAGGCCGCAAATTCGAAATCCCTTCAATGGGCAGGAGTCTCAATTTGAGCGACCGTTCTTTATTCACCTCCGAATCAGTGACCGAAGGCCATCCCGACAAGATTGCCGACCAGGTATCCGACGCCATTCTGGACGCCTGCCTGGAGCAGGATCCCTATAGCCGCGTGGCTGCCGAAACGCTGACCGCAACCGGGCTGGTCGTCATTGCCGGCGAAATCACCACCAAGGCCTACGTCGATTTCCAAAGCCTGGTGCGAGGTGTGATCGCCTCCATCGGCTACGACAACGCACTGTACGGTTTTGACTCCAACACCTGCGCCGTCATCTCCACCATCAACAAACAGTCGGGCGACATTGCCCAGGGCGTTGACACCGGCGGCGCCGGCGATCAGGGCATGATGTTCGGTTACGCATCCAACGAAACACCTGAACTGATGCCGGCCCCCATTTCGCTGGCCCAGAAACTCTGCAAGCAGCTCACCGCCGTGCGTAAAAGCGGCAAGCTCCCCTACCTGCGCCCCGACGGCAAAAGCCAGGTGACGGTGGAGTACGACGAGAACAATAAGCCCGTGCGCATCGATGCCGTCGTCATCAGTACGCAGCACGCTGAGAGCATCAGCAATGAAGAACTGCACGCTGACATCCTCAAGTTCGTCATCCAGGCGGTGCTGCCGGCCAAGTGGCTCGACGAGCACACCAAGTACCACATCAATCCCACCGGCCGCTTCGTCATCGGCGGACCCATGGGCGACACAGGCCTCACTGGCCGCAAGATCATTGTTGACACCTATGGCGGAGCCGGACGCCACGGCGGAGGCGCCTTCAGCGGCAAGGATCCGACGAAGGTTGACCGCAGTGCTGCCTACATGGCTCGCTACATTGCCAAGAACATCGTGGCTGCCGGACTTGCGGATCGCGCTGAAGTTCAGCTCGCTTATGCCATCGGCGTAGCTGAACCGGTAAGCGTGCGCGTTGAGACTTTTGGCACCGGCAAAGTGGCCGATGCAAAACTCACCGAACTCGTTCGCAAGAATTTCTCGCTCACGCCTAAGGGCATCATTGAGAGCCTCAACCTGCGCCGGCCCATCTACCAGAAGACTGCCGCATATGGCCACTTTGGCCGCACTGAGCCGGAGTTCACATGGGAAGCCACCGATAAGGCCGCCACGCTCGCCGAGCAGGCTGGCCTTAAAGCCGCAGCAGCAAAGTAGCTTTTCTTAATCAGTAGTCAAAACTAAAAGGACCCGCCACACAGCGGGTCCTTTGTTTGTTTGGAGAGCAAACCTGCCGCCTATTCGCCCTTTGCTTTGCGGTCTTCAGCTTCTTTAAGCCAGCCGCGCTGCAGCTTCTCTTCTGGAATGCTGGACAAATACGGCTTGATGTCGAGAATGGGAGTGCCGTCCAGCATGTCCACTCCCCGCACCCGCAAGGAGCCGCCTTCGCGGCCAAGCAATTCCACTACCGTCAACGCAATCGGATTAGGACGCCGTGGCGAGCGCGTCGCAAATACTCCGTGCGGCCGCTTCTCGTCCGTCGGTGGATGGGCGACAAGGTCGAATCCATCAGCGCGATCGAATGTCCACACCACGTACAAGTGCGAGAAACCTTCAATGTCCAGGAGGCCCGGCGCAAACTCCGGCAGGATTTCGAGCACGCCTTCCGCATCATGCTTGGCCCCGCATCCGCGCGGAATTTTCGATGTCTCCGTGTAAGGGCTTTTAACAAATCCGATCGGACTGAAGGTGAACATGGGCAGCATTGCCTCCACCGTCGATGATATGCGCTGAAAATGCATTTAATATGCACGATAGGGATTTGAACGTTCCTCTCCCCGGCAGAGTCTGCGCTCAGCTAAAACAAGAGTGCCTGCTTTTTCTTCTCGGAGGATAATCATGCAAGCAGCAGTCGTTCACACTCTCGGCCAGTCACCCACCTATCAATCTTTTTCCGATCCGGTTCCAGAGAAAGATGAGGCACTCATCAAAGTGCGAGCCATCGGCCTGCATCCGATCGTAAAAGCGCTCGCACGCGGGGAGCACTATCTTGGCACTTCCGAGGTTCCCTTCATTCCCGGCCTGGACGGCGCAGGAGTACTTGAAGATGGTCGCCGCGTCTACTTCGGGTTTGTTCGCAAACCGTGGGGAACCATGGCCGAGATTGCCGCGGCTCCGCAAAAGATGTGCTTTAATCTCCCCGACAATCTCGACTTCCAACAGGCCGCCGCAATTGCAAATCCCGGAATGTCGGCGTGGCTTACGTTGAAGGACCGCGGCGTCTTGGTAGCAGGCGAAACCGTCCTGGTGTTGGGAGCCACGGGAGTGGCCGGGCATCTCGCAATCCAGGCAGCACGGTTGCTCGGGGCTAAGCGCGTAATTGCTGCAGGACGCAACGTGGATTCTCTAAGCCAGGCAGATGTAGATCAAATCATTCCGCTCGGCGAATCAGAAGACTCGATTCGCGAGGCATTCATTGCCGAAGCGCGATCTGGCATTGACTTGATCATCGACTACCTGTGGGGCCGGCCCGCAGAATTGCTTCTTGAAGCACTGGCGAAAGGCTTCAACGCCAGATCCACTCACAGAACGCGTTGGGTCGAAGTGGGCGAAAGTGCGGGCAAATCCATTACCCTGCCAGGAGCAACGTTGCGCAGCGTCGATCTGACAATGATGGGTAGCGGATTCGGTTCAGCGTCGCTCGATCGCGTTCTTGCAGCAATCCCAACTCTGTTTTCAATGGCTGCCGCCGGCACTTTGAAAGTCAACGTCGAAGCATTTCCTCTCGCCGAAGTTGAGTCGGTGTGGAACAAGGTTGAGAAGGGTCGCAGAATCGTCTTCACGACTTAGCGGCTGACACCAATCCTGTCGATGCTCTACAATTGCCCCTCGGTTCGCACAAGTTCGGCGCAACCCCGACGTACCAGCGCCAATTGATTCAATTGCGAGCAGCTTCTGAAGTACATCCTAAGGAGAACAGCCATGTGCGACCACTCTCATGATCACGGCCATTCACACCACAACGATCAGCATGAAGAAAATCACGCCCATGCGCATGACCGCAATCATGATTCCGGGCACGACCGCACTTCACGCCGCGATTTTATGCGCGTACTGATGGGCGGAGCCTTGGCCGGCGCTTCGGTAATGGAGCTTGCATTTCATCGCGCTGCGTGGGCTCGCGCTACGGCTCCGGCAGATGACCCCGACCTGTTCGACTTCGTCAAGGCGGCGCCGGGGGTGTATCACGCGCACGCGCGCCCGCAGACCATGATCAATTGCAATGCCGCGATTTTTGTGCGCTCGAAAGACGTAGTCGTCGTCGACGCGCATTCCAAGCCTTCCGCTGCCGCCTCCGTCATTCGCCAGATTCGCCACCAGATTACCGAGAAGCCCGTGCGCTACGTCATCAACACGCACTTCCATTGGGACCACACGCAGGGCCTGCACGCCTACCAGCAGACCGGCAGCAAGGTGGACTTTATCGCTACATCAATGACCAAAGACTTGATGGAGAAAAACTGCGTAGCGCGCATGAAAGAATCAGCTGACTCAGTGCCGCCGCAGATTGAGCGGATGCGCCAACGCTCCGAGAACGCCAAATCCGCTGCCGAAAAAACATTTTGCGAAGAGCAGATTCGACAGATGCAGGCCTATCTCGCAGACCTCAAGCAGAACTACGAGCTTGTGCTTCCCACCATCACGTTCGACAAATCCTATCTACTGTCCGATCCGGCATTCGATCTGCATCTTGAGTTCCACGGGCGCTCGCACACTGCCGGAGACACATTTGTGTATTGTCCGCAGCAGCGCGCCATTGCCACCGGCGATGCGAGCCACGGCTGGCTGCCGAACATAGGCGATGGCTATCCGCGTCTGTGGCCGGGTACCGTCGATGCCGTTGCAAAGTCCGATTTCAAGTACATCCTGGGCGGGCACGGCCCCATGCAGTCTGATCGCATCATCATGACCAGCCAGCGCAACTACATTGAAGAACTGGTTGAAAAGGTAGAAGCCGGCAAAAAGGCGGGCAAGAGCGTTGACGAGCTGCAAAAGACCCTGACAGTGGCCTCCCTCAAGTCAATGCAGTCGAACGGCTACCAGGCTTTTCTTGAGCGGACGCAGGCAGCCGAGAATACGCATTTCGGCCCCATGCCCCCGCTGCAGAGAGACGTAAACGGCAACATCAGGGACGTCTATAAGAATTTGGACAAGGCCTGACGGTCGCGGTCATATCCTTCAGGAGTCATCCATTCACGCTTCCCTCCTACCCGTTCTGGCGATTGTCTTTGTCGCTACGGTGATCCGCTCGGCATTCGGCTTTGGCGAGGCGTTGATCGCCGTGCCTCTGCTTGTGCTATTCATGCCGCTGCCCGTGGCAGCACCGCTGGCTGTTCTGCTCTCAATCACCGTTGCAGCGGTAGTCGTGGCCCAGGATTGGAAACACATTCACCTGCGCAGCGCCGCCGGGCTGGTGCTGGCCACGCTCTTCGGAATTCCGCTCGGATTGCTGGTGCTGACCAGTGCGCACCAGCAACTGGTGAAGGCGGGTTTAGGCATTCTGATAGCCCTTTTTGCGATTTATTCGCTGTTAGCACGTGATGCATTCCACCTGAAACGCGAGCACCGTCCGCTTCTTCTGCTATCAGGTTTTCTGGCCGGCATCCTGGGCGGAGCGTTTGGCATGAACGGTCCGCCGCTGGTGGTTTATGGCTCGTTGCGTAAATGGTCGCCGCAGCAATTCAGGGCCACTCTGCAAGCTTATTTTCTGCCCGCAAGCGCACTCGGCATGATTGGCTACTGGAGCACCGGGCTGTGGACGCCCACGGTAACGCGCGAATTCCTGCTCTCAGTTCCGGTCATGCTGCCGGCTGTGTTTGTGGGCAGGGCGATCAACCATCGCTTTTCCGGCACCGCGTTTCTCAAGTACGTCTACTGGGGACTGCTGCTGATCGGAGTGATCCTGTTTGTGGAGGCCGTCACTCACCGGGTGTGAACTGCGTTTCCGTAAAACTATGTATCCTCACGCCTGGCCAGTGCTGTCCTATGTCCGAAAAGCGGGAACCACCGGCTAGAAGCCGACGAAGGAGCAACGGCCAGTGCCAAAATGGGCTGCCAGGAAATATCCGCCCTTTAGATGCGTGACCGGGAACACTTTGGGGGTGTGCCGGTGTCTAACACAATAAGAGGGCGCAGGACACTCGGTCATCCAACCAGGTGTACCCCGCGGGAATCCCGCGCACTCCTTTGCGGTTTTTGCATTTCCGGCCCTATTTTTTGGCGCCGGGGGAGTGGCCGTAACTTGAAAATAGCTTCCGCCGACCCGGTCCCAGCATGGACTGGCTAAAACGTCGGATGCAAAGTGCAGTCGAGTTGCGGTAATGTGGGAGGACACTGTTTTGCAGGCGGACCTCACCATGGGCAATATCGCCAGCGCGCTGACGCTCCAATCCGAAGAGGCCGCACTCGTAGAAGAACTACGGGCCGGCTCGGAAGAAGCGTTTTCGTGGCTTATCGAGCGCTACCATCAACCCATTTATTCCCTGCTGGCCCGGACAGTTTTCGATCGCGCCGACGCCGCAGACCTTACCCAGGAAGTGTTTATTAAAATCTTCCGCGGCGTTCGCCAGTTTCATGGTGAATCGTCATTGAGGACCTGGATTTACCGTATCGCGCTCCGTGAGGCTTCCAACCAGCGCCGCTGGTGGTCTCGCCACAAACAACAGGAGATTGCGATCGATCAGGATTTCCAGGAGTGTGAATCAGGGCAGCCGGTACGGTTGAAAGACCGCCTCGTGGATCCGGCTGAGTCGCCGTTTGATTCTGTTGTGCATGCAGAGAACCACGCACGGGTCGAAGCGGCCCTCAAACTGGTTCCGGAGCCATTTCGGACCACGCTGATCCTGAGAGATATTGAGGGATTTGTGTACGAAGAAGTTGCCGAAATCCAAGGTGTAAGTCTGGGCACGGTGAAGTCGAGGCTGGTGCGCGGGCGAGCCTATTTAAAGGCCCAGCTGGCAGCGCCCAAACCGGGTGTTAACCGGGCCTCCCTCGCGGAATTCGACTTGCCCCTTGGTGAGGAGGCGCGATGAACGGCTGCGAGGCAGTGCAGGCAAAATTCTCAGAGTATTTAGACGGTCGTTTGAACGGCCGTGAGATGCAGCAGATTTCCGCCCATGTGAGTGAGTGCCAGGAGTGCACCGCGGAGTGGGACTCGCTGCGTCATGTACAGCTGTCGCTCGGGGCGCTGGGTCCGGTGCCCGAGCCAAAGGATTTGCTGCTGCGCGTTCGCGTGGCAGTTAGCCAGGAACGCGCGCGAAGCAGACAAAGCATCTTCAGCACCTGGAATCTGGCTTGGAAAAACACTGTAGGACCGTTCCTGTTGCAGGCCTCCGCCGGCTTTGCCAGCGCCGTGCTGCTGCTGGGCACAGTCATCGTCCTTGTAACCATGTTTACGCAGCCTGAGGCAGTGCAGGCCACCACGGATGAACCGCTCGGCAGTCCCACCGCGCCAAAGCTCGTGAGCCTGTCCAGTGGCGTCAGCAACACCGATATCGGCACCCTCGCGGGTCCGGTTGTGGTTGAGGCCTACGTAAACGACGAAGGCGAAGTGTACGATTTCCGCATCGTCTCCGGCCCTGATGATCCGGTTACCCGTTTGCAGGTTCAAAACCTGTTGCTGTTCAGCTTCTTTGAGCCGGCGCGCTTCTTCGGTCAACCCGTCCGCGGCCTGGCAGTCATCTCCTTTACCGGGGTTTCGGTCAAGGGCTAGAAACAGCTTTCAGCCTCAGCTTGCAAACCCTCTACCTGAAGAACCTGTGCCCGTTCATCGCGATGAACGGGTCTTGTTTCAGTTCGGCAAGCACACTTCAATACGCCGTAACATCTCCTTCCCCCATCCCTCTTCCCACCCCGTTTGACCCCGCCGATGCGTCTAACTAGACTTGCAGGCAGGGATTCTCATGACATCGTTGAAAAATCGTTCGGTTTTTTGGGGCGTAACTGCCGCCCTTGGCTTGCTGGTCGTCGCCCTGCCCGGTTCTATCTGCGCTCAGTCTTCCAGTTCGGAGCCAAAGCCGTCATCCTCGCAATCATCTTCCGGCACTCAGTTTGACGAGAACGGGAACGGCCCGCAGTCTTACGTGCGCGAGAAGACGCCGACATTGGTCGATCCGGCCGGTCCCACTATTACACTGGTAAGCACGGAGCAGGTGTTCTCAATGGCCGCCGGGCTCAATATGTGCGGTTACGAAGAAGGCCTCCAGGGCAGCGCGCCGGTGCGCCAGCAGGTGCGCGACGAGATCAACAAGGCGCTCGCTGCGAGCGAAAATGCACGCAAAAACCGCGATGCACTTTGCCTTTACATTGCGCAGCATCGTATGACCGGAACACAACTCGATGTGGCCCAGTACATCTCGCTCTCGCTGTATCTTTCGCCCCAACTTGAAACCACGGTGGAACTGGCGGAGATGCCTCCGGATGCAACGCAGGTGGCCGACGTAGCGCCGCTGCTGCGCAACTTTGCCGGCGCCGTCGATTTGCATGGCATCTGGCTTACGCTGCGCCGCACCTACGATGACGCGGCCAACCAAGTGCATGGCCCGCTGTCAAAAATGATGGTGACAACAAACCTTTACCTGAAGATGCCCGCGCCCACCTATGATGGGCGGCGATTCATTGTTGTGATCGAGCCGCTCCTGTCGCCAAACACCGTGAATGCGCGCGTCTACGGAACGGATTACGTGGTGGTGCTTTCGCCTGTGGACGGCGCCGTTCACATGATCGACGTGCATCACATTTATCTTCATTACCTGATTGAGCCTCTGCTGTACTCGCGCACCAACGCGATTGAAAGAGAACAGCCGATCCTGAAAGAAATCAGGGAGGCGCCGCTGGAGTTCCGCTACCGTTCCGACACCGTTGCACTGACAGTCGAGTGCCTTATCAAAGCGATTGAAGCGCGCACCATGGATACCGGCATCGCGCCCTACAAGATGCCGGCAAATTTCGATCGCTCTGAACTGCCGCATTACGATCATGAGCGGCAATTGGTGGAGCAAAAAATCGAAGCAGTGCGTCGGGCCGCGTTGCAGCACGACATGAAGCAGGGATTCGTGCTGACGCAGTATTTTTATGAGGCATTGCTCCAGTTTGAGAAAGATCCTGTCAGCCTTTCCGACACCATGGGTGAGATGGTCTACGGCATGGATGTGGAGCAACAGGTGCACCGCGCACGTGCAATCGATTTCGACCAGACTGCCGACAGTGAAGTGTTGGGACGCAATAAGCCGCACAAGCAATCGGGAATGGACCTGGCGGAGTCAAAGCTTTCAAGCGGCGACATTGCCGGTGCTTCAGCGCTGGCGCAGGCGGAGTTGTCGAAGCAGCCCGCGGGCGCTGAGCCCACGCCTGACAGTTCGCATGCGTACTTCATCCTTGCTCGCGCTGCGGCCATGACCGGGCATCCGGAACTGGCGATTGATGATTTCCAAAAGACCCTGGCCACCAGCAAAGAGCAGCGGCTTCTGGCCTGGTCGCATATTTATCTGGGTCGCATGCTCGACCTCGACTGCAAGCGTGACCAGGCACTGTCAGAGTACAAACTTGCACTCACCGTGCGCGACGGCCGGGAGGATACCCGCGTGGCAGCCGAACGCGGCGTAAAGAACGCATACAGCGTAAACGGCCACACATGCGAAGACATGTCCGACGACGAGCCGAACAATTCGCCTGTGGGCAAACCAGTCACTGTTCCGGGGCTGAGCGGCAACGCAAAGCCACAGTAATCAATGAATTAGATTGCGTGTCCGCGGATGTCGTCTAATAGAGATGGAGAAGAAAGGCTTCGCCTGAAATGCACCGGCGCGGCGGCTCTCCCGTGGATGTCTGATGTAACCGACGAACGAGGCGCAATTGGCAGCAGATCTGGCAGAACTTGAAGCCGCACTCGGCCATCACTTTGCTGTGCCGGAACTGCTGGTGCGCGCTCTCACGCATCGCTCATTAGCCAATGAACAAGCGCTGCACGATGCACAGCCGGATCACGTCGACGACGAAGCGATAATTTTTAAAACTGCCACGGGCAAAATCACACTGAAGCAAGCCGGCGACAACGAGCGGCTGGAGTTTCTTGGCGACGCTGTCTTGGGATTGGTTGTCGCGGAGGCGCTTTTTTCAGCGCATCCTGACTGGCATGAGGGCGAGCTCACCCGCATCCGCGCCCAGTTGATCAGCCGGCAATACATGGCGCAAGTAGCAGAGACAATTGGATTGGGCAGCCATCTCCGTTTAAGCAGGGGCGAAGACAAAAGCGGACTGCGCCGCAAGAGCACCGTGCTTTCGAATACCATGGAGGCAGTGATCGGCGCGATTTTTCTGGACGGAGGTCTGGAGCCGGTTCGGGTGTTTGTTCGGCGCCAGGTGCTGGGCGAAACGGTCGAGCAACTGGCGCTGGAACTGCAATCGGGCGCCGCGCTGGGCAATTTCAAATCGGCGCTGCAAGAGCATTTGCAGGCTGAGCGGGCGGGCACTCCGGTGTACCGCGTCAAGAGCGAAAGCGGTCCCGGCCATCGCAAGCGCTTTCTGATCGAAGTTCGACTTAAGGCAGAAGCAGGAGAACCAGGAACGCCGCTGGCGCGTGGAGTTGGCACTACCAAGAAACGCGCTGAGCAGGACGCAGCTCGGCGGGCATTGGAACGGCTGTTGGTTGGCGGCACTCGAGCCATGGCAGCGCACAACTCTGACGGAATCGAGGAGGAAGAAGCAGCGCAATGAGCACCCCAGCGACATTGCCAGACCAGCCGGTACGGCACGATTCGCATCTGTGGCTCCATCTGCCTACGTTGCCTGAGGCCTTTGCTTCGCTGTTGCGCACCATTGTCGTGGCGCTGTTTTTGCTCACCTTCGTCCTGCAGCCACTGCTTATTCCCTCGGAAAGTATGGAGCACACATTGCTCGTCGGCGATTTTCTGCTCTTCAACAAACAGGAATATGCTCCAGCAGGAACCATCGGACGCTGGCTGATGCCTTACCGCGATGTCGAGCGCGGCGACATTATTGTGTTCCATCATCCCGATCCGCCACTTCTGGTCAAGCGCGTTGTGGGATTGCCCGGCGATCATCTGCGCATCGAGGGCGGGCGCGTGTTTGTAAATGGAACGGTGCTGAACGAGCCCTATGCTGCCTTTGAGCCGGCGCCGCCCGATCCATTTCGCGACAACTTCCCAGCCCAGATTTATACCGACCCACAGATCGATCCGGAGTGGTGGCTCCAGATGCAGAGCCAGACAACCAATGGCGAGCTTGTAGTTCCCGCGGGCCATTACTTTGTACTGGGCGATAATCGCAATCACAGCAAGGATTCGCGCTACTGGGGATTTGTGCCGCGACAGGCGATTGTCGCGCGACCGCTGGTAATTTATTTTTCGCTCACACGCCCCTCCACCACCGATGTGCAGGCGACTGCATTGCCGCCTGGAGATGATAGACTCGGACTCGACAGGCTGATACCGGAGAAGCTGGCCGGCTTTGCGCGATGGAAGCGCATTTTTCATGTTGTTCACTAGAGAAATGCCGCACTGAATTCAGCCCTGGGCGTGCAGTTGCGACGCTTCAAATATTTGATTTCGGACGGATCAAAGAGCGACAGGATGACAAAAAAGAAGACGCCGGCAGCATCAGCGCCGAGTGAAAAAATTTCGGCGGCTACGTCGGCAACAGACGTCACCCCGGAATTCACACCTTCCCAACCCGACGTGGAAGAAACTCCTTTTGAAGCGGTAGCCAGCATTTGCTCAGTGCTGGTAGTGGGACTGTTCATCCTCACTTTTCTCGCGCAGAATTTTGTCATCCCCTCCGGTTCAATGGAAGACACGCTGCTGGTTGGCGATCACCTGGTTGTGGATCGCATTACGCTGGCGCCACCCGCCAAGTGGATGCCGCTCGTTCACTATCGCGAACCCAAGCGCGGTGACATTGTTGTATTCATCAAGCCGGTTCCCGATCCGGATCCAGTAACTGGAAAACCCGACTATCTGTTCCTGGTGAAACGCCTGATCGGAGTTCCGGGCGACCACATCCATCTGCACGACGGCGTTGTCTACATCAACGGAGTGGCACAGACCGCGCCGAATGACGGCAAAGAAATGGCCGTGAGCCTGGAAGAAAAAGTTTTTCTCGACGAATTTCCTGCCGTCTCGCCTGTCCCTGAACCAGGCAATCTCATTCCTGAAGAGTGGGCAGTCGATTTTCCGAACCACGTCAAAGACGGGGACCTGGTTGTGCCGGATGGCAAGTACTTCATGATGGGCGATAACCGGCACAACAGCGCCGACTCCCGCTTCTGGGGCTTTTTGCCAAGAGAAAACATTGTGGGCCGACCGCTCTTCAACTACTGGTCGTTTAAAACTTCAGAAGATCAGTACGAGCAAACCGGAATCGGCAACACTGTTTCGTGGATGGCGCACGTGGCACTCCACTTCTTTTCTGACACGCGATGGTCGCGGACGTTCCACGTAGTGCGCTGAACTTAACGCGAACACGGCATACTAAAGAGACAATGACGGAAGAAGAGCAAGAGCGACGGCGGGCAAAGCCGAAATGGCTATGGTTTTCACTTGCCGCAGTCGTAGCTTTACTGGCCGTTATCATTGTGCCTCCGCTGGTGAGCGTAAGCCGATACAAGGGCCAGATTACAAGTCTGATCTCGCGCTCCCTTGGCCGCCCGGCAAGGCTTTCAGCGGTGCATGTGCGTTTGCTGCCTCGGCCCGCATTTGTTCTCTACGATCTGGTCGTCGATGACAATCCCGCCTTTGGCGCCGAGCCCGTAATTCACGCCAACTCCGTTACTGCGCCCATTCGTTTTTTGCCGCTCTGGCGCGGGCGGCTTGAGATCAGCGAGATCAGCGTTGACGAAGCCAGCCTGAACCTGGTGCGCACGGCAGACGGCTTGTGGAATCTCGATTCGCTGCTGGAAGCAACCGCCACCAACGCCGGCAAGATGGCAGCAGACACGCGCCGAGCACCGTTTCCGCGACTGGTGGCAACCAACTCCCGCATCCACTTCAAGCGCGGCGTGGAAAAACTTCCCTTCTCGCTCATCGATGCCGATCTCTCCTTCTGGCAATCAAAGCCCGGCGAGTGGCGTTTGAAACTGCGCGGTCAGCCGGCGCGAACCGACGTCAGCATCAACTCGGCCGACACCGGAATTGTTGAGATTGATGCCACGGCTCAGCAGACCGCTGACCTGCGACAAATGCCGATTCATCTCGATCTCGATTGGCGCGATGCGCAGCTCGGACAGCTTACGCGGCTCATGACCGGCTCCGATGCCGGTTGGCGCGGCGATCTTCGCGGCGAAATGCACTTGGACGGCACCTCGGAGAACGCGCAGATCACAACCCGCCTTCGTGCCACCGGCGTTCACCGTGCCGAGTTTGCGCCACCTGAGCCAATAGACTTCGACGCCAACTGCAGCCTTGTTTATCACTACACCCTGCGAACGGTTGAGAACATGGCATGTGATTCTCCGCTTGGCGATGGACGCATCCGGGTTACCGGTCAAATGAATGGCAACGGCCATTTGCCCAAGTACTCGGTCGAAATGGATCGTGTGCCGGTTGCAGCCGGACTTGAAGCGTTGCGCACGGTGCGAAGCGGCGTCGATCCGAATCTGACTGCGACCGGAGCCATCAGCGGCAAAGTGTCCTACGACGAAACGCCCGCGCCTGTTGAAACGCAGAAAAAGCCGGCCAACGTGGCGAGCCGCTCAAGGATTCGTTCCGCGAAAGCTGGTGCGGCTACCGCTGGTCCGCTCTCAGGCAGTTTCACAGTGGATGGTTTTCAATTAAACGGCGGTGGACTGAGCAAGCCTCTCGGCGCGGCAAAGGCGGTGATCGCGCCCACGGCTCTTGCGCCGGGGCATCCGCAGATACTTGCCGGCACCTTTGCGCTTAATGCAGGCGCGCCGGTTCCGCTAACCCTGGAATTGCGGTTTGCTTTCCGCAGCTACCATCTGACGGCGCGCGGTCAGGTAAGCGCGCAACGCGCCAAAGAAATTGCGCACGCAACCGGCTTGCCACAGGCTAATGCTCTCGACCAATTGGCAGGCGACTCGCTCGCCGTCGACCTCAACGCGCAGGGACCTTGGATACCCCCTCACGATGAATTCGCCACCGAAAGCCAGCCTGCCATCGCCGCTGATGGAATTGTCCGCGGCATCGTCAGTACTACTGGAGTCGCCGATGTTGTCGATCCCGTCGCCGACAGTTTCACCGGCACAGTGACACTGCACAACGCCAACTGGAAGGCGGATTATCTCGCCAACCACGTTGAGATTTCAGACGCCACGCTGCATCTGCTCAACGGCGAGCTGCACTGGGAACCAATCGACTTTATCTACGGCCCGCTCAAAGGTACGGCGACGCTGACCGTGCCAAGGGCCTGCGAAACTCTCGACCCATGTCCGCTTCAACCGCTTCCCAGCTTCGACGTGCAATTCACTGATCTTGATGCGGCGGTTGTGCAGACGGCAATCCTTGGCGCGCATGAAAAGGGCACGCTCGTCTCCGATCTGCTCAAGCGCCTGCGCAATTCACCCGCGCCGTTGTTGCCGCAACTCGAAGGCACCGTGACCGCCGACTCGCTCATTCTTGGACCGGTCACTGTCGAAAACGCGAAAGCTCAATTGAAAATTGCTCCGACGGGCATCGAGATCACCGCGCTCGACGGAAAAATGCTTGGCGGCGGGTTGCATGCCACCGGCGCCCTCGTCACAGGCGACAAGCCCGACTACACCATCACCGCGGTTCTCCAAAATCTGAATCCCACCGCCGTTGGCCAGCTGATTGGTCAGAACTGGCGCGGCGGTACTCTCGACGCCAACGGCAATGTGGAACTGGCGGGCTACACCGGCAGCGATCTCGCAAGCTCAGCCAAAGGCACGTTGCACTTTGAATGGCGCAACGGTGCGGCCTCCGGCGCAGGTTCGCCGCCGGAACTGGATCACTTTGATCGCTGGAACGCGGATGCGGAAATCGCCGACGGCAAAGTGACATTCGGCAAAAATGAACTGGCACAGGGAAGCCATAAGCGCGCCATCGCCGCCGCCGTTGTGCTGGCAGAGCAATCAAAGTCGATCTTCGGCTCTCAAGTTACGCCGCCGTCGCCCAAACCCGTGCAAACCAATAGACAGCGCCCGCCCCGCTAGAATCAGGCTATGGATTTCCCCTACCGCTCGATGGTTCAAATCCAATGCAAAGGCGTCCTGTTCGATATGGACGGCATTCTCGTGTCGTCGCTCGGATCGGTGGAGCGCAGTTGGTCAAAATGGGCTGAGCTGCGCGGCGTCAACCCAGACCTTACGTGCCGGACCGCGCACGGACGACGCGCCATCGAAACGGTCGCCATCATGCGGCCCGATCTCGACGCCGAGCAGGAACTCAAGGTCATTGAAGATATTGAGGTCGAGGACAACGAAGGGCTGACCGTGCTGCCCGGGGTTCTGGCTATGCTCTCAGCGCTGCCCGCCGACCGCTGGACGGTGGTGACCAGCGCAACCGAGCGCCTTGCGCGCGTGCGCATGGGCGTGGGCGGAGTGCCGCTGCCGCAAAAACTCGTGGCCGCCGATTTCGTCACGCGCGGCAAGCCGCATCCTGAGCCATTCCTCACCGGAGCGGCACTGCTTGGTTTCGAACCAAAGGACTGCGTAGTTTTTGAAGATTCCGCGTCTGGCGCCAAGGCCGGCCGCGCCGCCGGATGTGCGGTGGTAGCGACAACGTTCTCGCATCCAGTGGAGTCGCTCGACGCAGCGCACCACCTGGTGCAAGATCTCACCGGCATGAACGTGACAGTGCTGCCCGACGATAAAGGGCTGCTGTTGAGCTTTATTCCTCTGGTTAGCTGAGTGCGGGGTGAAACGGGCGGTCAATGTTGGGTGCCGAGCAAGTTAAACGCCGAAGCACTTTACTTCGTCCCAACCAGGTCCTGGCTAACTTTGTAGCTGCCAGGTTTTCCGGTAACCGCAATCGGAATCACTGCGCCGGCTTTCCGCTTTTTGAAAAAAGGGATCAACGGCTTCAGAAGAATCGATTTGAATCCGGTAGCGGCATGGGATACATCGGACTGCATTTTCAAGTCACCGACCAGGCGCACGGATCCATCGCGCAAATTGAATGTACCGTGCAGGTCCACAGAAGAGCCGGGAATATTAAATTCTATGTGCCTGGTCGTGATGCTCCCCTTTTCAATCCTGGCGATCCCCTTCAAAGACGAAATAACATCAGCTTTATCCGGTTGGGCTGCATCGCCTGGCGGAGAACCCGTCACAGGTTCAGCTTTGAAAGGCTGACCTTTTTGCGCGCGCTCACTGAAAGCCGAAAGCTCCCGTTCGGTCCTCGGGTTAGTCAGGTGCTCCGCGGGTACGTCAAAGGACCCCTCCACGTGCAGACGATCGAGAAAGTGAACGCCATGACCTGCAGGATCGACGTGGGCATGGCTCTTGAGCCGGACGGTGCCTGCAATCGGAGAGTCGGCGTGAAGAAAGGGTCGCAGTATATCCTGTGCGCGGCCTGCGGAAACGTCGATGTCTACATCGATGACCTTGGGAGAGCCGACAACTCCCCCCTTCATAAAGATGGCCGTCGATCCGAACTTTACATCAATTGCGTCGAGCAGCACATCGCCGCTAAGCCCGTTTATGGTGCAACGCGCGGACGTTGTTTCCGGCGTGGGCTGGCCACGGCCCACGGAGAAATCAGGTGTAACCGTTGAAGCCTCTGCTTGAATCTGCGCCAGGTTGCCATGGAAATTCCCCTGCGACGACAGCGTACCTCCGATGTCGCCAATGTCGTGCAAATCTACATTTTCAAATGTGAAATGTCCCGACAACGGGGTGGCGCCAAGATTCCGCGGATCTATTGGGCCGAAACTGCCTTGAGAAATAATGTGCCCTCGAGGCCTGGCGTTACCCATGTTGACGAAATAGGAAAGCGTGCGCCCTTTCTGCAAATCGCGAATAGTAAGCAACCGGACGGGAAAAGAATAAATGCCGCCTTCGGCGCGAGTCACGTCCAACGTGGACTCGTGAATGCGCAATTGATCAATAAGCGTGTCCGGACCGATGAAACTTGAACTGCTACCGGCGGGGAAATCCTTTTTATTGGCTGCGCTCCCCTCCGCTGGAATGATGAGGTGCAATCCTGTTATGTCTACCTGCCGCGTCTCTTCGCGCAACATCAGCAGATCGAGCCAGCTTCCTTGCACAAAGATGCTTCGGATGGTCCCCAATGGGGGAACGCCGGGAGTGGGGTTTCGGTCCAATGTGATATCTGTGGCCATAAACCCAGGATTGGGAAAGTAGGTGCGGTGATAATGCGCGATGGTGACTTTGCCGCCAAGTACTTCTTCTAGCATTGGTTTGATGATGCGATATCGATAGGGCCAGTACGCGTTCGCAAATACGATAACCACAGCAATTAATAGAGCCACAAGCGCGCCTACCAGGAGCCAGATCCTGGCATGCTCCGACCTTTTCTTGAAGATTGGTGACACAGGGGCGGAGGCGGAATTCGTCACAGGCTTGTCCCGGTGAAGCAAATTCAGAAAAAGCAGCACGTGCTTCAACGGTTTGGGATGCGTCGGAGCGCCCGGCCGCTGTATGGGACCTTGCAGGAATCGTTTTCCACGCTCGCCAACATTTGCCAGAGTCAGGACTGGCGCCATTGGGGGAATCGACGATTTGTTGGTCGCTAACCTTTACTGGTTCGCCTCAATCTCGCGGCCGTGCGCGTCCTGCAGCGGACGCGTGTTCATGCGGAACATTGCACCGTAGGTTCTGAGCTGCGTGCGGCTCAGCGTCACCGGCTGCTGAAACACATACCAGCGCACGCCTTCCGTGCAAGGCGGCGTTGTCAGAGAACCCATGTAGGTCCAGTAGGCGCGATCAGCGGGTAGAAAGCCGCCTGGATTCACAAGATCAGCAATCTTCACCGTGTCGCCGGACTTCCTGGGCAACTGCGAGAACAGCGTCGCCAACGCAGCGTTGGGCGCGTCCTGATTCTCAGCCAGCCGCACAGCCACAATCGCCATCTGTCCATCGGCGCTCTTGTGCAGGAACTGCACGCTCATATCGGTGAGCTTGCCCTTTACCGCTTCCTCGCTGGGCGTACGAAGCTCGTATTGCACCAGGTTGTAGCGAGTTCCACCGGCCACCATGTAGCTGCCCGGGTTCACATGAACAACAATGGTGCGACCGTTGTTCTCGACCGTCTCAGTTCCAGCCAGGTAATGAAATTCAATCGGCTGCAGAGACTTGTTCAGATGCACGCCGCGAATGTCCAGCGGCGACTGCTCATGCCCGTTCGAGCAGGCCTTATACGACGGGTCGAGCTTGCCCCAGCCCAGCGGGCCGGTCTTGCCAAAGTAGTTCCAGTTTGCGGCCGTCTGTGCGGTCGACAGGCTGGCAAAACAGGTGAGGGCAACTGCAACTATAGGAAAACGCATGAGTAGCTCCTGGGAAAAGTAGATCAAAAGCGTTCTTCCAGTTCCGGTGCTGTCTTTGCACCGGTGCAAGTTGGCTCCTTCTCCAGGAAAGAGCCACGAAACCGATATGGCTCCGGCACATAGCAACTGGAAAACCGCTTCAGCGCCACCGAGAATTCTACGTGATAGACGCCGGAGGCGGGAAAGCATCACGTCGGCAGACGGCAAAGCGATCCACAGACGCTACCTGGACATTCGCCTTTTATTCGCCTATTCTGTCTTCATGTTTCAAGGGCCGGCAAACCGAAAGATGTTTGTGGTCACGTGCAAGCGATGCCGACGAGACATCCCTGCAGGCGTCAGCGAGTTCCCCTTCCAGTCCATCACCGTTGTTTGCTGCCTGTGTGGCGAACCGCGGCGCTACCTGCCGTCTGAGCTTTTTCTAGGCAAGGTGGACCACCTGGTCCTCCACCAGAATCGAAGGCCACGCTAAATGTTCGACCCCGATGCAGGCATGCCGCGTTTGAACCGGGGAATGGTTTACCTCGGCGCGTGTCTTATCGCAGGCATCCGTCTGGCGCGCGAGCGGCAGGTGAACACGCGCACGCTCTCAACGGCCACTGCCATTGAAGAGTCAATTGAATTGGCTCACGAAATCTTCAACCGAGTGTTTCGCAAGGTCCCGCAGAAGCTGCCACAGGGCGGCGCATGAACGCGGCGCTGCGAACTTTTACTAATGAACTTGCGTACCTTTGATCGGGCACTCATCCAGCACAATCGAGGTGGCCGTGACCAGATTCAAGCAAGATCTCCGCTTTGCATGGCGGGCTCTGTTGCACTCACCCGCATTATCTTTTGTCATAATTCTCTCTATCGCACTTGGAATTGCGGCGAACACTACAGTTTTCAGCGTGGCCAATGGACTGCTGTGGGGCCTGCTCCCGGTAAAAGATCCGGGGCGGCTAGTGATGTTCTCTGAAGGCAACTCCTTTTCTTATCCCGATTACCTGGACTACCGGGATCAGACCGCGAATATTTTTGAAGGCGGAGTTACCGCGCATTTTCCCATCATCCCCGCCAGCGTTGGCGGCACTGGAGCTCCCGAGCGTGTGTGGGGCCAGGCCGTAAGCGGAAATTACTTCGCGATGCTTGGTCTGAAAATGGCCGCCGGGCGTCCCATCCAGCCGAGAGAAGACGTGGTCATGGATCATGATGCCGTGGTGGTTCTAAGCCACGCATTGTGGATGCGCCGGTTTGGCGGTGATGCCGGTATTGTGAACCGTACTGTCGCGTTGAACGGAAAGCCTTACACCGTTGTCGGTGTTGCTCCGCAGGGCTTTGAGGGAACGGAGCGCGGAATTGTTGCGCAGTATTGGGTTCCCTTGGCAATGGCCGCAACCATTATGCCTGATTTAGTTTCTGGAGGCGGAGGGAGAAACAGCCGAGATTTTAATTGGCTTATGCTCGACGGTCGGCTCAAACCAGGAGTAAGCCGTGCCAGTGCATTGACCGAAGTAAACGCGATTAGACAACGGCTTGACCAGAAATACAGGCCCAACGAAAAGCAGCATCAGGCAATCACGCTTCAAACTGCCGGAGGCCTTGTTGCAGGATCGGCCACGCCGGCCTACCTGCTGGTCACGGTCCTCATGGTCATGGTGGCGGCGTTGCTGCTTATCGTGTGCGCCAACGTGGGCAACCTGCTGTTAGCCCGCGCCGCGGCACGCCAAAAAGAAATTGCCGTGCGCATGGCCCTCGGTGCGGGCAGACGAAGACTCGTAGGACAGTTGCTCACCGAGAGCACGTTGCTCGCCCTGCTGGGAGCAGCCTTGGGACTATTGCTCGCTGCAGTTGCCGCAGACGCTCTCTCCCGATTCGAACTGCCGGTGCCGCTGCCAATCAAGTTTGATTTCCACGTTGATATGCGCGTGCTGTTGTTTACCACCCTGCTGACACCGGCCACCGCGCTGCTGTTTGGATTGGTTCCCGCGCTTCGCGCCACCCGCCCGAATATCGCGGAGGTTCTCAAGAGCGGTCCGGGAGATTCAGGAGGCGGCAAGCGCTCCTTCATGCGCAACACGCTTGTCGTTTTTCAGGTAGCCATCTCCGTGGTCTTGCTCGCCGCTGCCGGGCTGTTTTTGCACAGCCTGCAAAACGCCTCGTCCATAGACATTGGTTTCAAGCCGGACAATATCCTGATTACGGCCATTGATCCAAAAGTCCACGGCTACTCCTCCGAAAAGACAGCCGAGTTTTTATCGCAACTGCGCGAGCGGGTTGCGGCTATGCCGGGAGTGCGCTCTGTCAGCTTTGTTGACCTGGTGCCGCTCAGCATGGCAGCAACGACCTCCCAGTTTGCGGCCGAGCGAACCGGCGAGACTTCCACGCAAACCGAGCAGGCCATCGTTTTCCGTATCAGCTCCGGCTTCTTCACAACCATGGGAACCCCGTTCCTGCGAGGCAGGGACTTTCTCCCGCAGCCGGATGCAACCGGGGCCATCTTGAACGAGCGAATGGCGGCGCAGCTGTTTCCCCACCAGGACCCCATCGGCAAAGCAGTTCGCAACGGAAGCGCACATTACACGGTTATCGGCGTCACGCAAAATGCAAAGGCGCGCTTTATTGGAGAGCAGCCCACGAACTGCATCTATTTGCAGCTGGGAGCAGCGCCTGCTGAGTCGACAAGTTTCTTCGGCACGTCAATGCTCGTAAAAACTGTCGGCGACCCGCGCGGCTATGAGCAGCCGGTGCGAAATGCAATCGCGGCTCTTGATCCGAACATGGCGGTCTTCAACACCGAGACCATGCAGCAGCACGTATCCAAGTCGCTTCTGCTTCCCAAAATATCAAGCCTGCTGCTCGGAATCATCGGCACAGTTGGGCTTGGCCTGGCAGCAATTGGTCTTTTTGCTGTGATGAATTTCTGGGTGGGGCGGCGCGTCCATGAAATTGGAATCCGCATGGCCCTGGGAGCACGCGGCGGTAGCGTGCTGCGGATGGTAATGCGCCGTGGGCTCACGATGACCGCCATCGGACTGGCGATAGGCATGGGCATCGTACTGCTTCTTGGGCGATTAATCTCAGGGCTGCTGTACGGAGTGCGTGGGACTGACCTTGCCACCTGCGCTACTGTCTCAACGGTACTCGCCATCACGGCTCTTGTTTCAACGATGATTCCCGCTTTACGTGCAGCGCGCATTGAACCAAGCACGGCATTGCGGCACGAGTAAACCCCAGGATGGCAACAGCGCACCGGCATTCTAGGCAAAACTCGCCCCTGAAGCCGAACCGCATATCCGGGCTCCCGCAAACAAAATAAACGGGAAATCAGCCGGTTCGCGCATTTTTTGCGAAAGCTGAGCATCCCCAACTCGTGTCCAGCCCATCGGACTGTTATCGGGAGCGTAAGCAGAATGGCGGAAAAGAAAATCGACAATGTACAAACAATCAGGCGTCCCAGGGGGTTCAGCCCCGGCGCCAGAGGACTTGCGGGTGAGAATGCACACGAGCAAGGTTGGCAAATCAACGAGGAAGAGCGGACTAAGAGCGCGAAATCGCTGCAGGGCCGGCCGGGCGGAAGAGATTTCAACTATGGCGCGCGCTCTTTCGGCGATTCCCCGGTGGATATCAGTTCAGCACGCCGCCAGGCCTTAGCGATCCGCCCGACTCCAGATGCGCAGCCAAAGCATTCATCGATAAGAGTGATTACAAACCTGCGCGAACAGTCACGCCACTAATCGACCGCCTCCGGATGTTTCCAGACAACCCTTGAACCAGGGCAAGCTGTTTCAGGCGCATCTCAATGCTCACCTGATTCCGACGATCTTGTGCGTCTGCAAACTCAATCTCCACAGCGGATGCTTGAGGCAATATTGCAAGGCCAGCTCCGTATTGGCGGCGCGATTGGGCCCATCCATTGGCTGTAGAAAAAAATTGCTGAATTGCAGGTCCACAAAGTCTTCCGGATCGAAGCCTGCCTGCGGATACACCAACTTCAACTCGTTGCCGCTCATCTGGCGCAACGGAGCGCTGGCCTTCGGGCTCACGCAAATCCAATCAAGATGCTCCGGCGCCGCAATTGTCCCGTTGGTTTCAATGGCGATTTCAAAATTGCAGGCGTGCAGCGCTTCGATCAGCGGCCCATCCAGTTGCAGCAGCGGCTCCCCGCCCGTACACACAACCAGCCGCTTCGCCGGCGCCGAACCGGAAGGCCACTTCTCCTGAATTGCCGCGGCCAACGAATTCGCGGTTGCGAATTTTCCCCCGCCGGGTCCGTTGGTGTCGGCAAAATCGGTGTCGCAGAACTGGCAGGTTGCAGATTCGCGATCCTCTTCCCGGCCGGTCCATAAATTGCAGCCCGCAAACCGGCAAAAGACTGCGGCGCGCCCCGATTGCGCGCCTTCGCCTTGAAGCGTATAAAAAATTTCTTTAACTGCGTAACCCATATAAAACGGCTCTCAGCTTTTTCGTGTGACAAGCGGATCGTCGATTCCGTTTTCGCGGAATCCTTTCTGGCGAAGCAAACAGGAATCACATTGACCGCAAGGCTCGCCCGTCGATGAAGGATCGTAGCAACTGCTCGTGAGCGCGTAGTCCACTCCCAGTTCGATGCCGGTCACAATAATCTGTGCCTTCGAAAGTGCAATCAGCGGCGTATGAATCTTCAATCGCTGGCGGCCCTCCACTCCGGCCTTGGTCGCAAGGTTCGCCATCTTCTCAAACGCCCCAATGAACTCAGGCCGGCAATCGGGATAACCGGAATAATCCAGCGCGTTAACGCCGATAAAAACATCGCTCGAACCAAGCACCTCAGCCCATGCCAGGGCGAACGAAAGAAAAATAGTATTGCGCGCCGGGACGTACGTCACGGGAATTCCGTGGCTCATCTCATCCATGGCGCGACCTTTGGGAACTGCAATATCGTCCGTCAGCGCCGATCCACCAAACACGCGCAAATCGATTTCGGCAACACGGTGCTGCGCCACCCCGATAGATGCGGCTACACGCTTGGCGGCTTCAAGTTCCCACACATGACGCTGCCCGTATGAAAACGACAGCGCGTAAAGCTCGTAACCTTCTCTGCGCGCAATCGCCAATACTGTCGCGGAGTCGAGACCGCCGCTCAACAACACCACCGCTTTCTGGGTCTGTGTCATCATGGTCCTACTTCAGATCTCCGCCCTTGCCAATATCCATCGAAGCCGGAATGGGATTATCTTCGTCAATGTACGATTCGATGCACTTGTCGAGCACGCCCTTGGCCTGCAAAATGAACTCCACTGCATCGCGTGCCGCGCCATGTCCGCCGCGATTCTGGGTCACGTAGTGCGCTTCTGCTTTTACACGTTCGCGCGCATCGCTCACCGCAATGGCCAATCCGCAATTGCGCATTACCGGCAGGTCAATAACGTCATCGCCCACATAGCAAATCTCGTCCAGAGCAACGCCTGCCTTCTCCATGATCTCGCGGATCGGCTTCATCTTGAACGCCTGTCCCTGGTAGATGAACTCCAGCCTCAGATCGCGAGCACGCAGTGCAACCGTCTCTGAAATGCGCTTGGTGATAATGCCGCATTTCAGTCCTCCCAGCCTGGCCAGCGAAATTGCAGTGCCGTCGTGCGCGTTATATCCCTTAGCCTCAACCATCCGCGTTTCGGTCTTGCCGTCCACAACCACCGGCACCGGGATTAGCCAGATGCCCCCGTCGGTCAGAACACCATCCACGTCGAAAAGAATGATCTTGATTTTGCGTGCGCGTTCTTCAGCAGAAGCTTCCATGAATCAATTCTACCTAGCGGTTTTCAGGCTGCTTTTGCAAGCGGAGGCATTCAAGAGAGAATGGAGAAATGAGCCAGGATCCACCGCGCCAACCAGGTCAGGAATCGCCGGCGCTTGAACCCGAAGACTATTACTACGAAGGCCCCAACATGGTCTTCACCGCCGCTTACCATCTCAAGCGCGGCTACTGCTGCGGATCGGGATGCCGGCACTGTCCCTACCATCCCGCGGAATCCGATCAGAAACCTGCTTAGACTTCAAGCCATCCGCGCCAAAGTGATGCTTTACTGAGTCGCGCCGCTGCCGCCCGGCGTTGCAATTGCGGGCGGCGCGGTGGTTGGCGACGCTGCCGGCGCAGATGCCGCCGTTTGTCGAACCAGCACGGCGAACCGTGGAAACGCAAAGCTGCCCCCGGCGTCGTCAATTACGTTCAACTGGCACAGATATTGGCCCGGCTTCAGCTTGTCGAGCGGCACATCCATCTCAAAGGCCACCGCATCGCGGCCTTCCACGTTGATCTGTTTCGCCTGCACAATCGGCGTTTCATATACCTTGGTCGATCCCTGTATCAGTTCCAGGCTGCTCAACAAATTAATTCCAGGCTTCGTGCCCTTAGGCAGGTTCTCCGCCTTCTCGCGCGCCGGGCTGTAGATCTCGTACAGCAGATACATGTGCTGATCCTGCCGGTACACGTGGCTGATGTTTGGCACGTATTCCTCGCCATTGCGCACCAGCGGGTCCTGCCTTTTGCTTGGCTGGCGAGATGCCGCCAACACAATCGAGCTCATCTTGAGCGGAGCCTTGCGCATGTCGGGCAGTGTTACGTCGGCAAGGAATGAGCCCATGCTGCCAGTCTGATTTTCGCGTACAACAAACTTGATCTGATATTTGCCGGGCGGAAGATTAAAGCTCGTCGTGTACTGAATGTTTTTTTGCCGCGCATTCAGGCTTTCATCCAGATTCAGCTTTACGGTCTCGCGCACATGGCCGATGGGCCGCTTGACCTCGTCAATAACCTCGCCCAGGATGTCGAGCGTCGCCTTGTCTTTATCGCCGCCTTTGACAAACGGAATCTGCGAACCAGGCACCAGCAGCGAAACAGGCATGAAGTAGCGATTGTCATCAACGCGGAAATACATGGTGTCCATATACACGGCCATGTCGGTCGCAGGCAGGTCGCTGGCAAGCTGATCGTTGAGCTGCTGCTCACGATCTTCACGGGCAGCGTGTTGAAAGTCGGCGGGCGCGTAGTAGCCGGGACGATATTCGATCTTCAACCCCGGTCGTTTCACCTTCACGGTCAGTTTGCGATAACGGCCATCGCGCGCAGGATTGTTCGATCGGAAACCGATAGCATAGAAAGCTGAAGAGTCATGCTGCACCTGCGCGAATGCCGGTGCAAAATCGTTCGAATCGAAGAAAGACTTGCCGCCGGTATCGGTGGAGAGCGACGCCATCACTTCCTGCGTGGCAAAGTTGGCATTCATGTTGTTCGTCACGGCGCTACCGTTATAGCCGGCATTGCCACGCAGGCTGCCCGTCGATGCATCGCCAAGCGGCCCTATCGCCTGCAATCCGCGCGTGTCCACGCTGTAAATGGCCAGGTTGGCGCGCACTGCCGCATTGATGGTGGCGCGCATCGAAGCCTGGTTCTCAATGCCGTCGCGCTGAATGCCGCCGGAGAAAAACAGCAGCGACTTCTTCTCGTTGATCTTCGCCAGCGCCTGCGATACCGTGCGCAGCGCGAACAGTTCGCGGTCCGTATTCAGATCGTTGTACTCCCCTTCGTCAGCTGTGTAGGCCGTTGTATCTTCCGTCTGGTTTGTGTTGGCAGTCGCTCCGGGCGCAAATCCCTCGCTCTCAGATCCGTTGTAAACGCCGACCTCGTGAAGCAGCGCGTCCTTATCCGCCGTGAAATCCTGATCGACTTTCAAGGTATCTCCGAGCGATGCCAGCGCAATCAGGTCGGCGGGCTGCATTTTTGTTTTGAGAAAGGTCTGCGCAGCTTCGACCGCGCGATCGAGATCCTCAGGCTGCATCGAAGTCAGATCAAAGAACATTACGATCAGGCGATGATTGCGAAGATCCTCAGGCTTGGCGACAACTACCGCCTTTTGCCCGTTAAGGTTTGGGCCCACTGCAAGGCCGCTCACCGTCGCTTCACTCAGCGGCGTGGCCATGTCCACGTTCTCATAATCAAACGTGTCGATGCGCTGTTCCTTGCCATTTTCGTAAACGCTGAAGTCGTTTGCCTTAAGGCCGCTCACAAGTTCGCCGGTCTTCGCATCGCGCACCACCACGTTGGTCAGCACCAGGTCGCTGTTGACCTTGAGCGTGAAACCGCCCTGCGGTGCATTGGAAACCTGCGCGGGCTGATCGGGCACACGCTGTTGCGCAAACCCAGGCGCAGCAAGCGCCGCTAGTGCCATCACCGCCGCCAACCTCTGCAACCAACCCGTCATGCAACCCCCGAAGTACGGTTTACAAGTTGACAAGACAACAACTCGTCAACTCGTAGACCTGTAAACCCACCAACTATTTTTAAAACCTGAATCGCGACGTGAACTGAAACGATCGCATCTGCCCTGCTGAGTTCACTTGTCCCGCAGTAGGCGAATTGATGTAGGTGTCCACTCCTGAATACTGCACCGTGTTGAACACGTTGTTCGCCAATGCGCGAAATTCCCAACTACGCGTTTCGCCCAGGTCCATCGTCTTGGACAGCGACATGCTGTTTGATATTGTTCCCGGCCCTGCGATCGAGTTGCGCGGCACATTTCCAAAAGCATTTCCAAACGCGTCGGTCGCGGGCAGTGCAAATGCGGCGGGATTGAACCATTTGCGTAGCGAGCCGCCGCCGGCAGTCGGCGAAACTCCCGCAGTGCTGTAGTCGGGTCGCAGCGTACCGGTAGTGCCGCGCGACACATCCGCGATAGCGGCTTGATAGCTCGGCGTCAGCGGCGTTCCAGTAGCGAAGTTGTACGAGCCCGAGACTGAAAGGCCCTCAAGAATATGCGAGGCCGCACCGCTCGTGAACCACCGCTTGTCTTTGCCGAATGGCAGCTCAAACACATAGGTTCCGCTCACGCGATGACGCACGTCGAATGTGGAGTTCCCTTCCTCGGCCGCGATGTTCTGCCAGTTCTGCACCACCACGTTGCCCACTCCGCCAACGCCGCTCGCATTGTCGATGGAATGTGAATATGTATAGTTAGCGCCCAGCGAAATGCCGCTGGAGAAACGCCTGTTCACGCGCAATGTGCCCGCGTGGAACCGCGAAGACGCAGCCGCCTGCTCATAGTTGAAGATCACGCTGCCGGGATTCGTCAGCGGACTGGCCGCGGTCGCGTGCGGCGCGCTCCGCACATCGAGATCGCTGCCCATCGATCCGTTGTAGCCCGCGTTCAAGACAACTCCCCACGGCAACGTGCGCTGAAGATCGAGATTCCAGACCTGCACGTAAGGCAGTTGATAATGCGGATCGACGGCGTAATTGCCCGGCGTCGAGGCGGTCGGCGGCGAAATAAATCCGTCGGCAAGCGTGAAGCAGGGATTCGTGAGGCTCTGCGCGCACGCTGAAGACGCGAGTTTGTTGGCGCCCACTTCCACGTTCGTCTGCTGATTGGCAAACGGCGGTTGGTGCGCCATTGCCGTTGCAAATATGGAGTACTGGCCCACCGTAAAATTCATTCCGTAGCCGCCACGCAACACCGTCTGCTTAAGCTTTGGAACCCGCCACGCAAACGAAAGCCGCGGCGCGAACGCGCGGTGATAGGGATACACAAGCGATGCGGGCAACCCACTGCCTCCGGCCAGCGCTTCCGATACCGACGTGAATCCACCATCAGGATTGGTCAGTACTTCAGCCAAGTGCGCGTACTTCTCCGTGTAGGGCGCGTAAAACTCATAGCGCAAGCCCAGGTTTAATGTGAGCAACGAGTTAACGCGCCAATCATCCATCGCATAAACATCGAATACGTTGTCGCGCAGATAACTCTTGGCCACCGATGTGTTGAGCGTGGACGATTGCGGCAACCCCAACAGAAAATCTGCGATTGGCGAACCGGTCGTCGGATTGCCCGCGGAGTTCTGCGTGAACAATCCAGTAAACGTGAACGTACCCGTCGCGTTTGAGCCGCCAAGGAAGTCGCGATGCACTCGGCGGTAGTCGCCGCCAAAACGGAAGTTGTGCTTGCCGGTTCTCCAACTCACCACTTCTGAAGTAGAGATGGTCTGTTGCGTGAGAAAATTCGGTTGCTGTTGCGTAAGGCCGGTGATAGTGCTGAGAGCAACACTGGGCAAGCCATAATTCAGCGGGCTCGGGTTCAGAGCGTTGCCGCCGGGGCCAAGTATGCCGAGTTGCGTGGCAATATCGTTTTTGCTGGTAAAGTAATTCGTCGTTTGGCTCTGGCTGCGATTCCAGTTCAAATTAAAAATATTGGTGAACCGCTTATAGCCGATCGTGTAACCGGCCTGGACGCTGTTTGAATCTGACGATGTTTTGCCGCCAAGTTGCGGAATCAGATTCACGTTGTCGGATGCCGAATGGCTCCAGCTGTAATTAAAATTGATGGCCTGGCGCAGCCCTTGATTCGTATTCGGTCCACCACGACGCCCGCCGCCACCGCCGCCACCGCCCGGAAACAGCCCGGAGTTCTTGCCAAGCGTGCGCATGTAGCGAGCGCTCGCCTCAGTCTGATTCGATTGGGCGGTATTGAAGAAGTGATAGTTGTAATTGCTGGTCGCGCTGCCCGCAGCCAGATTCGGCTCAGGGTAAAACTTCATCATGGCGACAGCGGCGGCTGAAATAGCGGATGGCGGAATCACATTCGGCGTACCGTTCGAACTGAACTGCTGAAAGTTCGCGGGGTTGTAAATACTGGGCAGCCCCGCTGCGGAAAAATCGCCAATGCGTTCCGCGTCGGTCGGCACTGTCGCATATTGGTCCAGCAAATTTGAACTGCGCGAACCCGACAGCGAAAGGAACACCGTATCTTTTCCGCTCGGCTTGGTGAAGTGCGGAATGTAGGGCGCCGTCATCAGCGTAACCCCAAAACGGTTGGTGCCCGATGCGGGCTGTGACTGCGACTGACCACGCAGCGCGAAGGGCTGAGCATTCAGCGCCGAGTTGCTACCCATCCAGAAAACAGCTCCGTGCGGCTGCGCCGGATTGAAGTTGCGGAAGTTGCCGCGCCCACCTCCAAAGCCACCGCCGCCGCGTCCTCCGCCACCGGGACCGCCAAAGCCGCCACCCCCTCCACCAAATCCGCCGCCTCCGAACCCGCCACCCCCTGGTCCGCCGCCAAACAAGCCACCCGCACCCGGAGCACCCTGCCCCGGATTCGCCGCGCGATAAGCCTCTAGCGCATCTCTGACCTGGTCAATGTTGACACCAGCCAGCGGGCTTACCTGTCCAGACTGACCGGTGATCGAAACAGATTCGGAACTGAAGTCCGTATTGCCGGCAGCAGACGGCAACTGTGCTCCGCTTACCCCTTCGGCTCCATTTCCCGTTTCAGTGTCGCCGCTGATGGCGCTCATCAAGCTGACGTTTCCGCCTCCGCTACCAGCCAATTGCTGAATCATGTTTGCCGCAGCCTGCAGATTGTCTGCGCCGCTTGCCTGCTGCTCCTGCTGCGCCGCGCGCGAAGCCAGAATCAACTGAAAATCAACTGTCTGCTCGTGGTTCGTAGCATTCAACAGAGCTTCCTGCGATCCAACCGCAAAAGCCGCAAACTGCGTGCGAATCACGTAGCGGCCATTCTGCGGCAGCGTCAATGACCAGGCACCGGTAATGTCGGTTGTCGTTGAAAATTTCTTCCCGGTAAGCGTGTTCTGCGCCGTAATGGTCACGCCCGGCAACGGTACGTTACCGCTCTTAACCACACCATGCAACCGGCCACCGGCCACCGGCTGAGCAGCCGCCTGTGAATCAGCAACCGTTGGAGCCGCAGCGGGAGCGCCGGCTGGAGCCTGTGCCCGCGCCGCAATGCCTGCAACAGAAACAGCCGCCGCGACCGCCCACACGAATACTGACTGCCCCATTCAAGCTCCCTTGTTCACGAAGACCCGCATACACTCTGACGCTCTAGCATGTGCGAAGGTTTACGGCGTAAAGCGCCGGCAGGTTCCCCGCTCTTCAAATCCGTGTGAATCACTTGCTCTTTTCTCGCAACCGTAACTCGGCAGGCACCCCGTGCCCCGTGCACTTGCGTTTCTCTCCTCTGCGTGTTAACCATTAAGTCAATAATCTTTTGATTGCTGCCATCGGAGTAAACCCCAGGCAGCCTGAGACAGGAATCTACCTATGAAAATCGGCACTACGATCCGCGCTTACCGCTTGCAGAAGGGCCTATCCCAGGGCGACATCGAAAAGAAGACCGGCTTGTTGCGTTGCTATCTGTCGCGGGTCGAAAACGGTCACACCGTGCCCTCGCTCGACACCCTGTCGAAGATTGCGCAGTCGCTTGACCTGCCCATTGCCCAGTTCTTTGCGGACGACTCCCTGGGGCACGAATTCAACACCCAGAAGCTGACCGACGAGGAATTGCGCTTCCTCACCCAGATTCGCCGCTACTCTTCGAATCTGAATGAGAGTGACCGCAAGTTGCTGCTGGCCATGGTCAAGAAGTTCGCCGCTACTGCGGTCTGATAAGGCTCACCGGCTCAAACAAGGTGCGGCAAACTCCCTGAGGGTCATTGCCTCGAAGGGTACGGGCATCCGTAAGACGAAGGGTACGGGCTTTAGCCCGTACATAAAATCCATGAAATTTAGAGGGCTTCAGCCCCTGAGGGAATACGGCAGGTTAAAACTGCGGGCGCAGTTGTGCGATAAAGAAGCCGGCTAACACCAGAATCAAGACCATCATGATGACTGCAATTTGCAGTCGCAGCTTGAACGATGTCCTCGGCGATCCAATCCGTGGCACCATCGGAGCGGCGAACAACAGTCCTGAGAGGAACCCGCCGATATGCGCGGAGTTATCCACCAGCACACCTGTAAAGCCCGCGCCAAAGTTGATTGAGAAGCCAATCACAAGATTAATGCCGGCAAAATAAATTACCGATTTGCGCAGGCGCTTGAGTTCTGAAGGGGGCACCGGCAGCCGGTTCGACTTGAGCAGCACAATCAACGCGCCCGCAATCCCAAACACCGCTCCTGAAGCACCCGCGCCAGGCAAAAAATATACCGCGCCAGACGGATCGTGCATTGGATGCATCCAGTTGAAGCCGGTGGAGAGCAGATTGCCGGCGGCGCCGGTCAAAACGTAAACGGAAATCAATCCGCCCCAGCCCATCAACGGCTCGGCCAGCAAGCCCAGGTTCCACAGGCACCACATGTTCGTTGCCAGGTGCAAAATACCCACGTGGACGAACATCGCTGTGACGATCCGCCACCACTGACCCAGCAACAGAATGTTTGCAGGCTGGTCCGCTCCAAAAAACAGCACCTGGTCCGCCGAAGGCGAAAAAGGACTCGCGCCATGCAGGACCATCGCCAAAAAAACCAGGCAATTGATCCCCACCAGCGAATAGGTGGCCGGTGCGGCAGACCACGACGGACGCTTGCGCCGAGGTGGTGGCGGCGGCGGTGGCGCATATCCGTTATCTGGAGGCAGTATCTCCGGTTGGGGGACGGGCGGACTTCCCATACCTCAACTCTAATGCATTTCGCATAAGGCCAACGTAACGAACCGCTGCAGATCCCGTTGCTGATAACTACATACCATCATGCGGTTGAATGCCCGCTTTTACACCGCAACCCAACCTCCGCAAACTGGCCTCCGGGGTTGTAGTCTGTAGTTTGGTTGTCAGCAATCCTCGCCCATCAGTCCCAACCCAAACACCCGCCCTACCCAAATCAAGGAGAATGCAATCGTGAGCCCTGTTGCGAACCAAGCCAAGCAGATTCGGCGAGCCCTGTTGAGCGTTACTGACAAGACCGGATTGGTCGATTTTGCCCGCACGCTGGCAGGCTATGGCGTGGAACTTGTCTCGACCGGCGGCACCGCGCGCGCTCTGCGTGAGGCCGGGCTCAACGTGCAGGACATCAGCGATCTCACAGGCTTTCCAGAGATGCTGGACGGCCGCGTAAAAACGCTGCATCCCAAGGTTCACGGCGGCTTGCTCTACATCCGCGGTAACAAGGAACATGAAGACGCCGTCGCCACCCACGGCATCAAGCCCATCGACATGGTGGTGGTCAATCTCTACGCGTTTGAAAAGACCGCCAGCCAGCCCGGTGTCGCCTTCGGACACCTGATTGAGAACATCGACATCGGCGGCCCGTCCATGGTGCGCTCTGCCGCCAAAAACTTTGAAGATGTGGCCATCGTTACCCGCGCTGAAGACTACCCTGCCTTGACTGAGGAGCTGAAGACCAACAACGGCGCCCTGACCCGCTACACCCGTTGGCGGCTGGCAAAGCAAGCCTTCGCGCTCACCGCCGCTTACGACTCCGCCATCGCCAACACTCTCGATCAAATTGCCCAGGCGCCCGCTCCAGAGTCACCCGCTTCGCCTGATACCACGGCCTTCCCCACAACCCTGCGCATCAACATGCGCCAGGCGCAATCGCTGCGCTACGGAGAAAATCCGCACCAGAAGGCGGCGCTCTACTCTGACGGCTCCGGCCTCGGCGTTGCGGGCGTAAACCAGTTGCAGGGCAAAGAACTCAGCTACAACAACCTCGTCGATCTGGACGCGTGCTGGGAGCTGGTGCAGGAATTCAGCGAGCCTGCCGTCAACATCGTCAAGCACACCAACCCCTGCGGAGCCGCTACCGGCGTCAACGTGCTCGAGGCCTATCAGAAGGCGCTCTCGTGCGATCCGGTTTCAGCCTTCGGCGGCATCATCGGCGTCAATCGTGAAATAGATGGAGCCGCAGCCGAAGAAATTGCCAAACTGTTTGTGGAGTGCATCGTCGCCCCGTCATTTACCCCCGAGGCCCGCGAGCGCTTCTCTGCCAAAAAGAATCTTCGCCTGGTTGAGATCCGCACCGCTCCCGCCAAACCGGTCACCAAGCAGGTCTCCGGCGGAATGCTGATGCAGGACGCCGACACCGCCAGCGTAGCCGAGTCTGAGCTCGACGTAAAAACGTGGCGTCCGCCCACGGCAGACGAGCTGCGCAGCCTCATCTTCGCCTGGCGCGTTTGCAAGCACGTCAAGTCAAACGCCATTGTCTACGCACGCGACGGTCAAACCATCGGCATCGGCGCCGGACAAATGAGCCGCGTAGATGCGGCTAAGTTCGGCGCCATGAAGGCCGTTCTCCCGCTGGCCGGTTGCGTCGCCGCGTCAGACGCTTATTTCCCATTCCCCGATGGCCTTGAGGCCGCAGCCGCCGCAGGCGCAACAGCCGTAATCCAGCCCGGAGGTTCAGTCAACGACCAGAAAGTGATTGAAGCCGCCGACAAACTGGGTATGGCAATGGTCTTCACCGGAATCAGGCATTTCCGCCATTGATTCCTAGTCAGTTACCGTCTGTGGCGAAAATCCCACGATTCCGCCACTCCTTCGCGACTAAACGCAGGTAAAATCGTCTCTAATAACAGGCAGAGTTACTCTTAGCCACTGCCTGTGCTGCCCTTCGGTCCGCTGGCTTGGTCGGAATCTCCCCCATCCGCTGGCCCCAGGGTGGGGTATCCCCTAAATGATGATCTTGAAAACTCGAGCTTTACCCACGTCGTTTACGCTTGCTGCCGCACTTCTGGTCTTCTCGCCGACGTGGCAGATGTCCGCCCAAAACACTCCGGGCGCCAAAACACCCTCCACGCCGCCAGCAGCGGTAACCAGCCCGCAGGCTGCAGCCACCGCTCCAGCTACGGCAACCCCGCCCAGCACCGCGGACCGCTCTCAGGCGTACTTCCACGACGCCCTGGCCAGCGTTTATGAAGATGACGCCGTTGCCCAGGGGCAGACGGAATTCGCCAATCGCGCCATTGAGGAGTACAAGCTGGCCCTCAATGCCGATCCGAGCTCTCCGCAACTGGCCAATGCGCTCGCCGACCTTTACTTCCGCATTCCCGGCCACGTCCGCGAGGCCGAAAGCACCGCGCGCAATCTGCTCAAGACTTCGCCCGACGACGTGCCCGCGCACAAGCTGCTGGGACGCATCTACCTGCGGCAGCTGGGCGAGGGTCAGAATGCAGGCGCCTCGCCAACCTCTGAAAATGAAGTGCTCAACCAGGCCATCACCGAGTTTGAAAAAATTGTGGCCCTGCAGCCGAACAGCGTTGAAGACCGCATGGTGCTTGGCCAGCTCTACACCGTCAAGCACGATCAGAAAAAAGCTGAAGAGCAGTTCAAGACCGCGCGCGATATCGAACCTGATTCAGAAGACGTGGTTCTGAACATGGCCCGTCTCTACGCCGACAGCGGCGACCTGCAGCATGCGGCTAAAGTCATCACCGACGTAGGTGTCAACGACCGCACCCCCAAGATGGAATTCACGCTGGGCGCCATCTACGACCAGTTGAAGCAGCCCAAAAATGCCATCGAGGCTTACAAGCGTGCCGTAGATATGCAGCCCGGCGACCCTCGCACCCTGGACGCACTTGCCCAGGCGCTGATGAGCGACGACCAGTTGGATGAAGCGCTCAAGCAGTATCGCGACCTTGCCGCCGCCGATGCGGATAACGCGGAGCCGCTGGTCCACATCGCCGACATCCTCGGGCGCCAGGGCAAATATGAAGAAGCGCTCACCACCATTCGCAAAGCGCGCAAGCTCGATGCCACCAGCCTTGAAGCCGGATTCAGCGAAGGCAAGCTGCTCGATATTCTTGGGCATTTCGACGAAGCCGCGCAGACCTACGCGGCTATGGTCGATCTGGCCTCGCACGCCAATGGCGCTTACACTGACGAGGAAAAAAATAATCGCAGCATCTTCCTTGAGCGCCTAGGTTCCATTTACATGGAACAGAACAAAACCGACCAGGCCGTCGCCACCTACCAGAAGATGATCGACATGGGCGGCGATTCGCAACTGCGCGGCTATCAGTCGCAGGTGGACGCTTATCGGTCGGCGCAACAGTTCGACAAATCGCTTGAAGTGGCCCGCAAAGCCGTTGCGGCAAACCCCAAAAAGCGCGAGATGAAACTGATGCTGGCCGGCGAACTAGCTGACCAGGGCAAGACCGACGAAGCCTTTGCGATGACCAAAGAGCTTTTGACCAACACACCCGAAGATCGCATGGTGTGGATCGCCACGGCCCAGATCGATGTGCGGTTGCGCCGCTTTAAAGAAGCTGAAGATGCACTCGACAAGGCTGAACCGCTCAGCACCAAAAAAGAAGATAAGCTCTACATGCTCTTTTTGCGCGGCGAACTCGCCGAGCGGCAAAAGCGCTTTGAGCCCGCCGAACAGTTCTTCCGCCAGGCGCTGGAACTTGACCCCTCCAATGCCATGACGCTCAACTACCTTGGCTACATGCTTGCCGACAAGGGCACGCATCTGCCCGAGGCGCTGAAGATGATTCGCAAGGCAGTCGATCAGGAACCGTGGAACGGCGCTTATCTCGACTCGCTCGGCTGGGTCTACTTCAAAATGGGTGAGTACGAATTGGCCGAAGACAACCTGCGCCAGGCCGTAGCCCGCAACCAGACCGATCCCACCGTCCACGAACATATGGGCGATCTGTACGAAAAGACGGGCCGCTTCCGCCAGGCAGCCGAGCAGTGGCAGCTTTCCCTCACTGAGTTCTCCAAGGCTGCTCCCGCCGACGTTGAGCCCGGAGACGCCGCCAAGGTGCAGAAAAAGCTGGATGCCGCGCGTATGAAGCTAGCCAACAAAGACACGGCCATCGGCCAGCCAAAGTCCTACTAACCTCTCGAAGAATTATGACCGGCGATTTCGAATCGACTTTTGCTGTATTGAGGTCCGCGTTAAAACAACAACGCGAGCCTCTTGCTGTCAGCGCCGATACTCCCGACCGTTTTACACTGGTCGGGCGAAAGCCGTCTCCGTTCCCCAAGCATAAAGGCAAGCCGATGTGGTTCGGTGAACTAAGGATCGGCAAGGCCTATGTCAGCCTTCACCTGTTGCCCTTGTACATGAATCAGCCGCTTCTCAAGCTGGTGCCGCCAAACCTCCGCAAGCGAATGCAGGGGAAAGCCTGCTTCAACTTCAAAGCCGCCCCGGATCCTGAGTTGCTTGCGGAAATCAAGCAACTGGTCGAGGCGGCTATAAAGGACTGGACCGAAAAGCAATTGCTTTAACTCGCCGCTATTTCTCCGCCGCCGCAGCAATGTAGTCCCCCACATTGCTCTTGTCCACCAGCGACGTGCCCGTATCCACAAACTCCGGATAATGCGAGAACGAATCGGCAGTGTTGTCTTTGCCAAGCTGCGCCGGAGGATTGTGGAACACCTCATCGAGCGACTTCAGCCCCACATACCCCATGGTGAACGGTTTCTGCGCGATGGTGGCTTCAATGCTGCCGGCCTTGATCTCGTCCAGCGTATCCTGGCTCACGTCCCACGCCATCACCACGCGATCGCTTCCATTGGAGCGCTTCACCGCATCGGCAACAATCTTGCCCGATGTGGCTTCAAGGCTGACGAACGCGTCAATTTTTTTATCGCCGGTAAGAGCCATAAACTGCTGCGTGCGATCGAACGCCGCGTTCCTGTCCGCCTTCACGTCTACCACTTCAACAATCTTGATGCCCGGATGCGCCGACAGCGAATCTTTGAATCCCTGCAGCCGGTCATCAATGTTCGGCTGCCCTGTAAAGGAGTAGAAGACGACGTTGCCTTTTCCGCCGAGCTTTTGAGCAAGATGCTGCCCGCCCGTTCGTCCGGCTTCAAGATTATTGGTGCCGATAAAATACATGCGCCTGCTGTTGCCGGCATCGGAGTCGACCGTGATGACCGGAATTCCCGCGGCAATCGCAGCATCGATTCCCGGCTTGAGCACAGCGGCATCGGCAACCTGAATGAGAATACCCGCCGGCTTTGCCGCCACTGCCTTTTGCAGCTCGACAAGTTCGGCCTGCGGATCGTAGTTATCCGGCCCCGCAACTTTCGCCGTCACCTTATACTCGGCGGCCGCTTTGTTAAACCCGTTGGCCAATGTCTGCCAATAGGACATTGTGGAGTTAACCGAAATCAGGTAATACACCTCTTTCGTGTTGTGACGGTCGCATCCCGACGCGAACATCAACCCCAACCCCGCCAGCGCCATAGCTGCTGTTTTAATCGCTTTCATCTCTACCTCCCTGCAGAAGTCTCAAAGCACGTCAACGGCCAGGAACATCTTCAACTTTCGCCTTTTAGATTGCGCATTTCGTCCCCACGCCGGCCACTTCAAGAATTCCGGCGGGATGGTACTCCCGCTCTCCCGGCGTTGTCCACTGTTCCATTTGGACGAAGGAGTGTTATAGCATCGCGGTTTGCGATTCATCGTGACTGGGGACACATTCGAGCGGCAGCGTCCCCCTGTGCGGTATAACCAGACGTGAAAGCATTCATTCCATTGTTTGATAATCAATACGGATGGAAAATAAAAACCAATCCCCTGCTCCGCTGCCCGCTGCCGTCGCCGCATGTGGCGATCCGGAAAACGAAATCGCGCAGCGCACGCACCCTGAAGCGCCGCACCCCTACCGCACTCCCTTTGCACGCGATGCGGCCCGCGTGCTGCACACGCGTGCGTTCCGTCGACTCGCTGGCAAAACGCAGGTGTTTACCCGCGTGCCAGGCGAGCCGCCCGGCGATCATTTCCGCAGCCGCCTCACGCACACGCTTGAAGTTACGCAGATTTCGCGCACACTGGCCCGCACTCTCGGCTTGAATGCGGAACTGGCCGAAGCATTGGCGCTGGCACACGATATCGGCCACCCGCCCTTCGGCCATGCCGGCGAGAAAGCTCTTGACGAAGCCCTGCGTGCCCACGGCCTCGGCTTCGATCACAATCTCCACGCACTGCGCATCGTCACCTGGTTTGAGGAGCGTTACCCGGCATTTCGCGGGCTCAACCTCACGCTCGGCGTTCGCGAAGGCATCGTCAAGCACTCGCGCGATTATTCAAAGCAAACTCATCCCGAACTAGCCGAATATTTTCTTGATCAATTTCCGCCTCTCGAAGCGCAACTCATCGACCTCGCCGACGAGATCGCTTACTTGACCGCCGATATCGACGATGGCCTCGATTCCGGAATTCTTTCACTCGATGCGGTGCGCCAAGCCGTTCCGCAGTTTCGTGAGTTCCACGACGCTGCGCTGCACAGCTACCCTGCGGCCGCTCCCAGGCTCGCCGTGTACGATGCTCTGCGGCGTCTGCTCAACGCCTTCGTAACCGATCTGATGAATGAGACCAGAGCGCGAGTGACGGCGGCGGGCGCGACCACGCTCGAAGATATTCGTCGCGCTCCGGCCAGGCTCGCTTCGTTGAGCGCAGACATGGAAAACGCACGCGCAACCACCAAGAAATTTCTCTACGCCAACCTCTACAACTCGCCCGGAATGGAAGAACTGCACGAACGCGCAGCGCATGTAGTCAAGAGTGTGTTCGGATTTCTGATGAACGATCTCGGCCTGCTGCCTGAAGATCATCGTGCGCAAACTCCCAGTCAAGGGCTGGCGCGCACCGTCGCCGATTACATTGCCGGCATGACCGATGCCTTTATCGAACAACTATGGGAGCGCTGCGGCGGCATGTAGCCCGCGTGAAACAGCCTGATATACCCTGCGCAAGGAAGGGACACTCTCGAAAGGTGAGTGGGCTGACCACCCGCCCCCCTCTACTGTGGAGTACTAGCAGGCCGGGGTGCGCCGCCACCGCCAAGAGCGCCGACTGGCAGCGCCCCTCCCTCCGAGAGGACTTTCATGTTCTCCAGCATCTTCGTGAAGCGAGCCCGGCGGCTGTCCATATCTTTCTGGCGGGCTGCGTCATCCGCGAGATTGCTGTTGTCGTAGACGAGCGTGTAGTTGAGTTGGGTGGTTTTGTCGGTGAGGGGCACGGCTTCAAGGGTGCCATGGTACATGCTGTAGCGGACGCCTTCGCGGACTGGCTGAGTGTAAAGGTAGCTGTACCTGGTTTTGGCTACGAGCACCTCGTTTCCAATGCTGCGGACTGTGCCCAGACTGCTGCCATCACCTGAGAGGATTGTGCAGTTGGGAATACCCCACTCGCCGATATCGCAGTACTTGCCGATGCGGGCCCAGACAGCGTCAATAGGCGCATTCACCACGACTTTCATGGGTACCGACACGTAGTGGGAATCTGGAGTTTGCAGGTCGTCCGGTTTGGGAGCATTCGGCATAGCCGACTTGTCGGAGTCTGCAACCTTGCCACCCTCGACAATTTTTTTCATGTTGGCGAGATAGTTGGTAAAGCGCTTTTTACGAACTGCAATCTCCGCATCACGAGCGGCGTCGTCAGCCAGCATGCTGTTGTCGTAAAAAAAGGTGTAGACAAGGCGCGAGGTCTTCGACGTGACTGGCTGCACTTCAAGCGTCCCGTGGTACAGGTTGTACTTCCCTTCCTTTCGGACAGGCTGCGCATAGGTGTAGCTATGCTCCGTTTTGCCGACAAGGATTTCGTTAACGATTGTGCGCTCAGAGGCGAAGCCGCCGTCGCCCTGGATGAGCTTGCAATCAGGGAATGCCCATTCACCGATGTCGCAGAACTTGCCGACACGCGCCCAGGTAGTGTCAGCGGGAGCGTCTACATCCTGGCTGAGCTCAAGAGCGACGTAGTGGGGATTTGGGACCTGCAGGGGAGCGGGCGCGGGCCGAGGTGTCTGCGGAGGAGTGGCCTGCTGGGCAATGGAAGCGGTTACTAATGAGCCGAGAAACACGACGGCAACGAGGTGGCGCATGATGAAGTTCTCCCTGGCAAGTCGAAATTTTGAAGTCGTTTTGGGGTGAGATGAACTTGGCTTTTTTCGGACGTAGCCAATGTAATGCATCGCAATTACGAGTAGCAATACATTCCCCTGGAGGACCAGTCCAGGTGTGGCCGGTGGCCCGGTTTCCTATATCCTCATCCAGCACTGAAAGTGGGTGCCCCAGGTCCCTCGCAATTGGGGACCTGGGATACCGAAGACCTCAACGGGCCCTAAGCGCCACTCACCTACTGCACAGTCCCCTTCGGCCTTAGCTTGCGTAAATCCATCGCACAATCAATCGCATTCTGCGCGTGCAAGCGCAGATTGTCCGCAGCTGCCCACAACCACACGCGCGAAGTCTGATTGGGATTGCGGCCCGTCTGCTCCGGGCGCAGACGCACGAGCACATCGTTCTGCCCTGTTGCAGCCAGATTCGACGGCGAATCCGTGTCTTCAAGCACCAGGTCAACGTGCTCTCCGCTCAGCGCCTCTTCAAGCGCGGAGATTTCAACCGGCCGTTCCAGCTCCACAAGAATTGAAAACGTGAGCCCGTGGAACACCGGAGCCAGTACAACCTGCATTGCCAGCTTTGGCCAGCGTCCGGCGGAGAGTGAATCATAATGGCGGCGAATGCGCGCCTCCGCACCCGCCAGCCCTATGGTTGTGCTCTCGCCCAGGCCGCCCAGCAAGTTGTAGGCCGCCTGTGCGTCGAAAATGGCGCGCGGCAAACTTTGAAAACTCAACAGGCTCACCGTTTGCTGGTGCAGTTCGTCCATTGCGCCGCGTCCAAACTCGCTGGCGGGCAACATCACCGTAGCTCCCGCAACGCGAACCGGCGCCGCCTGCTGCACGCGCTCCAGCAGCAAACCCAGAGTAACGGCTGCGGGATGCGCAGGCACCACGGCAGGCGTAAACAAATCCGCAGCCGCTGCTTCAGAACCCAGCCACGGCGCGCGCACCAGCACTCCCGCTTCCTGGTCCAGCGCTCCACTCAAATCCAGAACCGTTGAACCAGAGCGCAGTGCCTGGCTCCAATACATGCGCGTAAGCGCCTCAGAGCCGCAAAGAAAAGTAAAATCCACGCGCTCAAATGCATCGGGGCCGAACCCCTGGATGATCGTGACCTCGTCTCCGACCTGGTCAAGCTGGCCGCGCGCATCTTCCTCATCAAGCAGCGCGAATCTGGCCGCTGCCAGCGGCGACTCCGATATCACGTCTTTCAACTCACGCCCAAGGAGCGTAGAGGCTCCGGCAATTGCTATCTTGTACACAAACATCCTTTGTTCGGAATTCTAGAAAATATTAGAGGAATCTGATTGAGTCCCGCTTGTCCAGATCCACATCCCCTGCGTCGGTGTCGGACGCATCTGGCGTGGCTCCAACCGGCCTTATGCGCCGCCGGCGCGACCACGAATACGCCGCCCCCGCCCATATGCCCGAAAACATGTACGTCAGAGCCATGGCAAAAAGCACAAAGTTGGAATAACGGATCGTCACATACATAAAGATGGCAATCAGCACCAGGATTTGGAAGGGATGGCTCTTGGAAAAGTTGATCTCTTTACCAGACCAGAAGCGCCACGTGCTCACCATCAGGAAGCCGGTAAGGCCAACCAGAATCATCCACGAGACGGCGATCCACCAGTACTGGTTTGGAATGCCGTAGCAAAGATGCACGCTCGATGCCAGTAGTCCTGCGGCTGCAGGAATCGGCATACCGACAAAATATTTGCGCCCCGGACGGCCCGGATTGCGCGGCTGCGCGTCATGCGAAATGTTGAACCGCGCCAGGCGCGATGCTCCGCTCAACAGGAACAGGAAGCAGACAAACGCACCGGCCTGCATAACGTGCTGCCGCAATTCCGTATTGATTGAATCGGGCAGAAAGTGGAATCCCCACACAAACGCCAGCAGGCTCGGCGCCACGCCAAACGTAATCACGTCGGCCAGCGAATCCAGCTCCTTACCAAAATCGCTGCACGTGTTGGTCATGCGGGCAATGCGCCCGTCGAGGGCGTCAAAAGGAATCGCAAACAAGATGCCGATCGCCGCCAGATCAAGATGCAACTGCGCGTTGCCGCTGATTGCCTCAATCGTCTGCGTGATCGACCAGTAGCCGGCGCCGATGTTGATTGAAGTAAAGAACGAAGGCAGCAGGAACATTCCACGATGCAAGCGTGCGCGCCGAACCTCGGCTCGCGCTGGATCGTTGAAGGAGTGATTGAAATTCAAGCGCGAACTCCCCCGGGCAGTTCCGGTACCGGCGCGCCGACCGCCGCGCCCAGAGACACTGTGGCCGCTGGCTCCACGACCATCGTCACCGCTTCAGGCATTGCCGCCAGCACGCTGAACCCGCCCTTGACGCGCTCGCCCACCTTAACCCGCACTGCCGCGTGGGCTGGGATAAGGACATCCACCCGCGAGCCGAACTTGATGAGCCCCACGCGCTGGCCGCGCTGCACCACGTCGCCTTCTTTGAAATTGAAAACAATGCGGCGGGCAAGCAGGCCGGCAATCTGCTTGAATGTCACTTCGTAACCGTCTCCGCGCACCGTCACCATATTCTGTTCGTTGCGTTCTGCCGACGCCGGGTTCATCGCGTTCAGATATAAACCCTTTTGATATTCCACACGGCTGAGCACACCGCCAATCGGGGAGCGGTTTACATGGACGTCGAAAACGCTGAGAAATATGCTGATCCGCTGCCGAGGGCCGGCAGGCGTATCGATTCTTGCTGTTTCGGTAACCAGGCCATCGCCCGGCGACACAATCAAACCGTTACCGGCGGGAATCAGCCGTTCGGGATCGCGGAAAAACCACAAAAAGAAAAATGCAAGCAGCAGGGGGACCGTTGCCCATGCTCTGGCTCCCGTGGCCCATACAAGCACCGCAGCCACGGCCACAAGGCTCAAACCGTAAATATAACCATCTCGAACCATTGTCTCAACGATGATTATACGGTGATCCGCCGCCGCCTGAGACCCTGCGCCGCATAGTACCCGAACTTAATGACGCGCAAAGGGATAAACACACCACTCGCGCGGTCGTTAGACCAAGGCTCAGTGCTCGGGGAACGTTTTCCCCCTGGAGCGTTATGCTACTGCAGGCGCCCTGCGTTCGAGCGCAAATATCAGGTCCTTCGCATGAAGCTTCAGCTTCTTCAGGCGAACTTCCTCGAGCTGTTCATCTTCACTTAAATATGGCTTTTGAAGCAATTCTTCCAACCGCTGAGCGTAACGACGATGTTCGGCATGCAGACGATCAATCTCTGCGCTCAGCGTGGCATCCTGTACTTCATCCATCAAGCACCTCCGAGTATTTAAGGAACACTTACATATATCGCCGTCAAATGGCAAATCGCAAGGGGGTAAATCGCCAAAATATGTCGAATCCTGTGAATTTCGTAATTTGAACGCATCATGTGTGACCGTAATCACAACGCGCAAGGTGTGAATCACAACATGGAAAACTTGCTGAAAAAGAGCGAACGGTTCAGCCCAGAGTCACGCTCATCAGAATCGCATCGTCTTCGGGTTCAGTGTAGTAGCGCGGGCGAAGTCCGATCTGCCTGAAACCATGTACCAGGTAAAAGGCATTTCCGGTGTGGTTCGAAGTGCGCACTTCCAGCAGGATTTCGCTCACCGCTGCAGCCTTGAGTTCGTCGATCAGATGGGACAGCAGCTTTGTGCCGATTCCCTGCCACTGAAAATTTGCCCGGACCCCAATCGACTCGAGTTCGGCCTGAGGCGGAAGCAAACTGGCAATCGCAAACCCGGCAATCTCGCTCACTTCGTTCACAGCCACAATTGCAATGCGGCGCGGCGTTGAACTCGGATCGAGCGCGGCATCATAGACCGATTGCGGCCAATGTGGCGCGTCTTTCAGAGTTGACGCAAGCGCCATCGTCGGGCCGATGTCCGCGGCAACCATCTTGCGAACCGTGAAGAATGCAGCAGAATTGGCACTCATAAGCGTTTTGCGGCGGCCGCCTCGCCAAAAATTTCCGCATCCGATCGCCGCAGGTAATGTCCGTCAAGCAGCGCGAGATCGTCGTAGATGCCCGCGATCAGCCGCGATTCACCCAACCGCAGCGCATCGCTTGCCAACGGCGCCGCACATCGAACCATTTGAGTCGAAGGCCACGCGGCCTGCAGCAGAACAGCAGCGGAGTCGTCGCAAACAGCAACTCGTAACGGAGCCGGCTGAGCAGCAAGCTCGCGCGCCCCAGCCAGCAACTCTTTCGCCTGCTGACCCATCTCTTCAACCCGCAAAAATACCTCGTCCCGATGCGCATCCAGTGCGCACGAAGGAACGCCCGCCTTTCTCGAAAGCACAAGCAGTCGCGAAAGAGCAACAACCGGAATCTGCAAGCCCTCGGCAAGACCTTTGACTGCGCTGAGCCCAACGCGCACACCCGTAAAGCTTCCGGGGCCATTCACGGCGACGATCCCGCCCAGGTCCTTAAGTCCGACTTCGTTGCCCGCCAACAATTCACTCACGGCGGACACGAGCACGGCGGAGTAGGACCTCCCGGCAAGCTCCGTTTCGCCGAGAATCTCCAGGTCCCGCCCAGCGAGCCGGCCCAGAGCTACCGAACCCGACGGGCCGCAGGTGTCGATGCTCAGCATCAATCCGCCGGGCGGCATTGGACCCCGCGGAAATAAATTTCCATTGCCCATATCTCCTCAGCATGACACACCGGCTGAAGCAAGCTCCAGGCCGTACGCGCAACTGCAGGCCGCTTTCCGGTAATCTGTTAGCAGCGTTAGTACAAAATGATTTGGGGATGTGCAGACCCCCGGCGCCATGCCGGCCACTCTCCAATCGCAACCCGTATGTCCCTGGCTTAGAGAAACTGAAACAGAAGTGAGGACCAGTCCTGGCAGCTGCGGCCAAAGCACTCTCTTTTCATGACACATGGCGTCCCCGCGCCAACCCGTGGGTCATCGCCATCACTGTCACGTTAGCCACCTTCATGGAGGCGCTGGATACCTCTATCGCCAATGTCGCAATGCCTCACATCGGCGGCTCGCTCTCTGCCAGCCGCGATGAAGCGACCTGGGTGCTGACCAGTTACCTGGTAGCCAATGCCATGGTTCTGCCCATCAGCGGCTGGATTGCCAATCGCATGGGCCGCAAGCGGTTCTACATGACGTGCGTGCTTTTATTTACCATCGCTTCTTTGATGTGCGGCTTGGCGCCCACCCTTGGGCTGCTGGTATTTTTTCGCGTTATTCAGGGCGCGGCCGGCGGAGGATTGCAGCCCAGCGAACAGTCCATCCTTGCCGACACGTTTCCACCTGAGAAGCGCAGCATGGCCTTTGCTGTTTACGGCGTCGCGGTGGTGATGGCGCCGGTCCTCGGTCCAACCGTGGGCGGATGGATCGTGGACAACTACGCCTGGCGCTGGATCTTCTTCCTGAACATTCCGGTGGGCATTCTCTCGCTGTATCTCACCAACCGCGTGGTTGAAGATCCGCCGTATGTGACCGAGATTCGCAAGCGCCGCATCGGGATCGACTACTGGGGCCTTGGCCTGTTGATCGTTTCCATCGGGGCGCTCCAGATCATGCTCGACAAGGGTCAGGAAGACGACTGGTTCGGTTCCAGCTTTATCATCACCTTGTTTGTCGTCGCCGTCATCGGCCTCATCATTTTCATCGCGCGGGAACTGTCTGTCGAGCATCCCGTCCTCGACCTGCGGCTTTTTGCGCAGCGCAACGTGGGCATGACGCAGCTTGTAATGTTCCTGGTCGGCATGTCGCTCTATTCGAGCACTGTGCTAATCCCGCAATTTCTGCAGGAGATCATGGGCTACTCCGCGCGGCAGGCCGGCATGGCCGTCTCCAGTGGCGGACTGGTGCTGATGTTCCTGTTCCCCGTTGCCGGTGCGCTGGCGCCCAAGTTCGATCCGCGTGTCCTGGTCGCGACTGGATTTGCCATCACCACTTTCGGTCTATTTCGCATGACGCAAATCGACCTGAACATCAGCTTCGGCATGGCGGTAAGTTGGCGCGTGGTTATTGCGCTGGGGTTGCCGTTCCTGTTCATTCCCATCAACACGCTTTGCTACGCGGGCATTCCGCAGGAAAAGTACAACGAGGTAAGCGGCCTGACCGCCCTGATGCGTAATCTCGGCGGCAGTGTCGGCATCAGCTTTGTGACCACGCTGCTGGCGCGCCTGAGCCAGAAGCACCAGGCTATGCTCTCGGCGCACACGGCTCCCGGCAATCCGCCGTTTGAAATGATGCGCAGGGCTCTGGAAGGCGCATGGAAGTTGCGCGGTAGCGCGGCTCCGGATGCCCTGCAGCATGCCGGCGCCCAGATCTATGGAATGGCGCAGATCCAGGCTCGCCTGCTGGCTTACGTTGACGTGATCTGGATCATGGTGGCGCTGACCGGCATGCTTATTCCGCTGCCATTCATTATGCGGCGGCCCAAAAAGCTGCAGCCCGCGCCGAGCGGACACTGAGTTGTCAGCTGTCAGCTATCAGTTTGGTCTTGCCACTGATGGCCGCTTACGCACGATAGAACTGAAAGCTGACGGCTGATAGCTGAAAGCCGCTCTCTAAACCGCTGCGAGCGCCTGCTCCAGATCCGCGATCAGGTCTTCCTTGTCCTCAATGCCGATCGAGAGCCGGATGCGTCCCTCGTTGATGCCCATTGACTGGCGCACTTCTTCGCTCACCGAACCGTGCGTGGTGGTCGCCGAGTGCGAAGCCAGCGATTCGACACCGCCAAGCGATTCCGCGTTGATAAAGATCTTGATTGTTGAAAGGAAGCGCGCAGCTTCATCGCGCGATTTCAGCTCGAAGCTCATCATGGAGCCGAAACCTTTTTGCTGTCTGCACGCAAGCTCGTATTGCGGATGGCTCTTCAACCCCGGATAAGCGAGCTTGCTCACCTTCGGGTGCGTTGACAGGTACTCGGCTACGGCGCGGCCGTTCTCTTCGTGCTGCTTGATGCGCAAGGGCAGCGTCTTGATGCCGCGCAGCACCAGGAAGCACTCGAACGGCGACATCACGCCGCCGGCTGCCTTCTGCACCAGCAGGAAGCGATCCTTGTGCTCAGGCTTTGAGCCGATCAGGGCTCCGCCCAAACCATCCGAGTGGCCGTTGAGGTACTTGGTGGTCGAGTGCATCACGATGTCCGCGCCCAGCGCCAGCGGGCTCTGCAGCGCCGGCGAAAGAAACGTGTTATCGACGCTGACTTCAGCGCCACCGGCGTGGGCAATCTTCGCCACTCCGGCGATGTCGGTAAGCACCATCAGCGGATTGCTGGGCGACTCAATGTGCACCAATTTCGTATTCGGACGCATGGCCTTTTCGACGGCCTTCAAATCGCTGGTGTCGACATACTCAATCTGGATGCCGTAGCCGCTCACGATTTGGTCGAAGAGCCGCACGGTGCCCGCGTACACGTCGCGCGAGCAGACCACATGGTCGCCGGCCTTCAGCATCGCCACCAGAGCGGCAATGGCCGCCATACCGGTGGTAAAGGCGTGTCCGCTGGTGCCGCCCTCAAGCGCAGCAAGCGCGGTTTCAAGTGCGTCGCGGGTGGGGTTTCCAGCGCGCGAGTAGTCCCAGCCGCGGTCGGTGCCGATGCCGGTAAGTTCAAAGGTGGAAGACAGATACACGGGCACGTTCACCGCGCCGGTTTGCGGGTCCGGGGATTGCCCGGCATGCACAGCAAGAGTCGAGTACTTGTATGGGGACATGATTAGCTTCTAGCAGTTAGCTCCTGACTACTAGCTTATCGTGCCTGGGGGCAAATTTCCCCCTTGGGTCAGTTCGTAATGTGGTTTGCCAGGTTCAAGCGAGTTTTCGCCGAGCATCTCAGTTTGACCTTGATTTGCATCGGATCAAACCCCGCACGACTCAATCGAAGATATCGCGTGGTGCCAGTTTCGGCTCTGTTCTGCCGCTTGCGAGGCACTGAATCGATCTGTTATGTTCTGCGTTCTGAGCCGGGAAGTACGCCAGCAAGTTCCAGGCTTGTCGGTTCGGAAATCCGGAGGATAGATGTATCGTCGCCAGTTCCTGAAAACGCTGGCGCTGGCTGCTCCCGCTGGCGCTCTAGCCCCCAACTTCAACACTCTCGCGCTGGCGTCTCCCGCTCGCGCTGTCGTGCCTTACTTCTTTGAGCTGGCTGCCTCGGAGCGCAAGAAGGTAAAAATCACTGACGTTAAAGTGATGCGGCTCAAAATGAGCCCAGGCGCCCATGAGATGCCTCTGGTCAAGATTGAAACCGATGCAGGCGTGCATGGAATCGGCGAGTGTCATCACGACATCACTGGTCTCGGAGCGAAAGACACCGTCCTGAACGCATTCCGCGAAATGCTGATAGGTCAGGATCCCTTCGACATCGACAAGTTGACAACGCAGATGGCGTGGAGGACTTCGTACCTCGGTGGTTATCACGGCGCCGCGATGCACGCCGTGACCGGCTGCGAGGTTGCACTTTGGGACTTGACAGGCAAGCTGCTGGGAATGCCCGTGCGCAAGATTCTGGCGGGCGGCGCATTCACCGACAAGGTTCGCGCCTACTGGACCAACCAGCCGCGCAATCCTCTGGACCCCGCTTCGTGCAAAGAGTGGGTGGACTACATCAAAGGCTCAGTCCAGAAGTGGACCGCTGCGAAGTGCCACAGAATTTTGAGGCGGCCAGGCGGCGAAGCCTTGAATCGGCAGTTGTCGAACGAAGAACTCGACAAGCTGGTCCAGGAATATACGAACATCCGTGAAGCCGCGGGGCCCTACTTCGAGATCGCAGTGCACTTCCATTGGGAGCTCGATTACATCAACGCCCTGCGGGTGGCGCGCGCGCTCGAAAAGATTCGCCCCTGGTGGATCGAAGATCCCATGCCGCCGAACTATACGGACCAGTGGGTCAAACTCACTGCCGCTTCGCCTTCTCCGATTCTGACCGGAGAGAATCTTTACACCCGACGCGATTTTCAGCCGTTTATCACCAACGGGGCAGTGAACATCATAGAGATCGATATCTCAATGGCCGGCGGGCTACTTGAAGCCAAGCGGATCGCCGACATGGCGTACATCTATAACATCCCCGTCGCCACGCATAATGTGATGGGGCCGGTGGCCACTATCGCCTCGGCCAATTGCGGAGCGGCGATGGCAGACTTCCTTGGGCATGAAACATTCGACTTCAAGAACGGGCCCAGAGCCGGCGAAACAGATGTGATCACTTATGATCGCGAACTGATTCAAGATGGCTATATTCAGCTTTCTGATAAGCCCGGTTTGGGAGTCGAAATCAACAAAGACGTGGCTATGAAGCACTTGATGGACGGCGAGACATGGTGGGGCTAGGTCTTTGCCCCTTTTGAATGCTTTAGCGGTTTATTGCGCTTCGAATGATTGACGACGAAATCGAAACCGGGCAATTCCAACAGGATGGTCAAATGAAAACGCGGTTTTGGAACTCTCTTCTCGTAATAGCGGCGCTCGGCTGCGCGTACACACATGCCCAACAGCCTGCACCCAACGGAGCGGACGTTCACAGGCTGGCGGCCCAGAGAGCGGCCGGATTGGAATACCCCGGGCTGCTCGACCGCCTGTGCGTTGTCCCTCCGAATAAAGAGAATTCACCGCCGCCCCCGCCACCCTCCGCTACACCGCGCCCAGTGCCGGACCGCTCAAGCTGGTACGCTCCGCCGTTCAAAGTCTTCGACAATCTCTACTGGGTCGGCACCAAGATTCACTCCTCGTGGGAATTAAAAACAAGCGACGGCATCATCCTGATCGATACGCTTTACAACTATGCGTCGGAGCCCGAGATCGTCGACGGGTTAACGAAGCTCGGGCTCGATCCTGCGACGGTGAAATTTGTCATCGTTTCGCATGGACATGGAGACCACGACGAAAGCGCCAATCTGATGCAGCAGCGTTTTCATGCCCACATCATCATGGGCGCGCCAGATTGGGATGCCATCGAAAAAGGCCGTCCGATGCCGGGAGGCACACCGAAGCGAGACATGGTCGCGACCGACGGAGAGAAACTCACGCTGGGCGACACGACCGTAACGATCGTGCTCACGCCCGGCCATACGCTGGGAACTCTCTCGCTGTTGTTCCAGGTCAAGGATCAGGAAAAACCATTGAACGTGGTCTATTCCGGCGGCACAGCGTTCAACAATCAGTTCGACGCCGAACGTTTCCAGATGTACATCACTTCGCAGCGGAAACTTGCCAGGTTGGCCGCCGATTCAGGCGCAACAGTCCTGCTGTCGAACCATTCCGAATTCGACGACGCTTATACGAAGGCAAGGCTTCTTGCCTCCCGCGGGCCTGGAGAGCCCAATCCATTCGAGGTGGGGCAGCAGTCGGTGGCGCGCTACTTCACGACCACTGATGAATGCGCGCAGGCGGCGCTGCTCGAGTACAAGTGAACGTGTAGAATCCCGCCGTCATCCTGCCTTTAGTTGTTCTCGGCAGTCTTCGCAGCTTTCTTTCTGCCGCGCGGAGTCGAGGGGAAATAACCGGTCTTGGTTCGCACGGTGAGTTTGTTGGTCCCCTTGCCTTCGGCTGTTACCTGCACATGGCGGAAGCCCGGCTCCGTGGTCGGCTTGGTTGAGCGGTAGCCAAGGGTGTACTGGCTGCGGATATCGCGAGCCACTTCGGCGGCGATCTCGTCCACCTGCTCCATCGACTTTGGAAAGTAGGCAAGCCCTCCGGTTTCGGTGGAGAGCAGTTCGAGCGCCCGTCGCGCGTGGCGAATGTCGGCGCGGCTTGACTCGTCGCCGAACAGCAGGCCGATGGAATAGATCACCGGGCCGGACAGTTCCTGCACGCGGCGGATGGCCTGCTCCAGGTTAAGCGTCGAGGCGTTATCTTCACCGTCGGTAATGATGACCAGCACTTGCTTGGGGCGCTTGCCATCGGCTTCCAGCTTGTCTGCCGAGGCAACGACAGCGTCGTACAGCGCAGTTCCGCCGCGAGAGTCGATATGCGAAAGCCCATCGCGGAGCTGATTAATGTCGGAGGTAAATTCCTGATCGATGAACGCTTCGTCGGAAAAGTTCACCACGAATGCTTCATCTTGCGGATTCGACGCCTGGACCAGATCGAGCGCAGCCTTGTTCACCGACGGGCGCTTCTTGTACATCGATCCAGAATTGTCGATGACCAGCGCAATGGAAACGGGCAGGTCAGTGTGCTGGAAGCTGATGATGTTTTGCGGGACGCCGTCTTCGGTGACCTTGAAGTTCTCCTTCTTGAGGTCCTGGACGATCCTTGAGCCATCGAGCACGGTGCAGTTGAGCACCACTTCTTCAACGTCGGCGCGCAGCACGTAGCCGCTGCCCTTCTTTTCGAGTGAGCCGTTGTCGAGCGATGGGGCGGTGATGTCCGGCGAACGCACCGGGTCGCTGTCCTCTGTGAGCGAAGGAGCCTGGGCCGGGACGGGCTGGGCGGCAGGCGTTTGCGCGTTGGGAGGGGGAGTTGTGGGCCTTTGTTGCGCCGGCAGCAATACCACTGCGCCGGCCAGAAAGGTCGCGAGAACCGCGTTATTGCAGAGGCGCATAGTAGCCGGTACGTGCATATACAGTCAGCGGTGGCAGCCCCGGAGGAGGATTCACCTTCACCTTCACTTTACGCCACTTACCATCCCGGGTTAGGTCCTGTGGCCGGTATCCAATCACATACTGGTTCCGCAACTCAGTTGAAATCTTTTCAGCAATGTCGCCCAGTTCATCGATATCGTCTACCCGGAACAGCCTTCCGCCGGTCACTTCGCTGATGTCTGCCAGCAGTTGCGGGCCGGTGCGTTCCTCGGGGGTGGCCGCGTAGGGATCGAAAATACCGATCGAATAGATTTCCACATCCGCCTCGCGAACTTCGGCTCTCACTTCGCCTTCAGTAAATCGCGACCGGTTGTCGCCGCCGTCTGAAACCACCAGCAGCGCCTTGCGTTCGTGGCGCGCGTCCCGCATTTTCTGCACGCCGTAATAAATTGCGTCAAGCAGCGCGGTGCGGTGGCCGGCGCGCACGGTGGCCAATCGAGCTTGAATATCTTCGACAGAGCTGGTGAAATCCTCAATCAGCTCCGGCCGGTCGTTGAAGCCTATGACAAAAAACTCATCCTGAGGATTGGCAGTTTTGGCAAACTGCAGAATCGCCTCCTTGGCCCTGAGGAGTTTTGACGTCATTGAACCGGAAAGGTCAAAGATGATGCCGATGGAAACCGGTGCGTCCTCAGCAGCGAAAGACCGGATGGACTGCTCCCTGCTGTTTTCGTAGACCTGAAAATCGCTCTTTTCGAGGCCGGTCACGAGCCGGTTCATGGGGTCGGTCACCGTTATCGGAACCAGCACCAGGTCAACGTTCATGCGAATGAACGATCCGGGTCGCACCTTCAGTGCTCCGGGGCCTGTCTGGGCCGGGGCCTCGGCGCCCTTGGGAGCTCCCGTCTGGGGGGCCGTGGTGTTTGACGGAGGCACAACTTGTATTTTGTTGAGCGGATCCTCCTGGGCCGGGGCGTGGCAGGGGAACGCCAGTGCTGCCGCCAGGCTAACCACCAATATTCCTTTGATCCTGAGCCCGTTACCTGCCAGATACAAGCCGTTTTGGCTGCCTCTGCAGATGCCTTCGATTGGGACCTTGGTCATCTTTCCATTCACCCAAAGATTGGAGGCGATATTAACACGATCACTCGGTGGCTGGCGTCACAGACTGGTCATCATTTTGTCTTCATGGAGGCGGACAGTCGATTACCTCGCCAACGGGCTGCAAAAACCCTGACGCGGCAGCAGTTGGGATACAATCGACCCTAGTGTACGGCTGCGCCGCAGTTTCAGAAAGCGGTACTTCAGCGTGCAAATCCAACCGCTTGAACCTGGAGCAAGACCCCTCACATGGCTCGCATTTATCCGTTTCGCGCCTGGCGTTACAACCCCTCCGCTGTCCGACTTGAAGACGCCGTAACACAGCCCTACGACAAGATTTCACCGGCAATGCAGCAGGCTTATTACCAGCGCAGCCCTTACAACCTTGTTCGAATCATCCTGGGGCTACCAGAGTTGTTCGATGCTGAGCGCGGAGAAAGCGTCTATACTCGCGCTGCCCGCGACCTCAAGGCATGGAAAGAACAGGGTGTTTTAACGCAGGAGAAAGATCCCTGCGTCTTTGCCTACTCGCAGCGCTTCACCGTTCCAGGCACCAATACAATGAAGGAGCGCCGCGGTTTTATCGCGCTAGGCAAGCTGCATGAATACGCTGAGCAGGTCGTCTTTCGTCATGAGCAAACTCTCTCAAAACCGAAGAGCGACCGCCTGAGCCTGCTGAAGGCCACGCGGGCGCACTTTGGACAGATCTTTATGCTCTACTCTGACCCCGCTGGCAGTGTGGAATCGATTCTGTACGACGATCTTGGTCCCGCCGAAGGTGAAGTAACCGACGAGTACGGCGTTCTGCACCGCGTCTGGCGCATCAGCGATCCCGCCACCATCCGCCTGCTGGCAACGGCCATGGATGACAAGAAGCTCATCATCGCCGACGGCCATCATCGCTACGAGACCGCACTCAACTACGCCAAAGAGCATACCCCCGCGACCTCGGCGCATACCGAGACCAATTCATCGCACCTGCCGCAGCCGGCATTTCCTGAGGCTGCCGTGATGATGACCTTCGTGAACATGGACTCCGATGGCCTGGTGATTTTGCCCACCCATCGCGTCGTACACAGCCTGGAGAGGTTTGAGCCGGCCGCGTTCATCCGCGCTGCCGAACAGTTTTTCACCGTGGAAAAACTGCCTGCCGCCGATGCCAACAGCTACATGAAGACGCTGGGCGAGCAAAAAGGACCGGCATTCGTCGCCGTTACGCGCGGCGGAGATTTCCTGCTGAAATCGAAGGCCGATGCGATCAACGCAGCGCTGGCCGACATTCCCGATCGCCAGCGTAACCTCGATCTGACGCATCTTCATTCCATCATCCTTGATCGCCTGCTGGGACTGGATGCGGAAAAGGTTCGTGAGCAAACAAACATCCGCTATCTGCGCGATGCTTCTGAGGCCGTAGACCAGGTGCGCCGCGGCGAAGCCGATGTTACGTTTCTCACCAATCCGGTGAGCATGGAACAGCTCAGAGAAGTCGCGTTCGCCGGCGACGTGATGCCGCAGAAGTCTACCGACTTCTTTCCAAAGTTGCTTAGCGGCCTCACCATCTACTCACTGGAGTAAGGGAATGCCGGATGCGGTCCACTATCCCGGCAACAGCAGCTTCCGTCGCGCGGCGGGAGGGCATGCCGTCTCCGCATCGGTAATTTCGCGACTGTGCACCGCGGCTCTGGCGGGCTTTGCGCTGCTGGGGTTGGGCACAGCCTCTGCACAATCACCGGCTGTTCCCGCACAGCGCTTTACTGTTGTGCTTGATGCCGCGCATGGCGGAACCGAATCCGGCGGGCAACTGGGCGATGCCGCCAGCCAGACGCAGCTTGAAAAAGCCTACACACTTGCTTTGAGCGTGCGTTTGCGTTCTCTGTTGGCCGCACGCGGCATTTCGGTGGTCACCACGCGCGAGTCGGACGTAGTGGTCGACTCTGACCATCGCGCTGAAATTGCGAACCGCGCCAACGCGCAGACATGCCTCACGCTGCACGCATCGCAAACCGGCACTGGCGTCCATCTCTATGCTTCATCTCTGGCGCCGGCCGAGCCCACCACGATGTTGCCCTGGAAGACCGCGCAAGCTGCCTGGGTAACGCGCAGTCTGGCGCTGGCGGGCGTTCTCAACTCGTCGCTCGCGCACGCCGGACTGAACGTTGTGCTTGGCCGCACCGATCTGCCCACTATCGATTGCATGGCCTGCCCTGCCCTCGCCGTTGAAATCGGCAGGGAAAGTTCGCCAGACGCGGCGCAGAGTGGCGGCTTTGACGATGCCGATTACCAGGCCCGCATCGCGCAGGCTATCGCCGCCGCCATTCTCGAATGGAAAGCGAACGGCTGGCGCAACAGTGCCGCATCAGCGGAGGCAGCCAGACCGTGATCCCCCGCTACCAGACAGTTCTGTTCGTAATCCTGTTGGTCGTGTCCATCATCATGGGTGCGGTTCTGTGGCAGTTGCGCAATCGCGCGCATGAGCGCATGCTGGCCGGCCAGGACTCCGCGCCCACGCAGGCTCCGCAGGTGGCTCCAACGGAGCAGGCAACGTTGATGGTGGCTAACGACCAGGAAAATTCGCTGATGACGCAGGTGCTTTCGCTGCCCTTGCCGCCGAGCCCCAATGCGCGCGCGCAGGTCATCCTCGGCAAGCTGCTTGATCTGTACACGCTGCCCAACGCGGCCCACGCGGTTTCGGGGGGCGCAAAAGGCATCACGCAGGTTTTCCTGATGCCCGTTCCGAGCGACCAGTCCGCGACTCCTGCCGCCAATGCAGCTCCGAAAAGTGCGCAATCGGGCAAACAACTGGCCATCGTCAATCTCACCGGCGCCTTTGCATCCGCCCATCCTTCAGGACTTGAATCCGAGACGCTGACAGTGCTTTCAATCTGCGCGACACTGCACGCCAACCTGCCGGACGTAACGCAAGTACGGTTCCTCGTCGATGGCCAGCCGCGCGCCGACCTCGCCGGGCATGCCGACCTGATGCGCACCTATCTTGCAGATGAAGCCGCTACCCCGGAAGGAACTCGTCAATGATGCACGACACTAAGGCCCGCAGCCAGGCAACCCCAACCATCGGTGTTTTTGATTCTGGCTTCGGCGGCCTGACGGTATTGCGTTCGCTCATTCATCACATGCCGCAGGCACGTTACGCTTTCATCGGCGACACGGCCCGTCTTCCTTACGGCTCCAAGTCGCGCCGCACCATTGCGCGCTACGCGGCGCAAAGCGCGCAGTTTCTTGTGCAGGAGCAGGGTGCTGAGTTTCTGGTGATCGCCTGCAATACCGCCAGCGCACTCGCCCTCGATGCCATCAAGGAAGCCGTTCCCACGATCCCGGTACTGGGCGTGATCGAACCGGGCGCGGAAGCCGCGCGCGCTGCTTCGCACACCGGCGACGTGCTGGTGATCGCCACCGATGCCACCGTGCAAAGCCATGCCTACCTGGCTGCCTGCAAGCAGCGCGGGCTGCGCACGATTGAGAAAGCGGGCCCCCTGCTTGTACCGCTGGTTGAAGAAGGATGGATCGATCATCCCGTCACCCGCGAGGTCATCGAGATCTATCTCAACGAGCTTCGCTCCGAAGCCGGCGAGCATGGCTTCAGAGCCGATACTTTGGTGCTCGGATGCACGCATTATCCGCTGTTGCGCAGTGCGTTTGAACACGCCGTCAGGCCCGGCGTCACCGTCATCGATTCAGCGGAGTCCACTGCGCAGGCCGCGGTCAAGCTCTTTAACGGCCGCGTTGGAAGCGCGCTCGCCAGGCCCTCGGCAACCAAGCCGAAACAGACAGAGGTGCGCTGTTTCGCCACCGACTCGGTAGAAAAGTTCGAGCGGCTAGGCTCCCGCTTTCTGGGCCGGCCGGTGGGCAAAGTTACGCTTGTGGACCTGGGCGGATAACGCTGGGAAACGCAATTGCGGCTGGTATTCTAAAGTACGGTGGACACGTTCTTCCTCACCTGACGCGCTCCACGGAGGATTACCGAAAGCATGATTGATTTGTCAGGCAAGACAGCCGTGGTCTTTGGGCTGGCCAACAAGCGCTCCATCGCCTGGGGCATCGCCCAAAAGCTTCACGAAGCCTGCGCAAACCTGGCCATTTGCTATCAAAACGAGCGCATGAAGCTTGAAGCGGAGAGCCTGATCCAAGAACTGCCCGGCGCCACCGGTTTCCAGTGCGACGTTTCGAACGACGACGAAATCGAAACCCTGTTCGCAGCACTCAAACAGAAGTACGGCAAGATCGATATCCTCGTGCACGCGGTTGCTTTTGCTCCCGCTACCGAACTGCGCGGTGACTTTATCAACACCAGCCGCGAAGGCTTTCGCATCGCGATGGATGTTAGCGTCTACTCGCTTGTCGCAGTTTCGCGCGCCGCCGCTCCGATGATGACCGATGGCGGAAGCATTATGACGCTCAGCTTTTACGCCGCGGAAAAAGTTGTCCCCCACTACAACGTCATGGCGCTGGCCAAGTCGGCGCTTGAGTCCGCAGTCCGCTACCTTGCTTTCAGCCTGGGCGATAAAAACATTCGCGTCAATGCCATCTCCGCCGGCCCCATCAAGACGCTAGCGGCACGCGGCGTAGGCGACCTTGGCGACATGATGCGTGCTCACGCCGAGCGTGCGCCACTTCACCGCAATGTCGACCAGCTTGAAGTGGGCGGAGCTGCCCTCTTCCTGGCCAGCAGCCTTAGCAGCGCCATCACGGGCGAGGTTATGTATGTTGACTGCGGCTACAACGTGATGGGCTTCTAGTTTCGAATCTTTCAGGATAAAACCGGTGCGGCCGCCAGCAAGTGCCCTCTGCAAACTTTGAACAGCTGCATGCCGAGTTCTGTGGGCGTGATATCGAAACTCGTCTTGATACCATGCGTTGAGAAATCAAAATTATTTGCAACCAGACCATAGCCGTAGAGATAAGCAACATCGGCAGCGTTTCGGTAGAAATCGTATATGCCGTTAATGCCGATCATTTCTTCGGGTGAAACGATTATGGGCGTCGGTCGCGCCTGCTTGCCGGCAAGCTGTCCAATGGCCTTTCTGCATCCTTCCGCCAGGATGTGCGCCTGATTCGTCGTCACCTGCACCATCAGCTCGGCAAATTCCAGATTCGAATCGTCCGAACCATCCTCGTTGCAGGACGACACCAGCAGGCCAGCCCAAAGTTGTTGTGTCAACTCGTCCTGCTCCCACGAGCCGTTCTTGAGAATGCTCGCCACCATGTGCGGATGGGCTTGCAGCATGTCCGCGTCGGGTTCATCCGCCAGCATCTTCTCCGCGGTCAGCGCAATTGCCAGCATGTTCCTAGTTCGAGACTCGTCAAGCTCTCCCGTAATAATGTGCATCGGCTCTGTTGCGGTAGATGGACACAGCCGATACACGAACAGCATTGCGCGAACCATTTTGAAAATGATCTGCGTATCTGCTGTTTCGTCTGGCGTGTCAGCGATGTCGACAACGTGTTCCCACAGCCCTGCGTCCAGGCCTGCAGGCAAAATGAAACCCAAGCCTACACCATCATCACCGTAGGACGCGACTCGCGCCTGCACATCGATCTGCATTGCCGAGTCAGTCGCGGCTGTACCGTCTTTTTGCAACGTGAGCGTAACTACTTCACCGATAGGCCACCGCTCTGTGGTTTGTAGGTACAGTCCGGTTCTGCTGATGATTTTGACGCGACCAAGTTTTGGAGAAGACGTGCTGCCATGCATCGCAGCCAGTCCACGCGGCTTTCTCCGCGGAGCACGCTCCTTTTGCGGATAACCGATGGTACGTAGCCAGTATGTCCATTCCTTAGGTGTAATCAATTCGCAGTCTCGCTCAAGGG
>Ga0265342_10000109_pt1 | contig 91321 bp, 90 predicted proteins | sample 4CB327metaG_FD_203125 | JGI IMG/M metagenome (GOLD analysis project Ga0265342, IMG submission 203125) | Rhizosphere microbial communities from Carex aquatilis grown in University of Washington, Seatle, WA, United States - 4-CB3-27 metaG | ecosystem: Host-associated > Plants > Roots >...
GCGTGCGCGCGCACGGGGATGTCAGGCAAGATCAGCTCGACAGCCTGCGCGCAGGTTTGACGGTCGATGGCATCCACTACGGACCGATCGAGGCGACGCTTGATCGCAGCCAGGGTGCCAATGTCTGGCTGACGTTTTCGATTCGCGAAGGCAAGAACCGCGAGGTCCGCAACGTGCTCGGCGCTATCGGCCTGCAAGTGAACCGGTTGATCCGGGTGTCGTTCGGGCCGTTTCAACTTGCTGATCTTCCTGATGGCGCGGTCGAGGAGGTGAAGACCCGCATCCTGCGCGAACAACTCGGCGATCGCGTTACGGCACTCGCCGGATGTGATTTTTCCGGCCCGATCGTCGAGCGGGTGGCCCCCGAACAACCATCGCGATCGGATCGCGATCGCCCGCGCACGCCGCGCGACGACGGCAAGGAAAATCACGATGATGGTCGTCCGGCCAGGGGCCGTACCGGCGATCGCCACTCGGCGAGCCCGGCCTATCCGGACCGCGGGCGAGATGCCGAGCGCAAGCAGCGCCCCGAACGTCGCGGCGAGCGCGCCGACCATCGCACCGACGACCGCCGGGAATTCGGCCAGCGGACTCGGAATTTCGAAGCCGCGCCCGAGCGGACGCCACCGAACCCGGGCAAGCATCGCTCCGGCAATGCCTGGCGGGATCAGCCGGCATCCGGCAAGCGGAAGTTTCATGGTTCGCGCCGCGAGGAGCCTCGGGCGCCGGAGGACGACAAGCCCGGCAAGCGCGCTGGCCTGCTCAAGGATCGTCGCGGACGGCGCATTTTGGTCGAACGCATCGGGATGCCCAAGCTGCCGGAGCCGGAGCCCCCGCCGAAGCCGAAACGTCGGGCCCCGCGCCGCGATCGTGCAGGCGGGCCGCGCCCGTCGCGTCCGAAGGGCCGCTAGACCTCTGCGCCGATGAGATTGAATCGCATGGCAATCGGATCGGGCTCTGGATTGATTGGTTGGTCGCGCAATCTCGCGGCGAACCGGCTTCCACTTCGCCGGATTGCGCTCTTGATCTGCTGGTCGCGCAATCTCGCGGCGAACCGGCTTCCACTTCGCCGGATTGCGCTCTGATGCGTATCGTCGGCGGTCGGCTGCGCGGGCGCGGGCTTACGGGCCCGAAATCACAGGCGATCCGACCGACATCCGATCGCGTGCGCGAGACATTGTTCAATATCCTTGCCCATGGTTATGACGACCCGGTCGCCGGCGCGCGGGTGCTGGATCTGTTCGCCGGCACCGGCGCGCTTGGACTGGAAGCACTCTCACGGGGCGCGAGCTTCGTCCTGTTCATGGACGACGGCGCGGAAGCGCGCGCCCTGATCCGCGAGAATGTCGAGGCGCTGGGGCTCGGCGGCATCAGCCGTCTGTTTCGCCGCGACGCGACCAAACTCGGCCCGGCCCATCCCTTAGAACCGTTTACGCTCGCGTTTCTCGATCCGCCCTACGGCAAAGGGTTTGCCGAGCGCGCGCTGTTGTCGGCGCAGGCCGGCCGTTGGTTCACCACCGACGCGTTGATCGTGGTGGAAGAAGCCACCAAGGCGTTCCTGACTCCCGATGGCTTCGCCGAGGTCGAACGGCGATGTTACGGCGACACCGAGCTTGTGTTCCTGCGCAACCACAGCGCTTCGCCGTGAACTCCGGGCTGGCGCGCAATATTGCGGCGAACCAACATCCACGTCGCCGAATTGCGCTCCAGTTTACTCCGGTTTCGCGCCGGACACGCGAACCATTTCCCGCCACATCGGACGTTCGCTGGCCGCACGGCGGCTCGCCTGTTCGGGCGTGCTGGCGACGCAGCGCGCGCCAGCGACCAGAAAGCGCCGCTGCACCGCCGCATCGGCCGCAATCTCACGCATCGCGCCGGATAGCCGGTCGATCACATTGCGCGCGGTTCCCGCGGGCACCACAAAGGCGCCCCATGAGGTGACGACGAAGTCGGGTTGCCCGGCTTCCGCCATGGTCGGAACGTTGGGCAAGGTCGGCCAGCGCTCCGCGGTGGTGACGGCAAGTGCGCGCATCTGCCCCGATTCGATCGTCGCGGTGTAGGACGCAAGATTGTCGAGCGCGAATGTGACATCGCCCGACAGCATTGCCGGAATGGTCTGCGCGGCGCCGCGGAACGGAACGTGGACGGCGTTGATGCCGGTTCGGGTGGAGAACAAGGCCGCCGACAAGTGCGGCGTCGTCCCCACCCCCGGACTGCCATAGCTGACCTTTCCGCGTTCCTTCGCCCAGGCGATGAATTCCGGCAGCGTCTTCGCCGGCACATGATCGCTGGCGACGACGAAAACATTGGGATATTCCCAGGTCAGCGTCGCCGGCACGATGTCCCGCTCGGGATCGAACGGCATGTGTTCGTAGAGATATTGATTGATCGAGAACTGGCCGACCGTTGCAACGCCGATGGTGGCGCCGTCCGGCGGGCTCGCCGCCACCGTTGCAATGCCGATATTGCCACCGGCGCCCGATCGATTTTCGACCACGAACGATTGACCGAACTTGTCCTTGAGCTGGTCGGCCAGGATGCGCACCAGCACATCGACCGCGCCACCGGCGGGAAATGGCGCAATGATCCTCACCGCACGGTCCGGCCAAATGGCTTGGGCGGTCTCCTGCGCGCGCGTCGGGCTGCGCAACAGGACCGTGGCCGAGACGCCGCCCAGCAGCGCGCGGCGCGATAGCCTCGCTTGGATTTTCATGTTGTTTCCTCCCACGCGGCTATTCAATCCGCGCGGGCAGACGAGCGCAATCGCCTATTTTTGCATGGACAAGGCGCTCATCGTCGGCCGAACAGGCGCTCGATGTCGGTAAGCTTGAGCGCGACATAGGTCGGACGGCCGTGATTGCATTGACCGGAATTGGGGGTGGCTTCCATTTCGCGCAGTAGCGCGTTCATCTCCTCCGGCCGCAGGCGTCGGCCCGCACGCACCGAACCGTGACACGCCATGGTCGCCGCCACATGCATCAGTCGCCGCTCGAGCGGCAACGCCTCATCCCATTCCGCCATGTGTTCGGCGAGATCGCGCACCAGTCCTCCGGCATCGATCTCGCCCAGCGGCGCAGGCGTTTCGCGCACGGCGATCGCGCCGGGGCCAAACGACTCGATCGCCAGGCCATAGCGCAAGAGTTCGCCCGAGCGCACCAACAGACGTTCGACGTCGGCCTCCTCGAGTTCGACGACTTCCGGAATCAGCAGGATCTGGCGGGGAATTCCGCTGCGGTCGAGCGCGTCCTTCAAGCGCTCATAGACCAGCCGCTCATGGGCGGCATGCTGGTCGACGATGACGATGCCGTCGCGCGTCTGCGCCACGATGTAGGTCTCATGCAGCTGTGCCCGCGCGGCTCCGAGCGGCCGGTCAAGAAGATCGGACGCCGACGGTGCCAGTTCAGCGCGCGCGTCGGCGGACGGCATTCCGACGTCGAACACCGCTTGCGCCAACTCGGCGAAACCATCCGCACTGTGAGCGATTGCCGCGGTCGCGACGCTCAGGGACGGCATCGGCGGCCGCGCCGGCGATCGCCGCCAATCCCATGTCCGCCGCGGACCGCCGGCACGGAATGCGGCAATGGTCGCGGTGCCGCCGGTGGACGCGGTGCGCTGACTGTCGCGCGACAGCGCCTCCTGCAGCGATCGCACGATCAGGCTGCGCACGAGGCCGGGGTCGCGAAACCGCACCTCGGTCTTGGCCGGATGCACGTTGACGTCGACCTCGCGGGCGTCGAGCGTGACAAACAGGGCAACGACCGGATGCCGGTCGCGCGGGAGATGATCGGCATAGGCGCCGCGGACCGCGCCGACAAGAAGCTTGTCCCGCACCGGCCGTCCGTTGACGAACAGATATTGTCCGAGGGCATTGGCGCGGCTGTAGGTCGGCAAGCCGGCATAACCCTCAAGCGCCAGTCCTTCGCGACCGCCCTGGACCGCGACGGCGTTGGCGCGAAAATCCGACCCGAGCACATCACCGAGCCGCGCGAGGCGGCCGGGCGCGCCCGGCAACGCTGCAGTCCAGGTCACCGGAGCACGCTCTTCGCCGGCGAGCGTAAAGGCAACATCCGGTCGGCTCATGGCCAGGCGGCGCACCACCTCGCGGATGGCTTCCGTCTCGCTGCGATCGGTCTTGAGGAACTTGAGACGCGCCGGGGTGGCGTGAAACAAATCGCGCACTTCGACGCGGGTGCCGGCGCCGAGCGCCGCCGGCTTGATCTCGGACTTGGTGCCGGCATCGACCGCAAGCATCCAGGCATGCGCGCCGCCGGCGCGACGGGTCGTGATCGCGAGGCGCGCCACCGCCCCGATCGAGGGCAACGCTTCGCCGCGAAATCCGAGAGTTTGGATCGACAGCAGGTCGTCGTCGGGCAGCTTCGAGGTCGCGTGGCGCTCGACCGCCAGGGTCAGATCCTCGCGCGTCATTCCAGTGCCGTCATCGGTCACCGCGATCAGCCGCCGGCCGCCACCATCGGTCATGATGTCGATGCGGGTCGCGCCGGCGTCGAGCGCGTTTTCCACCAGTTCCTTGACCACGCTGGCCGGTCGCTCGACCACCTCGCCCGCGGCGATGCGATTGATGGTGGCAGAATCAAGCTGGCGGACCGGCATGGGGCGACTCAATCAGAATGTTTCGATTTGAAGCAATCTAGCCGGATCCGGCGGTGCCCGCGAGATCGCGCTGACGGTATTCGATTAGTCTGCCGGCGGTTTGGTTTGTCGCAATCCTTTGATCGCGCCGCGATGACGTTTGCCCTCCAGCCGGCGTTTGCGCGAACCCATGGTCGGGCGGGTCGGCCGCCGCCGCACCGGAACAATGGCGGCCTCCCGGATCAATTCCAGCAGCCGATCGAGCGCATCCTGCCGGTTGCGCTCCTGGGTGCGGTGGCGCTGGGCGGTGATGATGAGGACCCCATCGCGCGTCAGCCGCTTGCCGGCCAGACGTTCGAGCCGCTCGCGCACGCCCTCAGGCAGCGAAGGCGAGTGCCGTACGTCGAATCGAAGCTGTACGGCGGTGGAGAGCTTGTTGACGTTCTGTCCGCCCGGGCCGGAGGCGCGGATGAAGCTCTCCGCAAGCTCGCTCTCGTCGATGGCAATGGTGGGAGTGACGCGGATCATCGGTGAGATCTATCACACCTGCGTGACGGCTTTCGAGCGGGGGCACTTTCTCTCCGGATTAACCCTGCCGACGACGCCCAGACGATGGCTTCGAACGAAAATGCTCTGACATTGTTTACTCCCCCGGATGTTTACTCCACCGGATGCCCGGCAACGTGCTGAGGGGCGCCCTTCAGCCGCTTCCCCAGCTTTCACGACAATTGGGAGGAACGCATGGAGCCGATATCTCGCCGCAGCATGATGGCTACTGCTGCCGGGACCGTGTTGACCGCAGCAACAGCGGCGCATGCGCAAACCAATCCAACGGTCCCGCAGCCCCAACGTCCCGGCCAGGGCGGCACCGATCCCGGCCCACGCGACCTGATGCGGGACCGGCAAAACCCCGACATTCTCGTCCCGCCCGCGACCGATCACGGTACGTTGCCGAACCTTCGCTTCTCCTTCTCCGACGCGCATATGCGCCTTGAGTCCGGCGGTTGGGCCCGCCAGGTGACCGTGCGCGAACTCGGCATTTCCACCAACATTGCCGGCGTCAACATGCGGTTGAATGCGGGTGGGGTGCGTGAGCTGCATTGGCACAAGGCATCGGAATGGGCCTACATGCTGTACGGAACCGCGCGCATTACCGCCGTCGACCCCAGCGGGCGCAACTTCGTCGACGACGTCGGCGTCGGTGATCTCTGGTATTTTCCGGCAGGTACTCCGCACTCGATCCAAGGGCTCAATCCGGACGGCTGCGAATTTCTCCTGGTGTTCGACGACGGCAGTTTCGACGAGGACAACACCTTCTTGATCAGCGATTGGTTCAAGCACGTGCCGAACGATGTGCTTGCCAAGAATTTTGGCGTGCCGGCCGCAGACTTTGGCCATACGCCCGACCCTAGCGCGCTCTATATTTTCCCCGCGCCGGTGCCGGGGCCGCTCGCCTCCGACCGGATCGCGGGCGCAACCGCGGTCACCCAAAGTTTCAGTCACAAAATGATGGCGCAGGAGCCGATCAGGACCAGGAGCGGGACGGTGCGGATCACCGACTCGAGCGTATTTCCGGTCTCCACCACGATTGCGGCAGCGCTGGTCGAGGTCGCGCCGGGCGGCATGCGCGAACTGCATTGGCACCCCAACACCGACGAATGGCAGTACTACATTCAGGGTCAGGCGCGAATGGGGGTGTTCGGTGCGTCTGGCCAGGCCCGCACATTCGATTTTCAGGCCGGCGACGTCGGCTACGTGCCGTTCGCCATGGGTCATTACGTCGAGAATACCGGCGACACGACGCTGCGATTTCTGGAGATGTTCAAGAGCAGCTTCTACGCCGACGTGTCGCTGAACCAATGGATGGCGCTGACCCCGCCGGAGCTGGTGGAAGCGCATCTGAAACTCGATCCGCAAGTGATGGCCGCGCTTCGCAAGACCAAGGCGCCGGTGGTGCCGGTCTGACGTGTTGAGGTCAGCAACCGGGCATCAGATGCGAAAGGCAAGACCTAGCCGCCGGTCAGGTATTTCTTCGCCAGCACCTTGCCTTCTTCGACCGCCGGCTGGTCGAAGGGATCGACTCCGAACAGATGGGCGGCGATGATCGTCTCGAGCATGAACTGCATCAGCAGTTCGCCCAGGCTGGCCTCATCGAGCCGCTCGATGGTTATGCTCCGCACCGGACAGCCGTTCTTGGCCAGCGTCTCGGCGGTGGCGCGCCCCTGCGCCGCAATCAAATCGCCGATACTCTTGCCGGCGAAGCCGGGCTCGCCGGCAAGCGCTGACAGTTTGTCGTCCATGCGCGGTCCGCGCCCGGCGCAGCCGGTGGTGACGACGGTGAACAGCTTGTCGCGCGGGCCCGCGATGAAAAGCTGCAATTGACTGTGCTGATCGACCGGACCGAGGGCCCCGACCGGCGTGGTGCCCTTGCCGTCCTTGCCAAGGCTTTCAGCCCAGAGCTGAACGTACCAACGGGTGAAGCGCTCGAGTCGATCGGCGTAAGCCATCAGGACCGAGATCGGCTTGTTCCTGGTCTGCGCCAGCGCGACAGCGAGCGCCGCCCCGACGCAAGCGGGAACCTCGGCCGGCGGCTTGCCGTCGAGCACCGGCGCGAGCGCCGCGGCCGCGCCTGCTCGAATCGCCGTGACGTCGAGACCGAGCGCGGCGGCCGGCAGCAAGGCCACGTTGGTCAGCACGGAAAACCGGCCACCCACGTTCGGATCATGATCGAGCAGCGACACCTTGTGGGCGGTCAGCAGGTCGCGGAGTCCGTTGCGCTTGCCGGCTTTGGCTGGTTCGCTGATGCCGAAGAACAGCTGAGGAATCCGTGCCTCCAACCCGGCGCGCCTGACGGCGTCGAGTGCCGCGATGGTCTGCATCAAGGTTTCGCCGGTGCCGCCTGACTTGGAGATTGCGACAAAGCGCGTGGTGGCCAATGGAAGACCCGACAGCAGCTCGGTGAATGTCTGCGGATCGAGATTGTCGATGAAATGCAGTCGCACCCCTTTTCGCAGCTGACCGGCGCCAGGCACGGCATAGGAGGCGAGCTGCGCGAGCGTCTGACCGCCGAGGCTCGAACCACCGGTGCCGAACACCACGATGTCGCTCGCATCAGCAGCAAGCTTGGCGGCCGCAGCGGTAATGTCACCGATGTCGTCGCGCTTCTGTGGCAATTGCAGCAAGGGGAGCGACTTGTCGGCGTAGCGGGTCTTGAGCGAAGCCAGGGCGCCGGCGGTGCGCGCCAGCGCATCGGCAAACGCCGCCGTGGCGATACCGTGCGGACCGATTGATTCCTCGCGCGCGCTTTCGATCGATTGCAACAGGGGCATTGAGGTCTCCAACGGTCGGCCAGGCGCCTGGCGGCGCGCGATCCATCCGCGAGAGAGCGTTAGCCGCCGTCGCTCTTGGCAGCAAGGCCTTGCTGCGGGCGCCCGACCACGGTGACCAGCAGGCCGGCATCGAGCAGTCGCTTTGCCACCCGCCGCACATCGTTGAGCGTCACCGCGTCGATCAGGCTGTTGCGCCGATCGATATAGTCGATGCCGAGATCCTCCAGCTGGATCTGAACGAGCTGGCCGGCGATCTTGGTCGAGGTATCGAAGCGAAGGGCGAAGGAGCCCTTCAGGAACGACTTGGCCTTGGCCAGTTCATCCTCGGTCGGACCGGAATCCGACAGCCGATGAATTTCCTTTTCGACCACGTCGAGGGTCTGCGTGGCGCGGTCGGCACGCGTCGCGGTGCCCCCCATGAACAGCGCCGCATGGCTAAGCGGCACCAGCGATGAGTAGACCGAATAGGCGAGCCCGCGGACTTCGCGCACCTCACGATAAAGCCGGGAGGAGAACGAGCCGCCGCCCAGGATGTGATTGACGATAAAGGCCGCGATGAAGTCGGGATCCTTGCGCGGAATGCCGGCGCCCCCGATCACCACGACCGATTGCGGGACGTCCAGGTTGATCGCGATCCGCCGCCCCAGTCCTTGCGGCTCGGCGGCGGCGACGGGCGCGAGCTCAGACTTTGCGGGAAGATCCGCGAAGGTCTTCTCGACGATCTCGCTCGCCCTTGCCGCATCGATGTTGCCAACGATCGCCACTTTCAGCATGTCGCGCGCGAACACCCGACGGGTGTAGGCCTTAAGATCGTCGGACGAGATCGCCGCAATGGTATCAACGGTTCCACTCACCGGCCGACCATAGGGATGGCCGGCAAAGGCGGTCGCCCACCACTCGCGGCTCGCGATCTCATTCGGACTGGTGGCTTCACGCCGCAAGTTCGAGAGCAGCTGTCCGCGAATGCGCTCCACCGCCTCGGAGTCGAAGCGTGGCACGGTGATCGCAAGCTTGAGCAGGTCCACCGCCTCGTCGGTATTCTCGATCAAGGTGCGCACCGAACCGGTGAAATAGTCGCGGTCGGCTTCGAAACCGAGCTCGATCGCCTTGTTCTCGAGACGCTCGTGATAGGTCTTGGCGTCGACATTGCCGGCGCCTTCATCCAGCAGCGCAGAAATCATGCTGGCGACGCCGGGCTTGTCGGCAGGATCCTGATTGGCCCCGCCGCGAAACGCAAAGTCCAGCGCGATCAGCGGCACGGTCGGCTCGCGGACCAGCCAGACTTCGATGCCGCTCGGGGTTATCACCCGCTCGATCGCAGTCGAGGCGAGCGCCGGCCCGATCGAAGCGAGCACGACGGCGGCAAGGGTTGCGAGCGGAACGGCGAGCCGGCGCAGGACGAGGCGAGCAAACATCACGAATGTTTCTCCGGTTGTTTCGGCGGCTCGTTCTTGGGCCAGTCCTTGACGAGATAACCGGTGACCGATCGCTGCTTTTGCAACCAAGTCTTCGCGGCCTCGCGCACATCGTCCGCGCTCACCGAGCGGATGCGATCGGGCCATGCCAGCACTTCTTCAACGGTCGAGCCGGTGGTGAGCGCCGCGCCGTACCAGCGCGCAAGCGTGGCTTGATTGTCCTGGGCATAGACCGCGTCCGCCACCATGCGGGTCTTGGCGCGGGCGAGTTCGTCGGCGGTGACGCCCTTGTCGGCGACCTCGGCCAGCACCGCGTCGAGACCGGCTTCGAGCTGGGACAGCGACACATTCGGTTGCGGACTCGCGAACACGGCGAAGCGCGTGGAGTCGAGCGCAGTGGCTGAATAATAGGCGCCGGCATTGGTCGCGATGCCCTGTTCGGCGACCAGCAAACGGTACAGACGGCTGGTTGACCCGCTGCCGAGAATGTTGGCGAGAACATCCAGGGCTTCGGCTTCGCCGGGTTTGGCGGTCCGATAGCACGGCGCGAGATAACTGCGCTGCAGGCTTGGTTGACCGACCCGGGGATCAGCCAGTGTGACCTGACGGATGGATGTGGGCTCCGGTTCCTGCGGACGCTGACGCGGACCGATCTCCGCGCGCCGCTTGACGGCACCGTAGGTCTTCTCCGCCAGAGCCTTGACTTCATCGACGGTGACATCGCCGGCAACCACCACCACCGCGTTGTTCGGCGTATAGAACTGCCGATAGAACGCGAGCGCGTCCTCGCGATTGAGTTTTTCGATTTCGTGGTGCCAGCCGATCACCGGCTTGCCATAGGGGTGATTGAGATAAAGCGCCGACGTCATCTGCTCGCCCAACCGGGCATCGGGACTGTTGGCGACCCGCATATTGTATTCTTCCAGCACGACATCGCGTTCCGGCAGCACATTGGCATCGGTGAGCACCAGCCCGGTCATGCGGTCGGCTTCGAACGCCATCACCATCGGCAAGTGCTCGCGCGCAACACGCTGGAAGAATGCGGTGTAGTCGGTGGCGGTGAAGGCGTTTTCCTGTCCGCCGACGGTCGCCAAGATCTGCGAGAAGCGACCAGCAGGGTTCTTTGCCGTGCCCTTGAACATCAAATGCTCGAGAAAGTGAGCGATGCCCGATTTTCCGGCGGGCTCGTCGGCCGACCCGACCTTGTACCAGATCATGTGCGTCAGCACCGGCACCCGGTGGTCGGGAATGACCACGACTTCGAGACCGTTGGCGAGCGTGAAATGGGCGATGTTCGGCCCGGAGGTCTCCGCATTCGCCGGCACGGCCACCCACGCGAGAGCGGCAATGGCGACAAGCGCACGAATGATTTGCATGGACAGCCGCTGTGCTTCCGGAATGCGCGTCATGAACACCGAGATGTTAGGGAGAGAGGAAATGAAGCCTGCGGCGTGGAGCGTCGACGCCCGATCGATTCCACGGCGGCCGGTGATCGGCAGGATTGCACCACGCAGATACGGGAGACCGATGTTGATTGTTCTAGGGTCAATTATTCCGTGCCGTGCTTATTCCAGAAATCGTACGCCTGGGCCGTATTGCCCTTGTCCTTGCTCACGCCATAGGGCTGGTTCGGCGCCGGCGTGCGATAGCCGGGGGGGGGCTCGGTGAGCGACGCGCGTGGTGGCTCGTTGGTGAAGGTGGCGGATTCCGGCCGGGTGCCGAACAGACTGTTCCATGACCACCCATTGAACCCGAGTGCCGACGGCTTCATCGGGGCGCCGTCCGCAGGATCCGTCGAGACCGCAGTTTGCTGCGTCTTCTGCCGGACATCCGCACCGTTCGGCATCATCTCAGTCGGCCGCAAGGCCCGCGATTCGTCGATCGACGACGCTTTTCGTTCCGCCGCAGCCGCCGTCTTACGCCGCTTCACGTCGGCATCGACCGGCCACGCGGCGTTGCCGCTCTTGGTCGCGACGTCGCTTTCCGGTGGCGGCAGGTCTCGCGACGGCGGCACCACCAAAGGTGAACGTTCGCGATAGTCGATCGCGTCGTCACCTTTTTTCAGGCCCAGACCCTTCATCAGACCGCGTAGCAGCTGGGCGTCCGGAAGCTGGTCTTCCTCTTCCGCATCATCGCCCGCGACCGCGCTGACAACACCGGCAACAATGAGAACGCCACCCAGCACGCAGCCGAGCGCCGCGCGCATGAATTTTCGGTCCTTCCAAGGTTCCCGTTGCATGGGCATCCCCTCAGCACCATCCGGTGCGGCCGTCCCATCGGAGCTCTCAGCACAATACTAAGGTCTCAACTCAACCCTCAGGTCGAAGCACAATCTGGGCCAAGCCAACCTGCACAAAGCCCAAAGATCGGCGCTGGACCGGTATCAGCGTGGATCAGGGCGCTTTTGCGGCACTTTGACTAAAGAGGGAATCATATAGCAGGCCCACCACGCCGGCAACGATCGCGGCATCGGCCAGATTGAAAACGTACCAGTTGAAGGTCCAACCCGGGGTCGTAACATGCAACAGGACGTAGTCGGCCACCGCCCCATAGGCCAGCCGGTCGATCCCATTGCCGATCGCCCCGCCGATGATCAATCCGAGCGAGATCGCCGCGATCTGCGTGCCGGCACGGGCGAGCCAGAGCACCAACAACGCCACGGCGATAACCTTAACGGCAAGCAAAACCCATTGGCCGAGGGGCCCCTGCTGCTGGAACAGGCCATAGCTGATCCCGGTGTTCCAGGTCATCACCAGGTCGAGAAACGGGGTGATATGGACCCTGCCCCGGGACGGCAGGTCGAACCCGAACAGCAGCCAGAGCTTGACTGCCTGATCCAGCGCGGCACTGGCGAGCGCAACGACAAGGCCCAGGCGGGAGAGCGGGCCGGCCAGCCAGGACACGGCCATGGCTATTCCGCGGCGCGCCGCAGCGCGTCCCATTCCCGCAGCGCCTTCGCGTCACGCGGCGAGACGTCCGGGTAGTCCGGGTCGGCGCCGATCGTGGTCAGGATTTTCCAGGAGCGTGCGCATTTCCTGCCTTCGGCGCGACGCACTTCGACGGCAACGCCCGGCACGTCATCGAGACGAAAGGCCGCGGCCGGTCCCTTGCCCTCGAGATCATTGACGATCACGGCGGCTGAGGTGATCGACACCTCGGCCATGTCGACCCCCTCCACGGCGGCAAGAAGATCGGGGTCGGAGATGGTAATCACCGGGGCGGCCTCGAGCGAGGAGCCGATTCGCTTGGCCGCGCGCTCAATTTCCAGAGCACCGGTGACGACGCGGCGCACGAGCCGGATCTTACGCCACTTCTCGGCGAGCGCGTCGTCCCGCCAAGCATCCAGATGTTCGGGAAACCCCAGCAGATGGATGGACGGCGCGCCTTCCGGCCGATAGGCGAGCCAAGCCTCCTCGCTGGTGAACGGCAGGATCGGCGCCAGCCATTTCAGCAGGGCGTCGCACAATATGTCGATCATCGTCAGCGACGCCTTGCGCGTGACCGAAGAGAGCGGATCGCAATACAGCACGTCCTTGCGGACATCGACGTAGAACGCCGACAGATCCGTATTCATGAACGCCGTCAGACTGGCGATGACGCGCTTGTAGTCGAACTCGAGATAGGCGGTGCGCACGATGGCATCGAGCTCGGCCAACCGATGCAGCATGAGCCGCTCGAGTTCGGGCATCTGGTCGCGCGCAACTTCGTCGCCCGGTCGCAGATGTTGCAGCGAGCCCAGCATCCATCGCAGGGTGTTGCGCAGCTTGCGATAGCCGTCGACGGTCGACTTGAGAATCTCCGGACCGATGCGCAGGTCGTCGGCATAGTCGGTGGCGCACACCCACATCCGCAGGATGTCGGCGCCCGCCTGCTTGATCACGTCCTGCGGCGCCGTGGTGTTGCCCAGCGATTTCGACATCTTGCGGCCGTGCTCGTCGAGCACGAACCCATGGGTGAGGACGATGTCGTAGGGCGCGACACCCCGGGTGCCGCAGGATTCCAGCAGCGAGGAATGGAACCAGCCGCGATGCTGATCGGATCCCTCCAGATACATCACGATGTCCCGACCGCCTTGATGTTTGCGGCGGGTCGCAAGGTCCGGCCGCGCCTCGAGCGTGAAGGCGTGCGTCGAGCCTGAATCGAACCAGACGTCGAGGATGTCGTCGACTTTTTGCCATTCGCCCGGATCGTAGTCCGGCTTCAGAAATCGCGCGGCCGCACCCACCTCGTACCAAGCATCAGCACCTTCGTTTTCAAACGCCTCGATGATGCGTTCATTGACGCGCGCGTCCTTGAGGATCTCGACCGAACCATCGCTCTGCACGCGCACGAAGACGGTGATCGGAACGCCCCAGGCGCGCTGGCGCGATATCACCCAATCCGGCCGGTTTTCAATCATGCCGGTGATCCGGTTCTCGCCCTGCGGCGGCACCCACCGCGTCATCTTGATCGCCGCCAGCGCGCGATGGCGCAGCGTATCGCCTTGCCGGGTGCTGCCGCCGTCAGCGATCGGCTTGTCCATCGCAATGAACCATTGCGGGGTGTTGCGGAAGATGACCGGTTTCTTCGAGCGCCAGGAATGCGGATATTGATGCTTCAGCCGCCCGCGCGCGAGCAGCATGCCGGCCTCGATCAAGGCCTTGATCACGGACTCGTTGGCGTCGCCCTTTTCGCCCTTGTCGGTGAGAACGCGCTTGCCGGTCAGGCCCGGCGTCTGCTCGGTGAAATAGCCGTCGCCGTCGACGGTGTAGGGAATGGCCGTGTTGATCCCGCGCGCTGCGAGCGCGGCGGCGTTCGAGGTCCAGACGTCGAAGTCCTCCCGCCCATGACCGGGCGCGGTATGGACGAAGCCGGTGCCGGCGTCATCGGTCACGTGATCGCCTTGCAGCAACGGAACCCGGAAACCGTAGCCGGCATTGAAACTCGCCAGCGGATGTCCGCATTCGCCGGCCGACAGCATCTCCGGCGCGATGTCGGAGAGCTTGCGATAGGCCAGCACGCGGGCCTGCCGCATGACGTCGATCGCCAACTTGTCGGCGAGAATCAGCTTGTCGCCCCGGAGCGCCCAATTGCCGTCGGGAGCATCCATGACCTCATACAGGCCGTATTCGATCTTGTCGGAATAACTGACGGCGCGATTGCCGGGGATCGTCCACGGCGTCGTCGTCCAGATGACGATCGACGGCCGGTGCTCGCGCACGAGCGCGTTCCAGGCAATTTGATTGGGATCGACAATCAGACCCGCCTTCTCGATTGCCCGGGCCGGAAACTTCACCCACACCGTGTCGCTGGTGTAGTCCTCGTACTCGACCTCCGCTTCGGCCAGCGCCGTCTTTTCGACCACGGACCACATCACCGGCTTGGAGCCGCGATAGAGCGTACCGTTGTGGGCAAACTGCATCAGTTCGCGGGCGATCTGCGCCTCGGCACTGAAATCCATGGTCGTATAGGGATGGTCCCAATCACCTTCGACGCCGAGTCGTTTGAATTCCTCCCGCTGCACATCGATCCAGCGCTCGGCAAACGCCCGGCACTCCTTACGGAACTCGACGATCGGCACCGCGTCCTTGTTCTTGCCTTTGGCGCGATATTCCTCCTCGATCTTCCATTCGATCGGCAAGCCATGACAATCCCAGCCCGGGACATAGTTGGAATCGAAGCCGAGCATCTGCTGGGAGCGGACGACCACGTCCTTCAGAATTTTATTGAGTGCGTGCCCGATATGGATGTTGCCGTTGGCATAAGGCGGGCCGTCATGAAGAACGAACTTGGTGCGGCCCTTCGCGGCCGCGCGCAACCGCTGATAAAGCTCGAGCTGCTTCCAGCGCGCAAGGATCTCCGGCTCCTTCTGCGGCAAGCCGGCGCGCATCGGGAACGCGGTCTGCGGCAGAAACAGGGTTTCGCTGTAATCGCGGGCTTCGGTCATGGTCGCTAGTTAACAGGCCAACGGAACGGCGAAAAGGTCTCACCGCGAGGGAGTCGTGGCCAAAAATGCATTTTCAGCGATTTTTCGAGGCTGGTCGGGCGCGAACGCCTCATTCCCCATGCCAATTTCCGATCGGGGGAAACGCATCCGGCGCACGGCCGAGCGCAGCGCGGGCCAGGCGCGTATCCTCGTCCATGCGGCGCACGAGCTCTTCGATGGTGTCGAATTTGAGCTCGTGGCGTATCCAACCGACGAAGGCGACATCCAAGGTCTTGCCGTAGAGATCACCAGAAAAGTCGAACAGGAACACTTCCAGCAGGACAGCACCGGTATCGAACATCGGCCGCCGGCCGAAGCTCGCGACGCCGTCGTAACGCTTGTCGCCGACCCCCACCCGCACCGCGTAGATCCCATGTCGGAGCCCGCAGGCCGGATCGAGCCGGATGTTTGCGGTCGGATAACCGAGTTCGCGACCGCGCTTGTCGCCATGCACCACCACTCCGGTCACAAACCAGGGAAACCCGAGCAATTGCGTTGCCTCCTCGACGCGACCGGCGGCGAGAGCGGCTCGAACAGCGCCTGAGGAAATGCGGCTGTCGCCATCGGCAACCGCGGCGACGATATCAACGGTAAATCCGCGCTTGCGGCCTTCGTCGGCCAGGAACTCGGGCGACCCGACGCGGCCCCGACCGAAATGGAAATCGAACCCAATCACTACGCCGCTGACCTTGTAGCGCTCGACCAAAATGCGATCGACGAATTCCCAGGCCTCAAGCTGTGCCAGCGCTTTGTTGAAGCTCATGATCACGGCGCCGTTGAGCCCGGCCGCGGCGAACAAGCGCAGTTTGGTGGCTTCATCGGTCAGCCGGAACACCGGTTCGTCCGGCCTGAAAAACGAGCGCGGATGCGGCTCGAAGGTCAGGACGGCGGCGGGCCGGCCGAGCGCGTGGGCGCGCGTGCACGCGGCGCCGATCAGGGCGCGGTGACCGCGATGAACGCCCTCGAAGTTGCCGATCGCAAAGACTGCACCTGCAAGCGCATCGGTCGCCGGAGGCGCATGCTCGAGATTGTCTCGCACGACAATGAAGGGGGGCGTCGGCATCTGGGTCATGAATGGGTACGGGGCAGCGGGCGGCGCGGACCGTGCCGTCCGCGGGTGTTAGAAGTCAAGCGTCGGAAGCCGGGCCTTGGAAAGATCAAATCGAACCGGGCGATGCGGACCGCGCCGGCACCGAAACCGTGGCTTCGCCGTCGAGCACCAGGCGGCCGTCGACCCGTGCCTCGCACGCGAGCCGAACCTTGCGCCCCTTCGGCACCAGTTCGACCACCTCGACCGCGACATCGACGACGTCGCCGATCTTGACCGGAGCGTGGAAATTGAGGGTCTGGGAACGGTAGACCGCGCCCGGCCCCGGCAGCCGGGTCCCCAGCACCGCGGAGATCAGGCTCGCGGTATAGAGACCGTGGGCAATTCGTTCACCAAACCGCGATTGGGCGGCATAGACGTCGCAAAGATGAATCGGATTGTCGTCGCCGGAAATCCGCGCGAAGCCGACCACATCGGTTTCCATCACGGTTTTCATCAGGGTCTCCCGCATACCGACGTGCAGGTCCTCGTAGGCGAGGACCTTGAGCATGCGCGGGTCCACGGGCTGCTTGGTGGTGATGATCGACATCGGCTGGCCGCTCGCGAGGGTTAACGAATTGCAATAAAACGACGCAATTGCACAGCTTTGACGATGCTATTTCGGCTTGGCTTTAGCAATTGGCCGTTGGTTCCATACTTTATTACCTTAGGACGTTTTTGTGCGGTGCCCGGTGATTAACTGGATGTTCAATCGCGGCTGTTAGCGTCTCGCTGTCTGGGAGAGGCTCGAGTGGAAACTCAGCCGGTGGGGCCTGTCCATTCGCAAGGGCGATCAAGAACAAGGGGCGCGGTCAATGGCTCCCCAAGTTAATGCGTAACGGAGCAGGAGCGATGGCTTTTGATCTTTCGATGCCGGTACTCGTGGTCGACGACTACAACACCATGATCCGCATCATCCGCAATTTGCTTAAGCAAATTGGATTCCAGGATATCGATGACGCGGCCGACGGTTCCGCCGCGCTCGCGAAAATGCGCGAGAAGAAGTACGGGCTGGTGATCTCCGACTGGAACATGGAGCCGATGACCGGCTACGAGCTCCTGAAGGAAGTCCGCTCCGACCCGTCTCTGTCGAAGACCCCCTTCATCATGGTCACCGCCGAGTCGAAGACGGAAAACGTCATCGCTGCCAAAAAAGCCGGCGTGAACAACTATATCGTCAAGCCGTTCAACGCGCAGACGCTGCAAAGCAAGATCGAAGCCGTGTTCGGCGAATAATCAGCCGGATTTCTGATGGGCGTGCTCGCGCGGCGCGGGAAGACAGATAGAGGACACGCCATGGCCGACAACAAGATCTTCGAAGACCTTGTCGAATTCCTGAAGCAAAAGCGCGACAACGTTACGTTCATCGACATCATTCGCCTGGCGGAAATCGCTTCTCAATCGCTGCAGGCGTTCTTTCAGACGTTCGACGCGACCGTCTACCGCGAACTGCGCGAGATTGCCGGCTATATCGATGCGATGCGCCAGGAGATGGGCGCGCTGCAGGCGAACGAGATCAAGAACAGCCGCATTCCGGCCGCCGGCCAGGAGCTAGGCGAGATCGTGAAGGCGACCGAGACGGCCACCAACACCATTATGGAATGCGCCGAAACGCTGATGGCGGCGGATGCCGGCGATCCGGCGGCCTATAAAGCCCTGGTCGATGAAAAGATGCTGGTCATCTTCGAGGCCTGCTCGTTCCAGGACATTACCGGCCAGCGCATCGCGCGGGTCGTGGAAGCCCTTCAGCACATCGAGGAACGCGTCGCGCGCTTTGCCACAGCGATGCAGGCCAAGGATCTCGACGGTTTTCTCACCGACAGCGAGCGCGAGCGCAACGAGCGAAAAGAACGGCTCATGCTGCACGGCCCGCAGGAAAAGCACGAAGCCATCGCCCAGTCCGAGGTGGATTCGCTGCTCAAGGGCAAGAGCGCGGCCTGATCGCGTTTCAACGTAATCCCGACCATACGGTGAAGTGACGGCCCGTCACCACGCGAGCTGGCGCATGACGGCTGTGGGGACGGTGCCGGCGGCGGCGAAGATAGCGCCAAGCGCGCCGATGTCTGGCTGATCGCGCGACCCGAGTTCCTCGGCATGAATGCCGGCAGTCACAAACAAGCAATCGACACCGAAATTGGCCGCCCCCTTGAGGTCGGTCCGGACCGAATCTCCGATCGCCAAGGTCCGCGCCAGTGCGACCTTCTGGCCTCGCAATTCTGACGCCTTGGCCAACGCTTCGTCATAGATCGGACGATGCGGCTTGCCGGAAAAAAGCACCTCGCCGCCAATTGAATGATAGAGGTCGGCCAGCGCTCCGGCGCAATAGATGAGCCGAGAGCCGCGCTCGACGACGAGGTCGGGATTGGCACAAATCATGTGAAGACCGCGCGCTTGCAAGCGGGTCAGAACCTCGCGGTAGTCGTCCGGCGTTTCGACGTCGTCGTCGAACAGACCGGAACAGACCACGTAATCGGCAGCCTCGGCCGAATCCAAGCGCACGTCGAGGCCTGCGAAGATTCCGAGATCGCGTTCCGGGCCGATATGAAACGCAGACTGCCCCGCACGGTGTGCGATCACCCCGCGGGTCACGTCGCCCGACGAGACGATGCCATCATAGACGTCTCGGGCCACGTGGAGTTCGTCGAGATGCCGCAGGACCGCGGCGCCCGGCCGGGGAGCATTGGTGATGAGAACGACGGTGCCGCCTTGCATGCGAAAGCGCGCAAGCGCCTCGCATGCCGTCGGAACCGACACGATCGAGTTGTGCACGACCCCCCATACGTCGCAGAGGACAATATCGTAGCGCGGTGCGAGCGTCGCGAAATGTTCGGTAAAGCCGGGCAAAGCGAGTTTCATGGAATCCGCGAGGAACAGTTAAGGGCGATTGACTTAAACCATCCCCTTGCGCCCGTCATCTGCGATATCGCCAGCGCCGAAACGCGGCCAAATGCGTCCCGATCGCGACGATCGGCGCGGTTTCTCACCCTTTGCAGGCGCGCTTTTCGACGACCGCAACCCCACGCAGAAAATGCGGGTGAAGCAGTGACAACTTGAATCAATTTGTCGGCGGCAAGTTACAGTTCGCTTTCAGGAAACAGCTATAGGTGGCACTTCTCCGGCTTTGTTGCAAAGCAACAGATGTGTGGGCCAGCATGTCACGATCACGCGCTGCAACTGTGTCTGAAGACGAAAGTCTTGTCCCCCCTCTTGTCGGCGATGACGGCGCGCAGCCGGACGACAGCACGACAGAAACCGCCGATCCGACGAATGCCGGCCCCAGGCGCAGGGATCCGAAGGAAAAGGTGCCGCAGACCGCCCGCCTGTGGGGTTTTGTGCGGCATCTGTCGCTTCAAGAGATCCTGAACGGCGACGGCGGCAAGACAGCCGCGCCGGCCGAGCAGGATGCCAAGCTGTGGTGGGACGTCGACCGGCATCGCTTCCTGGTGGTGTCGGAAGACGTGATCATTGATGACCTGTCGCCGCTGCAGTTCGTGCAGTTCGTCCGCGAACTGCGCGACGTCACGAGCCGCATTCTCTACAAGTTCGAGCGTCGCAATGACGGATCGACCGGCCGCGCCCATCGGGTGTGGTCCTAGTGCGGCCAAATTAAACAGGCCTTCGCCTCGGGCCGCGGCTGCAACGCTATCGCCGCTGACGACGTATCGCCTGATCGAGCGCGGATAGGAACGCCGATCGATCGCGCGGGGAAAACGGACGCGGCCCGCCCGTCACCTCGCCCGCCGAGCGCAGATCGTGCATCAAATTCCGGACGGCGAGGGTCAGGCCGATATCGGCCTCGGTGAAGGCGCGCCCATTGGGCGCCAGCACGGCACTGCCGGCCTTGACGCAGCGGCTGGCCAGCGGAATATCGGAGGTGATCACAATATCGCCGGGACCGGCCCGCTCGGCGATCCAATCGTCAGCGGCGTCCATGCCGGCGCCGGCGGCAACCCGCTCGATCAAGGGATCCTGCGGTACCCGAATGAATCCCGCGGCCACAACCCAGACCGGCAGCCGGTGGCGGGCCGCTACGCGATAGATCTCCTCCTTGACCGGACAGGCGTCCGCATCAACGTAGATCCGGGTGGGGCTTGCGGCCTCCTGCATCGTTCCGACGCGCTCCACTAGGCGAACAAGTTCCCTTAAGCCAATAAGGCCCAAAAATGCGAAGGGCCACCCTTGCGGGCAGCCCTTCCATTGTCGAGCCGGGTCCAGCTGCGGACCTTAGATGCCTTACGACGCGTGGACCCCACCAGAGGCGAGGATCCAGGTCAGGCCAGCCGGCAACCGCGGCGAATGACAATGAGACACTGGATCACCTCCTTTCAGTTGGTTAACGATTCGTTGAATCTAGGATGCGTCAGCCAGATTGAAAAGATCAGATTGCGGTCGGTCATTGCGCGTTTCCGCCGCAGTCGCATTCGGGCCACATGTGTTGACGGTTAACCGCGTCGGCCCGATGCAGCGTTGGCTTTTTGCCGCCCCCTGCATGGGAAACCAGGCCCCCGGCGAAGCGGCACTAGCCGCGCGCTGCCAATCCACGCGCCAATTGGCCGAGTGCGGTCGTGGCCCGTTGACCGGCCGGACGGACCTCAGACGCCGGACGCGCCGGCGTCGCGGTCTCGGGCGCTGGCTTCGGCGGCTCGGCGGCGGGAAAGACGTCCCTGGCCACAGTGTCGCCGCGGTCGGGAATCGCCTGCAGGACATCCGCCCGCACCGGCCGCGGCGGTGAGAACAGGAATCCCTGACCGTATTTCACCTCATAGTCGAGGAGATCGACCACGACGCCTTCGCTTTCGATTCGCTCGCCGATCAGTTCGAGGCCGAAGCGGGCGAGCAGCCCGGACAAATCCGCCGGATGAATATCGCTCACGGTCATGCCGGTACGATCGAGCAGAAGACCGGCCGGCACTTTCAGGAAGCGGAAGCCGCGCTCGCCGAGATCGCGCGGCTCAAGCCGCAGGTCGGTGACATTGTCCATGGAGAAGCGGAAACCGCGTCCGGCCAACGCCGCCAGGCTTTCGTTCTCCATCGGACCGAGGTCGCGGTAGGCGGCCTGGGTGAATTCAAGCACCAGGGAGGGAGCCAGCGCCCGATTGGCGTCCATGAATTCGCTGAATTGGGGGAAGAACTCCGGATCGGTCAAGGTCGCCGCCGAGACATTGCAGAACATGCCGATCTCGCGGTTCTTGGCAAGCAGGCGGCGCGCCACCTGCACGCAGCGGAACAGCATCAGATTGTCGATTTTCGGCATCAGCCCGGCCTCCTCCGCGTAGGGGAGAAAGTCGGCGGGCGCGAGGATTTCGCCATCGGCGTTGCGCAGCCGCGTCATCGCTTCGTAGAAGCGCACTTTTCGCTGCGGCAGGGTGACGATCGGCTGCAAATAAAGGTCAAGTCGATTGGCTTCGACCGCGCCACGGATCATGGCAATGATCGCATCGTGCTCCATGCCTTTGAAGCGACCGCTGTCGGTCTTGCTCTGGGCGGGCGGTGGCGGCGGGGGTGGCGGCGCGGGGGGATCGATCCGTTCGGAACGAACGATGATGGGCGCTGGTTCGAGCAGCGGCTTCGAACTCGCGACAACCGGGCTGGTGGGCGGGGACGCCGCGACCGGCGGAGCCAGCTCGCCGCCGAGCGCGAGGTCATGAACCGCCACCGTCTCGGCCAGTTGCCTGAGCAACGCTCCAAGCTCTTCAATTTCGGTGGCAACCGGTTTGGCCGCGGCCACCGCCATATCCACGGCGGTGCCGACTTTGACCTCGGCGGCGGCCAGCCGACGGCTGAGGTCGGCCATCTGCCGGGCAAGATCGGAGGTGCCGCGGGACAGATCGGCGATCTGCACGCCAACATCGGCGCGCTCACGCAGGCGAATGGACACCATGTTGTAGAGCGCCAGCCCGGTCAGTGCCGCCACCCCGATCAAACACGATTCGGCCCCGCTCAACCCGAACACGAAATAGAGCGCAGCGCCGAACGAACCCGCAATGAGCACCATGCAGACGGCGACAAAGAAGGCGGTAAGACGCATCATGAACGGCCCCAGAGCCGCAAGTCGAGCGCGTGTTGGTGATTCGTACGATCCCACGACAATGTTTACGACCTCGTAAGAGCGTGCAAGAGTCCGATGCCGCCACCGCAATAAAAATTGGATGCGGCCGTGAAATTCTGCCCTGCTCCGGCCTCACATCGGCGCACGAGAGCGGTTCCGGGCGGTTTTCCAGGACGAACTCTTGAAACGTCCCAGAGGAAGCCAGCCATGCCGCTCGACGATTGCCGCCCGGAGGCCCCGCATCGGAAGCTGCAGCTGCCCGAGTGGTATGTGTCGAGCCTGATGATGGATCGCGCACTCGATGCAGTGGTGCGGCGGGCAAAAAAAATCGACCGCAATCACGACATTCCCTATCTCGCCGGCTACAGCAATGACGGCAAGACGATCTATATCGATCGTCACATGCCGAAGGTCTGGAAATACCGCGGCCGGGACATCGACACCGATCGCTTCCTCATCCTGCACGAGGAAGTGGAGAAAACGCTGATCGATCAGCTCGACTTGCACTACCTGCATGCCCACCAGATCGCCACCCGGGCCGAGCAGGCCGCGGTGCGCGCCGCCGGCATCACCTGGCGCGATTACGATCGCTTCATGCAGAAATACGTCAAAACCATCGGCGACGAGCGTCTGACCGACGTGCCCGCCGATCTCGACCTCAAGCCGTACCGGGACGAGCACGATTACGATCTGCTCAAACGCATGGCCGACGGCATTGAGCGCGGATTTGTGCCGCCGAACATCAAGCCCTATCAGCTGCGCAGCAAAGTCACGCGGGCGCTCGCCGAGATCGACGTTCGGCGGAGCGACCACGGCGCCCGTCCCGGAGCTCCCCGCAAGTGACGGCGCGCTGCATTCATGGAATATGATACCCCAGACAATTGCCCGGTATCAGGATCCGAAATGCCGCCCTCACGCCCCCTTGATGCCGTTCGCTCGTTGATCGAGCAACGCCCGGAGCAGGCTTTTGCCGCCTTCGCGGCCGTGCACATCGCGCTGTGGACGATATTGCCAACAGCGCTTTATCCCAACCTGCCTCTCGATCTGATCGAAGCCCTCACCTACGGGCGCGAATGGCAGCTCGGCTACGACAAGCTCCCGCCGTTGCCGTGGTGGATCGTCGAGGTGATCTATCGCGTAATTGGCGCCGACTTTGCGTATTATCTCATCGCCCAGATCACCGTACTGGCGGCGTTTGCCGCGGTCTGGGCCTGCGCAAGGCGGATCGTCGGAGCCTCGGGCGCATTGCTGTCGGTTCTGATCATCGACGGCCTGCACTATTTCAGCTTCACCGCGCCGAAGTTCAACCACGACGTGGTCCAGCTGCCGTTCTGGGCGCTGGCGGGCTACGCGTTTCACGCGGCGCTGCGCGAGCGCCGCCTGCTGCACTGGATTCTCGTAGGGCTCGCCCTCGGGGCGGCGCTGTGGGCGAAGTATTTCGTCATCGTGCTGGCGCTGCCACTGGCGCTGTTTCTGTGCATCGATCGCGAGGCGCGGCCGGCGTTGGCAACGCCCGGTCCCTATGTTGCAGCTGCCATCGCGCTTGTTGTCGCCTCCCCTCACCTCGTCTGGCTGGTCGAAAACGATTTCCTGCCGTTTCGATATGCCGAGGGGCGCGCCGCGCCGGCGCGTGGAATCCTCGATCACCTGCTGCATCCCGTGGCGTTCGCAGCGGCACAGTTCGCGTGGCTGATTCCGGCTCTGCTGATCGCGCTTCCCCTGGTTTATCCGCGCGGCCACGGGCCCGAGACCAAGACCGCCAATGCCGCCGACGCGTTTGATCGGCGCATCGTGACGCTGCTCGCGTTCGGGCCGGCTGCAACCCTGCTCGCCGCCTCGGCGCTCAGCGGCCGCGGGCTGATTACGATGTGGGGCTATCCGCTCTGGCTGTTCTTGGGGCTTTGGATCGTGGTGGCCACGCCAATCGCGCGCGAGCAAATGCGCGTCATCCGCGTTGCCGCCGTCTGGGGCGCCGTGGCGACGGTCTACGCCATCGTCTTTGTCGTGCAATACGCGCTGCTTCCGCATCTCGACCATCGCTACCGCGCCTCGGTGTTTCCGGGCGACGGCCTCGGCGCCCATGTCGCCTCAGGCTTCCGGGCCGCCACCGGGCAGCCTATGGCCTATGTGATCGGGAGCATGTGGCTCGGCGGCAATATCAGCCATTATGCGCGGGAACATCCGCGCAACCTGATCGACGGCAAGCCCGAGCGCGCGCCGTGGATCGATCTCGCGGACCTGCGCGCCCGTGGCGCCGTGGTAATATGGAGCGACGGCGATCGCATGACGGTGCCGGCGGAGTTTCGCAGCATTGCGCCAGGCGCAGTGGTCCAGCAACCCTTTACCCTGCCGATGCGCTTGGGCAACGGCGATATGACGTTCGGCTGGGCGATCTTAAAGCCAAGCTGACCATTGTCTTAAGCTCAGCACGGCGCTGGCGGAGGCGTGGCGCGGGCAGATGCGTGCCCCACGATGGCTCCGCCCGCTAAGACCTCGCGGTTCCGGGTTGGCGTCCCGCCGCGCGTCGCAGCAGATCGGCAAAGAACTCCGCCGCCGGCGTCAGCGCGAGCCCGGCGCGTCGCACCAGCACGATGGGCGGCGCTGCGATCGTCTCCCGCACGTTAATGCGCTGGAGACTGCGCCGCGTCAGCTCGAAATCCGTCCATTGAACCGGCATCAGCGCGAGCAGATCCGTGGCCGCAAGCACCGTCATCGCGGAGAACGCCGACTGCGCCTGGATGACAATACTCGGAGCCATCATCCGATGGCGCTCGAACAGCTCGCGGAGTTCCTCCTCGGCATTGTGCGTAATCGACGTTGTCAGCCATTCCGCCTGCTTGAGTTCGCGCAGCGCCCGCGCGCTGGCCAGCGGATGGCCCTTGCGCGCGAGCACGACGCGCTCATTGTCGAACAGCTTGGTTTTGCTCAGGCTCGGAGCGAGCGAATCGCGATGCAGGGGGCCGATGTAGAAGTCGATGCTGCCGTCGAGCAGTCCGACTTCAGCCATCGGGTACACCGCTTCGATGATCCGAATACGCACCTTCGGGTATCGCTGGCGGAAGGGTCGCAGGGCGTGGGGCAGCATGCTGACATGCGGAACGGAGGAGAACGCGCCCGTCACCGTTCCGGCGAGGCCACCGTTCGATTGCTGGATCTCTTCTTGCGCGCGACGCACCTCATGCACGATGGAACCGGCGCGCCGCAGCAGTAACTGGCCCATGTCGGTAACGAACACGCCACGCGCATGGCGCTCGAGCAACGGCACGCCGAGTTCGCGTTCGAGTTCCTGGATGCTGCGGGTAACGGCGGGTTGCGCGACCCCGAGTTCGCGCGCGGCCGCCCGCAGGCTGCCGCGTTCGGCGACCGCAATCAGGTGGCGCAGCTGGGTGAGCTTCATCAATGGTACCGCATCGAGAGTGATACCTTAATGTGATCGATCAATGCATTCTGCCATCTTTTCAGCAGCAAAGGCCAGCGGCTAGGATTGGCAAAAGGCACCGAGAGGATTCGGGATGGAGCGCCGAACCCAAGTCTTGATCGTGGGAGCCGGCCCGGTGGGGCTGAGCGCCGCTATCGAGCTCGGCCACCGCTCAATTCGCTGCCTGTTGATCGAGCGCAACGACCGGGTCGGCCACGCCCCGCGTGCCAAGACCACGAATATTCGCACCCGCGAACATCTGCGGCGTTGGGGGATCGCCGACACCTTGCGCGATGCGTCGCCGCTCGGCATCGACTATCCCTCCGATATCGTTTTTGCGACCAAGCTCGGCGGCTATCCGCTGGCGCGGTTTGAAAACGCTTTTTACTGCGCGCCCGGCCGGGATCCGCGCTACTCCGAGCATGCGCAGTGGATTCCGCAATATTTGGTGGAAGACGTCTTGCGCGCCCATGCCGCGACGTTGCCTTCGGTGACGATCACGTTCCGACACGAGTTGGTGTCGTTGCAGCAAGACAAGAGCGGGGTACGTGCCGAGGTTCGCAATCTCGAGACCGGCGCGATCGAAACGATCCGAAGCGAGTATCTGATCGGGGCGGACGGATCGCGCAGCGCCGTGCGCGAGGCAATCGGTTCCCGCCTGCACGGCGCCAGCGGCTTGTCACGCAACTACAACATTGTGTTTCGCGCGCCCGGCTTGGACCAAGCACACGCGCACGGCCGCGCCATCATGTACTGGCAGGTCAACCGGCAGGTCCCAAGCCTGGTCGGACCGATGGATCGCGGCGACAAATGGTTCTTCATGCCCACCCATGTGCCGCCCGGCATGAAGCTCGCGGATTTCGAGGCACCCTCGCTGATCCGCGACGCAACCGGAATCGACCTGCCCTACGAGATCCTGTCCTCCGATGAATGGGTCGCGAACCGCCTGATCGCCGATCGCTATCGCGATCGCCGCGTGTTTCTCGCCGGCGACGCCGCGCATCTGCATCCACCGTTTGGCGGTTACGGCATGAACATGGGAATAGCCGACGCTGTCGATCTCGGCTGGAAAATCGCCGCTGTCTTACAGGGCTGGGGCGGTTCTCTGCTGCTCGAGAGCTATGAGCGCGAGCGGCGGCCGGTGCACGAACAGGTGATGGATGAGGCGGTGGCGAACCACGCTTTGCTGTCGAACCAGCTGTGGCAGGAGGGCATCGAGGACGCCAGTGCAACTGGCGCCAGTATCCGCAGCGCCATCGGCGCCCGCATTCGTGCTGCAAAGGTGCGCGAGTTCAGAGCGCTCGGGGTTGTGCTGGGCTATTGCTACGCGGATTCGCCGATCATCGTCGCCGACGACGGCGAGCCTCCGGACAGTAACCCGACCGACTATCGCCCGAGCAGCTATCCGGGCTGCCTCGCGCCCCATGGGTGGCTCGCCGACGGCCGCTCGATCTACGACGCGTTCGGAACCGGATTCACATTGCTGGCGCATGCCGACGCTCCGCCAGCAGCGCTGCAGGACGCCGCCGCAATCGCGATCGCCGCCGGAATCCCGCTGACATTGATCGTCGTCAACGAGGCTGAGATCGCCGCGCAATACAGTGCGGCATTCACTCTGATCCGGCCAGATCAGCACATTGCCTGGCGCGGCGACCGGCTCGACGATTTCGCCCGCTTGCTGACCCATGTGAGCGGCCAATCCAAGCCTCACCATCGAACCAGGAGAGCATCATGACCGCGATCCGCGGCTACGTCGCGCCGACCGAGGACAAAAGCGCTCTCGGCGTGCATTCCCTCGATCACTTCGTGATCGCCGTTCCCGACATGAAACTCGCCGAGGACTTCTACGTGAATTTCGGTCTCGATGTCGGCCGGATCGGCAATGCGCTGTCGCTCAAGACCTTCGATCACGATCATCGCTGGGGCTCGCTGGTGGAAGGTCCGCGCAAGCGTCTCCAGCATCTTTCATTCGGTTGCTACGCCGAGGACCTTGCGGGATTGAAGGCGCGGATCGAAGCCGACGGGATTGCGCTGCTCGATCCTGCTCCCGGTTTTGAGAGCAACGGATTCTGGTTTCGCGACTGTGAAGGCATTCTGGTCGAGGTCAAGGTCGCGCCCAAGAGCTCGCCCGCGCACAAGACGCCAGGCATCTGGGAATCGACACCGGAAGGCGTCGCGGCGGCCTCGGTGCGCCGGCAAGCACCGCTGGTGCGACCACGCCGGCTGTCGCATGTTCTGATCTTCACCAGCGACATCGATCGTTCGATCGCGTTCTACGAACGCAATCTCGGGCTGCGCCTCTCCGACCGCGCCGCCGACATCGTCGCGTTCATGCATGGCATCCACGGCAGCGACCATCACCTGCTGGCGTTCGCCAAATCCAATGCCCCCGGCTTGCATCATTGCAGCTGGGACGTCGCCAGCATCAATGACATCGGCCTCGGCGCGATGAGGATGGCTGACAAAGGCCACAGCAAGGGCTGGGGCCTCGGCCGCCACGTGCTCGGATCAAATTATTTTCACTATGTGCGCGACCCCTGGGGCAGCTACTCGGAATATTCCTGCGACATCGATTATATCGCAGCCACCAATCCGTGGGCGGCCGGCGTCCATGACCCGGAGGACTCGTTCTATCTCTGGGGTCCGGAGGTGCCGGCCGATTTCGCCTTCAACTATGAGGGCGCCGAGGGGTAAGGGCTTGACGCGCATGCCGCGGTCATTGTCGGGCCTGACCCGGCCATCCGTCGTGTTGGGAGGGCCGGCGGACCCCAGCGGGTGACGGCGGAGACGGAATGGTGCTGGGCCATCTCTCGCGCCGCGCTCAATCCATCGGTGCCGCCAGCCAAGCCTCGGCCTCGCGCAACAGCGCGTCGCGTTGCGGACTCGGAAATGTCGGTCGATCGGTGGCAACCATCAGGCCGCGCTTGCTCTGCACATAGGCGACGTGACGGTAGCCCTCGGGAAAGCGCGCGAGAATTGCTTCATCGAGCTTGAGCACGGCATCCGGGCGAACCGGATCGAGCCGGTCCTTCTCATAGATGACGCCGCGGCGGAGAATGCACCAGCCGTCCTTTGCCCTCACGAGACGGTCAAAAAATCGCCCGTGGCAGGTTACGTCGACCTCGACGTCGTCGATCTGTTCGCGCAGCAGCAGAATGATGGGAGTTTCCGCCAGCGCCTTGTCGCCGTTGAGACTGACCGAGGAGCCGCCGACGAAATGGGCGCTGCGGCCGCCAGGCTTGCGCGATTCCGCCCTGGCGACGAATTCTTCGGCGGGGCCGCTGAACCAGGTCGAGGTCATGGTTGCGTCCGGATGAAAGGTGCTGCGCAAGGCTTGGTAATTGCCGCCGTCGCGCCACAGGGCCCAGTTCTGGATCACCTCGGCGATTGCAAGCTTGTCTTCGCGCTGCCCTACCGTGTTGGTCGTCATGTCTCGAAACTCCAGGAAATCTAGCTCACCGACCGGATCACCCGCGCGAGCTTGTCAAAGATGGTGCCAATATCCTGCTCGCTCACGATCAATGGCGGACTGAGCGCGATGGTATCTCCGGTCACGCGGATCAGCATGCCTTCGTCGTGGAAGGCTTTCTCCATCGCCGCCGTGCCGCGCGCGCCGACGGCATCCGGTTTCGACGCGAGATCGATGCCGGCGACCAGCCCCAGCGTGCGGATATCGAGGACCGCCGGCAGGCCCTTCAATCCCATCGCCGCCGCCGCCCACAGCGGCTCGAGGGCTTTGGCACGGGCAAACAGCCCCTCGTCGCGGTAGAGGTCGAGGGTCGCAAGCCCGGCTGCGCAGGCGAGCGGGTGAGCCGAATAGGTATAGCCATGGAACAGTTCGATCGCCTGCTCCGGTCCGCGCATGAAGGCGTCGTAGATCCCCGATCTCACAATCGTTCCGCCCATCGGCACGGTTCCCGAGGTGATGCCTTTGGCAAACACGATGATGTCCGGCACGACCTCGCAGCGCTCGGCGGCGAAGGCGTTGCCCAGCCGACCGAAGGCCGTGATCACCTCGTCGAAAATCAACAGGATCCCGTGCCGGTCGCAGATCGCCCGGAGCCGCGCGAGATAACCCTTGGGCGGCGGCAGTACGCCGGTCGATCCCGCCATCGGCTCGACGATGACGGCGGCAATCGTTGCCGCGCCATGCAGTGCGACGAGCCGCTCGAGGTCGTCGGCGAAATGCGCGCCCCAGTCCGGCTCGCCGACGGTGAAGGCCTGGTGCTCGCGATCATAGGTCGCCGGCAGGTGGTCGACGCCGGTCAGCAGGCCGCCGAAGAACTTGCGATTATTGACGATGCCGCCGACCGAGATGCCGCCGAAGCCGACGCCGTGGTAGCCGCGCTCACGACCGATCAGGCGGGTGCGCGAGCCCTCGCCGCGGACGTGATGGTAGGCGAGCGCGATCTTGAGCGCGGTGTCGACCGCCTCCGATCCCGAATTGCAGAAGAACACGTGATCGAGATCGGCGGGCGCGAGCGCGGCGATCCGATTGGACAAGGCGAAGGCTTTGGGGTGGGCGAATTGGAATGGCGGGGCGTAGTCGAGTTCGGCCGCCTGGCCCTGAATCGCGGCCACGATCGACGCGCGGTTGTGGCCGGCATTACAACACCACAGGCCCGCGGTCGCATCGAGAACGGCCCGCCCTTCGGGCGTGAAGTAGTGCATGTCCTTGGCACGCGCGAACAGGCGCGGGGCCTTCTTGAAAGCCCGGTTCGCCGTGAACGGCATCCAGAAGGACTCAAGATCGTTTGGCGAGGTGGCGGCGGCGCTTTGATCGTTGGCACGCGACATCTGACGGATTACTCCTGCACCGGCGGTGCCTACTCATTCATCGAAACTTTAGCAAGCGCGCGGGGCGCCGCGAACCGGGCGGCGCATTGTCGGTCAGCGGCCAAGGGCCGCGCGTCTCATTGGCAAGGACGAAGCCGGAGGGAGGCAAACGCGGCGGGGCTGCGGGCGTCGCGCGTTTTAGTTGACCGACATCTTGCCGAGCGTTTCGACCGGCTGGAATTTGCCGTCGGACCGGATGACGGTGAGAAAGACCTTGTCGAGTCCTTCGTTTTCGTCAGGACCGAAGGTCATGGCGAGGCCGCCGATATCGAACAGACCGGTCTGCTTGATGGTCGCCAACAGAGTCTCGCGCGTCGGATTGGCGCCGACCTTGTCGAGCGCTGCAATCATCAAGCGACCGACCAGATAACCTTCGAGCGACACGAATTCCGGCTCGGCCTTCGGATCAGCGGCTTTGATCGCGGCCTGATAGTCGGCGACGACTTTGAGAGAGGCGTCCCACGGAAACGGCACCACCTGCGAGACGATCACGCCCTCGCCGTCCGGACCGAGTTCGCTCGCGAGCGCCGAGGCCCCGACAAAGGAAATGTTGACGAACACTGGGCTGAAACCGGTCTTGCGCGCCAGCTTGATGAATTCGGCGCACGGCTTGTAGGCGCCGACCATCACCACCGCCTCCGGTTCGGCACGCTTGAGCGTCAGCAGCGCTGATTTGACCGCGACAGTGTTGCGCTCGTAGGTGCCCTCGGCGACCAGTTCCATTCCGCGCTTGGCCATCGCCGCTTTGACGCCGTCGAGGCCCGCGCGCCCGAAGGCGTCGTCCTGGTAGAAGATCGCGATCGACTTGATCTTGAGATCTTCGGTGAGATGCTTGACCCAGGCCTCGGTCTCCGCGCCATAGCCGGCGCGAATATTGATCACGTTCTCAAGCTTCGCGTTGCGTAGAAAGCCGGCGCCGGTGAAGGCGCCGATGAACGGCACCTTTGCCGCGGTCGCGATCGGCTGGGTGGCCGCCGAGGTCGGCGTCCCGACCGCGCCGATGAGCGCGAAGACCTTGTCCTCGTCGATCAGCTTCCTGGTCTCGGAGATGGAGCGGTCCGGCTCGTAGCCGTCGTCACGGCTGATCAATGTCAGCTTGCGACCGTGCACGCCGCCGTTTTTGTTGGCTTCTTCAAACGCCGCCTGCAGGCCGGCGCGCATACCGGTTCCGAGAGCTGCCGCAGGGCCGTCGAGCGGCGCGGCTTGACCGAACACGATCGCGTCGGCGCTGACGCCGTCTTCGGCGCTCGCGGGCGATGCCACGCCAACCGCGCCGAGCGCCAATGCGCTTGCAAGCAAGAGACGCAGGCTGATGGACACGGATTCCTCCCGGCTGCGGCGATGGTCCCGCCCGCCGCAGGATCGGAGATGATGGACGGATTCAGTGAAAGATCGTTTAATGTCCGCCGGTTACGCCCGAGACCGGCCAGGATATAGTGCATCGACCAGGATGGATCATTTTTCACGATAAATGGCCGATAACACCGCGGCTGAGAGTATTAACGAGCCTGCATGCTGGGCCGTCGCCGTCCGGCGGCAGAAATCGCGCCTTGCCGCCTCGGTGACGTTGGGATACCTAGCGCGCGCCGATCGCGCGGCGGAGTCCCCATATGTCTAACAATTCAAAGCCGAACCGCCCGAAGGCGCGGCTGCCCCGCGGCCTTTCCGACCGGGGCCCCGCCGAGATCGCCGCCACGCGGGCGATGATCGAGGCGATCCGCCGGGTCTATGAACTCTACGGTTTCGAGCCGGTGGAAACGCCGGCGATCGAATACACCGACGCGCTCGGCAAGTTCCTGCCGGATCAGGACCGCCCGAACGAGGGCGTGTTTTCGTTCCAGGACGACGACGAACAATGGCTCAGCCTGCGCTACGACCTTACTGCGCCGCTCGCGCGCTATGTCGCCGAGAATTTTGAGGCGCTGGCAAAACCCTATCGCAGCTATCGATTCGGCTGGGTGTTTCGCAACGAAAAGCCGGGTCCCGGGCGCTTCCGTCAATTCATGCAGTTCGACGCCGATACCGTTGGCAGCGGCTCGCCCGCGGCCGACGCCGAACTCTGCATGATGGCGGCAGACACCATGGAAGCGCTGGGCATTCCGCGCGGCAGCTACGTGGTGAAGATTAACAATCGCAAAGTGCTCGATGGGGTTCTGGAATCGATCGGATTGGGCGGCGAGTCTCATGCGGGCGCGCGACTGACGGTGCTGCGCGCCATCGACAAGCTCGATCGTCTGGGACCGCAAGGCGTACGCCTGTTGCTGGGCGCAGGGCGCAAGGACGAATCCGGCGATTTCACCAAGGGCGCCGGCCTGACGGCCGAGCAGATCGAGCCGGTGCTGGCCTTCACCGCCGCGCGCGGAACCGACGCGGAGACAACCTTGCGCAATCTTGCGCTGGCGGTGGGCCAAGCCAAGCTCGGCCTCGAGGGCACCCAGGAAATCGACGCCATCGCCGCCTTGATTGGCGCCGCCGGCTATGACGACGGGCGGGTGATTGTCGATCCTTCAGTCGTTCGCGGCCTCGAGTACTACACCGGCCCCGTTTTCGAAGTGGAACTGCTGCTCGATAGCACCGACGATAAGGGACGGCCGGTCCGCTTCGGTTCGGTCGGCGGCGGCGGACGTTACGACGGATTGGTCTCGCGCTTTCGCGGCGAAGCGGTTCCGGCGACCGGTTTTTCCATCGGCGTCTCGCGCCTGATGGCCGCACTGGTGCACTTGAAGAAAATCGAGACCGCGCCGGCGTCCGGCCCGGTCATCGTCACCGTGTTCGACAAGGCGCGCATCGCCGATTACCAGGCGATGGTGATCACGCTGCGCAATGCCAACATTCGCGCCGAGCTGTATCTCGGCAACCCGAAGAACATGGGCGCGCAATTCAAATATGCCGACAAGCGCGGTTCGCCTTGTGTCGTCATTCAGGGCGGCGACGAGAAGGCCAAAGGCGAGGTCCAGATCAAGGATCTGATCGAGGGCGCCAAGGCCGCTGCGGCGATCGCCTCCAACCAGGAATGGCGCGAAAGCCGGCCGGCCCAGTTCGCTGTGCCGGAAGACAAACTCGTCGACGCCGTGCGCGAGGTGCTGGTGCGCCACGGGGTACGCTGGGAATAGCGCCGCCTGCGACGTCAGATATCACGACCAGAGATTGTTCCGTCCATGGTCCATCAGCGTACCGAACGCGGCTGATTGAGCGGATCAATGGCCTTGGCCGGATCCTTGGTCGCCTCGGCGATCGCTTTGGTGTGGCAGAACTTGCACAGGCCATCGGATTCGGTCGGTGCGCTGACACATTTGCCGGGCCGATGACCGTGCACGGTCGACTGGCAGGCACAGCGAAGCTTCTCGCCCATTGTGTGATCCTTCGCTCAACCGCTCCACCGCTCAATAGGCCGCGTTGTACTGCGCGAGCGCGGCCGTAAGATCTCCCATGACAATGGCGGGATCGTAGCCGGCCTTGCGGACGCTGTCGGCCCACTTTTCCCGCAGCGGCTCGGCCGCTTTGCGCCACGCAGCCAATTGCTCTGACGTGAGCGGGTAGACGTCGTGGTCCGGCATCGCCTTGATCTTGGCGCGCCCGGCGGATTCGAACTCGGCCCAGGGCGAACCGACCTTCATCGCCCATTCGCTGGTGCAATGATCGTCGATCACCTTTTTCTGCGTCGGCGACATCGACTCATAAATCGCCTTGTTGAGAACCCAGACTTGCTCGGTCACATAGAAAGCGGCGTCGATATGGTACTTCGTCACCTTATCGATGCCGAACAGCAGCATCGATCCCCACGGAAACGTGGTCGCGTCGGCCACGCGCTTTTCCAAGAGGTCGCGCGATTCCGGCGCCGAAGCCTGCACGTTGGTCCCGCCGAGCAAGGTCACGAACTGCGCGATGGTGGCGTTGGCCGGCCGCACTTTGAGGCCGCTGATATCGGCAGGCACAACCACCTTTTTGTTGACGGTATGGATGGTGGCCGGATCGTGCACGAAGGTCAGGCAATAGTGCACGTCCTTCATCTCCTGCGCGGCATATTTCCGATACCAGGCGTCGATCGCGGCGCTGCCCTCCTTGGCGTTGGCAAAGACGAACGGCAGCTCGGACGCTCCCATGATCGGAAACCGTCCGGGTTCGTAGCCGGGATTGGTGTAGGCGACGTCGGCAATGCCGTCGCGCGCCATGTTGTAGTGATCGAACGCCTTGCCGAGTTGCTGGGAGGGATAGATCGTTCCGGTGATGGTGCCGTTCGAGGCTTTCTCGATCGATGCAAGCCACGCCTGCGCCGCGGCGTGCACGGGGTGCGTGGTCGGCACCCAATGGGCGAACTTGAGATGAACGGGCGTGTCTTCGGCGAGCGCGGCAGAACCGATCGCCACGCCGAATACGGCCGAAACGCAGGTCAAAGCGAGTTGCCTCATGACTACCTCCCTGTTGCGGATCCGTTACGCCGGCAGGCGTTCGGATCGCGTTGGTTGTTCAGCTCCGGCGATTATTCCGCCGCGCGACGCACGCGTTTGCTCTCCCATGCTTCGGCAGCGCGCGTGTGATCGCGGTCACCGCCGATGTCGTCGCGCGCTTGCGCCCAGAGATCGCGAACAAGACGACCGAGCGGAGCCTCGATGCCGATGGCATCGGCGAGATCGGCGGCAATCTTGACGTCCTTGGCCAGCAGACCAAGCCAAATCCGGAGGCAAAATCGCCGGTCAATACTTGCTGTTTGATTGTGCTTTCGGTGGAGAAATTTCGCCCGGTCGAGACGTTGACCACATCGATCATGATCGCGGGATCAAGTCCGAACCGACGTCCGACACTCATCGCCTCGGCGGCGGCAGCAAATCCAGTCGCCGCAAGAAAATTGTTGAGCGCTTTCATGGCGTGGCCGCAGCCGAGCGTACCGACCTCGAACAACCGGTTGCCGAGTGCCGCCAGCACCGGCTTGACGCGCGCAATAACCGCTGGTTCTCCCCCGATCATGATGGCGAGCGTGCCATCCCTGGCGCGCGGTACGCCGCCCGAGACCGGCGCATCGACCAGCGCCAGCGAACGTGCCGCCAGCAAAGAACCGAGCGCGCGCGTGCCGACCGGATCGGATGAACTCATGTCGATCACGACGCTGCCGGGCCTGAGTGCCGCGGCAAGAGCGCCCGCTTGTGCTTCGAGCAACACCTGGTGCACGTCGCGGCCGGTGGGCAACATGGTGACAACGGCTTCGGCGCTGCGCCCCAATTCCTCCAGGTCCGCAATCGCACGCGCACCGATTTCGGAGGCTGCCCGCTCGGCACGGGCGACGTCGATGTCAAAGACGAGAACGGTGTAGCCCGCGCGCACGAGGTTGGCGGCCATCGGCGCGCCCATGTTGCCGAGGCCGACAACGCCGACGGTTTTGATCTCTGGCGGAATCCTACTCAAGCCCGATCTCCTTGAGCACTTCCTGCGCCGAACGAAATCCTTCCACCGCTTTGGGCACGCCGCAATACACCATGGCGTGCAGAAGGACTTCGCTGATTTCCTCCTTGCTGACGCCGTTGGCGATGGCGCCGCGCACGTGCACTTTCAACTCGTGAGGCCGACCTTGTGCGACCAGCATTCCGAGCGTCAGCATGCTGCGAACCTTACGCGGGAGAATGGAGCGCGTCCACGTCTCGCCGAAGCAATAGCGGGTGACGTAGTCCTGCATCGGCCACATGAAATCGCTGGTGGCCTCGATCTGACGTTCGGCGCCGTCCTTGCCAAACATCTCACGGCGAATCTTCAAGCCGGCGGCGAACACCGGATCGGCGTAGGCCTTGGCGACGCGTTGCTTGCCCGAGGTTGGATTTGATTTCTTTTTCGCTTGCGCCTTCATGGCTTTCTCCCTGCTGTTTGCGGTGCGGCGTTGACGCTTGCTGCGCAATATCGGCCATCACTGCATACGTTGCCGTGCGACGCGAGCGGAATGAATGCCGATCAACTGAATGGAGATTGGCGTTCCGCGATCGCCGCGTCTGTTCCGCAGACGATGCAATGGGGCGAAAGCGCTCGCTGCGACGGCCCGGCTCTCGCACTTGTCCGGGACATGAGACGACGTTGCGTGGGCCGTGATCACCGGGGCGATCTAATTACATAAAAAATATGTATAATTAGGAGCGCCCGACCGGCCCGCGCTGCCGCCGTTCGCCACGCCGGACGGCCTCTTTCTCCGAGCGTGTACAGAGTCTTAACCCAACTTGTTGTCTCCCCGCCGAGACCGCCTGTTGTTAAGGCCGCCGGGCTATAAGCATCGAAATAGGGGATGGAGCGTGCTAAAGGCCCGCGCGACGGGGACCTGACCTGCAGACCATGACCGAGCTGAGCACGATATCGACAACCAACACGCGGGCCGACGCGCTGCTCGCGACCTATGAGCGCGCGGGATACACACGCGTGCAGCCGGCCATTCTGCAGCCGGCCGAACCGTTCCTCGATCTCGCCGGAGAAGACATCCGCCGTCGCCTCTATCTCACCGCGGATGAATCGGGCCGCGAATTCTGCCTTCGCCCCGATCTCACGATCCCGGTGGTGCGCGACTATCTGGCCTCGCCGGATGCGGGGCGCCCGGCCAATTTCTGCTACCTCGGTCCGGTGTTCCGGCAATGGGGCGATGCCGCTGGCGAATTCCTGCAGGCCGGCATTGAATCCTTTGGCCGCGCCGACAAGGCCGCCACCGATGCGGAGATGCTGACGCTCGCACTCGAAGCAGCCGCGCATTATGGGCTGACGCGACCCGATATCCGGATGGGCGACGTCGCGCTGTTTGCCGAACTGGTCGCCGCCCTCGATCTCGCCCCGGCGTGGAAGCGTCGCCTGGTCAAGCACTTCAACCACAAGAGCAGCCTTGCCCATGATCTCGAGCGCCTGGTGCTGAGCGGCACCAACGCGCGGCCGGAATATCAGGGCGTGCTCGCGGCACTCGCCGGCTCCGATCCCAAGGCGGCGCGCGCCCTGGTGACCGATCTGTTGTCGATCGCCGGCATTACCGCGGTCGGCGGGCGTTCGGTCGGCGAGATTGCCGATCGGTTTCTGGAACAGGCCGCGCTCGGCGCCGCGACCTCGCTGCCGCAAGAGGCTCGCGCCCTGATTGAACGTTTTCTCGCCATCACCGGCGATCCCGACCAGGCCCTCGCGGAGCTCGGCGCGCTCGCCGCCGACGCCAAGCTTAATCTCGAGCCGGCGCTCGACCTGTTTGAAAGCCGAACCGGCTTTTTGGCGGCGCGCGGCGTCAACGTTCGGCAGATCCGGTTTGCCACCGCGTTCGGGCGCGGCTTCGACTATTACACCGGGATGGTCTTCGAGCTGCACGATCCCTCCGGCCGCGCCGACAGCCAGTTGATCGCAGGCGGGCGCTACGACGGCCTGCCGTCGCTGCTGGGCGCGCCGGCGCCGATCGCAGCGGTCGGCCTCGCGGTTTGGATTGAGCAACTTGCGCTGACGGGATCTGCGCCATGAGCGGAACGCTGGTCATTGCGGTTCCCGCCAAGGGACGTTTGCAGGAGAATGCCGAGGCCCTGTTCCGCAGCGCCGGGCTGACGCTCGTCAAGCCGCGCGGCGTTCGGGACTATCGCGGCGAGATCGCGGGGCTCGCCGGGGTCGAGGTGGCGTTTCTGTCAGCATCGGAGATTACGCAACAACTCGCCCAAGGCGTCGTCCATCTCGGCATCACCGGCGAAGATCTGGTCCGCGAAATGATTCCGGACGCCGACGCCAAGGTCGTGCTGATCGACGGATTGGGTTTCGGCTATGCCAATGTGGTGGTCGCCGTGCCGCAGGCTTGGATCGACGTGCATAGCATGGCGGATCTTGACGACGTCGCGACCGCGTTCCGCATCAAACGAGACCGCAGGATGCGTGTCGCGACGAAATACCTGAATCTCACGCGCCGCTTTTTCGCCCTGCACGGAGTGGCGGACTATCGCATTGTCGAGAGCACCGGAGCGACCGAAGGCGCGCCGGCGGCAGGCAGCGCCGAACTGATTGTCGACATCACAACCACGGGAACCACACTCGCCGCCAATGGGCTCAAGGTCATCGAGGACGGCGTGATGCTGCGCTCGCAGGCCAATCTGGTCGCGGCGCGCGCCGCGCCCTGGGGCGAGCCCGAGCGCACCATCGCACGACTGATCTTCGATCGCCTGGTCGCGCACACAAGGGCGAAAGCATTGCGCGAGGTTCGGACCCGCTTTCCCGGCTGCAACGCCGAGCTGCTCGCGATCGCCAAGGATCGTTTCCGGGTGATCACGCCGTTTGGCGGCCCAACGTCATCGGGCATGCTGACGTTGCACTGTCCGCCGAACGATGTGCACGGGCTTGCAAGCTTTCTGCGCGAGCACGGCGCGGAGACCATCGCGGTCGGCGAGCTCGATTACATCTTTTCGCGCGACAACCCGCTCTACGCCAAGCTCGCGGCCGCAATCTAACCGTGGGATGTGCTAGATCGCGTCGAGCAGCTTGAACGGAAGCGGCTTTCTGACAGACAGCGTCACGGGGAGCACATCCCCCGAAGCCCGCGCCATCGGCTTGGATGAATTGGCGGATGCATGCAGCCAGCTGCCGGCCAGAACGATGGTGATCGCTGCGGCCATGGCGAGAATGCCAATCTTGACCATAGGACTATTCCTCTCGCAGCGCGGTTGCGACGCCGCGCGCGGATTGCGGTTTCAGATTGATGCCTGTCGATCGCCGTCGGTCCAACAGTGCGGTGCGGCCGCGATCGCACTGTGTAACTAACTGTTTGCAATTTAAGATTAAGTGAAACGATGTGGTTGACGGAGCGTTAAACGGCTTGCTGCGACAGAACTTTTTCGAGCGATGTGCGGCCTCGACCTTTTTTCACCGTTCTCCCGCCGCGTCGGTGCGCGAGCGAAACACCACGAAATGCGACATCGAGAAATTCACGACGAAGCTGACGAGAATGGCGGGAATCTTGGCCATCAGCTTGGCTTCGGGAACATAGGGTTCCAACAGCACGGCCGCGACCACGAGGGTGGTGGTATTTGCGAGCAAGCCGACAATACCGGAGGCGACAAAGGTCAGATAATCGCGCCAGGTGAGCTTGCGCCCCGACTCGGCGGCGAAGGTGATGAAGGAGTTCATCACGTAGGAACCGGAAATGGCGACAAACCAGGACAACACGTTCGCAGGCACCAGCGGCAGCCCCAAGAACTTGATGCCAAACGTGTAGATACCGAAATCGACGACCGTGTTGAGGACGCCGATGAGTCCGAAGCTCACCGCCTTGCGCAGAAATACGATGCGCCCCGCGGTGATGGCGCTGGCAGCGCGGGGGAAACGGGTCCGCAGGTGATCGAGGATGGTCATGGCCGTCCGCTTAGCACGTCCCCAGGCGGTAGCCGAGCCCGAACGTCGCAGCTCTCGTACAGGACACGTTCATATGGTTACAGTATAATTTGCTGTTGAAAGGCTCGAAATCATGGTTGTTGTGCCGAACCGGGAAGGTTTTGAAGCAACGGCGGCGGCGGCCGGACTGTCGATCGTTGTCCCGGTCTACAATGAATCCGAGGGCTTGCCGCGCCTGCACGAGCGTCTGGCCGAGGTCGCACGCCGGCTGCGGGCCGCCCACGGCCTGGTTTGCGAGATCATTTATATTGACGACGGCAGCCGCGATGCGACCGCCGCGGTGGCGCGATCGTTGCCGGCCAGCGGCGTCGACGTCCAGGTGCTGTCGCTGTCGCGCAATTTCGGCAAGGAGGCTGCGCTGATGGCCGGCCTCGATCATGCCCGACTGGGCGCTGTATTATTCATCGACGGCGACGGCCAGCACCCGCCGGAACTGATCGAGACCCTGGTGGGCCACTGGCTCGGCGGCTATGACGTCGTCTACACTGCCAAGGCGAACCGGGAAAATGAGCCGTATTTGCGCCGCCTGGGGGTCAAGGGTTTTTATTCCCTGATCAATTGGGGCGCGCGCGCCAAGATTCCCGAGGATGCCGGCGACTTTCGGCTGCTGTCGCCGCGCGCGGCCGCCGCCTTGCGGCAGCTTCCGGAGCGCAATCGCTTTTTCAAGGGATTGGCGAGCTGGATCGGCTTTCGCCAGATTCGGGTCGACTATGAACCCCATGAGCGCAAGCACGGACGCTCGACCTGGAGCCTCAGCTCGCTGATTGGCCTGTCGGTTGAGGGCCTGACCTCGTTCTCCGTCGCACCCTTGCGGGTGGCCAGCCTGCTCGGGCTGCTGCTCGCGGCAGGAGCCCTGGTGTTCGGCGGTTGGATGGTGGTCGAGGCCTTCCTGTTCGAACAAACGGTACCTGGTTACCCTTCCCTCATTGTCGGCCTTATGGTATTGGGCGGCGTGCAGCTCCTCATGATCGGGGTCATGGGCGAATACATCGGCAAGATCCTTTCCGAATTGAAGGCGCGGCCGGTCTATTTCATCGCCGAACACAGCATGAAGAGTGCAGATGACACCGCGCGGGCCGAGGTCTCGGCGGCGCGGACCGCGGCGGAATAGCGAAGCCGAAATAGCGAAGCCGAATACCGAAGCTTGTGAGTTGAGTGTTTAGGGTTGTTGGCGTGCGTGATGTTGTGGGCGTGAGTGGCGCAGCCGGCGTAGCCGCTGCGATGACGTCGGCGGAGCCAAGAGCTGCTCGGTGCCGGCGTATTTGGCTGTGCGCCGACGATTACGGGATCTCAACTGCGGTCAATTCTGCCATTCGTGACCTGGTACTGCGCGGCCGCCTGAACGCGACGTCGGTCATGGTTGCGACGCCGAGCTTCCAACGATCGGAAGCCCTCCCGCTCGCCATGCTCAACGTCGGCGCCGACCGGGTGGCGATCGGGCTGCATGTCACCCTCACCGCCCCGTTTCGACCGTTGAATTCCGCGTTCCGGCCGTTGAATCAGGGCGAGTTCCTGTCACTCAAGGATACGGTGCTGAGCGCCTTCCTGCGCCGCTTCGACCGCGACGCGGTCGCCACCGAAGTGGCCATGCAGATGCAGGCCTTCGTCACGGCGTTTGGCCGCCTCCCCGACTTCGTCGATGGCCATCAACACGTGCATCTGCTGCCGCAAATTCGTGACGCGGTGCTCGGGGTGGTCAGACAGGCCGCGCCTAATGCCTGGGTGCGACAGTGTGGCCGCGCGCTGCCGCTGTCTAAAAGGCTCGCCGACCGCAAGGGCCTGTTCCTCGACATGCTGAGCCGCAGTTTTCGCACCCGCGCTGCCGCTTGCGGCGTTGCCACCAACGCGGCTTTCGCCGGCACCTACGACTTTCATGCCGACACGCCGTTCGCGACATTATTTCCGGCCTTTCTCGACGCACTGCCGGAGGGAAGCGTCGTCATGTGTCATCCCGGATTCGTCGATCCGGAGTTGAAGCGGCTCGATCCGCTGACCAGCCTGCGTGAGCAGGAATATGCTTTTTTCGTCGGCGACTCGTTTCCCAATCTGCTGACATCCCGCGGTGTCGCGCTGGCCTAACGCCGGCTTCGTCACGTCTCGCTCGTGACGCGCGCACTCGCTGCCGCCTGCGGCGCGCTGCCGCGCCCCTCCCGCATCCCCCATTCCGCCATGGTCGCGGCACCCCATATTCTGGTGCGCAGCAGACTTGTCCTGATCATGCTCTGGGAGCCGATCCATGACCCCGCAGGAACGTGAGCTCGTCAACGCATTGTTCGATCGCTTGCATTCGCTGGAAAGCACACCGCGCGATCCGGAGGCGGAACGGGCGATTGTGGAAGGCGCGTCACGGGCACCGCATGCCATCTACGCACTGGTGCAGACGGTGCTGGTGCAGGACGAGGCGCTCAAGCGCGCCAATGCCCGCATCCAGGAATTGGAAGGCACCGACGCAAGCGACTCCCCGCGTGACGGCGGAAGTTTTCTTGACAACATGCGCGGCGCTTTGTGGGGACGCGAGCCGGGCGCACGCGGCTCGGTGCCATCGGTCCGGACCGGGGCCGCGAACGAGGCCAGCGCACCTCCGGTCTATGCACCGTCCCCCGGCGGATCCTTCCTCGGTACCGCGGCAGCCGCCGCGGCCGGCATGATCGGCGGCAGCCTCATGCTCGATGGCATCCGCTCGATGTTCGGACATAGCCATTCCTACGCCGGGGCCTACGAGCCGATGACGCCGGCTCATTCGCCCTGGGACAATGGCGGCGCCGCCAACAGCGATCTCGCCCGTCAGGCGGGCGTCGATGACATCGGAGAGCATCGCGGGCACGAGGGCGACCAGCACTCGGCGGGATTGTTCGACAGTGCGGACGCTGACGATAGCGACGACGATTTCGACACCGGCGGCTTCGACGACGGGGGCGACGCCGCTTAGCTGAGTTCACACGGAACGGATAACGGCCCGAACCGGTCTCCGCTCGTGAGTCAACGCGCGCGTCGCTAAGCTCAGATCACCATGACCTTGGTGCCGACCTTAACGCGATCGTAAAGGTCGATCACGTCCTCGTTGCGCATGCGGATGCACCCGGAAGACACTTCCGTGCCGATCGTCCAGGGCTCATTGGAGCCGTGGATGCGATAGAGCGAGGATCCGAGGTAGAGCGCACGCGCGCCGAGCGGATTTTCCGGGCCACCGGCCATGAAGCTCGGCAGGTCCGGACGGCGCTTCAACATTTCATCCGGCGGCCGCCAATCCGGCCACGCGCGCTTCATCGACACTTCCTTGATGCCCGCCCAGGCAAAGCCGGGCCGGCCGACGCCCACGCCGTAGCGCAGCGCGTACCCACCGTCCTCGACCAGGTAGAGAAAGCGCTGGTGGGTATCGATGACGATGGTACCCGGCCGTTCCGGCCCGCTATAGGCCACGCGCTGCTTGCGGTAGCGCGGATCGAGTTCCGCTTCGGGCGAGGCGGCTTCGACGGGGGCGATGGTATCCGTCGTGTCGTAGCCATAATTGGGATCGCGGCCAAGTGAGCCGGTCGTCACTGGCGACAGCGCGGGCGACGCCGCGGGTTGGGTGCCGACACCGCCAAAAATGAACTGGATGAAGCCGCCGCCGAGGGGAGGCTGATCGGTGGCCGCATAGCGCTCGGGCGGCGATGCCGGCCGACCCGTGGGGTTCGCAGCGAGATTGGGCGTGATCGATAGCGGCTCGGCAGCGGCCGGCAACAACAAGACGACGTTGATCAGGAGGGCGGACAGGACTGAACGATGCATGGGCGCACTCTGCAACTTGATCATCGCTAAAGAAGCGTGGTGAATCAGCATCTCTGCGTGCCTTGTAGTAAAAGGGGGAAGATGAACTGATTGGTAAACAGTCCCGATCGCGGCAATATTGATTATAATTTTCGAGATCGATCGTTAGTTCGTGGTTTAATTTTGGTAAACACGAAATCACTATGGTTAAGCTTGTGTGTAGGGCGTTTTGCGAATCCGCCCATGGCTACCCCCATGGCAAGAATTATGAACCGCGCGTTAAGCATCGCCCGGATAAAAACGACAGGCCGTCAACGGTTCGGGGTCGGGGTTCGGGGACAGGGATGCCGCTGCAGCGCAAACTCTTTCGCGTCCAGGAGATCGGAAACAGCCAATTGCCCGCAGCCTCCGCCATCGATGCGGACGCGGCGCTGCGCCACTATGAGGTGATGACCGAACTCAAGGCCCTGCGCGCGCATCTCGACGCAAAGGCGCCGGCGGAACCTGCCGCGGCCCCGGTTCTCGAGGCGATCGACGAGTCCACGTTGCTGCAGATCAAACAGGTGCAAAAACTCAAGTCGGAACTGGATCTGATTTACGCGGCGATCAATCGGACCAAGCAGGAAATTGCGACCTTGCACATCACCGGCTTCAACGGGCCGGAAATGGCGCGCGTCACCAACGAGCTCGACGCGGTGGTCACCGGAACCGAGCAGGCGACGCAGAATATCCTGAAGGCCGCCGAAGATATCGACCAGTCGGCGAACGCGATCGCTGCCGCGGTCAAATCCGATTACGAAAAGGGAATGGCGAGCGACATCCAGGACCACGTGATCAAGATTTTTGAATCGTGCAATTTCCAGGATCTCACCGGCCAGCGCATCACCAAAGTGGTTTCGACGCTGAAATTCATCGAAACGCATATCATCAGCATGATGGAGATCTGGGGCGGCATCGACGCGTTCAAGGACTACGCCCCGGCGGCGCGAGCGGAGCGCGACGGCGATGCCAAGCTGCTGAACGGCCCAAGACTCACCGATGACGCCGGTCACGCCTCGCAGGACGATATCGACGCCCTGTTCGGCTGATTTTTTCCGCTTCGATCACAAAATCTCTGTTACCCGCTCCGGCGGACGGCACAGCCGGGTTCCCTTTCGCGTGCGCACGATCGGACGTTCGATCAGCAGCGGATGGCGATGCATCGACGCAATCAATGTCGCATCGGTGAGTTTGGGATTGTCCAGTCCGAGCTCATCATACGGGCTCCCACGGCGGCGCAAGAGCGCGCGCGGCGGCATGTCCATCGCATGCAATACGGCCTTGATATCCGCGATCGAAGGCGGCGTTTTGGCATAGTCGACGATGACCGGCTCGATCCCCTTGGATCGGATCATCGCCAGCACCTTGCGCGAGGTCCCGCACTTGGGATTGTGCCAGATCACGACGCTCATGCGGACCTCACGCGCGCGGCCCGCATCGCACCAGCACCATGGTACCGTAACGACCAGCAACTTCCGGATCGACCCATTTCAGCACCAGCACGCGACCGTCGAAGGAGACGATCTCGCGATCATCCGACCCGGCCGGATCACCGGGAGGACCGACGTAAGTCTTGCCTTCGACGGTGCCCTTGGTGGTCATGTCCAGCAGGTCGGATTTATCGTGCCCGTACATCTTCACCGCGCCGCCCGCGCTGGCGGTGATGACATAGGGCTGCGTGCACTGGCTCTTGGCTTGCACTTCAATGCGCGCGCGATCCTCGGGTCGGTGAAATGCCGCCATGCCCCAGCGCCCGACCAGTTCCTGCGCCGCAATGCGCGGCGGGGCTGGGGCCGGTCCGGTGGGCCCGGCCGCCACCGCCGGCTCCGGCTGACTGCCGCCCATTCCCATGAAGCTCTGACCGGCGCAGCCCGCAAGGGAGAACCCGAGGCAAGTTGCCAGGATCGCGAATTCGAGACGCGACCGGGAACACATCATCTGGGCCTCCTCAAATTCAATTTTCTGCACGTTGCCGAGCTGCGATACAAGCTAGAGACGGAGAATGTCCTGAGCAATCCGAAGAACCGCCCGTTTTGATGGCGGGGCTCTACCGCGCGGGGGATTTTGGCAGCGCACCCTCTTTGATGTTGAGCGTGCGGATGTCCTCGGGATCTTCAAAGTCGTAGTCAGACTTGAAACCGGCGGCGCGAATTCCCTCGACGGCGCAGAGATCGTCCATCTCGTTGACATCGCCGGTGACGCCGATGGCGCCGATCACCTCGCCGGCGCCGTCACGGATCAGCTGGCCACCGCCCTCGAGAAACATCGGACCATCGGCGAGCGCCTGCAAGTTTTCCATAAACACCGGCTTCTCGCGCGACTTCTGCAGCACCAGCCGCGACGAGCGGCCGAGCGAGAGGGCGGCATAGGCCTTGCCATAAGCGATTTCGAAACGCAGCAGGGAACATCCATCCTGCTTGTGAAAGGCCTTCACCCGCCCGCCAGCGTCGAGCACGATCGCGCTCAGGGGGCGGAGCTTTCGCTCGGCCGCGGCGGCAAAGGTTGCGGAAATGATCTGGATCGATTGGTCCAGGCTGATAGCGCGCATTCCTGGTGTTCTCCGGCCATTCACATCGCCGCGACCGTACCTCGGATTACGCCGTCCGACACGTGCTGTGGCGCGAATGGGAGCGATCGTTCGCGATCAGATCACGCGGCCCGAAACGTCGGACCGCGCGGCCGAACGGGCTCGGCGCCTCCATTTTCAATAACCATCTGATATCGCGGAATTTTTTATCATAACCTCCGGCTTAGGCCGGGCGCCGGACGGGCCCTGATCGGCGCCACGTTGCTTGACAGTCCGCCCGCCACCCCCTATTTCCCGGCCAGCCGTTGGCACTCGTAAAACATGAGTGCTAGCAGCCTCTCGAGCCCTTCGGATCCATTTGAAAACCGCGCTCAAGCGCCGATGAGGAAGCCATGGCAAAGACCAAGTTCCGTCCCTTGCATGATCGCGTGGTCGTTCGGCGTATCGACGCCGAGTCCAAGACCAAGGGCGGCATCATCATTCCCGATACCGCCAAGGAAAAGCCGCAGGAAGGCGAAGTGATCGCCGTCGGCCCCGGCGGTCGAGACGAGTCCGGGAATCTGATCAAGCCGGACCTGAAAGCCGGCGACCGCATCCTGTTCGGCAAGTGGTCGGGCACTGAAGTCAAGCTCGACGGCGAGGATCTCCTGATCATGAAGGAATCCGACGTCATGGGCGTGATCGCCTGAAGCACCGACGCCGATCCAGAGGCCAACCCCAAGCTTTTTCGGAGTAACAGGACATGTCTGCCAAGGACGTAAGATTCGGTGGCGAGGCGCGCGACAAGATGCTTCGCGGCGTCGACATTCTCGCCAATGCGGTGAAGGTGACGCTGGGCCCGAAGGGCCGCAATGTCGTGCTCGACAAGTCTTTCGGCGCCCCGCGCATCACCAAGGATGGCGTGACGGTCGCGAAGGAAATCGAACTCGAAGACAAGTTCGAGAACATGGGCGCGCAGATGGTGCGCGAGGTGGCGCAGAAGACCAACGACGTCGCCGGCGACGGAACCACCACCGCGACGGTGCTGGCACAGGCGATCGTCAAGGAAGGCGCCAAGGCGGTTGCCGCCGGCATGAACCCGATGGACCTCAAGCGCGGCATCGAAATCGCCGTTGCCGCCGTGGTCAAGGATATCGAGAAGCGCGCCAAGAAAGTCGGTTCGTCCGCCGAGGTCGCCCAGGTCGGCACCATTTCGTCGAACGGCGACAGCACGATCGGCAAGATGATCGCCCAGGCGATGCAGAAAGTCGGCAACGAAGGCGTGATCACGGTTGAAGAGGCAAAGTCGCTCGACACCGACGTCGAGATCGTCGAAGGCATGCAGTTCGACCGCGGCTATCTCTCGCCTTACTTCATCACCAATGCCGAGAAGATGGTGGCCGAGCTCGAGGACGCCTATGTCCTGCTGCACGAGAAGAAGCTGTCCGGCCTGCAGGCCATGCTTCCGGTGCTGGAAGCCGTCGTGCAATCCGGCCGGCCGCTGCTGATCGTGGCCGAAGACGTCGAGGGCGAGGCACTGGCGACGCTCGTCGTCAACAAGCTGCGCGGCGGCCTGAAGGTCGCTGCCGTGAAGGCTCCGGGCTTCGGCGATCGTCGCAAGGCGATGCTCGAGGACATCGCGATCCTCACCGGCGGCCAGCTGATCTCCGAAGATCTCGGCATCAAGCTCGAGAACGTCAGCATCGCCATGCTCGGGCGCGCCAAGAAGCTCGTCATCGAAAAGGAAAAGACCACGATCGTCGATGGCGCCGGCAAGAAAAAGGAAATCGAAGCCCGCGTTGGTCAGATCAAGGCCCAGATCGAGGAAACCACCTCGGACTATGATCGCGAGAAGCTGCAGGAGCGGCTGGCCAAACTCGCCGGCGGCGTCGCGGTGATCCGCGTTGGCGGTGCGACCGAGGTCGAAGTGAAGGAAAAGAAGGACCGCGTCGAGGACGCGCTCAACGCAACCCGCGCCGCGGTCGAAGAAGGCATCGTTCCGGGCGGCGGCGTGGCATTGCTGCGCGCCAAGAAAGCCGTTGGCAAGATCACCAACGACAATCCGGACGTCCAGGCCGGCATCAACATCGTGCTGAAGGCGTTGGAGGCTCCGATCCGTCAGATCGCCGAGAACTCCGGCGTCGAGGGCTCGATCGTGGTCGGCAAGATCCTTGAAGAAAAGTCCGAGACCTTCGGCTTCGATGCCCAGAACGAGACCTATGTCGACATGGTCGAGAAGGGCATCATCGATCCGGCCAAGGTGGTGCGCGCGGCGCTGCAGGATGCAGCATCGGTGTCCGCACTCCTCGTCACCACCGAGGCGATGGTGGCCGAGTTGCCGAAGGAGCCGGCGCCGGCGATGCCGGGCGGCCATGGTGGCGGCGGCATGGGCGGAATGGGTGGCATGGGCGGAATGGGTTTCTAAGCCCAGATCCATTCACGCTGCAAAACAATCAAGGGGTCGCCCTCGCGGGCGGCCCCTTTTTTGTGATCCGCGCTTTGGCGCCGCTCAGGCGGTGCCTTTCGGCGTGGCGAGAACCCGGCTCGGCAGCATCGGCAATTGCCGCAATCGCTTGCCGGTGAGCTGCGCGACCGCGTTGGCGATGGCGGGCCCCACCACCGGAACGCCGGCCTCGCCGATGCCGGTCGGCGGATTGTCGGTCGACACCACCTTAATTTCGATCGGCGGAACGTCGGACATCCGGGTCACGCGATAGTCGTGGAAATTCGATTCCTTCGGCTCGCCGTTGTTCAGATTGACCTGCTCGATCAGCGCAGCACCCAGTCCGAAGATCATGGCGCCTTCCATCTGCGCCACCACGTTCTTGGGCTGCAGGGCAATGCCCGGATCGACCGCCGCCCAGATGTGATGCACGCGGATTTCACCGGTCTGCTGATTGACCGAGGTCTCAACCACGGCCGCCGTGTAGGTGTTGAGCGCGTCCGAATAGGCGAGACCCAAGGCGTGACCGTTGCTGCGCTTGTCGCTCCACTTGGCCATCTCCGCCACGGCGTTGAGGACAGCGATCGAACGGGGTTGCTGTTTGAGCAGGTCAAGCCGCAACGCCAGGGGATCGACGCCTTTGTGGGCGGCGATCTCGTCGATCATGGTCTCGATGGCGAACTTGGTGTAGCCGGATCCCACCCCGCGCCAAGCGCCAACTTCGATCCCGCGACCAGCGCGAATGTAGTCGACCTGGTGACTGGGCACCGCGTAGCGGAACTCGCCGCCGCTCGCCGAGACCACGTCCTTGCCGCCCATTTTCTCGAACAAAGGCGGGATTGCCCGCGCAATGTAGGATTGCGCCACCACCCGATGCCGCCAACCGAGAATGTTGCCCGCGGCATCGAGGCCGACCTCGACATGTTGCGCAGCCAACGGCCGCCACATGTCGTGCTGGATGTCGTCCTCGCGGCTCCAGATCACCTTGATCGGGCGTCCGGGCATGGTCTTTGCCAGCGCCACGGCTTCCGCCACCTCGTCGCCGTCGGTTCGCCGGCCGAAGCCGCCGCCGAGCAAGGGGGTGTGAACTTTCACCTTGTCCTCGGTGGTTCCCCCGACCCGCGCACCGATATGTTTCATGTCGGTCGGAGACTGGTTGGAGGCCCAGATCTCAACGCGATCGCCGTCGACCACCACGGTGGCGCTCATCGGCTCCATGCAGATATGCGCCACATGATCGGAGAAATAATCCGCCGACAGGACTTTTGCCGCGCCCGCGATCGCCGCCGGGGCATCGCCCTCCTTCACCATGTCGACGGACTTCTGCGACCAGTCGGCGGCGAGCTTGCGATACTCGTCCGCAATGTTGGCGCTGGTCGTGTAGGTGCGGGCGGGAGAGGATTTTGACCACACCACCTTGAGCGCGGCCTTGCCCTTCATTGTGGCTTCAACAGTGTTCCCGATGACGGCGACACCATTCGGCAGCGGCGTTATCTGCACCACGCCCTTGAGGGCTTTGGCCGCCGCGTCGTCGATCGTCTCCGGCTTCTCGCCCTGGACCGGAGCATGCAATACCGAGGCGTACAGCATGTTGGGCAATTGGGTATCAATGCCGTAGATCGCCGAACCGTTGACCTTGAGCGGAACATCCACGCGCGGGAGGTCCTTGCCGATGTAGCGGCACTGCGCCAGCGGCTTGAGATCGGCCTTGGTCGCTTCGGGAATCGGATTGGGCACCGTCGCGAACTTGGCGATATCGCCGTAGCCGATCCTGCGGCCGCTTTTGGCGTGCACCACCACGCCCGGTTCGGTCGACAACTCGTCCACCGGAACTTTCCAGTTCTCGGCTGCGTTCGCCAGCAACACTTTGCGCGCCTGGGCGCCGGCGATCCGGAGCTTTTCATAATAGCCCGGCGTCGCCCGGCTGCCGACCGTAATCAGCAATCCGAAAAACAGCGGATTGCCGTAGGTCTTGATGTCATCGGGCGACTGCACGACGCGGACCTTGCTCCACTCGGCGTCGAGATCCTCGGCGATCATGGACGGCAATGTGGTCATCGCGCCCTGCCCCATCTCCGACGCCGGAGACATCAGCGTGACGGTGCCATCCGCATCGATGGTGACCCAGGCATTGGCCTCGAACGGCGCGGCGGCGTTCGCCGTCAGCGCGTCGTCGAACAGGCCGAAGGTCACGGCAATTCCGAAGGCGCCTGACGACACCAGCAAACTTCGGCGCGAAAGCGCCGTCGTGTTGAAACTGTCCATGGTCAGGCCCCCGCAGCGTTTTGGATGGCCGCGATGATGCGGCTATAGGTGCCGCAACGGCAGATGTTGCCGTCCATGTGCTGGACGATTTGCTCGCGCGTCGGCTTTGGAGTCTTTTTCAGCAGCGCCGCGGCCTGCATGATCTGGCCGGACTGGCAATAGCCGCATTGCGGCACCTGCTCGGCGATCCAGGCCTTTTGCAAAGGATGATTCGAATCCGGCGACAAGCCTTCGATCGTCGTGATCGCTTTGCCGGCGACACTCGACAGCAAAACACTGCACGAACGCGTCGGTTCGCCGTCGACATGAACGGTGCAGGCGCCACATTGCGCGATGCCGCATCCGAACTTGGTTCCGGTCAGCTTCAGATGCTCACGGATAACCCACAACAAAGGCGTGTCCGCATCAGCAGTCACGTCGACCGATTTTCCATTGATGTTGAATGTCGTCATGCTCTTCCTCCCTGAAGCATTTCTCCAGCGTCGGCGTTGCGAACGCATTGGTCGTTCGCCGATCGTTGTGCGCAGGTCCGATTAAAGCACGGGGCCGCCGGCTCATCCGGACATGCGTGGTTTTGGATTTGTGGCTCGCGATGACGCGGCGCAACAAACCGTCTCGCCCGGTGGGATGCTGTCACAAGCGGTGGGCGGCGGCAAGCAGTCGGAACCCGGCCTCAGCCGAGCGCCGTCGGGTGCTGTTGTGTCGAAGCCGTCGGGAAGGCCGACAACCGCGCCGACCTCAGTTGGTCTCCATCCGAAAGCGAATGGTGCGCGGTCCGTTCAGGATCAGGGTGTCGCCCTGCAGGCGCCAATTCGTCACTTGCGACAACGCAGACAACATATCGTCATCCCCGCGCATGCGTTCGGGTTCGCATTGCCGTTCGGTCTTCTCGCCGGTGGTGATGGTGATCGTATCCTGCGACACGACGATCTGCCCTTGCACGCTGTTGCACCAAAGGTCGATCTCGGCCGCGCCGTTCGCCCTGATGTCGAGTGCGGGAAGTCGCCGGGAGCCTTTCATCGGCTTGGCATCGAGCAGCAATTCGTGACCGAACGGAAATGCGGAATCGGCGGCCGCCGCGCCAATGGCCAGGAGCAGCATGGTCGCGCCCCATGCAAAAACGCCCACGGCGCGGCGCAAACGATCCAACTGGGAAGCGCACTGCATCGAGACGTCTCCGTGACATGGCAGGTGGTGGCGCGCGCAGGTGTCAGGCGCGGCGGGTAGTCAGTCACCGGCCGGCATATCGGCGGCAAGGTCGCGGCCGCGTCAAGGTTCTTTGCCCCGCTATCCAGAACTTCATGCCGAGCCAGTCGATTTGCTGCCATGCGCACCGACATCCATGGAATTCGGATGACGTTTGTTTGTCATTGAGTGCCTGGCACGGAGGGAGCCGGCCGCGGCATTGTTCGGCCGCATTTGATGCGCGCATTGGACATCCTATGTTGCAGGGGCAGCCCTCGCGGATTGCAATCGATCCGGGCATGGTCACAGTGCCGGAGGCGCGCGAAGCTTTCAGGAGGACGACTTGAGCGGACTTTTCACGACCCTTGCCACCATCTGGCGGATCGCCGTTCCCTACTTTCGATCCGAGGATGCCTGGCCTGGCCGTCTCCTGCTGGCCGCCGTCATCGGGATCGAACTGACGATCGTCCTGATCAATGTGCTGCTCAACCAGTGGAACAACCGGTTCTACACCGCGCTGCAGGACCGCAATTGGGACGGATTCGTCTACGAACTGCTGTATTTCTGCGTACTGGCGACGATCTACATCGTATTCGCGGTGTATCAACTTTATCTCAATCAGTGGCTTCAAATCCGGTGGCGTCGCTGGCTGACGGCCGGCTATCTCGGACATTGGCTGGAGGGCAGCAATCACTACCGCATGCAGTTGCTGGGCGACGCCGCCGACAATCCGGATCAGCGCATTGCCGAAGATGTGCGGTTGTTCGTTGAGCGCACCCTGCAGCTCAGCGTCGGCCTCCTCGGTCAAATCGTGACACTGGCCTCCTTCGTCTTGATCCTGTGGAATCTGTCGGCGCAAGCGCCGCTGCACCTGTTCGGCCAGGCCTGGAACATTCCCGGCTATCTGGTCTGGGCGGCGCTGCTCTACGCCCTGCTTGGAACCGCGATTGCCCATCTCATCGGACGACCGCTGATCCGGCTCAATTTCATGCAGCAACGCTACGAGGCTGACTTTCGCTTCAATCTGGTCCGGGTGCGCGAGAACAGCGAGCAGATCGCGCTGCTTGACGGCGAGACCATTGAGCGGGAGCGGCTGATGGAACGGTTCGCAGCTCTGGTGCGCAACTGGCTCGCCATCATGACGCGTACCAAGCGGTTGACATTCTTTCGCGAAGGATACGGGCAGGTTTCCAGCGTGTTTCCCGTCGTGGTCGCCAGTCCCGCGTACTTTGCCGGCGCTCTCCAGCTCGGCGGACTGACCCAGACTGCTTCGGCATTCGGCAGCGTACAGGGCGCGCTGTCGTATTTTATCAACGTCTACGGCCAATTTGCCGAATGGCGGGCGGTGATCGAACGGTTGTCCGGCTTCGACGCCGCGATTGCCACGGCGCGGGCGTTGGAATCATCGGCGGGAGTCAAAGTCGTGCGCCGCCAGGCGGCCTCGGAAATCGATATCACCGGGCTAGAGGTCCGATTGCCATCCGGTCAGCCGTTGGTTTCAGCGGCTGAGGTTGCGCTGAACGCCGGCGATCATGTGCTGGTCAACGGACCGTCCGGCGCAGGGAAGTCCACATTGTTCCGAGCGATCGGCGGAATCTGGCCATTCGGGTCCGGATCCGTAAGCGTTCCAAACGACGCGCGGGTGATGATCCTGCCGCAACGGCCCTATCTTCCGATTGGCTCGCTGTCGGCCGCCGTGACCTATCCGGCGGCGCCCGACCGGTTCGAGACTGCAACGATTCGCAATGTGCTGATCGCCGTCGGATTGCCCGCCTTTGCGGAGCGGCTTTCGGAAGAGGCGCACTGGAACCGCATGCTGTCGCTCGGCGAGCAACAGCGCATCGCTCTCGCCCGCGCCATCCTGCATGCACCCGACTTTCTCTTTCTCGATGAGGCGACGGCGTCGCTGGACGAGCCTGCGGAGGCTGCGCTCTACAAACTGCTGTACGAGCGGCTGCCCAGCGCTACCGTTGTGTCGATCGGCCATCGCTCTACGCTCGCCGCCTTCCATCGCCGAAATCTGGTGCTGGAACCGGAGGGCGCTTGCTTCCGCGTCCGTGAACGAGGATTCGAAGGCGCCACCGGCTGACCTTCACCACCACCGCAGGGGCCATGATCCCCGGCGCGCGACGTTGTGCCAGAGGAAGGCAAACAGCGCGAGAAGCAGGGCGCCCGCAGCGACGGGGGCAAGCAGAAAGCCCCAGGACATGTTGTGGACCACGACGACGACGGGGTCGATGCCGGCGGGGGGATGAAAGCTTCGGGTCCAGTGCATCGCCGCCATGGCCAGTCCGACGGCAAAGGCAGCGGCCAGCGGGGTCGGACCCGCAATCTTGACGACCATCAGGCCGATCAGCGTCGCCAATAAATGGCCCCCGATCAACGCTCGCGGCTGAGCAGGCGCGGCGTCGGGCATGCCCATGACCAGCACGATCGAGGTCGCAAACGGGGTCGCCATCAACGGATAGGCTGCGCTCGCGGACGCAAATTGCATGAGTCCGATCGCAATTGCCCCGCCCGCGGCGCCCGCAAGCGGGCCGACAACGTCGTTTTTGCTGTCCATTCTGTCGTGCATGGCTTGCAACGCGCATGCCGGATCGATCGCCTGACCGGAAAACCCTGGCGCAAAAAGAAACGGGCGGCACTCCAGGGAGTGCCGCCCGCAAAGCGAGGCAGAGACGGTTTTTGTAGGCGCTTACTTGAGGTTCGCGAGTGTCATGTCAAACGAGAACTTGGCGATGAAAGTCGAACCGCACCAGCTCGATTGACCCTGACCGATGCCGTTGGTGCCGGCGGTCTGGTCGGCCGTGAGGTAGTTACACTTGGCCTTGCTCAGGTCGGTGTCGTAGTAGCGCAGGTCGAGTGTGAACACCTTGTAGGTAAAGCCAAGACCCGCATTCCAGGTCGTGTAGCCCGGGTACTTGGTGCCGACCGGGAACTGCGGAGGGGCGGCCAAGAAGGGGTTGACCGTTCCGCCGAACCAGTAGTGGCCGACTTCACCCGACACATAGGCGCCAATGCCAGTCGGCAGCGGCGTGGAGGGGAAGGTATACTTGATAGTCGCTTCGCTGAAGTTGCCCCACGAGCCGGAATTCAGCCAGTTCGGGTCATAGAACTCGTTGGCGCCGATCGCGAGCGAGTCGTTCACCGTCCACAGCATTTTGCCGTAATATTCGATGAAGCTCACGTTCGACAGAGCGGTGTTGCCGTTGAAGAGCGTATCGACGCAATTCGCCGGAGCGAACGGTGCGCCCGCGCCTTGGCAGCGGCCGCCCGGATAGTAGTAGTACCACACGCCGAAATCGAAGCCGACCGGCCCGACGGTCGGACGAATACCGCCGTAGAAGTCGACCTCTGCTGCGGCTTTATTCGGGAAGGAGATGCTCTCGCCGCTCAGGCCCAAGTAGGTCTGGAGGCTGGTATTCCAGTTATAGCGCAACTCCTGATATTCATAGATCGACGGCTTGTGATTGGAGTTGCTGATACCGCGGACGTTGTAGTCCGTCATGATCGCCGCGCCGAACGCCACGTCCCACGGGCTAACGGCCATCGGCGGAGCCTTGGTCACCTTGACTGGCATATCGGCCGCCAGTGCCGAGGTTGCGGAGATCACGGCAATCGCCGCGGCCGCCAAAAACGTAGTCTTCTTCATCGTTAGCCCCTTCTCGCTTCTCGTATCCGATCCCCGCTGAGAGACTTCCGCCGCGACATCATTGTACCGGCGAACGTCCCGCAAACCGGCCGAGCGTCGATAATCGACTGCACCCACCAAATTGCACCGCGATTAACGCCTATGGTTACTGGGACGGGAAGCAAAAAGCTTGATCATTTGCTGCCTTTTTAATCGATCGCAGTATTCTCGTTCGATTAGTGGCGTCGCGTTGCATTTTAGTCACAAAATCGGCGGCCGCTTCGGTAATTGACTGTGGACAATCCGATTGTCTTGCACAGGTTTTTGGGTTGCAGCCGCGAATCACGGCGCCTGCTCAAACAGCGCGCCGTCCGCCCCAGGGGTACCGCTTGGGAATCGAGTCGCGAGATCACGGGGTGAGGCTGTCACGGGGAAGGGACGCCCGATCACGTTGGCGCCCATGGCGGGAGGTCCGGTCCCCCACCCTCTTCATTCGGGTCGAGCAGCCGACTGCGGCAGCCGGCATAGACCGTTGACGCGAATGACGTGCCGGAGGCACCGGTCGATCCAAAAAAACGAAGGCCTCGCACCCTTCGGGGCGAGGCCTGTTTCTTCCGAGATGCTCACTGGCGCTTGCGACCGAGCCGCAAGCTCAATCGGCGGCGGGCGATGCCGCTGACGCCGGTCCGCTAGGACCCGTGACCGCCGCCGCCTTGTCCCCCATGTCCGCCATCGTTGCTGCCGGGGACACGAAAGCCCCCCATCGGCGCCGATGATGGGGATGACGAAGGGAACGGGGACGCCGGACGCGGGGCGGCCGGAGACGCAGCCGGGGCAGGCGGAGACGACGGCGCGCTCGGCCGCGGAGCCATCGGCGCCGGTGGACGCGGCGCGATCGGTGCCGACGGTTTGAAGGCCGGCGCCGGAGCACTTACGGGAGCCGTTGTCGGGGCCTTGACGACGGGAGCGACCGGAGTTGTGGCCGCGGGTGACTTCGCCGCGGGCGCTTTCGCTTTCTTGGCGACCTTGCGCTTCGCGGTCGCCTTGGCAGGCTTTCGGGCTGCTGCCTTTTTCTTCGTCGTCTTCTTTGCCGCGCGCTTCTTGGCAGCCGGCTTTGCGGTCTTCTTCTTTTTGCGGGCCGCCACAGCTTTCCTTACAATCTTCTTGGTTTTTTTAGCTTTCTTCGCAGTCTTCGCTCTCTTAGCCATGATCGTCCTCCCGATCGTGAGGGGTGAGTCTTCGATAGCACAATAAGCGTACGAATGAACTCCAAAATGAGCCGCCGTCGCGATCGCGCTGCCGATTCATACGGCGGGCGCGTGTAATCGGACGCGCTGCGGCGATCGCGATCGCGTCGTCATCGCATCGGGCATCGGTCCTCCGGTTGCCCAATCGATCAACTCCACCGGATGCACAACGGCAACGTCGGTTCCGGAGGCGATCTGGGTGATGCAGCCGATGTTGCCCGCCGCGATGACGTCGGGCGCGACCGAATCGATGTTCGCGATTTTGCGGTCGCGCAGGCGAACGGCGAGTTCGGGCTGCAGGATGTTATAGGTTCCGGCCGAACCGCAGCACAGATGCCCCTCCGGCACGTCCTTCACCGCAAAACCTGCCTTGCGCAGAAGCTCTTTCGGCTCCCGACTGAGTTTCTGCCCATGCTGAAGGGAGCAGGCGCCGTGATAGGCGACGACCAGCGGCCGTGATTCGCTCGCCGCAGCGAGATCGAGCGTCACCAGGTACTCACTGATATCGCGCGCCAACGCCGACACTCTGGCGGCCTTCTGCGCATAGTTCGAATCAGTGCGGAGCATGAAGCCATAGTCCTTGATAGTCGTTCCACAGCCGGATGCGGTGATGAGAATTGCATCAAGCCCCTCGCCGTCGATCTCGCGGATCCAGGCATCGATATTGGCGCGCGCCTGATCAAGAGCCTCCGTTTCGCGTCCGAGGTGATGAACAAGCGAACCGCAACAGCCCTCACCTTCCGCCAAAACTACCTCGATACCGTGGCGCGTCAGGACTCGGATGGCCGCATCGTTGATCGACGGCGCCAACGTCGGCGCCACACATCCCGACAGCAGTGAAACACGGCCGCGGCGCGGCCCCTTGGCCTTGAACGTGCGCGGACCGCGCGGGCCAAGGCGGAACAGTTTGCCCGGAGCAAGCCGCAGCATCGCGGCAACAGGCTTCAGTCCGGCCGCCGCGAACAACGGCGCGAACGGCCTGGCGACACGCGCCGCCAACAGCGCGAGGCGAAAGATCCTCGGACTGGGCATGACCGTGGCGAGCGTCGCGCGCAGCATGCGATCAACAAACGGGCGCCGATAGGTCCGCTCGATATGCGCGCGCGCGTGATCGACAAGATGCATGTAGTGCACGCCGGACGGGCACGTGGTCATGCAAGCCAGGCACGACAGGCAGCGATCGATGTGCTTGACCACGTCGGCGGTCGCCGGCCGATCATGCTCGAGCATCTCCTTGATGAGATAAATTCGCCCGCGCGGACTGTCGAGTTCGTCGCCGAGCAGCACATAGGTCGGACAAGTCGCGGTGCAAAACCCGCAATGCACGCAAGCACGAAGAATCTTGTTCGATTCCGCGATCTCGGGATCAGCCAATTGCTCCGCTCGGAACGTCGTCTGCACGACCTAAACTCCCGCCCACATCCGCCCGGACCCAAGAACGCCTTTGGGATCGAAGCTCTGCTTTACACGTTTGGTCAATGCGGCGAGACCGCGTTGCTGGGGCTCGAACACCGGAACCGCCGCACGCAGCGCGGCCGGCGCACGAACGAGCGTGGCATGGCCGCCGCAGGATTCCACCGCCTGGCGTATCACCGGCGCGCTGCCGTCGTCGGACGGCGCCAAAGCCGCCCATACCAGCCCGCCGGCCCAGTCGAACATCAGCTCCGCATCGCACGCGGCCGAAATGATGCGTGCTATTTCGGCGCCTTGCATCGGCGCGGTCGAGATCCGCCACACCATCCGCGTACCGGCCGGCCCGTCTGCCGCAAACGGCACGACGTCGCGAATCGCGCGCCAAAGCAACCGCGACTGCACCGCATCGAGCACCGCGAGCGGACCGAGCGAGCGCAAGCGCTGCTGCAGTTCGCGCTGGCGATGCACGACCGAAGGCTCGACGCCTTCGAGGCGAAGGGCGGTGATCGCCCGCCCGATCGGCAGAGCGTCCGCAACACGAAAGCCGACATTACCCGGCACATGGGCCGCGCCCGAGACTTCGTTCGATGAACCCATGGCTGCTGCCATGGCCCGCATCGCCGGTTCGGCCTCGAGACCGAGCAACAAGATTGTGGCTTCCGTCTCCGCGCGCGGCAGGGTCTTGAGGGTGATGTCGGTCATCGCTCCGAGCGTTCCCCAAGAGCCCGCCAGCAGCTTGCAAAGGTCGTATCCAGTGACGTTCTTGACGACGCGCCCGCCGGTCTTGAAGATTTCCCCGCGGCCGGAAACAGCCGAAGTGCCGAGAAAATGATCGCGCGCGGCTCCGGCCTTGATCCGGCGGGGTCCGGACAGATTAGCGGCAACAACGCCCCCGATGGTTCCGCGTCCCGGCGGCACTCCCAACAACGGACCATAGTCCATAGGTTCGAATGCCAGCTCCTGAGCGGCCGTGGCGAGCTGAGCCTCGATCTCGGCGAGCGGCGTTCCCGCCCGCGCCGACAGCACCAATTCTTCGGGCTCGTAGAGGGTGATCCCGGTGAGGCCGGAAAGATCGAGGGTTGCGTCCGATTGGGCCGGCCGGCCGAAGGCGCGCTTGCTGCCCTGACCAACAACCTCGAACGTCTTGTTCTCGGCGAGCGCCCATTGCACAGCCGATTCGACGTCCTTGGCGTCACGGGCTTTCAATGCATCGGTCATGGAGGACGGTCAAAATCTCGGGATGTCCGGGAACGGAAGCTTCCCTGCCCGGATGTGCATGCGGCCAAGCTCGGCGCAGCGGTGCAGGGTCGGGAACACCTTGCCGGGGTTAAGCAGACCTTTGTCGTCGAAGGCGCATTTGAGCCGCTGCTGCTGATTGAGATCGATTTCGGAAAACATCACCGGCATCAAATCGCGCTTTTCGACACCGACCCCATGCTCGCCGGTGAGCACACCGCCGACCTCGACGCATAGCCGGAGGATATCGGATCCGAAATCTTCCGCGCGTTCGAGCTCGCCCGGCTTGTTGGCGTCGTAGAGAATCAGCGGATGCAGGTTGCCGTCGCCGGCATGAAAAACATTCGCCACCGCGAGGGCGTATTTTTTTGACATCTCGCTCATGCGCGCCAGCACAAGCGGCAACTTCGCGCGCGGAATGGTGCCGTCCATGCAGTAATAATCCGGCGAAATGCGCCCGACCGCCGGGAACGCCGCCTTGCGACCCGCCCAGAACAACAATCGCTCTTCCTCATTGGCCGAAACCCGCAGCGTGATCGCGCCGCAGCCTTTCGCAATGTCGGAGACGCGGTCGATCAGGTGATCGCATTCCGCTTGCGGTCCATCCAGTTCGACGATCAGCAGCGCCTCGACATCGAGCGGATAGCCGGCGTGCACGAACTCCTCGACGGCGTGAATCGCGGGACGATCCATCATCTCCATGCCGCCGGGAATGATGCCCGCGCCGATAATGCGCGCAACGCAACTGCCCCCGTCCTCCGACGACGCAAATCCGACCAGCAGAGCGCGCGCCGTCTCCGGCTTTTTCAGGATGCGGACGGTCACCTCGGTGACGATACCAAGCAAGCCTTCCGAACCGATCACAATTCCCAAGAGATCATAGGCGCCGGCATCGAGATGTTTGCCGCCCAAGCGAATAACCTCGCCCGTCATCAGCACGATCTCGCAGCCGAGCACATTGTTGGTGGTCATTCCGTATTTGAGGCAATGCACCCCGCCGGAATTCTCCGCGACGTTGCCGCCGATCGTGCAGGCAATCTGCGAGGACGGATCGGGCGCGTAGTAAAAGCCCGCGTGCTCGACCGCGCGGGTGACGGCAAGATTGGTCACCCCCGGTTCGACCACGGCGACGCGATTGTCGAAATCAATGTCGCGGATGCGGTTGAACTTCGCCATGCCCAGCAGCACCCCATCGCCGAGCGGCAACGCCCCGCCGGACAGCGAGGTGCCGGCGCCGCGGGGCACGACCTTGATGTCGTTGGCGTGGCAATAAGCGAGCACGGCCGCGACCTGTTCGGTCGTCTCCGGCAACACCACCACCATCGGAAGCTGGCGATAGGCGGTCAGACCGTCGGACTCATAGGGGCGCATCTCACGTTCGCCCGCGATCACTCCCTCCCCCGGCACGACGGCGCGCAAGGCGCGCACAATCTCGGCGCGGCTAGCGAGAACGCGCGAATCGACCTCGGGCATTTTCACCGGCATGGAAAGGGCTCCTCCAACCCCTTTATAGCGCAAAGTGACCCGGATAAATGCCGGAAAAGCAACAGTTTATGCCGCAAGGAACGGGCGGACCGGATTACCCGTTGACACCGGTCTCCGGGATCGTCATTCGAAATGGAGGGGGCGACGGTAATTGTCGGCGACGATGGTCCGGCGCAGATCGCAGGGTCGCTTTGAGACTTTCAAAGGAGTGTAAATAATGAAGCAGTCGAGAATTGCGGGCGTGACCTTTGTGGTCTCGACCCTGGCGATCCTGGCATTGGCCGAAACAGCCATGGCGCAGGATGCGTCAGCCGGCGAAAACTCTTTCAAGAAGTGCTTGCCCTGCCATGACATCGGCGAGGACGCCAAGAACAAGGTGGGTCCCGAACTCAACGCCCTGGACGGCCGCAAGTCAGGGTCAGCTCCGGACTACAATTACAGCGATGCCAACAAGAATTCCGGCATCACCTGGAACGAGGCAAGCTTCAAGGAATACATCAAGGATCCCCGCGGCAAGGTGCCTGGCACGAAGATGATTTTTCCCGGCATCAAGAATGAAGAGGAGGCCAACAACCTCTGGGCCTACATCAAACAATTCGGCCCCGACGGCAAGCCGAAGTAAGCGCCGGCGAGGCTCTGATCGGGATCGAGGTCAAGTCGGCCGCGCCGGCAAGGCTTGAACTCGATCTATCCTGACTTCGATCTATCCTGATCTCGATCTATCTTGACCTCGATCAACGATGACGCCCAAGGTCTGTTCTAGGTTTTGCGTGCGCCGGGCCGACGGGGTTTGAAGCATCCGCGTACCGGGCCTCAGAATACGCTCCGGGAGACCGACCGAATGATCAAGGACCTCGTCGTCAACCTGCCGGTCGACACCAAACCGGTCGCCGCCGCCGACTATGCCATCTCCATTGCCGAAGCTTTCAGCGCGCACATTTCGGGGATTGCCTTCGCCTACGAACCGGTGGTCGCTCCGACCGTCATGGGCGGCGTACCCGCCGATTGGATCGAGGCGCAACGCGCCGAAAGCGCCAAAGCCGCGAACGCGTCGATTGCGCGGTTCGAATCGGCAGCGAAACGTGCGGGATTGTCAGCCGAACATCGCATGTTGGCGGTGACCGTCGGCGCCGCGGCCGATCAGTTCGGGCGTATCGCACGGCGGTTCGATCTGTCGGTCGTCGGCCAAACCGAGCCCGACCGGCCGGCACCTGAGGAACTGATTGCAGAAAGCGCATTGTTCGAATCCGGGCGACCGGTCGTCGTTGTCCCCTACATCCAGAAGCAGGGCCTGAAACTCGAGCGCGTGCTGGTGTGCTGGGACGGCGGTCGCACCGCAACGCGGGCGATCGCCGACGCCATGCCGTTTCTGCGGCGCGCCAAGTCAATCGACGTGGTCATGGTGGCAAGCGGACGCTCAAAGAGTGATGACGTTCCCGGAGCGGATATCGCTCAGCATCTGGCGCGGCACGACTTGAAGATCGAGGTCAAGCGAATCGTTGCTTCCGACATCGATGTGCCGAATACTATTCTCTCTTATGCGGCGGACAGCTCCGCCGATTTTCTTGTGATGGGCGGCTACGGTCACTCCCGTCTGCGCGAGTTCGTCATGGGCGGCGCCACCCGCGGCATTCTGAGTTCGATGACGATACCGGTTTTGATGTCGCATTGATCTTCCGTTGACGGCGACCGCGCACAGGAGGACGTCACGATCAAGCCGGGCGCGCCTCAATCCGATATGGTCGGGAGCAGTGCAAAGCCATACCCGAAGGAATGGGAGCGCCATGACGCGCTGCGTGACGGCACGCCGGTGTTTGTTCGGCCGCTGAAGCCAGAGGACGCCGATCTCTACCCCGATTTCTTGGCGGAAGTGACGGCGGAAGATCTGCGGCTGCGCTTCTTCGCTCCGATCAAGGAATTGAGCGCGGAATTCATTGGCCGGCTCACGCATCTGGACTACGCCAAGGCGATTGCTTTCATTGCGCTCGATGAGGCAAGCGGCCGGATGCTGGGCGTGGTGCGCCTGCACTACGATCCCGACGGCAAAGCCGGGGAGTATGCCGTGCTGGTGCGCTCGCATCTCAAAAGCCACGGCCTTGGATGGCTGCTGATGCGTCGCATGATCGAATACGCCGAGGCCCAAGGTCTCGCACGCGTGCATGGGCAGGTGCTGGCGGAAAACACCACGATGCTCGCGATGTGCGCCGAGATCGGATTCACCATTGCCGACGATCCAATGGAACGCGGCGTCAAGGTGGTGACGCTCGGTCTTGCCAAGACGGTCAGCGGGCCGCCCCGCTGAGGTTCGTTCGCCGCGAACTGCACTTCTGCCACAGGCCTATTGGCATGGCGGAACAGGGAACTATTGCCCGTTAAAGACATTTAGAAATCGGTCGTTTGCAGACAATCGATGCGGGGTGAAAGTGCAACCCAACAAACACGATGTCATTTGTTCCAAATGAGGCGAACCATCGGACGAACGACAAAAGCCGATAGGAATTCAGCCTTAGTAACGGCCCGATTCACCTTAAGTATTCGGCGATCCATCCGTGCAATACCTGAAAAATCTGTAGCACCGACCACGACAGCCCATGAGGTGGCCGATGTCCGACGACTACAAATTCGGGATCGAGGAGGAATATTTCCTGGTCGATGCCGAAACCAAATCCGTCGCCGTGACCCGACCGGAGGCGTTCTTCGCCGCCGCCAAAAAGGCAATCGGTCCGCAGATCAAGGGTGAGATGCTGCAGTCGCAGGTCGAGTGCGCCACCATTCCCCACATCGACATGGGATCGGCGCGCGCCGAACTGAAGAATCTGCGTCAGACGCTCGGCGCCGTAGCCGCCGAGCATGGCTTGGCTATTCTCGCGTCCGGCACCCATCCAACGGCGGTCTGGGACACCGTGCACCAGACACCGACCGAACGCTACGATGCGGTGATGCACGATCTGCAGATGATCGGCCAACGCAATATGCTTTGCGGCATGCACGTCCACGTCGAGCTGCCGAACCCCGACGACCGGGTCAACGTGATGTCCAGGATGTTGCCGTATCTGCCGCTGCTGGTGGCGCTCGCAACCTCCTCGCCGTTCTGGCAATCGCGCCCGACCGGCCTCAAAGGCTATCGTCTGGCTGCCTACGACGAGCTCCCGCGTACCGGCATCCCGGAATTGTTTCGCCGGCAGGAAGACTTCGACGCCTATATCGCGGCCCTCACGCGCGCCGGGGTGATCGAGGATTCAAGCTTTGTCTGGTGGGCGATTCGCCCCTCCCTGCAACACAAGACCCTGGAACTGCGGGCGCCGGACTCCTGCACGCGGCTGGAGGATTCACTTGCCATCGCGGCGCTCTATCGCTCGATCGCGCGCATGCTCACGCACCAGCCTTGGCACAATTGGGAGCTTTCGGCCGTCACCCGCGCGATCGTGGTCGAGAACAAATGGCGCGCGCAGCGCTACGGAATTCAGGGCACGTTCGTTGGCGACGAAGGTGCGGAAACGGTTGCGCGCACGCTCGAACGGGTGATCGAGGAGGTGACGCCACACGCCGAAGCGCTGGATTGCCGGGCGGAGATTGACCACTGCCGGATCATCGTCGGGTCCGGCACCTCGGCCGATGCGCAGCTTGCGGTCTTCGACGCGCATCAGAAAGGTGAATCGCGCGCCCATGCGCTCGATGCAGTCACCGACTGGATTGCCACTGCGACACTGCAGTAGCGGAGATTCAGGCAGCCACGTCGGCCGGCCAGGCGCTCTGCACGACGAGGCCGCGGGCACGCGCATCCACGATTCCGAGCGCCCGCAACGACACCAGGGTGAACATCTGCACGGTCTCGCGCGCCTTACCGGGACCTTCACTCGATGCCGGCGCCAGCGGACCGAACAAGGCCTCGAGCAGCATTCCAACCAGCGCCGCCGACACCAGCACCGCATCCTGCTCCGGCAAATGACCGCCGGCGACGGCAGACCGGATTCGCGCGGCAAGCTCGGCCGCCAGCGCCTTGCGATAGTCGAGTTGGACGGCGTCGACCTCGGCATCGACCGGCTCGGCCAGCATCGCCCACGTCAGCCGGCGATCGCGGAGTGCACGGGCCGCAAACGTCGTGACGGCGGCGGCAATCGCCGACAGCGGTCCAGGAGCAGCGTCGGCCGCGCGCCGCATCGCGCCGATTTCCCGCTCGGCGGCGACACCGACGAGCGCGCGGACGAGATCGATTTTCGCGGGAAAATAGCGATAGACCGTGCCCGCTGCGATCCCGGCCCGCGCGGCCACCGGCGCGATCTGCACCATGGCCATGCCGGCCTCCGCCGCCAGGGCGCGGGCCGCAGCCACGATCGCATTTTGGCGCGCGGCGAGACGCCGGATGACACGTTCGGTGCGGCGATAGACCATCAGGGAATCGGGCCTGCCAAAGCAGCATAAAACTGAATCATGATTCACCGCAGGGTGCAAGCAGCGCTGTGTGCGCAGGCCTCGACCCTAGGGATCGGCAGAAGGGTCAGTCGCGACGGGCGAGTGCCTTGGCGCGGATGTCGGCCAACGTCGTCATCGGCGTGATCGCCTCCGGGTCGGTCTTGAGATGAATGATGGCAGGCTTGCTCGACGCGCTCGCAGCCTTGAACGCGGCGGCGAAATCCGCTGTCTTCTCGACCAGGACACCGAAGCCGCCGAAGGCCTGTGCGTAGGCGACGAAATCGGGGTTCCGCAGGTCAGTGGCGGACACCCGGCCGGGATATTCGCGCTCCTGGTGCATGCGAATGGTTCCGTACGTGCCGTTGTCCGCAATCACGATGATGATCGGCAGACTGAATTGGACCGCGGTCGCGAACTCCTGCCCGTTCATCAAGAAATCACCGTCGCCTGAAATCGCGACCACGGCGCGATCGGGATACAGCCGCTTCATCGCCACCGCCGCCGGCACGCCATAGCCCATCGAGCCGGAGGTCGGCGCGATCTGACTGGCGAACCGACGGAAACGATAGAAGCGATGAATCCAGGCGGCATAATTCCCTGCTCCGTTGCAGAAGATCGCATCCGCCGGCAGGTTCTCACGCAGCCAAATCATGATCTCGCCGAGGTTGACCGGCCCGGGTACCTTGGTCGCCACGTCGCTCCAGGCCAGATAGTCCGTGTGGGCCTGAGCGGTATCCGTCCGCCACCCGGGCTTTTCCGCGAGCGACATACCCTCCAGTGCGGCCGCGAAGCCGGTGGGCGCCGCGTTGATGGCGAGGTGCGGTCGGTAGACTCGGCCAAGTTCCTCCGCGCCCGGATGGACATGAATGAAGGTCGTTTGCGGGCCTGGAATATCGAACAGCGTGTAGCTTTGGGACGGCAGCTCGCCGAGCCGGCCTCCCACCAGAACCACCAGGTCGGCGGCCTTGATCCGCGCCAGCAATTTTGGGTTCGGGCCGATGCCGAGATCACCGGCGTAGCAGGCATGCAAGGCGTCGAAGAGATGCGCACGCCGAAACGACGTCGCAACCGGCAACGACCATCGCTGGGCAAATCGCTGCAGCGCGGACGTCGCCTGCTCCGACCAGCGGCTACCGCCGAGAATAAAGATCGGACGCTTTGCGCCGGCGAGGAGTGATGCGAGCTTTGCCATGTCCGCCGGCCCGGGGGAGATTTCGACCGGCTCGAAGGCCAGAGCATCGGGCGTGGCGACGCGTTCAGTCAGCATGTCTTCGGGCAACGCAATGACGACAGGGCCCGGCCTGCCGCTGGTCGCGATGTAGAATGCCCGCGAGACGATTTCGGATACGCGGGCGGGGTCGTCGAGTTCGGTCACCCATTTTGCCATAGTGCCGAAAACGGCGCGATAATCGAGTTCCTGGAACGCCTCGCGCTCCCGCATGCCGCGCGCGACCTGGCCGACAAACATGATCATCGGGGTCGAGTCTTGCTGGGCAATATGAATTCCGGGGGATGCATTGGTCGCGCCCGGACCGCGGGTCACGAAACAAATGCCGGGCCGGCCCGTCGCCTTGCCGACCGCCTCAGCCATCATCGCGGCGCCACCTTCCTGGCGGCACACGGTCACCGCCAGATCGCGGTCATGAAACGCGTCAAGGACGGCGAGATAGCTTTCGCCTGGAACGCAGAAAACGTGCCGCACGCCGTTCACGATCAGCTGATCGACCAGCGCTTCCGCCGCGGTTCGGGAATTGTCTTGGGCGCGCATGCACGTTTTCCGGGATCAAATATAAAAGATCAGCGTTTGATCGGCGCGAACTTGGCCGGGATCATGAGACAGGTCCGCTGTTCCAGCAAATTGCCCGCTTCCGTGTTCAGGCGCAAATAGTTCTGCCACTCTGGATCAGCGGTCATCGCAGCGCGCTTGCGGGTACGATCGGCCGCATCCTCGTAGCACCAGATATGAACCAGCGTATTGATCTCGCCGGATTCCGCGAACATGTAGGCAACCGGTTGTCCGAGATGGCGACTTTGGGCGGCGAATCCGTGCTTTTCGTAGAGATCGAGATGGGGACCGACAAAGCCTGGCCTGATGCGATAGGTGCGATGATCAACCAGCACATATTCCTCCTGTCATTCAAGCGGATATCCGCGTGATTGATAGTGCTGTGGCGGGCGCGCTCGCGGCAAGAGGAGATCGGCCTTTCGGCGTCACTCGGGGATGGATTCGGAAGCAGGCGACAGGCGGACCAATCAATTACGTTGCCGATTCCACCGAAACGACCTGAAACGTATGCATCTCTCCCTCGCCGTCCCGGATCGAGACATACTCTCCCGGACGAAAAGCATGGGCGGCAAACCGGTAGCCTGCTTCGTCATCGTCCTGTGCACCGCCGATGTAGTCGAATAGCCAACGGGCATGTTCCGGACCGCCCGGCTTGTGGACAAGGCGGCCGATTTCCTCATCGCCATCCCAGAACCGCCGCACGCGGCAATGCTCGCGATGCTTGTGCCATAGTGTCGGATCAATATGCCCGTTGGCGTCCAGAGGAGCCACGAACTCATAGCCGCGATCCGCCGATCCTGACGGAAACTGCTTTGAGCGGGCAAGATTGATCCGGATGCGCTTGAGCACATGCGGCAACTGCGTCATAGGGACCTCCTCGCGTTAAGATCGCTTTTGTTTCTGTCGTTCCCATGTCTATGCCCAGCCGGCTGCGGAGCGTTGATATCAGTCAACCCGCGGGATCTTTCACTATGACAAACTGCGAGCGGACGGGGAGGAACCCAACGTGAGCCCGGCGGCAAACCCTCCCGAGGAATCACAAGACGTCCTTCAGGAGGCGGTTTTTGCATTCCTGTCCGATCCCGCCACGCATCAGGGCGTCCCCGTTCGCCGCATCGATACCCATGCCGCCGTGGTCTTTCTCGCGGGCGAACACGCATACAAAGTCAAAAAGGCAGTCCGCTTTCCGTTCCTGGACTTCTCGACCCTGTCGCGGCGCAAGGACGCCTGCGACGCGGAAATCGAGGCCAATCGTCCGTTCGCGCCGGACCTCTATCGCGGGGTGGTCGCGATCACTCGCGACACCGATGGAACCTTGGCGATTGCGGGACAGGGCCGGCCCATCGAATGGGCGGTGGAGATGCGGCGCTTCGACGAAACCCAAACGCTCGATCGTCTCGCCGACACTACCGGCATCGACATCACGCTGGCGGATGCGCTCGCGCGTGACATCGCGGCGGCCCATGCCAAAGCGCCGGTGGTCGACGCCGCCGATTGGATCGGCGTACTCGCCTCCTCAATCGCGCAGAATGATGCCGCGTTTCGCGCGCACGTCGCGGTGTTTCCCGGCCCACAGGTCGAACGCTTCACGCGGGCATGCGACGCCGCGCTCGCCCGGATTCGCCCCCTGCTCATGGCACGAGGCCATGATGGGCTCGTTCGCCGGGGACACGGCGACCTTCATCTCGGCAATATCGCGCTGATCGATGGACGTCCGGTACCGTTCGACGCGCTCGAATTCGATCCGGTGATTGCTTCCGGCGACGTGCTCTACGATCTCGCCTTTCTGCTGATGGATCTGGTCGAACGCGGACTGCCGTCGCGGGCTAATGTCGTGCTCAATCGCTATCTCGCGCAGACGCGGCGCGCGCAAGATCTCGACGCACTGGCGGCGCTACCGCTATTTCTCTCGGTGCGCGCCGGGATCCGCGCGCAAGTCACCGCCGCCCGGCTGTCGCACGCAAGCGAATCCGAGCGGCCCGCGATCGCCAAGACCGCCCGCGCCTATTTCGATCTCGCGACCGTCTCGATTGCGCCGCCGGCGCCGCGACTGATTGCGATCGGCGGTCTTTCCGGCACCGGAAAATCGGCGCTCGCCCGGTCCCTTGCACCCGGTCTTGCTCCGGCCCCGGGCGCCGTCGTGCTGCGATCCGACGTCGAGCGCAAAGCGCTGTTTGGCGTTGCCGAAACCGATCGGCTGGGACCGGACGCCTACCATGCCGACGTCACCGCACGGGTCTATTCTGCACTCGCAGAAAAGGCGCACCGCGTAATCTCCGCCGGTCATTCCGCAATCGTCGATGCCGTGTTCGCGCAGCCGCGGGAGCGCGCGGCGGTCAACGCCATTGCGTCGGAAACTGGCGTTCAATATCGCGGCCTGTTCCTGACCGCCAGCCTTGCAACACGTGTCGCCCGCGTCGACACCCGCAAGGGCGACGCCTCCGACGCGGACAGATCAGTGGCACGCACGCAAGACGCGTTTGCACTCGGCGACATGGACTGGACGGAAATCGATGCGTCGGGGACGCCGGAGGATACACTGGCGCGCGCACAGAAGATGTTGGCTTGACCGCCAGCGCGATGTGCGGCTTGCGTTGTCGGCGAACCGGCGTGCTCTGGCCGATTGCTCTAGCCGCGGAGCCGAAACACGTGCAAGGTCGACGGTGTGGGCCGCGTTGTTCCTCCTCGGACGCCAATCTCGATGAACGTCATTATTCCGCGCGTCGCGGTCGGCCTCGCCGGCTTTTGCGCCTTTCTCAATCTTTATGCGCCGCAGGCCCTGCTACCCTCGCTGGCGCGAGAATTCGGCGTCGGCGCCGCCGCCATCAGCACCATCATGACAGCGAGCACGCTGGCCATCGCGCTCACCGCTCCCTTCACCGGCGCGGTCGCAGACGTCCTCGGCCGCAAGCGGGTGATCACCGTAGCGATGATCGTGGTCGTTATTCCGACCGCGATGGTGGCGTTGGCGGCCAACGTTCACCAGCTGGTGTTTTGGCGCTTTGTGCAGGGTCTGCTGCTGCCGCCCATCTTTGCCGTCACCATCGCCTATATCGGGGATGAATGGCCGCCTTCCGAGGTGACCGGCATCGCCGGCATCTATACCGCCGGCGCGAGCCTCGGCGGTTTCAGCGGACGTTTCGTGACCGGCCTGCTGGCCGACCTGTTCGGCTGGCGCGCCGCGTTCCTGGCGCTTGCGGCATTGACACTGGCGGGCGCCGCCGGAATCGCTCTGATGCTGCCGCGCGAGCGCAAGTTCGTGCCGTCGGTCGGATTCGCCTCGTCCATGGTGCAGATGATGCGGCATTTGCAGAATCCGCAATTGATCGCGACTTACGCGGTCGGATTTGGCGTTCTGTTCAGCTTCATCGCCACCTTCACCTATGTGAGCTTCCACCTCGCGGCGCCGCCGTACAATTTTTCCGCAACCTTGCTCGGGGCGATTTTCATCACCTATCTCGCCGGGGTCGCGGCAGCACCGACCGCGGGCCGTGCTGTCGGCCGATTCGGCCGGCGGCCGTTCATCCTGGTCGTGATTGGGCTGTGGATCTGCGGCATCGCGCTCACGCTTGCACCGTCGGTGATCGTTATCATGGTCGGACTTGCGATCTGCGCCGGCTGCGGGCTGTTGTGCCAGACGGTTTCGACCGGTTATGTCACCACCACCGCCACCGAAGGCCGCTCGTCCGCCGTCGGGCTCTATGTCACGTCGTTCTATGTCGGCGGCAGCGTCGGTGCCTTCGTTCCGGGGCTCGCTTATGAGCACGCCGGCTGGCCGGCCTGCGTCGCGCTGGTGGCGGCGATGCTGGTCGCGATGGGACTGATTGTGATGCTGGCCTGGACGACGCCGCGGCAGCGCGCCTAGCCCGCTGCTACATCTGCTTGATGCCGGCCTGCTGGATGATGTCGCGGAACATCGACACTTCCTTGGTGACGCGCGCCATGTGGCCTTTGCCGTCCTTGGCCTGGACTTCGAACCCCTGCTGCAGCAGCTTTTCGCGCATGTCGGGACGATGCAGTATGTCGAGCGAGGTCTTTTCCAGCTGGCTGACGATTTCCGGCGGTGTCTTCGCAGGCGCCATGATTGCGGTATAGGTCTCGAACACGAAATCCGGATAGCCCGCCTCCACCATGGTCGGGATCTCCGGCAGGTCCTGCCAGCGGGACGAGCCCGTCACCGCAAGACCGACGATTGCGCCGGATTTGACATAGGGATGCGCCGGGGCAAGCACTCCGGAACTGATCTGAACGGTGTCGCCGAGCAGGGCCTTCAGTGCTTCCCCGCCGCCGGCAAACACGATGGTCGCCATTTTCGACAGCCCCTCGCGCGATTTCAGTACTTCAGCTTCGAGCTGCGGCGTGGTGCCGATCGGCGGGGTCGAGACGTTGAATTTTTCAGGGTCGGCTTTGGCGCGGGCAACGAATTCCTTCATCGTCTTGATGCCGAGTTCGGGCTTGACCGCGAATACGTTCGGCGAGGTCGCAAGCTCGCAAACCGCGGTGAAGTCCTTGAAGGGATCGTAGGGCAGACTCTGGTAGAGCCCGGGGTTGACCGCATACGCGCTGGTCGACAACAACAAGGTGTATCCATCCGGATCAGAACGGGCGACATAGCCCATGCCGAGATTGCTGCCGGCGCCGCCCCTGTTTTCGACGATCACCGTCCCGCCCAGTTGTTCCTGCAGCGACGCCGCCATCACCCTGGCGATGATGTCGGAGGGGCCGCCGGGGGTATTGGCCACAACCAATTTGATGGTGCGGTCGGGATAGGCCGCAAGCGCCGATCCGATGCGGAGGACGGAGGGCGCGAGAATCGCGCTACCAGCCAGCGCGCCGACCCCCTTGATCACGCGCCGGCGCGACGGCTGCGGATTTGTTGTTCGTGACTTCTCCATGGCGTCCACCCTCGGCTGCAACTTTCTAGATTGTGCTGCTGTCCCAAGGGTACGGATTTACGCAGCGCGTCGCAATGCCGATCGACGCGACCCCGTTGCGTCACGACTCAAACAGAAACGCCCGCCAATAAGGCGGGCGTTGTCGCATGTGACTGCGTGGGCGTTATGCCTGCGGCTGCGGTTCCATCGGGCCGGTGCCAGGGCGCGGGCGCGGCTTGCCAGCGGTCGGAACCGCCGACGACCGCGGCGTTGTCGGCTCGATCACGGATTCCCGGGTCGGCCGCTTGCCGTTGAGAAGGTCTTTGATTTCGTCCCCGGTCAAGGTTTCGAATTCCAGCAACCCTCGCGCCAACGTTTCCAGATCGCCGCGCTTTTCCGTCAGAATGCGCTGCGCCTCGGAATAACCGCTCTCGACCAGCCTCCGGATTTCGGCGTCGATCTTCTGCACTGTTGATTCCGAAATGCTCTGCTGCCGCGAGACCGAGTAGCCGAGGAAAACCTCTTCCTGGTTTTCCCCGTATGCCACCGTGCCGAGTTCCTCGGACAAGCCCCACCGCGTCACCATCATGCGCGCAAGCTTGGTGGCCTGCTCGATGTCGGACGAAGCGCCGGACGTCACCTTTTCGCGGCCGAACACCAGTTCCTCGGCCACCCGGCCGCCCATCATGATGGCGAGCCGCGACGTCATCTGCTCGAGACTCATCGAGAGTTTGTCGCGCTCGGGCAATTGCATGACCATGCCGAGGGCGCGGCCACGCGGAATGATGGTGGCCTTATGCACCGGATCGGTCGCCTTCACATTGAGAGCGACGATGGCATGGCCGCCCTCGTGATAGGCGGTCAGCATCTTTTCTTCTTCGGTCATCACCAGCGACTTACGCTCCGCGCCCATCATGACTTTGTCTTTGGCATCCTCGAACTCGACCTGGGTGACCATGCGCTTGTTGCGGCGCGCCGCCATCAAGGCCGCCTCGTTGACGAGGTTCATCAGATCAGCGCCGGAGAATCCCGGAGTGCCGCGGGCGATCGTCTTCAGATTTACGTCGGGTGCCATCGGAACCTTGCGCACGTGCACCTTCAGGATCTGCTCGCGCCCGACCACGTCCGGGTTCGGCACGATCACCTGGCGATCGAAACGGCCGGGCCGCAGCAGCGCAGGATCGAGCACGTCGGGACGGTTGGTCGCGGCGATCAGAATGATGCCTTCATTGGCCTCGAACCCGTCCATCTCGACCAGCAACTGGTTGAGGGTCTGTTCGCGCTCATCGTTACCGCCGCCAAGCCCGGCGCCACGATGGCGGCCGACCGCGTCGATTTCGTCGATGAAGATGATGCACGGAGCATTTTTCTTGGCCTGCTCGAACATGTCGCGCACGCGGCTGGCGCCGACGCCGACGAACATTTCAACGAAGTCCGAGCCGGAGATGGTGAAGAACGGCACGTTGGCTTCGCCCGCGATCGCACGCGCCAGCAGCGTCTTGCCGGTGCCGGGCGGACCGACCAGCAACACGCCGCGCGGAATGCGTCCGCCGAGGCGCTGAAACTTGCCGGGGTCGCGCAGGAATTCAACGATCTCCTGCAAGTCCTGCTTGGCTTCATCGACACCCGCGACGTCTTCGAAGGTGACGCGGCCATGCGCCTCGGTCAAAAGCTTGGCGCGCGATTTGCCGAAACCAAGCGCTTTGCCGCCGGCGCCTTGCATCTGGCGCGAGAGAAATATCCAAACGCCGATCAGCGCGATGAACGGAAGCCAGGAGACCAGCAGAGAGACGAACCAGGGAACGTTATCGGTCAGCGGCCGCGCGGTGATCTGCACCTTGTTCTTGTTAAGGCGTTCGATCAGCCCGTTGTCGTCGGGCATGTAGGTCTGGAAACTGCCGCGGCCATCATTGTAGGTGCCGCGGATCTCGTGACCTTGAATGACGACATCGCGAACGCGCCCCTGATCGACCTCGTTCAGCATTTGCGAATAGGAGATGTCGGACGACGTTGAATGCTGACCCGGATTTTGGAACAACGTGAACAGGGCAAGCAACAACAGAACGATAATCACCCATAAGGCGAAGTTGCGCAGATTGGCATTCATTCAACGTCCCTCATGGCGTGCAGATTTCCGACAGAACCTGAGTGAACTCCGAAAGTCAGCAAAGATTCCGCAGCCCTAGTACCCTGCTCCGGATGCAATGTAGGTGTCCGGGGGCGTGCTGCCAAGGCAGGGCGCGATATTCGTTAAATTTTACCTCTGCTTGGTGAATAGGTCTTTTCGGACATTGGAGAATCACTTTGGCGCCGGTTTGATCGTTTTAGTGCGATTCCGGCGGGCCGGCGCCCGTCCCACGACGATTTGCTCCCCGGCCAGGGTCACCAGCGCACCGGCGAGGGTCCGTCGAAACCGCCCGGCCGGCGCCGCCGCCGTGAGCGCCTCGGCGAGACCGCTCATGAAAGCCTCCAGCTTGCCGAGTTCGACCGGCCCCTCGTCGCCAACCAACGCAAGCGCCCGGCCCATCAGCCGCAATGCCACTTCCGCAGGCAACGTTCGGAACGCACCGGCCTGGATCACGATCGGGCCCCGACCAGACCACGGCGATTGCGCAAAGACTGCCGCCGCATCAACCATCACCTCAATCGCGGCGTCGGCGCGCCGAATTCGATGGGCCAACCGCGCCAGCCGCGCAGGACCAAGACCCTCGCCCGCGAGCCCCGGCATCAGGGTTCGCAGCCGCGAGCGGGTAAAGCGCGGGTCGGTGTTGCTGGGATCCTCGATCACCGAAAGGCCAGCCGCTCGCACCGTGGCAACAAGTCTCGCTTTCGGCACGTCCAGGAACGGGCGCAACAGAACGGCTCCCGCCGAATCCGCGTGCAAGGTCGCTCCAGAGGGTTGCTCCTTTCGACCTTTCTTCGCGGATGCGCGCTTGGTATGGAAATGTTGCATCACATCCGAATCGAGCCGGGTGATCCGCGCCATCGCCGCAAGCCCGCTCAGTCCGCTGCCGCGCGCCATGCGGAACAGTACCGTCTCCCCCTGATCATCGAGGGTGTGGGCCGTGAGCACGTAACTTGCTCCCGCTTTCCGCGCGGCTTCGCCGAGCAAGCGATAGCGCGCCGCGCGCGCCTTCGCCTGCAGACCGGTCGAAGGCTTGGCGCCGACCCAGCGCACGGTACGGTGGGCAATGCCGAAGCGCTTCGCCAGAGTTTTGACAGCACCGGCTTCGCGGCCGGCTTCGGTCCTCAAGCCATGGTCGACGGTGACCGCTGTCAGATCCGGGCCGCGCTTTGCGCGCTTGCGCCACCCGGCGGCAAGCAGCAGCAACGCGGTCGAATCGGGACCACCGGACACCGCGAGCACCAGCGCGGGCGCACCAAGCAGGCCGGCAAAAAGCGCATCCGCCTCCGCATCCGCGATCGGACGTGTGTCCTCAGCAGCGGACACGTTTCTGTTCCCGCTCGACGCTCTGCCTCACGTTGAGCGTTGCGCGCGGATATTTGACCCCGATTTCGCCGAAGGTCGCGCAGGCAAGCTCCTTCTGATTCATTGCGGCAAGCGATTGACCGAGCCGCAGCAGCGCGTCCGGTGCCTTGGCGCTGGCCTCATATTTTTTCGACACCGTGAGGAACGCATCGGCGGCGTCGCGATAGCTCTGGCGCTGAAACATGCTCTCGCCAAGCCAGAACTGCGCGTCGGCAGCCAGTCGGTCGCTCGGATACTTGCTCAGGAACGAATGAAAACTGTCTTCCGCAAGCGCGTAATCCTTGCGCAACAGATACCCGTAGGCGAGGTCGTATTCATCCCTGGGCGTCTGTGACGGCGGCAACACAGCGGCCAATTGTCCGCTGGCTGCATTGGGATTGCGCGCGGGTGGGGGCGGCAACGAACCGCCGTCGGGCGCGGCAGCGGTCCTGTCGTTGGCAGTTCCACCGAGGGTCGAAAGGTCAAGCGGCGCCCCGACCGGCCGGCCGCCCGCAGGCGGCAACTCGTTGCCCACGACATTGTTGCCTGCAGGCTCAAGCGGCGGCGGCAAACTTGCGGTGCCGGGCATGGCACCGAGGGTGCGCGGTGCTCCCGGCGCGGTTGGGTTCTGATTGGGATCGAAGGCGTCGGACCGGCGACCGGGAACACCTGACGATGGCGGAGAAACCGGCGCCGCCGGCGCTTGCACGGGGGCGCCGCTGGTGGGACGAACCGGCGGCGGCGGAGCAGCGCCTTTGCCGAGTTGCTGAAAGCGGAATTCGTTGTCTTCCTGCATGCGCCGCAAGGCCTGCTCGAGTTGCTGATTGCGGTACTGCAGTTGCTCCATGGTCCCGGTGAGTTGCCGCATCTGGTTTTCGAGCTGATCAAGCCGGATGGTCAGATCCGAGGCGGTGGCCTGGGCGAAGGCTGACCTCGGCACAGTGAGCGCGGCGCCACCGAGCAGGGTCAAAATGAGGGCGCGCATCACAATGCGGGCAGCAGGATTTTTCATGGGCGCTCGCACGGTGGTGCCTGGAAAAACGCCGACAACATTGGAGGAACCTGCGTCCAAATTGTGACTGGCACGGGGCGAGAACTCCGTTCGGCGCAACAGGACCGGATCGCTGCGCCCCGGCGGTTGGAAACGCAACCGGCGCCCGCGTGGGCGCCGGCCGCCGTCCCATCCACTAACCTTTTCGCGCGGCTCTGACTGCCGCCTACGAACTGGCGTTGAGCACCGTCACCGCGCGACGATTCTGCGACCAGCAGGAAATATCGTTGCAAACCGCCACCGGACGTTCCTTGCCATAGGAGATCGTCCGCATGCGCGAGCCCTCAATGCCGCGTGACACCAGGTAGTCGCGCACGGTCTGCGCGCGCCGCGCGCCGAGTGCGATGTTATATTCGCGGGTGCCGCGCTCGTCGGCATGCCCTTCGACGGTAAAGTTATAGCGGCCGTAGAGCTGCAGCCATTGCGCCTGTTTGTCGAGCGTAGAGCGCGACTGAGGCGTCAGCTCGGTCGAGTCGCTTTCGAAGAACACGCGGTCGCCGACATTGACGACAAAGTCCTGCTGGCTGCCGGGTGCAGCGGCGCTGGTCATCCCGGTCTGGCCCTGATCGGTCGGTTTGTTGGCGCACGCTGCGATCATCAGCGCGGCACCCAGCACTGCGGCGATCTTCGCGCCGCGAACGAAACGCATGACACTCGGCATGCTTTGGCTCCTTGTTACTTGCATGCGGACCGGATGTGCCCCCCGGTCGGTAGTTGGTCCCATGGTGTAGCAGCGGGTTCGTTAAACGAAGGTTCCGTCAACCTTGACGAGGCCTTGCCATGACGCCGCAAACTTGCGGAATCGCCGAAATGTTTCAGAATGGTTAATGCGGCGTAAACGCGGCGGCATCGAGGCGATCGCTATGCCATTGCAATTCAATGCTTTTATGACATTGACGGAATTGATGCGGTGGTTGAGGACACCGTCGCATGCCGGCATTTCCACCTCATGACAACAGCGGCGACCACGCCGGATCCGAGGCATAGCTCGGGGTCGGCACCCGTTGTTCGTTGCGCCCGGTCAGATCAATGCTGAACAGCTGCGGGCCGGAATTGGCGCCGGGATCGCGGAAAAACATCAGCACGCGCCCGTTGGGCGCAAAGGTCGGACCTTCGTTGTGGTATCCCTCGGTGAGCAAACGCTCGCCCTGGCCGTCGGGCCGCATCACGCCGATCGCAAATCCGCCCGCCGTGCGCTTGGTGAAGGCGATGGCATCTCCGCGCGGTGACCAAACCGGGGTCGAATAGGATCCCTCCCCGAAACTGATGCGCTGGGCGGCGCCGCCGCTCGCACCCATGATGTAAATTTGCGGCGACCCACCGCGATCGGATTCAAAACACAGCCGAGAACCATCGGGCGCATAGGACGCGGCGGTGTCGATCGCCGGCGTTTCGGTCAGGCGGGTAGTGCGCTTGGAACTCAGGTCCATCACAAACAAATTGGCGTTGCCGCCTTGCTGCAGGCTCATCACCACGCGCTGGCCGTCGGGCAGGAAGCGGGGCGAGAACGACATGCCGGGAAAATTGCCGACGATTTCGCGTTGCCCGGTCTCGATGTCGAAGAGATAGACGCGCGGATCGCCTTGTCCGTAGGACATGTAGGTGATGACCTGGCTCTTGGGCGAGAACCGCGGGGTGAGAACGAGGTCCTCGCCACGGGTCAGATATTTCACGTTGGCGCCGTCCTGGTCCATCAGCGCCAACCGTTTAACGCGGCGTTCGCGCGGACCGGTTTCGTCGATGAAAACGACGTGAGTATCGAAATAGCCCTTTTCACCGGTCAGGCGCTCATAGATCGCGTCCGAGATGATGTGCGCGATGCGCCGCCAATTGTCCTGCGTGGTGAAATATTGCTGGCCCGCGAGCTGCTGGCCGGCGAACACGTCCCAGAGCCGGAATTCGGTCTTGAGCCTGCCATCGGGCTGGCGCGTGATCCGGCCGGTGACCAGCGCCTGGGCATTGATCACCCGCCAATCCGCAAACCGCGGCTGCGCATCCGGGTTGACCACCTTCTCGATGAAGGCCGCCGGATCGATCGGCGCGAACAAACCGCAACGCTTGAGGTTGCCGCTGATGATCTGCGTCACATTGACGGCGACTTCGCCGTCCGACGGGGTGCCAGCGACGAAATCCGGCAACGCGATCGGCATCGGCTGCGGCGTGCCCTGCGTGATGTCCAGGCGCAACACGGCGTCAGCCGTTCGCGACGATAGCGCGAAAGCGCCGGCCCCGGCGCCGAGAGTGAGCAAGCGGCGACGGTTCAACGGCCGCGGGCCCAGGAACCTCGTATGGTCGATCATCGGCGGAACATCTCGTTGCGTGGTTTGGTGCCCATCGTCAGGTCCGACCGCGATCGCGCGGATCGAAAGTGACCTCGATGTCTCGCCAGGACTCATAGGTGTTATCGGAAAGCATGTCGAAGGGTTGTGCGCGCAACACCGCGCGTTTTGCGGCATCGGCGGCGGCATCGTAGAGTGGACCGGATCCGCTGCTCGTGATCTCCGGCGGCGCGGTCAATTTGTGATCACGACCAAGCTGCATGCGGACGCGCACGATATATTGCTCCGGATTCGACATGAAGATCGATTCCGGCGGGCTCCATAACAGAATCAACTTGGCGCGGAGCGCATCCAGTTCGTTCTGCGACAGCGTTGCAGAGTTTCCGGTCGCGGTCCCGAGCGTGGGGGTCGGGTTGGGCACCGCCCCGGTCGCAGCCTCGCGGCGCGGATCGCGCTTGTCGAGCAGCGCGGCGATCTTCTCTTCCAACTTTTTTGCCTCTTCGCGTTTCTTGGCTTCCTCGATCTTCTTGGCCTCGGCGCGCTTCTTGGCTTCTTCGCGTTTTTTCTGTTCCTCGACCTTTTTTTGCTCCTCGAGCTTCTTCTGCTCTTCGAGCTTCTTCTCTTCTTTCTTCAGCGCCTCCGCGATCGTATCGACTTTGGGTTCCGCCGGCTTGCTGTCCTGGACCTGCGGTTTGGGATCAGGTGGCGGCGGGGGCGGAGGTTCCGCCGCCGTCGGTTCGATCGGCGGCTTGTCCGAGACCTTCGGTGTCGGATCGGGGACCGGTTTCGCATCAGCGATCTTGTCGACGACCGGCTGCGGTTTCTCGGCCTTCGGTGCTTTCTGGGTGCCGGCCATCAGCCGGGAGAATTCGCTGGTGGAGACGAGATCCACCGGAAGCGATTCCGCGGGTGCCGCATCGAACGGCCGGGCCGCGAACGAGACCACCGCCCAAACCAACACGGCCGCGTGTCCGATGGTCGATATGGGCAGGCCTGGTCTCATCGCGTGTCCGTCAGGATCCCTGCTTGGAATCTGTCACCAGCGCAACGCGTCGGAACCCGGCTGCCGACAAGCGCCCCATCAGGTCCGCAACCGCACCGTAGTCGACCTTGTTGTCGGCGCGCACATAGATGCGTTCATCAAGACCGCCGCGCGCCTCGGTTATCGCCTTCAGCTTGGCGACGAGTTCATCGGCATCGACCTGGGTGTTTTGGAGAAAAATCTCGCGCTTATCGTTGATCGAAACCGCGAGCGGCTCCTTGTCCTGATCGAGGCTGTTGGCTTTGGTCTGCGGCAGGTCGATCGGAACACCGACCGTCAGCAAGGGCGCGGAAACCATAAAAATAATCAGCAGCACCAGCATCACGTCGACCATCGGCGTGACGTTGATTTCGCTCATCACCGGCTTGCGCCGATGCCGCCGCCTGCCGGCGATCCCGCCGGCGCCAAACCCAGTCCCCGCCATAGCCGTCCTCTACGCGCGTTCGTCGATTTGCCGCGACAGAATGGCGGCAAACTCGTCCGCGAAGCCCTCCAACCGCTGGGCCTGTTTGTTCACGTCTGACACAAACTTATTATAGAAAATCGTCGCTGGTATGGCCGCCACCAGCCCGATCGCGGTGGCAAACAGCGCCTCGGCGATGCCGGGGGCGACCACTGCGAGGGAGGTGTTCTTCGATGCCGCGATCGACTGGAAGCTGGTCATGATACCCCAAACGGTGCCAAACAGTCCGACAAAGGGCCCGGACGAGCCGACGGTCGCGAGGACGAGAAGGCGCCGCTCCAGCCGCTCGATCTCGCGTGCGATGGTGACGTCCATCACTTTTTCGATACGCATCTGCAGTCCGGTGAAAGACCGCGCTTGCCCTTCCAGGCTGCGCTTCCACTCGCGCATGGCGGCCACGAACAACGCCGCCATCGAATGGTTGGTGCGCGAGGACAGCGAGCGATAGAGTTCCTCCAACGACTGGCCGGACCAGAACGCCTGTTCGAAACGATCCATGGCCTTGCTGGTGCGCGCGTAGAGCACGGTCTTGTCGATCACGATCGCCCAAACCCAGACGGAAGCGACCAACAGCCCAAGCATGACCGTCTTGACGATCCAATGGGCGTTCCAGAACAAGGTGAAGATCGACAGGTCCGAGGACGCCAGCGGCAACGCCGACTGAGTCAGGTCGGCTGCATTCATAAGATTATCCTTTCGCCTCGTCCCGAGACCCGTGTGGCGTGATACCGGGGCGGCGCACCGTCGCGGACGTCCATAGGGCATTGCCGGCGGCATCCTGATGCTTCGCCGAAACCCAAGACTGCGCAGAAATATCGTCCCGCCCACCACCGATGGAGGACGATTTCCGCGCGAACATGTCCAAACTAGGGCGCAGGACCGGTCTTACCCCATCCATAACGGGGCATCCATGGTTAACACCGGGTTACCGGGGGAAAATGAAGATCGCAATGCGATGAAGCGACAAAGCACAAAAACATTCCGGGCCGCGACGGCGGCCCGGATGTCTTCAAAACATGCCGATGATCGGATGGGGTACGATCAGGCTTGCGGCTGAGGCGAGGTCGGGCCGGGACGGTTGCGGCGATCGGCCATGAACTGGTCGAACTCGGCCTTGTCCTTGGCCATGCGCAGCCGCTCGAGGAATTCCCGAAACTCCCGTTGTTCCTCTTCGAGGCGACGGATCGTGTCGCTGCGGTACTCGTCGAAGGCGCGATTGCCGCTGGACCGTTGCTGGCCCCACCACTCACGGCCACCGCGCTCCATGCGGCCCTGCCACCGGGCCATTCCTTGGCGATTCCAGCAACCCATTCGTCCGCTCCATAGGCTGAAGGCGAGGATCGCGAGCCCCACCGGCCACCAGAAAACAAAGCCAAGGATCATCAGCGCAATCCAGGCACCGCGTCCCAACTCATCCAGTTTTGCAACGATAGGCATGAGCGCCTCACGTGTGAATGTTAATTACATTTACATACCTACGAGCGCGTTAACCGTTTGTCAAGGTCAGCGTCCCGAGGGGATCTCTGCCGGCTGTGTTCGCGGGCGGGCAGGATCCTGAACGACCCCCATGTCGTGTGCCGGACTACCGCGCTGTAGTGCGCTCGCTGGTCGCAGTCCCCGAGAGGCCGAGGCCCTGCAGGTAGATCAGCACGCCGGCCTCCAGCAGATCCTCGGCCGACATCGGCAGCGCCCGACGTGCCGCATCTCCGCGTCCGAACAGCGAAGCAATGCCGTGCGAGAGCGCCCAAATGTGAAGCGACATCATCAGCGCGGGCGGCCGCCGTTCTTGCGGCATCTTCGCGATCAGATTTTCGGCCGCGGTCCGCAGCACCGCAAAGGCGCGCTCGCCGGCATCGCGCAGATCGGGATTGAGATCGAGCGGAATGCCGGCCTCAAACATCGCGGAATAATAGGCAGGCTCGGTGCGTGCAAATGTGAGATAGGCCTTGCCGACGCGTTCGAAGGCGGGGAAGGCGTCGGGACGGCCTTCATCCCACGCGCGTCCCAATGCGATTTCGAACTTTTCGAATCCGCGCCTGGCGACATCGGCCAGCAATTCGTCGCGATCGCGAAAGTGGCGATAGGGAGCGGCCGGACTGACGCCTGCCCAACGTGCCGCTTCAGCGAAGGTGAAGCCAGACGGGCCTTTTTGCGCAATCAATTCAAGCGCGGCCCGTACCAAGGCTTCTTTCAGATTGCCGTGATGATACCCGCGCGGGCCTTTGCCGCCGTCCTTGGACCAGTTCATGTAATGACGCTTTACATCAATCGCCTGAAGGCGTCGACCATGCTCAGGCGGAGCCTGTGGCTGAGTCCTGGTCGGCACGCATGGCGACCCGCAATGGCTTCGGGATCGGGCGCGCGCGGCCACCGGATACGAAGGCGACCCGAACCTGCGCCTCGACCAACAGCGCGCCGGCGCAGGTCACCCGTTGCTGAAGCCTGATCGAGGCTCCTTTGACTTCGATCGGTGTGGTCGCGATCTCGAGCACGTCGTTCATCCGCGCGGGCTTCAAGAAGTCGACGGTCATGGCGCGCACGACAAAGGCGAACCCCGGCGCCTCCTGCTCGGCGGCAGCGAACAGCGCGTGGTGATCGATGCCGATGAGGCGAAGATAGTTGGTCCGCCCGCGCTCCATGAAGCGCAGATAATTGGCGTGATAGACGATGCCGCTGAAGTCGGTGTCTTCGTAATAGACCCGCACGGACATGACGTGGCGACCGTCACGCAGTTCCCCGTCCAGTGCGCTCGAACTCATGCCCATCCCGCTGATTCAACCTTGATCGCGATCCGAACTCGCGATCTTAACCAGCACAATCTCCGGCGGCACGCCGATTCGCATCGGCACGATACTGCAGCCCAACCCGCCTGACACGATCAGATCGCATTTCTCGCGCATGTGGCCGTAGGTATATTCGTTGATCGTACGCGGCGACCATCCCAGCAATCGGATTTGCCCGCCGTGGGTGTGGCCACTCAGCGTCAGCGCAACGCGCTGAGGCACTCGCGCGACGACGTCGGGTTCGTGGGCGAGAAGAATGACCGGGGCACTGTCGCTCACCTTTGCCAATGTCCCCGCCAGATTATCGACGCCGATCCGACGGCCCGGCCGCAGCCGACGCGAGGGCATATAGGCGAGTTGATCGCCAAGTCCCGCCAACCAGAAGGCGGTCTTGCCCTTCGTCAGTCGGACGACATCGTTGTCGTAAACCGGAATGCCGACCTTCTCCAAGGCATGCCGACTGACCGGCGTTCCGTGGCCAGAACGTTGCACCGATTTATCGTCCCACCAATCGTGATTCCCGAGGATTGCATGGACACCCAATGGCGCCTTCAGCCCTGCCAGCGCGCGCGACCATTCGCTCGCAGGGACGTGGCCGGTGACGAATCGATGGCTCGCCACATAGTCACCGAGCAGCACGATTATATCCGCATTCAAACCGTTCGCCTGGTCGGCGATGGAGGCGATGTGATCCGCCGTCATCCACGGCGAACAGGCGTGGATATCGGCGAGCGCCGCAACGGTCAGTTCAAGGTCACGCGGCCATCCGCTCAGCCGAAGATCATAGCGCGCAATCCTCGGGCGCAGGAGCGGTTCGATGGCCCCGTAGGCCGGGGTGCCGACGCCGGCCACGGCAAGGGCGGCAATCCATCTGAGAAAATTCCGGCGGGAGATCATGGACGGAAGGGTGCAACCACCTGTTGTCGCCAACGCGACGGTGCCGAATTATTAGAGCGAAATTGCGTTCGACTTGTCGATCGCGGCGCCGTGAACGGCGGCGGCGGACCTAATTCTCCTCGTCACCCGCCGCAAACAGGGTGAACTGCGACACATCGCGCGCGGGTTCGGCCAGCCCAAGGTGACGGAAGGCGTGCGAGGTCAGCAGTCTTCCGCGCGGCGTGCGCTGCACAAAGCCTTGCTGGATCAGGAACGGCTCGATGATCTCCTCGATCGCGTCGCGCGGTTCGGACAGCGCCGCAGCCATGGTCTCGATTCCGACAGGCCCGCCGCCGTAATTGAGCGCAACTGTCGACAAATAGCGGCGGTCCATGGCGTCGAGGCCCATGGCGTCGACCTCGAGCGCCAGCAACGCCCGATCGGCGAGCTTGCGATCGATCGCCGGCACGCGGTCGACGTCGGCAAAATCGCGCACACGGCGCAGCAGGCGGCCGGCGATGCGTGGCGTTCCGCGCGCGCGACGCGCGATCTCGTTTGCGCCGTCGGGGGTCATCCCAATTCCGAGCACACGGGCGCCGCGATTGACGATCAATTCAAGCTCGCCCTCGGTGTAGAAGTTGAGGCGCACGGGGATGCCGAAGCGGTCGCGCAACGGGTTGGTCAACAGGCCGGCGCGGGTGGTGGCGCCCACCAGCGTGAAGCGGGCGAGGTCGATCTTGACCGAACGCGCCGCCGGACCTTCGCCGATGATGAGGTCGAGTTGAAAATCCTCCATCGCCGGATAAAGAATTTCTTCCACCGCCGGATTGAGGCGGTGAATTTCGTCGATAAAGAGGACGTCGCGCTCTTCGAGATTGGTCAACAGTGCCGCCAGATCGCCGGCCTTGGCGATCACCGGGCCGGATGTGGCGCGGAAATTCACCCCCAGTTCACGCGCGACAATCTGGGCGAGGGTGGTCTTGCCGAGGCCCGGCGGCCCCACGAACAGCACATGGTCGAGCGCCTCGCTTCGACCGCGCGCCGCTTCGATGAAGACCGTGAGATTGGCGCGCGCCTGTTGCTGGCCGACGAATTCGGACAGGCGCTGCGGACGCAATGAGGCTTCCGCGACGTCTTCTTCGCGGCGCTCCGCGGCGACAAGACGGCGGGGCGGGCTGCTCATGTCGCACCGTCCGCCAGCCGATCAACCAGCCGCCAGCGTTTTGCGACCGCCCAGCACAATGTCGTCGACATGATGCCGGCCACGATGGGAACGATAAGATCGGACCACCCGGCAAGCGGCGATCCGATGCCGGCGAAAAACAGACCGAGGCCGCCGACGCGAACGAAGTGATAAAGTCCCGCGACGATCCCGCCGGCCACAACGGTCGGCCAGGCAACGCCGCCGACAACGGCTTGCAGAACCCCGATCACCAGACCGGCCGCAACGGCCGGTCCGAAACCGAATGCATATGCGCCGGCGGATATTTTCAGATAGATCGACGGATCGGCCAGAGCCGACGAGACATCGCCGATGGTTTCGGCGGCGTTCGTCGATATCAGCAGCACCATCGCCGCCACCGACAGCATGAAAACGACCGCGCCGATCGGCGGCCCGATGAGGCCGTAGACCGCAACGATCGCCATAACCCGCGCTGTGCTGCGCGTCACGTTGCTTGTCATGCTCTCGACCGTGTTGGCCGAAACGTCATCGGCTGGGCTCGCGGCTGTATTTGTTCGGAAGCAACTTGCCAATGGTCACCGACGTCGGGGTTTTTCCATTGGGAACGATCACGCGCGCGTTGGGTGCATAATCATGGATCAACTCGCGGCAAGAACCGCAGGGGGAAACCACCGCCACGGTTTTGTTTTTTTCGCCCGGCTTCGGGTGCCGCACCGCGACGATCGCCTCGATCCCGCTGTCGCCGACCTCCGTGATCAAGCGCCCGATCGCAACGGCTTCCGCACACACCGCCATGCGGCCGAGATAGGCATCGATATTGACGCCGGTGACGATGCGCCCGTCGCGGGTGCGCAAGGCGGCGCCGACTTCCTGCCACTCGTCGCGATATCGGCTTTTGATGGCCGCCTTCGCCGCCTCGATCAGCTCGTTGTCTTTCTTACTCAGCATTGACACTATTCCAGTTCGTTTCGAAGATTTCGACTTCCAGGTGGCCGTCGGAGTCTATTTTCCAAGCTCTTTCAGACCCAACCGAATCAGCTGGCGGGCGTCGGCCCCCTCCCCCGCGGACCTCGCCGCAGCTGCAATCGCGGCCGCTGCCTGCGGCTGACCATAGCCCAGATTGACCAGCGCGGAGACGGCGTCCGACACCGGCTGCGGCGCACGATGGTCGTCGACCGCGCCGGACAGCCGGATCACGGCAGGATCGACCGTCGCGTAGGCCGGCGCCTTGTCCTTCAATTCGGTGACAATGCGTTCGGCGACTTTGGGCCCGACGCCGGGCGACCGCGTGATCGTGGCCTTGTCGCGCACCGCAATGGCGGAGGCGAGGTCCGCCGGCGCCAAGGTCCCGAGGATCGACAGCGCGACTTTGGTGCCGACCCCCTGCACGGTCTGCAACAAGCGAAACCACTCGCGGTCGATATTGGACAGAAAACCGAACAGGCGAATCTGATCTTCCCGCACATGGGTTTCGATTGCTAGCGTCGCCGCCTCGCCCTGCGGCGGCAGCGCCTGCAGGGTTCGCGCCGAACAATGCACTTCGTAGCCGACACCGTGCACGTCGAGAATGACGAAGTCCTCGCCGTAGGCTTCGATCACGCCTCTGAGTCTGCCGATCACCGCAAGGCGGCCTTCAGAACGGCGCTCAGGCGATGGTGCGCGTGGGTGACGGCGATCGCGAGCGCGTCGGCGGCGTCGTCGCTGCCGGGATCTGCCTTGGGGAGCAGTACGCCGATCATCATCCGGATTTGCGCCTTCTCGCCGTGCCCACTGCCGACGATCGTCTTCTTGACCAGATTCGGCGCGTATTCCGCAACCACGACGCCGGCTTTCGCCGGCACCAGCAGGGCAATGCCGCGCGCCTGGCCGAGCTTCAGGGTCGCCACCGCGTCCTTGTTGACAAAGGTCGCCTCGACCGCCGCCTCGTTCGGACGGAACTGATCGACGATGCGGATCAAGCCGTCGTGAATCGTCACCAGCCGCTCCGCCAGGGCCAAACGTTCGTTGGTGTCGACGCAACCGCAGGCGACGAAGATCAACCGGTTGCCCTCGACGTCGATCACGCCCCAGCCGGTTCGGCGGAGGCCTGGGTCAATACCGAGGATGCGAATCGCGGGCGTCATCTCGCCTTTGGTGATAGCGCCGGTGCGTCCGAGAACCTAGCGCCGCGCCCGTGGGTGGATACCGACACCCAGGCCGCCGACGTCACGCGCTCATTTTGGCAACGAGTTGGTCCGAAATCTCGAAATTCGCATAGACGTTCTGGACGTCGTCATGGTCGTTGAGCGTTTCAATGAGTTTCAAGAGCTTTTCACCGTTTTCGTCGTCCACCGAAACGGTATTTTGCGGTTTCCACACCAGCGCGGCCTTGCGCGGCTCGCCAAACTTGGCCTCGAGCGCCTTGGCAACATCGCGGAAGTGGTCCTGTGCGGCGTAAATTTCATGGCCGCTGTCGGTCGATACCACGTCGTCGGCGCCGGCCTCGATGGCCGCGTCCAGCATGGAATCGGCAGAGGCAACTTTGGCATCGAACTCGATCACGCCGACATGATCGAACATGAACGACACCGCGCCGGTCTCGGCCAAATTGCCGCCGTTCTTGGAGAAGGTCGAGCGAACGTCGGAGGCGGTGCGATTGCGATTGTCGGTCAGGACCTCGACGATGATGGCGATGCCGCCCGGTCCGTAGCCCTCGTAGCGAATCTCGTCGTAGGTCTCGGCGTCGCCGCCAAGCGCCTTCTTGATGGCGCGCTCGATGGTATCCTTGGTCATGTTCTCGGCGCGCGCGGCGATGATCGCGGCGCGCAGCCGCGGATTCATCGCGGGATCGGGAAGCCCCATCTTGGCGGAGACGGTGATTTCACGCGCGAGCTTGCCGAACAGCCTGGATTTGACCGCATCCTGCCGCCCCTTGCGGTGCATGATGTTCTTGAACTGGGAATGTCCGGCCATAACGCAACTTCCTGGGAGTTTCCTTCGCGATCCTGATTTCAGAGGGCGTATAGGACGGCTGTCGATCAAAATCCAGCCGACCCATCAGTCCCAGAAGGTCGGCCGTGCCTCCTGCAATCGGCCGCCGAGGCGGACGGCGCCGACGCGGTTGGCAAGCCCGGTGGCATCGTCGGTTTCAACTGCAAGACCGCACAGGGTCGCCGGTCCGCTCGCCGCTTCGAACTTCGCGGTCGAGATGCGGCGCAGAAAACGGCCGAGCGGCTCGTCCTTCACCATCCCGATGACCGAGTCATAATCGCCGGTCATCCCGACATCGGACACGAAGGCTGTCCCATTGACGAGAACCTGATGGTCCGCGGTCGGAACGTGGGTGTGGGTCCCGACCACAAGGCTCGCCTTGCCGTCGAGGAAATGGCCCATGGACTGCTTTTCGCTGGTGGCCTCGGCGTGAATGTCGACGATGATGGCGTCGGCGCCGGTTTTAAGGGGACAGGCGACGAGCTCACGTTCGACGGCCGCGAACGGGTCATCCAGCGGCTCCATGTAAACCCGCCCCATCGCGTTGATCACCAGCACGCGGGCACCTCGCTTACCTTCGACCAGAGCGGCGCCGCGTCCGGGTGTCCCCTTGGGATAGTTGATCGGGCGGATCAGCCGCGGGGCGCGCTCGATGAAGACCAGCGCTTCCTTTTGATCCCAGGCGTGATTGCCGAGCGTGACCGCGTCAGCACCCGCTTCGATCAGTTCATGATAGATGGTTTCATTGATGCCGAAGCCGCCGGCGGCGTTTTCGCCATTGACCACCACGAGATCGAGCTTCCAATCGCGCACCAGCTTGGGCAACCGCTCGTAGACGACGGTTCGGCCGCTCCGGCCCACGACATCACCGATGAAAAGTATGCGCACCCGCTCAACCCTTGCGATAATCGTTTATCCCGCGATCCGTTAGCACGAGATCAAGGCGGGCGTCGCGGGGGGTCGTCGGCACTTCGTCGAATTCCTGAGCGGCATAGGCGACCCCGATGGCCGTGATCGCCTTGAGGGATCGTAACCGCTCGATCGTCATGTCGTAATAGCCGGCGCCATAGCCGATGCGGTGGCCGCGGCGATCGAAGGCCAGCAGCGGGACGAGCACGACATCGGGATAGGCTTCCGGCGCATCGGGCTTGGGCTCCCGGATGCCCCAGACGCCCGATCCCAGGTCCTGGCCAAAATCCCAGGCCCGCATGATAAGGGGCTGACCGCGTCCCACGACCACGGGGAGCGCGAGGTGCGCCCCCGCTTGCGCGCATCGGCGCATCAACGGCAGCGGACTGATCTCGCTATTCAAGGGCGAATAGCCGGACACGATGATCTCGGACCGCAGGAGCACGGCCGGCGCCAGTTCGGCAATCGCCTGGGCCGCGGCCAGACGCTGATCGGGTGGAATGCTCTCGCGACGCTCGAGTGCCCGCCGCCTCAGCTCTGTCTTCGCAACATCGATGGAGCGCGGAACTGTCAAAGCGGTACGATCTTCGGATGGTTAAATCCAAACCGATAAGGTCGTCCGCTACCGGTTTGCGGGTCAACGAAGCACGACAAGTGCGGAGCCGCGATGGCCGTTGGAGAACTCGATCCCGGGTTCCCTACGAAAGTAGGTGGGCGCCATGTGACCGAGCCCACGGGCCCGGCCAGGGACAGCTCCCTTAAGGATCGATAAGGCCCCGAGAATATGTCTCCTGACGCACCTCGCAGCCCCGCCATGCCAATGTAGTGCGCGGCGCCGGCATATGCCACAGCAGAGATGGATCAAGATCGCGCGGCATCGCTTTGCGCCGAGTCTCGAGGATGCGATTAGCCGAGAGCGACGCCGCCGTTGCTGATCCCGTCGTTGAGGCTTCGGGCAACTTTCTCGATGCGGTCGGCGGCAGAATTGAAAACACTGACGATTGCGACCTGTGTCGCCTGCGCGCGATCCGCCGCCGCAATGCGGGCGTCCTGCAGGGCCGCGAGTTCCTCTTCCAGGCGCCGCATTCGCTTACCGGCTTCGGTGAGCTCGTCGGCCACCGTCAGCGCGGCCATCACCGTCAGCCGCATGTCGCCGATCTCGCCGAACTTCGCCCGCAACTCCTCGATGCGCAGGTCGAGATCCTTGGCAAGCCGCATCAAATGGTTTTCCTGACCATCCTCGCACGCCATGCGGTATTGGCGGCCATTGATGGTGACGCTGACCTGAGCCATCGCGGAAACTCACGACATTCATGCCGCAGCCGACCGGCGCTGCCATTCGGAATCTCAAAAACACCCACCCGATTCAATATCGGCTTTCTGCACAAAATGCGACCGAAAGTACTCCGCTTCGCCCTGGCGGTATCGACTCGCGTTCCATCAATGCTCGTGGGTGTCCAGCACAGTGCGGATCGTCTCGATCGCCGCATCGAGACGCAGCGCCACCTCGCGATTGGTGGTTTCCATCCGGCGCGAGCGCGCCGCCGCCGTATCAAGCTCATTGGCGAGCCGCGAGCGATCAACACCGAGGGCGTGAATTTGGCCGGCCAGTTCGGCCTGCTCGCGATCACCCTCAAGCCGGCGCTCGATGGCCGCATCGAGCGCGTCCAAAGCCGACTGAAGACGCCGTGCCGCCGCATCGATGCCGTTGCTATCGCTCATTCCTGCCCCGTTCGCCTTCACCCGTCAGCAAAGAGCAATAGGTAATTTTCGTGCGCAAGCAAATGGTTAGGAAAGGGAGCTTACGTGCTGTCACGGCTCGCCGTCAACGTCGGCCTGTCAACATCGGTTGCGCCGCGCAAATCGGACGCGAGCGTCATCCCGGTTCGCGCGGCGCGCGCCGTGCGCTGCTCGTTCGACCGCTCGAAACCGCGCCGCACGGGCTTCACAGCGGCTATCGGCGCGGGCGGC